>Ga0207703_10002645_pt1 | contig 15434 bp, 16 predicted proteins | sample KBSSwiS12_FD_184304 | JGI IMG/M metagenome (GOLD analysis project Ga0207703, IMG submission 184304) | Switchgrass rhizosphere microbial communities from Kellogg Biological Station, Michigan, USA - KBS Switchgrass S1-2 (SPAdes) (version 2) | ecosystem: Host-associated > Plants > Roots >... | reverse complement strand
CGGTCGAAGGGCCGAAGCTTGCGTAATAGCAACCGGTCATAACTCGTCCTGTTCAGTGACCGATGCGGCCGCGACGGCCGCCAATCGTTCCGTGCCGTTTCAAAGCACACCGAGATTGGTGGGACACCCGCGATGGCGCGGCCGCCCGGGTGCACGCGTCGCATGTACAGCCGGGTCCGCCGCGACGACTTCCACCAGCGATCGCGACATGCTCAAGTCGCATTCCCACCGATGAGGCCTCCGCCGTCCGGCGGACCGGCGCAATGCACGCATGAATGTCATCAAGGCGATCACACTCAAGGTGATGTCGGCATTGCTGTTTGCGGTGATGTCGGCGCTCGTGCGGTTTCTTGGTGAGACGTATCCGGTGGGGCAGATCGTGTTCTTCCGCTCTGCTTTCGCGATCCTGCCGGTATTGGTGATCTATGCCTGGAGGAATGAACTGGCCGCGGCGGTGCGCACGGTGCGCCCCCTCGGGCAGATCGGTCGCGGTTTGATCAGCATCTGCGGCATGTTCTGCAATTTCGCGGCCCTTGCCCGACTGCCGATCGTCGACGCCACCGCCATTTCCTTCGTATCACCGCTGATCACCGTCGCGATGTCTGCGCTCTTTCTAAAAGAGCGGGTGCGCATATATCGCTGGTTGGCGGTGATTGCCGGCTTCGTCGGCATCCTCGTGATGCTGGGTCCACATTTCGATCTCTCCGCGCATGCGGGCGCAGCGGGCACCACGCTCGGCCTCGCGTTTGCGATCGGCGGGGCGTTCTGCAATGCCGGCTCGGTGATCCAGACCCGCCGCCTGACGGAGACCGAGACCACCTCCTCGATCGTGTTCTACTTCTCCCTGATCTGCGCGCTGGCGGGCCTCGCGACCTGGCCCCTGGGCTGGCTGGTGCCGACCTGGGTCGAGTTCGCGGCGCTGGTGACGGTCGGATTGTGCGGCGGGCTCGCCCACATTCTGCTCACCGAAAGCTACCGCCTCGCGCCCGCGTCCGTGGTGGCGCCGTTCGACTATACGGCGATGGTGTGGGCGTTTTTGCTCGGATACTTCTTCTTCAACGAATTGCCGACGATCTACGTCTTCATCGGCGCCGGGATCATCGCGGGAGCAGGGCTGTTCTTGATCTGGCGCGAGCGTCAACTCGGTCTGCAGCGCACGCGCGCGGCCGAGGGCCCGCCCACCGGCACGTAGCGCTCGCCGACAACGCGCCCCGTCAGAACGCCTTGAAGGTGATGATGGTGCGGGTGTCCTGGATGCCCGGGATGGTCTGCACCTTCTCGTTGACGAAGTGGCCGATGTCGGTCTTATCCTCGACGTAGAACTTCACCAGGAGGTCGAAGTCGCCGGCGGTCGAGTAGATTTCGGAGGCGAGCTCGGCGTCCGCAAGCTTGTTCGCAACGTCGTAGGATTGGCCGAGCTGGCATTTGATCTGGACGAAGAAGGGGACCATTCGTGCCTCCGCGCGGCCCTTGGCCGGAGGCGCAATCCAGCAAATACGGCTGCGGGTGGCAAGGGCCACGCACTGTTGCCGGCGTGACGCGGTCTAGTGGTAACCGCGATCGATGTCCTTGCCGGTCTAGTCGCGCATCATGGCGGTGGCGGCGAACGCTTCCAGCGTCCCACCAGCGGATCGGAGTTCGGGTAGAACAGCGTGGCGAAAACCAGCCCGGTGATCGTGCTGTGGAGGAAGAAACCATAGCATTCGATGGCCGTGCCTACCGTGCTCGCAATCACTGCACGTCGCAGCTGGACTTGATGCTCGCGCTCGGACTGGGCCGGCAACGCAACAGACGTCATGGCGCGCATCCTCATCGATCAACCGCTCAAGCCGGAAGCTGGTTCCACCTGTGCGCGCTTGAACGCAGAGTACCCGCACGTTAGGTTTGCGCTCGCAATCTCAATGGGGTGTCCGGCGGATGCGCCGTCGGGCTGAGAGGCGTCGAGCCAACCCATCGAACCTGATCCGGATCATGCCGGCGGAGGGAGCTTGGGATGCTTGCGCTGCCGCCGCTTCCTCGCTTACGTCGACCTGCTCGGAATCGTTGTCCGTCCCCTGTCCGGGGCTCGGAGCAGGGGCTCCGCGTGGCTTGCGCCCGCTACTCGCTTCTTTGCTTCGCAAGCGCTGAAACCGGAACGGCACAATGACCGTCGATCTTCGCCTCTACGCCCTGGTCGATCCCGAACATGCGGGCGGGCGGGACCTTGCGGAGCTTTCCCGGCTGGTGGCGCAAGGTGGTGCGACGCTGGTCCAGCTTCGCGACAAGTGCAGCGACACGCGTCCCATGGTCGAGCGCGCCCGCGCCATCAAGGCGGCGCTCGCGCCGCTCAACATTTCGCTGCTCGTCAATGACCGCGTCGACGTTGCGCTCGCCTCCGGCGCCGACGGCGTGCATGTGGGACAGCAGGACATGGCGGTCGAGGATGCTCGGCGGCTCCTCGGTCCCCGCGCGATCATCGGGCTTTCGATCAAGACGGTGGCGCAGGCCGAGGCGGCGCCGCTCGATCTCCTCGATTACGTCGGCGTCGGCGGCGTGTTCGCGACCTCCTCGAAGGACAATCCCAATCCGCCGATCGGACCTGGGGGTCTCGCGCGTATCGCCGACGTCTTCCGCCGGCGGGCGCCTGGCTTTCCCTTGTGCGGCATCGCAGGTATCGATGCGAGCAATGCTGGCGAGGCCGTCGGCGCCGGGGCGGACGGGGTGGCGGTCATCTCGGCGCTCTCGCTTCAGGCCGATCCGCAGGCGGCGGCGCGCGCGTTGCGGGCCGTGGTGGACGCGGCTCTGGCGCAGCGGCAGCGCCGATGACCGCGATCGCGGTCACCTTGGCGGGCTCCGATTCCGGCGGCGGGGCCGGCATCCAGGCCGACCTCAAGACGTTTTCGGCGCTCGGCGTGTACGGCGCCTCGGTGATCACCGCCCTGACCGCCCAGAACACCAAGGGCGTGACCGCGATCCACGACGTACCGGCGGAATTCGTCGCCGCGCAGATGGACGCGGTTTTTGCCGATCTCGATGTCAGCGCGGTCAAGATCGGCATGGTGTCCCAGCGCGGCGTCATCGAGACCATTGCGGCCGGTCTCGCACGCTGGCGGCAGAGCCGGGTGGTGCTCGATCCCGTCATGATCGCGACCTCCGGGGACAAGCTGCTCGCCCCCGACGCGGTCGACGTGCTCAGGCGCGTACTGATGCCACTGGCGTTGGTGGTCACGCCAAACCTGCCGGAGGCGGCGGCGCTGCTCGACGCGCCGGTCGCCCACACCGAGACCGCGATGCGTGAACAGGGCGAGCGCCTGCTTACGCTCGGGGCGCGGGCGGTGCTGCTCAAGGGTGGCCACGCGGACGGTGCCGAGAGCGTCGATCTCCTGATCGAGCCGACGGCATTCACGCGGCTCGCAGCCGACCGCATCGCGACCGCGAACACCCATGGCACCGGCTGCACGCTGTCGTCCGCGATCGCGGCCGGCCTCGCCAAGGGCATGCCGCTCGCCGAGGCGGTGCGCGCCGCCAAAACCTACGTGACCGAGGCGCTCGCGGCGGCCAACCGGATCAAGATCGGCTCAGGACACGGTCCCGTGCACCATTTCCATGCCTGGTGGTGACGCATTCGGGCGGCCCTTCGGCCTCGCATGAAGCCCAGGCTCACTTCTTGAACTTCACCACCTTCTGCCGCTGCTCGCCGAGGCCGTCGATGCCGAGGGTGACCACGTCACCGGCCTTGAGGAATTTGGGTTCCGGCTTCATGCCGAGGCCGACGCCAGGCGGCGTGCCGGTGATGATGACGTCGCCCGGCTCCAGCACGAAGAACTGCGAGCAATACCAGACGAGGTGCCGGCAATCGAAGATCATGGTCTTGGTGTTGCCGCGCTGGCGCTTCTCGCCATTGACGTCGAGCCACATGTTAAGGCCCTGCGGGTCCTTGATCTCGTCTTTGGTCACCAGCCAAGGGCCGAGCGGCCCGAACGTCTCGCAGCTCTTGCCCTTGACCCATTGTCCGGCGCGCTCGATCTGGAACGCGCGCTCCGACACGTCGTTGGCCAGGCAATATCCGGCGACCACGTCCAGAGCCTTGTCTTTGGACAGGTAACGCGCGCGCTGGCCGATGACGATGCCCAGTTCGACCTCCCAGTCGAGCTTGGTGGAACCCTTTGGAATGATCGTGTCGTCGTTCGGCCCGCAGATGCAGGAACTGACCTTGTTGAAGATGATCGGCTCCTTCGGAATCGCCATCCCGGCCTCGGCGGCGTGATCCGAATAGTTGAGCCCGATGGCGATTAGATTGCCGACTCCGCCGACGCAGGCGGCGAGGCGGGGACTGCCGCGAACGAGCGGCAGTTTCTCGATCGGGGCCTTGCGGATTTTGGCGAGGCCTTTGGGCGACAGCGCGTCCCCCGCGAGATCGGGCACCACCTTCGAGAGGTCGCGAATACCCCCTTTGGAGTCGACGATTCCCGGCTTTTCGCGGCCGTGCGGGCCGAAGCGGACGAGCTTCATGGGAGCACTCTCTCCTTGATGATCTGAAGGCAGTCGGATGCAGGGGGCGATCATGCGTCGGACGCCTGCGGCTAGCAAGCGAGGTGCTTGCGCCCGTACTTCCAGCAGTGTGTCACATAGGGATCTCATGCGATCCATAAATGTTGCTTATATGCAACATCGGCAGATTGATCACTCAAACCGGGTCGATTATACGATTTTTACGTTTGCAATCCGACCGAGCTCCGGACAGTATTACCTCATGCACCTAGCCCGTGCGCCTAGCTGCAAGCGACAGGGGCTCAGGGAGCGACACGAAGGCGAGCCCGACCCTTGGGATCTTGCCGGGCCAGTTTTAGAAGCTTGGGGGGTGCGACGAGGCCGGCGAAAGCCGGCCTTGTTCGCATTTGGGGCTCTTACATCGCGCCCGGGAACGCACCACCGTCGATCAGAAGGTTCTGGCCGGTGATGTAACCGGCTTGCGCCGAGCACAGGAAGGCGCAGGCCGCGCCGAACTCGTCCGGGGTGCCGAATCGCTTGGCGGGGACCGTGGCGATGCGCTCGGCCTTGGCCTGATCGGCCGAGATGCCGCGATTCTTGGCGTTCGCTACGATGTTCGACTGCAGTCGATCGGTGTCGAAGGTACCGGGCAGCAGGAAATTGATGGTGACGTTGGATCCGGCGACCGAGCGCGCCACCCCGGCCATGAACGCGGTCAGACCTGCGCGCGCACCGGAGGACAGGTCGAGACCAGAGAGCGGCATCTTTACCGAGCCCGAGGTGATGTTGACGATGCGGCCGAATTTCCTGGCGGTCATGGGATCGATGACCTTCTGGGTAAGCTCGACCGCGACCACCATGTTGGCGATCACCCCATCCAGCATCTGTGCCCGCGTGAGCTGGCGGAAGTCCCGGAACGGGGGGCCCGCGTTGTTGTTCACCAGGATGTCCGGCTCCGGACAGGCGCTCAGCAGCGCCGCCTGGCCTTCGGGGGTGGCGACGTCGGCCTGCACGGCGGTCACCTTGGCGCCGGTTGCCTGGCGAAGCTCGGCCGCGGTCTGCTCCAGCGCCTTGCCGTCCCGCCCATTGATGGTCACGTCGCAGCCCGCTTCCGCCAGGGCGCGCGCACAGGCGCGGCCGAGCCCGCGGCTCGAGGCACAGACGATGGCCTTGCGGCCGGCAATTCCGAGGTCCATGGCATGTCCGATGGTTAGGGAGGATGGCGCAGGATTGTACACCGTCGCGCCCGCGCGATGTCCAGACGTTCCTCGGTCGCTGCGCGCGCGGCCTAGATCGCGCCCCGCGACTCGACTGTCTGCATCTGATTGCCGCGCCACACGAAGCCGCGGCCAAGCCAGCCGCCGATCCAGATTGGCGGCAGCAGGATATCCCGTAGCATCCAGGCGAGCGGGGAACGCGCGGTCAAGTGCCAGCCCGCCATGCCTGCCAGCGCGGCCTCAGCGCCATACCAGATGGTCGCCAGAGCAACCACGCCGGCCACCGGCCAGTTCACTGCGGCCAGGACCCAGGCCAGGGCGAGGAGCGGCCCGAGCCCGCCCGACAGGATTTCTACTGCGTAGCAGTTCCTGAACGATGCCTGCCGCAGCCGCGCCCAGCGTAACTGGCGCGCCCACACCTCCGTGGCGGATCGGTATCCGAGCGGCTGCTCGAACGGCGCATCGACCAGGCGGACGCGTAGACCGGCGGCACGGACCAGCTTGGTGGTGGCGGCATCTTCCGCCGGTTCGGCCGCGAGCAGTCGAATGCCGCCGGCGGCCTCGATCTGGCTACGCCGGTAGAGCATCGACTTGCCCTGGGCAAAGCCGAAGCCGAACGCGGCGGCGGCATACTGCCAGCGCACCTGATAGGTATTGAGGAAGGCGCATTCAAGCTCCGCCCAGAAGCCTTGCGGGCGGCAGCCGACCGGCGGTGAGGTCACGACGCCGGTGTCCGCACGCCAAGCCGCGAGCAGGCGTTCGATGTAGTCGCGTGGCATCAGGACATTGCTGTCGGCCATGACGATTCGATCGTAGGCCGCGGCGCTCCAGCCCTTGCAGACATTGTTCAGCTTCGGGTTTTCGCTGATGGAGTCGTTGCCGATCAGCAGCCGCGCGGGGACATGCGGATGGTCGGCGATGAGGCGTCGAACGAGGGGCAGCGCGGAATCGTTGGCCGCAGCCGCGCAGAAGATGATCTCGTAACGCGGGTAATCGAGATCGAAGGCCGAGCGCAGCGTATCCTCGATGTGGTTTTCCAGTCCGCAGACCGGCCGAACCAGACTGACGCCGGGTATGCCGAGCGCCGCGCCGGCGGCGCCTCCCAGGCATTCCTTGCCATAGTGAAGTCCGCGTCTGCGGAGGAAGCGCGTCAAACCCAGCACGCCCAGCGCGGTTTTCCCTCCCGACCGAACGGAGACGGGTCTCCGTTTGCGGCAGCGGCGCGCTGCGATCAGAATGCTGCCGATGTGAGCAGCGGTCGCGAGGATGCAATACGCTCCGACAACCCAGATCGTGATCGACATGGGCGAGCTATGTCACGAGCGCAGTGACATGCGTGTGACGCGCGGCGTTCCCGACAGTCATGACCGCGAGACACATCGGCACGTGCCCGCCGCAGCGATTCGCAGCGGCGGCGGGCGGCTGCAGTTGACTGCGTGAGCGATCACGAAACTGATATTGTCGCTCGAGTGCCCTTGCCGGGCAGGCCATCGCGGCCTACCGTCGCTGCGATGCAGCAGCCATTGCACTACCCGGCTCTGCCGACCGCCGCTGACGTCGATGCCGCCGCGCAGCGGCTGGCGGGTATTGCCTTGCGCACGCCGCTGGTGACCTCGCCGGTGCTCGATGCGCTCACCGGCGCACGGATATTTTTGAAAGCGGAAACCCTGCAGCGCACGGGTTCGTTCAAGTTTCGCGGTGCCTACAACAAGGTATCATCGATCCCGCTGGCGGAGCGCGCCGGCGGCGTCGTGGCGTTCTCCTCGGGCAACCACGCCCAGGGCGTCGCCGCGGCGGCACGCCTCCTCGGCATGCCGGCGGTAATCGTCATGCCTGCCGATGCGCCGCGTCCAAAGCGGGAGCGCACCGCGGCGCTCGGCGCCGAGGTGGTGCTTTACGACCGGGCGCGGGACGACCGCCAGGTGATCGCGCGCGAGATCGCGGCCGAGCGTCATGCCGCTCTGGTGCCGCCCTATGACGATCCGCTCGTGATCGCGGGGCAGGGCACCACCGGGCGCGAGATCGTCGAGGATCTCATGGCGCAGGGGCTGGTGGCCGACGTGGTGGCAGTGACGGCCTCGGGCGGCGGGTTGATCGCGGGAATTGCGTTGGCGGTTAAGGCGCGCATGCCGCAGACGCGACTCTATACCGCGGAGCCCGAGGGCTTCGACGATCACGCCCGCTCGTTCAAGAGCGGGCAGCGCGAGCGAAACCCCGCGCTCACCGGCACCATCTGCGATGCGTTGATGGCGCAGACGCCCGGCGAGCTCACCTTCGCGATCAATCGCACGCTGGTGGGAGGCGGTGTCGCCGTCAGCGATCAGGAGGTGACGGCTGCGGTCGCTTTTGCCTTTCGCGAGCTCAAGCTCGTCGTCGAGCCGGGCGGTGCGGTTGCGCTGGCCGCGCTGCTGTCGGGGAAGATCGACGTGAAGGGCAAGGTCGCAGTCGCGGTCCTCTCGGGCGGCAACGTCGATCCGGAACTGTTCTATCGTCTGGTGGCCTAGAGGATGGCGCGGGCACGCGTGAACTTCGGAATCGGGACGTTAGACTGAAGACAGACGACAGAAGCCAATGCACGGACGGCAGCGTCGCAACTCCGGACCGGCATCGCTTTTCATTCGAGCCCGGCGCGGCGTTCGCGTGGCGGCTGGCGCTGTTTTACGCCGCGCTGTTCGTTGCGCTTGGCGTGCAATTGCCTTTCCTGCCGGTCTGGCTCGCGGCCAAGGGCCTCGATGCCGACATGATCGGACTCGTGTTGGCGATCCCGATGATCGTGCGCGTGTTCGCGATCCCGCTCGCGACCCGGCACGCCGACCGGCACGATGCCTTGCGCATGGCGATCGTGATCGCGGCCGCCGGAGCGGTCGTAGGCTACGGCGTGGTCGGGATAGCCCAGGGCGCCGCCACCATCGCGGCGGCGTTCGTGTTCGCCTCGATGTTCTACACGCCGATCATGCCGCTGGCCGACGCCTATGCGCTGCGCGGGCTCGCTCGCGTCGGCCGCGCCTACGGTCCGGTGCGGATGTGGGGCTCGGCCGCGTTCATCGCCGGCAGTTTCGGCGCCGGCGTCCTGCTCGATGTCGCCCCCGCGCGTGACCTGATCTGGCTGATCGTGGCCGCCGCGGTGATCACCGCCGCCGCCGCCTGCGTGCTGAAGCCGCTCGCCCCACATGCAGGCAGCGCGCGGGCAGCAGAATTGTCATCCGCCAGCGGCATTTGGCGCGACCCGGCCTTTCTCGCGATGGCGGCGGCCGCCAGCCTCATCCAGGCGAGCCACGCGGTCTTTTACGGCTTCTCCGCCCTCGACTGGCGGGCAAGCGGTCTTGACGGCGCCGCGATCGCAGCCCTCTGGGCGCTCGGCGTCGCGGCCGAAATCGTGCTGTTCGCGATCTCCGGGCGCCTCCCGATCGCGCCGACGACGCTGCTGCTGGCGGGCGCGGCCGGCGCGGTCATGCGCTGGGGCGCGATGGCATTCGATCCTCCCGCCATCCTGCTGCCGCCGCTGCAATGCCTGCACGCGCTGTCGTTTGGCGCGTCCCATCTCGGCGCGCTCGGCTTCATCGCGCGCACGATACCGCCCAAGCTCGGCGCCACCGCCCAGGGCTACCTCGCCGTCGCGCTCGGCCTGGCGATGGCGGCATCGATGGCACTGGCGGGCGTGCTCTACGCGCGCTGGGGGAGCCTCGCCTATGGAGCGATGGCGGCCCTTGCCGTTGCCGGCGGCGTTTGCGCCCTCGCTGCTCGCCGGCTGGCATCGAGAGGCGTTTGAATCGCAGATGGGTTTGGACCGCTGCGGCGGACTTCGGGCCGTGGATCATCGCAGGTCGGGTACATCGCCGTGAGTTCGCGGCCGCTCAGAAACATCATGTGCGGAGTGAGACCGCCGCGCCGTGCGATCCAGCTGCGCACATGCTCAGGGTAGATGTCCATCAGGAGCTTGGTGGCCTCCTGGCTCGGCACAGGGTGGCCGTCGTCGCCGGGATGCCACGCTGCGTGAAATCCGAGCCGCGCCCGGGGTGTCACGCAGATGCGCTCACGCGGGATCACGCCGAGTACCATGGTGCACGCTGACAGGCAGGGCCCGTCGATGATGACGCGCTCGCCCGAGCCGCGCAGCGCCACCAGATTTTCGAGATAAGGTCCGATCTGCCCTCCTGGATCCGACTTGATGCGCACCGCCCCCTGCGCAGTCGACAACATCAGCGCCGCCGTGACGGCGCCGGCCAGAACAGCAATTTTCATGCGTTCCCCTCTCCGTGACCCCGGCGCGTCCCCTGCAGGGACAGCACCGCCCGCCTAATCATTGAAAATCAAATGTGGGGTAAATGTGGAATCCCGGGAATCCGGCACGAAACCTGCCCACGTGCTTACCGGGCGGTGTCGATAAAACCGCAGGTCAGCCGCATTTCACATGGCCGCCATCATTCGCGGGGGAGGGCGGCTACTCGAGCTTCGCGCCCGAGTCCCTGACCAGAGCGGCCCATTTCGGGGCTTCGACCGCAATGAAGGCGGCGAAGTCCTGCGGGGACCCGACCTTCGCCTGCGCGCTGAATCTAGCGAAGTTCGCGCTGATCTCGGGCGACCGGAGGGCGTCGTTGACGGCCGCGTTGAGCTTGCTCACGATCGATGCCGGCGTGCCCGCGGGGGCGAGCACGCCGGTCCAGGATGCGGATGGAAATCCGCTGTACCCGTTTTCGAGCATCGTCGGCACATCCGGCAACGCGGGCAGGCGCTGCGGGCTCATCACCGCCAAGGGTCTGACCTTGCCCGATTGAATGTGCGCGAGGAGGGTGGTGGCGCCCTCGATGGTCATGTGCATCTGGCCCGCGAGCAGATCCGTCATCGCCTGGGCCGCGCCCTTGTACGGGATGTAATAGATGTCGGCGCCGGTCGTGACCTTGAACAACTCTCCCACCAGATGCGGGGGCGTTCCGATGGTGGCCCCGAAATTCAACTTCCCGGGATTGGCCTTGGCGTAGGCGATGAATTCGCTCAACGTATTCGCCGGCACTGCGGCTGCGACGCCGAGCACGAAAGGGACGCGCGAGACCAGCGCCACCGGCGCGAAGCTCTTGATGGCATCGTATTCGACGTTCTTGTAGAGCGCCGGCGCGATGCCCAGCGTCGCCGAACTGCCGTACAGGAGCGTGTAGCCGTCGGGGTCGGCGTTCGCCACCGCCTTGCTCGCGATGGTGCCGCCGGCACCCGGCCGGTTATCGAGGACGACCTGGCCAAAATTTGCCGAGACATGCTGGGCAACGAGACGGGCAACGTAGTCGGTCGGCCCGCCGGGCGGGAATGGCACGATCAAGCGGATCGGCCGGTCCGGATACGATTGTGCCGGATGCGATTGGGCGGCGGCGGGACCGCTCGCAGTCAGGACGAGCGCGATGGCGGCCGCGACCAGCAGGTTCGTTCTGGACATGACGGCGCCTCACGGATCCGGCGCGAAGGTATCGCCTCTACTGGAGCTAAACTAGAGCTAAGCTGCGGACATAAGCTTCACATACTCCCGCCGAACCGCAGCTTCGGTGATCGCCTCGGCGTCCTCGGTCCAGTGCTTTGAACCGCAGTGGTCGCAGACCCCCAGCGGGATCGTGACGCTGCAGGAGACATACCCCTTGTCCGTCTGCTGCCGGAACGGGATCTGGCGGAAGTATCGAGTGACATGGCCGCTTTGGCAAAAATCGCAGCGGGTTTGGTCGCTTTGCTCGGACATAGGTCGCTCGAGGTTTGAGGTGAGCCTCCGGCTCCGCTCTGCATCAGCGTGTCCGGACGCCCATTGGTCGCCCGTTAAGACGTCGTTCGTTCAACTCCCGATAGGGAAATCTGGTTTCGTCGAGCGCAAAAACGGCTTCAATTGGGTTTTGAGGGACAAGGAACGTGTTTCGACCGGACGATCGTATGGGTCCCGGGCGAGGCGCGGTCGCTGCGCATTTCGCCGGACGCATTGTCATTCGACCTTGATATTCGCTGCCTTCGCGACATCCGCCCATTTCTTCGTCTCCGCGGCGAGAAACGCGGCGAAGTCCTGTGCCGATCCGGCCTTTGCTTCCACCTGAAATTTCGCCAGCGTCGCTTTCATCTCGGCCGAACCCAGGCCGGCGTTGATAGTGGCGTTGAGCTTGCTGACGATGTCGGGCGGCGTTCCCAGCGGAGCCAGCACCGCCGTCCAGAAGCTCATAAGAAAATCGATCCCACTCTCCACCATGGTGGGGACTTCAGGCAGGTCCGGATTGCGCGACGCGCTCGACACCGCAAGTGCCTTGAGCTTGCCCTCGCGGATGAGGGGTAGGAGCGAACCGGTGGCGTCGAAATTCATCTGGATCTGTCCCGCGACGAGATCGGTGAAAGCCGCAGCCGCGCCCTTGTAGGGGACGTAGACGATGTCGGTGCCGGTCAGCATCGTGAACAAGCCCCACGCCATGTGCGGCGGGGTGCCGACGGTCGCGCCGTAATTGAGCTTGCCCGGATTGGCCTTGGCATAAGCGACCAACTCTTGCACGCTATTGATCTGCAACGTTGGCGATACCACCAGCACCATCGGTCCACTCGACACGGTCGCGACCGGGACGAAATTCTTGTTCGGGTCATAGTCGAGATTCTTGTAGAGCGCCGGCGTGATCGCGAGCGGTCCCGAGGAGGCGAACAAGAGCGTATAGCCGTCGGGCTCTGCCGTTGCCGCAGCCCGCATTCCGATCGAGCTGCCGCCGCCGGCGCGGTTCTCGATATAGACGTTTTGCCCGAGACCCGTGGACATGTGCTGCGCGACCAACCGGCCCATCGTGTCGATCGGCCCGCCGGGCGGGAAGGGCAGGATCATCTTGATCGGCCGCGTCGGATAGGACTGCGCCACGGCCTCGACAGCGTTGAGGCCGATCGCGGTGGTCACCACTGCAGCCAGAAAAGCTCGTTTGCCGATCATGTTTGCTCCGCGTGCTGTTCATTCGACCTTGATGCTGGCGCTTCGCGCCACGGTCGACCATTTTTGTGTCTCGGCGGCGAGAAAGGCACCGAAGTCCTCCGGCCGGCCCGGCTGAACCTCCGCGCCGAGCTTGGCGAAAGCCGCGGTCACCTCCGGCGCGACCAGGCTTTCGTTGATCGCTGCATTGAGCTTGCCGATGATGGTCTCGGGGGTGCCGGCCGGAGCAACTACGCCGATATAGGTCAACACCACGTAGTCCGGCACGCCGCTCTCCATCATCGTCGGCACGTCGGGGAGAAGCGCGTTGCGCCGTTCACTCGATACCGCGAGCGCCCGCAATGCGCCGTCCCGCAGCAGTGGAAGCGTGCCGCCGATGTCCCCGAAGAACATTTGCACCTGCCCGCCCAGCACGCCGGTCACGGCCTCGGAGGCGCCCTTATAGGGGACGTGCACGATATCGACGCCGGTCCTCAGCTTGAACAATTCGGCCGCGAGGTGAGTGGCATTGCCGTGCCCGGCCGAGCCGTAGTTGAGCTTGCCGGGATTCGCCCTGGCGTGGGCCACGAGCTCGGGGACCGATTTCGCCGACAATGCGGGATGAACGACGAGCACCTCGTAGTTCTGCGAGATCTTGGCGACGGGGGAGAAGACCTTGCTCGGGTCGTAATCGCGATTGTTGGTCACCGCCGGCAACACCACGAGCGTGCTGATGTTTCCGCACAACAGGCTGTAGCCATCGGGATCGGCGCTCGCGACCGCTCGTGCTCCCAGACTGCCGGCGGCGCCCGCACGGTTTTCAATGACGACCGTCTGTCCGAGCGTACGCGGCAGGTGCTGCCCGAGAATCCGGGCGCTGACGTCGACCGGACCGCCCGGCGGGAACGGCACGACCATTTTGATCGGGCGGCTGGGATAGGACTGCGCCCCCGCCGCGCCGGGCGCGCAGGCGAGCAACAGAATGGCGAACAGCGATGTGCCCTTGCCGAGCATGGCTCTCGTGTCCCAAACCTTCGCAGCACACTCCGACGCGAACGTCGGAAACGGTTTCAAATCCACCGTACTAATCGACCTTGATGCCGGTCTCGTTCGCGATCGCCGCCCATCGCGGCGCCTCGGCGCCGATGAATGTCGCGAAATCCTGCGGCGAGCCGATTTTCGCTTCCGCGCTCAAACGTGCGAGGCCGGCCTGGGCATCCTTGGACTTGAGGATCTCGTTGACCGCGCCGTTGAGTTTCTCGACGATCGGCGCCGGCGTTCCGGCCGGGGCCAGCAGCCCCGACCAGAACGAGGCCATAAGCTTGGGATATCCGCTCTCGGCCGTGGTCGGTACGTCCGGCAACAGCGCCGAGCGCTTATCGGTCGCCACCGCCAGCGCGCGCAGCCGCCCGCCTTCGACGTGAGGCAGAAGGATGGCAGTGGTCTCGAAGATCATCTGGACTTGGCCGGCTACGAGATCCGTGACGGACTGGCCCGCGCCGCGATAGGGAATGTGGATGATGTCGATGTCGGCCGCGAGCTTCAACATCTCTCCGAGCATGTGCGGCTGCGTTCCATAGCCGGAGGATCCGAACGTGATCTTGCCCGGATTGCTCTTGGCATAGGCGACGAACTCCGGCAGCGAATTCGCCGGCACCGCGGGATGCACCACCAGCATCTGCGGTGCGTAGATGAGCATCGCGATCGGTGCGAAGCTCCTGATCGGATCGTAGTCGAGGCTCTTGTAGACGGCGGCCGCGGTCACCAGCGGACCGGGCGAGCTGAACAGGAGCGTATAGCCGTCGGGTTCGGCGACGGCGACCGACTTCGCCCCGACGGTGCCGCCGGCGCCGCCCGGCCGGTTTTCGATCACGAAGGCCTGCCCGAGCGTGGCTGTCAGGCGATCCGCGACCAGACGGATGATGAATTCCGTCGGGCCGCCGCCCGCGAACGGGATGACGATCCTGACCGGGCGGTTCGGGTAGCCTTGCGCCGCGGCTGGTGCAGCGAAGAGCAGGCCGAGGTTCGCCAACAGGCTTGCGGCCAACAGGATCCGCCGGGTCAAAAGGAATTGCTTGCCGTTCACGGCGCACCTTCCCGGGATGTTTTCCTCGATCTAATTCGCGGCGACTCTGCGGCCGCCTGCGGAGAGCTTATCTCAGCACGCGCCCTGGCAGTAGGGCGCCCTTCATCCCCACAGTGCCGGTGTGGACGGATGAATTCGGCTGCCGTCATAGACCAGTCCGTCCGGGCGATCGCGGGCGAGCAGAAGCGCCCCGTCGAGATCGATGACGCGCGCCCGCTGCGCCACCAGCATGGCCGGCGCCATGGACAGTGAGGTCGCGACCATGCAGCCGATCATGAGCGTGAACCCGAGCCGTTCGGCTTCGCCGGCCATGGCAAGCGCCTCGGTCAGCCCGCCGGTCTTGTCGAGCTTGATGTTGACCGCGTCGTATTTACCGACCAGCGATGACAGCGATGCGCTGGCATGCACGCTCTCGTCGGCGCAGATGGGAAGCGGCCGCGCGATCTGCGCGAGGGCGTCGTCGCGCCCGGCGGGCAGCGGCTGCTCGACCAACGTGACGCCGGCTTGCGCGCAGGTGGCAAGGTTCCGGGCGAGATCGTCCGGGGTCCAGGCCTCGTTGGCGTCGACGATCAATTCGGCGCGCGGGGCCGCTCGCCGCACCGCGTCGATGCACGCGGGGTCCTGCGCGCCTCCGAGCTTGACCTTCAGCAGCGCGCGATCGGTGGCCTTGGCGGCGGCTTGCGCCATCGCGTCGGGCGATGCGAGCGAGATCGTGTAAGCGGTGGTGACCGCGTGCGGCGGAGCGAGGCCCAGGAGCTCA
>Ga0207703_10002643_pt1 | contig 15438 bp, 12 predicted proteins | sample KBSSwiS12_FD_184304 | JGI IMG/M metagenome (GOLD analysis project Ga0207703, IMG submission 184304) | Switchgrass rhizosphere microbial communities from Kellogg Biological Station, Michigan, USA - KBS Switchgrass S1-2 (SPAdes) (version 2) | ecosystem: Host-associated > Plants > Roots >... | reverse complement strand
GCGAGCGCGTGGGCCATGTCTGCGGTGTGCGCCCACAATTGCTACCGAAGGGTTAAGCGACCGCCCGCGGCATCTGCTGGCTCGCGCAGTGGAACGAGCCGCCGCCCATCAACACGGCATCGGCCATCAGGCCGATCGTCGCGCGGTCCGGGAACAGCGCGGCGATCGCAGCGACGCCATCGGCATCGTGAGCCGTGCCGTAGATCGGGACGACAACCAGGTTCGTTGTGATGGCGAAGTTCATGTAGCTGGCGGGCTCGACCCGGTCGGCGCTCATCACCCGTCCTGGGGAGGGGACCTCGACCACTTCCACGCCGAATGACTCGGCTCGGGCCCGGGCATCGGCATAGATCGCGGCGTTGGGATCATCGGCCCCGGACGCACGGGGCACGGCCAGCCGGTTCGGGCCGACGAACCGGGCGAGGTTATCGACATGGCCGTCGGTATGATCGTTGATCAGCCCCTCGCCGAGCCACAGCACGCGGTCGAACCCCAGGTCCCGCGCCAGTCGCGCCTCGATCTCGCCGCGCGACAACTGCGGGTTGCGGTTCGGGTTGAGCAGGCACTGCTCGGTCGTCACCACCAGACCCGTGCCGTCGCAATCGAGCGCGCCGCCTTCGAGAATCCAGTCGGCGGTCGTCACCTCCAGCCCGGCCTCGCGCGACAGGTCGGTGCCGATGGTCTGATCTCCCTCCATCAGGTACTTGCCGCCCCAGCCGTTGAAGCCGAACCGCCGCGCGGCGCGCTTGCCGCCACCGCCGCACAGCACCAGCGGCCCGGTATCGCGCAACCAGACATCGCCATAGAGCCGCTCGACCAGCTCCACGCCCGCGCCGACGAGGCTCTGCGCCCGCGCCCGGTTGGCGGGATCGCGAACCAGCAGCTTCACGGGCTGGCCGGACTCGGCAACCGCCGTGGCGAACCCGGCGATCTGCTCCTGCGCCTGGGGCAAGAACCCCGGCCACTCTTCGGCATCGTGCGGGAAGCCGATCCACAGCCAGTCCTGGGGGTGCCATTCGGGCGGCATATGCAGTTGCGCGGTGGTCGGCTCAGTCATGGGCGCGGCTCCTGCCAGATCGCCCCCCATGCCCGCAAGGCGCAGACGCACCCTTGATCGACGCGGAGCGAGCGGGCATCGCCTGAACCAAGGAGACAAGTGTGGCCGACCCCCAAGCCCTTCCCCCGGCCGACTGGACCGGCGCGCTGGAGCGGGCGCGGGCGCATTCTCCGTTCCTGGCCGGCCTGATCGAGCGGCAGGGCGATCTCGTGGCGCTGCTCGCGGGTGGCGATGGAGAAGCCGCGCTGGCGTTCGCGCGCCAGGCCGGCGAGGGCGCGCCCTCGGTCGGCGCGGCGCTGCGGCGCGAGCGCAAGGCCATGGCGCTGGCGCTGGCAATCGGCGACCTTGCCGGAGCGTTCCCCCTCGCGCGGGTGATGACCGAGCTCTCCGCCTTCGCCGACCGCGCGCTCGACACCGCGATCGCCGAGGCGGTGGTCGAGAAGGTGCCCGGGGCCGCACCCGCCGGTTTCCTCGCGCTGGCGCTGGGCAAGCATGGCGCGCAGGAGCTCAACTACAGCTCGGATATCGACCCGATCCTGCTCTACGACCCGGCGAAACTGCCCCGGCGCGAGCGCGACGATCCGGGCGAGGCGGCGGCTCGGGTCGCGCGGCGGGTGGTCCAGCTGCTCGGCCACGTCGACGAGGAGGGCTATGTTTTCCGCGTCGACCTGCGGCTGCGGCCCGCGTCCGAGGTTTCGCCTCCGGCGCTCTCGCTCGACGCGGCGCTCACGCATTACGAAAGCTCGGCGCTGGCGTGGGAGCGCGCCGCGTTCATCCGCGCCCGCGCCTGCGCCGGCGACGTGGCTGCGGGCGAGCAGTTCCTCGCCGCGATCCGGCCGTTCGTGTGGCGCAAGAGCCTCGATTTCGGGGCGATTGCCGAGATCGGCCGGCTGACCGCGCGGATCCGGCTGGCCAAGGAAGGGCCCGCGCGGCCGGGCCCCGGGTTCAGCCTCAAGACGGGGCGCGGCGGCATCCGCGAGGTCGAATTCTTCGCCCAGACCCACCAGCTGATCCACGGCGGCCGCAACCCGGCGCTGCGCCAGCGCGGCACGCGCACCGCGCTCGACGCGCTGGCCGGGGCCGGGATCATCGACCCCGCCGACGCCGAGGTGCTGGGCGAGAGCTACGACCGGTTGCGCACGCTCGAACACCGGCTGCAGATGGTGCTCGACCAGCAGACCCACGCCCTGCCGACCGATCCGGCGGCGATCGACAATGTGGCCCGGCTTGAAGGACTGGCTGACGGCGCGGCGCTCATCGCCGAGCTCGAGCGGATCACCGAAGCCGTGGGCATCCGCTATGACGCGCTCATCGCCGAGCACGGCAGCGAGGGGGCAACGGCGGTGGCCATTCCCCAGCAAGGCCCGCCGCGCGCGCTCGCCGCCGAGCTCGCCGCGCTCGGCTTCGAGGAGGCGGAGCACCTCGCCGAACGGATCGACGGCTGGCGCGCGGGCAAGGTGCGCGCGCTGCGCTCCGACGCCGCGCGGCTGGCGTTCGATGCGATCCAGCCGGCGCTGCTTGCCGCGCTCGCCCGCTCGCCCGATCCGACCCGCGCGTTCAACCGCTGGGAGGAGCTGCTCGCCCGGCTGCCTTCGGCGCTGAACCTGTTCCACCTGCTCGAAGCCCGCCCGGGGCTGCTCGAATTGCTCGCCAAGGTGCTGGGGCTTGCCCCGCCGTTGGCCGATGCGCTGGCGCGGCGGGCCGACCTGCTCGATCCGCTGATCGATGCCTCCGCCTTTGATCTGCCCCCCGACACCGCGACGCTCGCCGCCGAACTGGCCGATTGCGAAGCCGACGACGATTACCAGCGGCTGCTCGACCGCGTCCGCCGCAAGGTTTCCGAGCGGCGGTTTGCGCTGGGCGTGCAGCTGATCGAGGGAGCGAACGATCCGCTGGCGATCGCCGCAGCCAATTCGCGCGTGGCCGAGGCCGCACTCGATGTGCTGGCCGCCGCGACGATCCGCGAGTTCGAGGTTGCACACGGGCGGGTTCCGGGGGGCGAGCTGATGGTCCTGGGGCTGGGCCGGCTCGGCGGCGGTGCGCTGACGCACGCCTCGGACCTCGACCTGGTCTATCTGTTCACCGGCGATTTCGCGGGCGAATCGGACGGCAGGCGGCCGCTCGCCGCGTCGCTCTACTTCAACCGCCTCGCCCAGCGGATCAGCGCCGCGCTCTCCGTTCCCACCGCGGAGGGGGCGCTCTACGAGGTCGACACGCGGCTGCGGCCCTCGGGCACGCAGGGACCGCTGGCGGTGAGCCTCGACAGCTTCGCGCGGTATCAGCGCGAACAGGCCTGGACCTGGGAGCACATGGCGCTGTGCCGGGCCCGGCCACTGTTCGGGCCGGAATTCGGCCGCGAGGCGCTGCGGACGATCATCGGAGAAGTGCTGCGCACGCCGCGCGATCCCGCTACCCTGAGGTCCGACGTGCTCGAAATGCGCGCCCGTATGGCGGAGCACAAGCCGGGCAAGGGCGCGCTCGATGCCAAGCTCCTCAGGGGCGGGCTGGTCGATCTCGAATTCCTCGTCCACTTCCGCCAGCTCGAAAGCGGCGTCGGCCTCGTCCCCGATCTCGGCGCAGCGATCGACGAACTGGCGGCAGCGGGGCTGGTGCCGCCGAGGCTGCGCCGGGCGCATGACCGGCTGACGCGGCTGCTGGTTGCCGCGCGCCTGCTCGCGCCCGATAGCGAGGAACCGCCACCGGGCCCGCGGGCGGCGCTTGCAGCGGCGCTCGGATATGCCAATTGGGACAGCGTGACCGCCGGGTTCGCCGAGGCGAGAGCCGTCGTCGCGCAGACCTGGCGCATGGTCTTCCACGAAACCCTGGAGCTGGATTGAGATGAGCAAACCCACCGTGGGCGAGATCTTGCCCGACATCGCGCTGACCCTGCCCGACGGCACCGCGGTCAAGCCTTCCGACTATGCGGGCCGCAAGCTGGTGCTGTTCTTCTACCCTAAGGACGATACCCCCGGCTGCACGACAGAAAACCTGGATTTCACAGCCCTCGCGGATCAGTTCGCCGCCGCCGGGACCACGCTGCTCGGCGTCTCCAAGGACAGCGCCGAGCGTCACCGGAAGTTCGCCGCCAAGCACGGGCTGACCGTGCCGCTCGCCACCGACGCGGAGACCGGCGGGCTGTCGGACGCGCTCGGGATCTGGACCGAGAAGGTCAACTACGGCCGCACCTACATGGGCATGGTGCGCACGACGCTGCTGGTCGGCGCCGATGGCCGGATCGCGAAAGTCTGGGACAAGGTCAAGGTCAGGGGCCACGCGGCCGCGGTGCTCGAGGCGGCCCAGGCGCTTTGACAGCGGGGCGCGAGACGGTTGCCGCGGCGATCCGCGGGGCGCTGCTGACCGGCGAGGCCGCGGCCAAGGCGATGGCGACGCGCCGTGTGGCGCGCGAGTGGCGGCTCGGGCGGCTGGCTTTCGCCTTCGACGTGGCCATGCCCGAGCGGCCGGCCCGTCCGGCTGCGCCCGAGTTGCTCCCGCCCAACCGCATGCCCAAGCGCGGCCGCGGCAACTCCGAACGCGGGCGGATCGCGCTGTGGCACGCACTCGCCCATATCGAGTTTGTCGCGATCGACCTCGCGCTCGATATCGCCGGGCGGTTCGGCGCGGAAATGGGGCCCGGGTTCGTGTCCGACTTCCTCGCCGTGGCCGCCGACGAGGCGATGCACTTCGCCCTGATCGAGCGGCACCTGCGCACCATGGGCAGCCACTACGGCGCACTGCCGGCACACGACGGATTGTGGGAATCGGCGCAGGAAACGCGCGGCGACGTGGCTGCGCGGCTGGCGGTTGTGCCGATGGTGCTCGAGGCGCGCGGGCTCGACGTTACGCCCGCCACGCTCGAGCGGGTGGCCGCGACCGGGGATACGCGGGGCGCGGCGATCCTGAAACGAATCCTTGACGACGAAATTCGCCACGTCCGGTTCGGCGCAAAGCATTTCGCCGCGTGCGCCGAATCCCGTCAGGCGCCGCTCGTCGAATTCTGGAAAACCCTGGTTGCCCGCCACTTTCGGGGCTCCGTTAAGCCACCATTCAACGACTCGGCGCGGCTCGCTGCCGGTTTATCGCGCGATCTCTATGCGGAGGTTGCCAGCCTGGAAACGGCCGGTTAGCTCCTCAACCACCGAGACGGCGGGGGGTTCCGACCATCTCAGATACGCACGGTTACGAGGCCGACCAGGGCTTCGTGGCTGAACGAACAGGGGTCGTACGGCTCACCTGCCAAGCGCTGGTGTGCCGCAAGACAAGGTACTGCTGAGTGGTCGTTTTCTCGATTGTGTCGAAGTTTCGCGCCATGGCTGGCATTGCCGCCGGGTTCGCTTCGCTCCTTACCGCAAACCCTGCCTTCGCCAACGCCAGCGCGAACGCCGATATCCTCGCTCCGCTCCGCGCCGCCCAGGCCACCAAGCACCAATCGACCGACGAGGAATTCCGCCAGCTGTTCAGCAACTGGCAGTCGATGGACAAGCCGGCGGCCCGCCAGAACCTCGTCTCGATCGCCCGCCCGGACCGCTCTTCCGCACTGAACGGCGCCGCGATCCCGGGCTTCGCTCCGCAGAAGGTTGCCATTCCCTCGCTCGTCCCGGTGGACGGCGTGAAGCTCACCAGCGATTTCGGTATGCGCTGGCACCCGGTCCTCGGTGGCCGCCGCGCCCACAAGGGCGTTGATCTCGCGGCGCCGATCGGCACCCCGATCCACGCCGCCGCCGATGGCATGGTCAGCCGCGCTGACTGGTTCTCGGGCTATGGCCTCTACATCGCGCTCGAGCATGGCGGTCAGATCGAAACCCGCTACGGCCACATGTCACGCCTCAACGTCGCCGCCGGCCAGATGGTCCACAAGGGCGACATCATCGGTTACGTCGGCACCACCGGCCGCTCGACCGGGCCGCACCTCCACTACGAAGTGCGCATCGCGGGCGAAGCCGTGAACCCGATGCCCTACCTGCAGTCCGGCCAGTTCCAGCACGCCGGCTCGGGCGCGAGCCTGGCGATGGGTGACGGCGAAGAGTAATGAGGGGGGCCCTGAGGGTCTGACCGGCTGACCTCGCGCGCAAGACGCAAGGCAGCAAGAGGCACTTTGGAGAGGGTGCATCGGGGCAGGGGCGGCTTGGGCCGCCCTTTCCTTTTCGGGTCGGCTGTATTCCCGTAGGGGGCAAGGCTCCGCTTCAACACCCCGCCTCCGACTGCAACTCTACGTTTGCCCTCGCGGCAACCGCTGGTTCAGGCCGACCGAGCCATGCTGCACCTGCGAAAGGCACCTGCCCCGATGGGGGCTTGACGACGCGCGGCGGGGGCGCAATGGGCGTCGGGCCAATTAATCGATCGGCTAAGAGCGAATCCGAAGGGGTGAGAGCCGCCGGTCACTCAATGAAGGGCAGTCCACGATGAAGATTATCGTCCCCGTGAAGCGGGTGATCGACTACAACGTGAAGCCGCGCGTCAAGGCGGACGGAACGGGCGTAGACCTCGCCAACGTCAAGATGAGCATGAACCCGTTCGACGAAATCGCCGTCGAGGAAGGCATCCGCCTGAAGGAAAAGGGCCTCGCCACCGAGCTGGTCGCGGTTTCGGTCGGGCCGGCCAAGGCCCAGGAAACCCTCCGCACCGCGCTGGCCATGGGCGCTGACCGCGCGATCCTCGTCCAGGTCGACGATGGCGTCGAGGTCGAGCCGCTGGCCGTCGCCAAGATCCTCAAGGCGATCATCGACGAGGAGCAGCCGGGCCTGGTCATCGCCGGCAAGCAGGCGATCGACGACGACTCCAACCAGGTCGGCCAGATGGTCGCTGCGCTCACCGGCCGCCCGCAGGGCACGTTCGCCAGCAAGGTCGAAGTCAGCGGCGACAGCGTTGCCGTGACCCGCGAGGTCGACGGCGGCCTCGAGACCGTCAACCTCAAGCTGCCGGCGATCGTCACCACCGACCTGCGCCTGAACGAGCCGCGCTATGCCTCGCTGCCGAACATCATGAAGGCGAAGTCCAAGCCGCTGGCGACCAAGTCCGCCGCCGACTACGGCGTGGACATCGCGCCGCGGCTGAAGACCCTCAAGGTCGCCGAACCGCCCGTGCGCCAGGCCGGCATCAAGGTTGCCGATGTCGATGCGCTGGTTGCCAAGCTCAAGGAACTGGGAGTCGCCTAATGGCCAACGTTCTCGTCTGGGTCGAACACGACAACGCCTCCGTCAAGGATGCGACCCTCGCCGCCGTGACCGCCGCTGGCCAGCTCGGTGAGGTCACTGCCCTCGTCGCCGGCTCGGGCTGCGACGGCGCTGCCGCTTCCGCCGCGCAGATCGCCGGCGTCGCCAAGGTCCTCAAGGCCGATGATGCCGCCTACGCCAACGCGCTGGCCGAAAACGTCGCGCCGCTGATCGCCAGCCTGATGTCCGGCTTCGACGCCTTCGTCGCGCCCGCCACCAGCAACGGCAAGAACATCGCGCCGCGCGTCGCCGCGCTGCTCGACGTCGCGCAGATCTCGGACATCCTCTCGGTCGAAGGCCCCAAGACTTTCACCCGTCCGATCTACGCCGGCAATGCCATCGCCACGGTCGAGACCAGCGACGCCAAGCTCGTGATCACCGTGCGCGGCACCGCCTTCGCCAAGGCCGCCCCTACCGGCGGTTCGGCTGCAGTGGAAGCCGCCGCTGGCACGGGTGATGCCGGTCTGTCGAGCTTCGTCGGCGCCGAAATCGCCAAGAGCGAGCGTCCGGAGCTGACCAGCGCCAAGATCATCGTCTCGGGCGGCCGCGCCCTCAAGGACGCGGCGACCTTCCAGCAGGTGATCTTCCCCCTCGCCGACAAGCTCGGCGCGGGCGTCGGCGCCAGCCGCGCGGCGGTCGACGCGGGCTACGTCCCGAACGACTACCAGGTTGGCCAGACCGGCAAGATCGTCGCCCCGGAAGTCTACGTCGCGGTCGGCATCTCCGGCGCGATCCAGCACCTTGCCGGCATGAAGGACTCCAAGACCATCATCGCCATCAACAAGGACGAGGACGCCCCGATCTTCCAGGTCGCCGACATCGGCCTGGTGGGCGACCTGTTCACGCTGGTGCCGGAGCTGGTCGGCAAGCTCTGAGCTTGGCGCCACAAGCAGACAACGGAGAAGGCCCTGCGCAAGCGGGGCCTTTTCTGCTCAGCCCATGCGGGACTACAACCACACCTCCACCGCGTGGATCACCAGGCCGAAGGTTCCACCAACCAGCGTTCCGTTGATGCGGATGAACTGGAGGTCGCGGCCGACCGCGCCTTCAAGTCGGCGGGTGACGGTCGTCGCGTCCCAGCGCTTGACCGTTTCCGAGACCAGCCGGACGATCTGGCTGCCGTAGCGCGTGGCGAGGCCGACCGCGGTGCGGCGGGCGAGGCGGTTGATCTGGTCCTGCAGCGCGGGATCGGACTGGAGGGTCCGGCCGAGATCGGCCAGGCTCTCGCGCACCGAGGCGCCCAGCGCCCCTTCCGGATCGCGGGCGCGGGCGATCAGGCTGGTGCGCAGCCGCTCCCACACCCCCTGCCACCATTCGCCCAGCGCCGGATTGGCGAGCAGCTCGCGCTTGATCTGCTGGACCTTTGCCTGCGTCTCCGGATCGTGCGCGAGGTTCCACGCCAGCGTGGCCAGGCCCTCCTCGATCTTGCCGCGCAGCGGGTGATCGGGCTCGACGATCACTTCGGCGAACAGCTTGTAGAGCCCGTCGATTACCGAGTTCGCCAGCTTCTCGTCGAGCCCGGTCCAGCGCAGGACGGCATTGGCACGGCGGTGGATCAGCTCGCGCACCAGCGGCTCGTTGGCCTCGAGCGTGAAGCCCGCCCAGCGCACGAAGGACTCGACCACTGCCATGTGGCGCCGGTCGGCGATCGCGCCGGCCAGCGCACTGCCGAGGAGCGGGGCCACTTCCAGCCGCTCCAGCTGGCGAACGAGCCCGCCGCGGACCTGGTTGCCGAGCTTGTCGGGATCGAGCGATTCGAGCACTTGGGCGAGCAGCTCGCCTGCCCCCGAGCGCAGCCGTTCGCCCCGTCCGAGCGACGGATCGGCCAGCCACGCGCCGCCCGCCGAAGCGAGGTTCATCCCCCGCATGCGCCGCGCGACGACCTCGGCGGTCAGGAAATTGTCCTGCAGGAACGCGGCCATCGTGTCGGCGATGCGGTCCTTGTTCTCGGGGATGATCGCGGTGTGCGGGATTGGCAGGCCGAGCGGGCGGCGGAACAACGCCGTTACCGCGAACCAGTCGGCCAGCCCGCCGACCATGGCGGCCTCGGCGAAGGCGAGCACCCAGTCCCACCCGGCGTGGGCCGGGCGCAGCGCATGGGCGAAGAGGAACAGGGCGGCCATTGCCGCGAGCAGGCCTGTCGCCGTCCGCCGCATGCGCCGCGCGCGGTCAGCGGCGGGCGGGAAGGACGGCGCCGAACTCACTCCGCCGGATACGCTCCGGGTTCGGGCAAGTTCCGCGAGTGGTGCGGCTCATAGGTGAGCAGGCGGCGGCGCAGCGCCGGCCCGAGCCGCTTCTCCACCCCATCCGCGAGGCTGAACGCGGCGGGGACGATCAGCAGCGTCAGGACGGTCGAGAGGATAAGCCCGCCGATCACCACGATGCCCATCGGCGCCCGCCAGGCCGAATCGCCCGAGAGCGAGAGCGCGGTCGGCACCATGCCCGCAGTCATGGCGACAGTGGTCATCACGATGGGCACCGCGCGCTTGTGCCCAGCCTCGACGATTGCATCGAACTTGGCCCGGCCCTGCGCCATCTCCTCGATCGCGAAATCGATCAGCAGGATCGAGTTCTTGGCGACGATGCCGAGCAGCATGAGGATGCCGATCAGCACCGGCATCGAGACCGGAACCCCGAGGAAGGCAAGCGCCAGCAGTCCGCCCAGCGGGGCCAGGAACAACGAGGCCATGTTGACCATCGGCGAGACGAACCGATGGTAGAGCAGCACCAGCACCGAGAACACGAGAATGATCCCGGTCGCCACGGCGGTGATGACGTTGCTGACCATCTCCTGCTGCCACATGTCTTCGCCGAACGGCTTGTTCGAAACGCCGCGCGGCAGGTTCTTCATCACCGGCAGCTTGTTGATCGCGTCGGTCGCCTCGCTCTTGATCACGCCGGCGGCGAGGTCCGCGCCGATGAACACGCGGCGCTGCTGGTTATAGCGCTGGACGCTGGTCGGCCCCGAGCCGAACCCGATCTCGGCGACGCGCGACAGCGGCACGGTGCCGCCCGAGGCGGTGGGTACCGGCAGGTTGGCGAGGTTCGAGAGATCGCGGCGCGCCTCCTCCGGCATGCGCACGCGGATCGGCACCTGGCGGTCGGTCAGCGAGAACTTGGCGGCGTTCTGGTCGATCTCGCCGATGGTGGCGATCCGGATCGCCTGGCTCAGTGCCTGGGTGGTGACGCCGAGGCTGGCGGCGAGATCGAAGCGCGGCTTGATCTGGACTTCGGGCCGCTTCAGATCGGCGCTGATCCGCGGGGCGACAAGCTGGGGCAGGCCCTTCATCTCCTCGACCAGCTGGCTGGCGGTCTGCTGGAGCAGCTCCGAATCCGAGCCGGTCAGCATGATCGAGATCGGCCGTCCGCTGCCGCTGCCCGCACCCCCGCCGTTGAGCGCCTGGAACGTGACCCGCGCATCGGGGATTGCCTGGAGCACCGGCGTCATTTCGCGGGTGAACTCGATGCTGGTGATGTTGCGGGGCTTCTTCAGGTTGACGAAGACCCGTGCGCTGCCCTCCTGGATGCGCTCCTGGACCATCGCCGTCTCGGGACGCGCCCGCATGATCCGGGTGACCTGCGCCGCCACCGCCTCGGTCTGCGCGAGCGTGGTCCCCGGGACCATCTCGACGCGGACCTGGACATAGTCGTTGTTGCCGTCCGGAAAGAACTGCGTCGGCAGGACGCGGAACAGCACGACCGTGAGCAGGAACGAGCCCACCGCGATCCCGATCATCCACACCCGATGGTCGGCCAGCCGCGCGGCGATGCGATCTCGCCAGGCGACTCGGCCGGCTGCGTTGCGCCGGGCTTCACGCCGCGCGACGGCCTTGCTGCTGTCGAGCGACCAGTGCAGCACTGCGAGGTAGCGGTCCATCCAGCGTCCGCCGGCATGCTCCTCGTGGCCATGGGCCTTGAGGAAATAGGCGGCAACCATCGGCGTGATCATCCGCGCCACCGCCAGGCTCATCAGCACCGAAGCGACGACGGTGAGGCCGAAGTTCTTGAAGAACTGACCCGAGACGCCGGGCATCAGGCCGACGGGCAGGAACACCGCAACGATCGAGAAGGTGGTGGCGACCACCGCCAAGCCGATCTCGTCGGCCGCGTCGATCGCGGCCTGGTAGGCGGTCTTGCCCATGCGCATGTGGCGCACGATGTTCTCGATCTCGACGATGGCATCGTCGACCAGCACCCCCGCAACGAGGCCGAGCGCGAGCAGCGAGAGCTGGTTGAGGGTGAACCCGAGCAGGTCCATGAACCAGAACGTGGGGATCGCCGACAGCGGGATGGCGAGCGCCGAAACCAGCGTCGCCCGCCAGTCGCGCAGGAAGAAGAACACCACGACGACTGCCAGGATCGCCCCCTCGACCATCGCCGACATCGAGCTTTCGTACTGGCTCTTGGTGTAGTTGACGGTGGTGAACAGCGGCGTGAAGGCCACCCCGGGATTGGCCTTTGCCAGCTCGGCCAGCGCCTTGGTGGTCTCGTCATAGACCGAGACGTCAGAGGCGCCGCGCGCGCGGCTGATCCCGAACAGGACCACGGGCCGGCCATCGAGCTTGGCCTTCGAGGTGACCTCGCCGAAACTGTCGCGCACCGTGGCGATGTCGGCCAGCTTGATCGAACGGCCGCCGCCGAGCGGGACCAGCGCCTGCGACAGCGCGAAGGCATCCTCGGCATTGCCGAGCACGCGCACCGACTGGCGCGAACCGGCGATCTCGGCCCGGCCGCCGGCCGCATTCAGGTTGAGCTGGCGAAGCGCCGAATTGACCTGCGCGGCGGTCACCCCGGCGGCCTGCATGCGCGGCGGATCGAGCGTTACCAGAATCTCGCGGTTGACCCCACCGCCACGGGTCACGGTGGCCATGCCGGGGATCGCCAGCAGGCGCTTGGCGACGGTGTCGTCGATGAACCACGAGAGCTGCTCGATGGTCATGTCCTGCGCCGAGACCGCGAAATAGCCGATCGGCTCGGACGAGGTCTGCGCCTTGATCACCGAGGGTTCGAGAATGCCGTCGGGCAGGTCGCCGCGGACCTGATCGACCGCGTTCTTCACCTCGTTCACGGCTTCGTTGATGTTCTCGCCGATCTGGAACTCCACCATGGTCTGGCTGGAGCCCTCCGTGGCGGTCGAGCTGATCGAGTTGACCCCTGCGATCGAACGGACGGCGGATTCGACCCGCTGGGTGATCTGCGTCTCGATCTCGGACGGCGCGGCGCCGGGCTGGGTGACCGTGACGATCACCATCGGGAACTCGATGTCAGGCTGCTGCTGCACTTCCATGCGCATGAAGCTGACCACGCCGGCGATCATCAGGGCGGCGAACAGCACGATCGGCACCACCGGGTTGCGGATCGACCATGCCGAGATGTTGCGGAAGTTCATGGCCTGGCGCCCTCAGCGGCCGGAGGCGGCAGGCGAGGGCGCGGACTTTTGCGCGGACACGAGTTTGGGATTGACGGTCTCGCCCGGCTGGAGGAAGCCGCCGGCGCGCAGGACCACGCGTTCGTTGCCCGAAAGCCCCTCGACCACGGCAATGCCGGTGTCGGTCACGGTCCCGGTCCGCACGGCGCGCCGCTCGACCTTGTTGCCCGCTCCGATGATGAAGACGTAGCTGCCCTTCTCGTCGGAGAGGATCGCCGATTCCGGCAGCAGCGGGGCAACCACGGTGCCGGCGCGGATCACCACGCTGGCAAAGCCGCCGGGGCGCAGTTCGGGCGCATAGGCAAGCGCGATGCGCGCGGTGCCCTGGCGGGTCTGCGGATCGATCACCGGCGAGACCTGCCAGATCTGCCCGGTGAAGGCCTTGTCGGTGCCGGTGGGCGTAACCTGAGCGGCCACGCCGGGCGTGACCGCAGCCAGATCGGATTCCGAGAGGCGCGCCAGCACTTCGAGCTCGCCCCCGCGGGCGATGCGGAACAGCGTGCCGCTGGACGGTCCGACGACTTGCCCGCGCTCCACCTTGCGCTCGAGCACGAGGCCATCGGACGGGGCGGTTATCGTCAGCCGCGCGGCCTGCGCCTGGAGCTGGCCAAGGCTGGCGCGGGCCACGCCGACCCGCGCTGCCGCGGCGTCACGCGTGGCGGTGAGGCGATCGAGATCGGCGCGCGAGATGAACCCGCGGCCGACAAGCTTGAGCCCGCGGTCGAGATTGGCCTGGGCGAGGCGGGCATCGGCCTCGGCCACGCGGATCTGCGCAGCCTGGCTGGCCTGGGCCTGCTGCTGCACCGAACGGTCGATCACCGCGAGTGCCTGGCCCTTTTGGACCCATTGTCCGGCCTCGACCGCGATCGACACGACCTGCCCGCCCTCACCAACCGAGCCGACCGGCTCGTCGTAGCGTGCGGCGATCGAGCCGGTGGCGTTGATCGCCCCGGCGATCGAGGTGCGGCCCGGCGCGACGACCGTCACGGTGGCGGCCTGCGTGCTCGCATCCGTGGCAACCGGCGCATCGCCGCGATGAACGAAGAACCAGATCGCCACCAGCAGGACAACGACCCCGCCGACGATCAGCCAGAGCCGGCGCCCGCCGAACGGAGAATCGGCCAGCCGGGTTTCAGAACCCGCAGACCGGGCAAGCTCGGGCGCGGCAGTATCGCCGTCCCCGGTCCCGATCTTCGTCTCATAATTCATCAACGGTCGCCTTACCCGTACCGCGAAGCGCGGGACGGCCTTGCTCATACGCCGAAAAGCCCCGGTTTCCGAGGCTATTTCGCACGAGCAACATAAATGCGCGAACGCCCGGGCGCAACTTGTGCGGCCCGGGCGCGACACTTTATTACCCGAACTAGCCGCAGTCAGGCCGCGGCTGCGGTGTAATTCAGTATTTCAACTGACGCTCGTAGAGATCGCGGTAGTGCTGGATGCGCGTCACGCGCAGGCCCTGCATGCCCGAGCGATCGACGGCCCGCTGCCACGAGGCGAACTCCTCGAGCGTCAGGTTGTAGCGCTCGCACGCTTCCTCGATCGTGAGCAGACCGCCATTCACGGCAGCGACGACTTCGGCCTTGCGCCGCACGACCCAGCGTGTCGTCGATGGCGGGGGCAGCGAATCGATGGTCAGCGGCTCGCCGAGCGGGCCAATCACCATGGCGGGGCGGATATTCTGGTTCTCGATCATCGGTGGTCCTCGGTCGCCGCGCGTGGGATCGTTGGCGACATCACCGGGACCATGCCCGCCGCTGATTTGCCATTGCCCGAACAAAGACGGTTAACGCCCGTCCCTGCCCCCCGCGCGCTCGCCAGCACGGCTTCGGCCGCCCCGAGGAAGCTGCCTGCAGGCAGCGTTTCCGCCGCCGACAGGGCAATGCTGCGCCTCAGCGCGTGGAGTGCGGCGAAGCGCGCCTTGAGGCTGGCCCAATCGGGCCGGCGGGGCGCTGCCCCGTCCGCCACGTGATCGGCGCCCGGCCACCATTGTCCGGCGACGAAGCCGGTTCCCGCCAGCGGGTTCGAGCCCTGCGACCCGTTGTGGAAGTCGAATCCCATTTCCATGAGCGGGTCTTAGCCCCGCGATGGTCAAGGACCCGTAAACGCCACCCTTACCTTTCGGCAGGAATAGTTAATGCGTTGGCGACCCACGGATTTTGGCGATTCAGCATGTCGCGTGTATGGGGCGGCTCATGGACGTCGCATTTTCCACCATCGCCGGAAACGACCTGGCCGCGCTGTTCCAGCTGCCCGCCGCCGCCGGCGGCTCGCTGTCCGGGCGGCGGATAGTCGTCGCGATGTCGGGCGGGGTGGACAGCTCGGTCGTGGCCGCGCTGGCTGCGCGCAGCGGCGCCGAGGTCATCGGGATCACCCTCCAGCTCTACGACCATGGCGCGGCCAGCGGGCGCAAGGGCGCGTGCTGCGCGGGCGACGACATCCGCGACGCGCGCGCCGTGGCGGACCGGCTCGGCATCGCCCACTACGTGTTCGACCACGAGAGCAGCTTCCGCGAGGATGTGGTCGAGCGCTTCGCCGACGACTACCTCGCCGGACGCACCCCGATCCCGTGCATCCGCTGCAACATGGGGCCCAAGTTCACCGACCTCCTGGCCATGGCGCGCGAACTGGACGCAGACTGCCTCGCCACCGGGCATTACGTGAAGCGCGTCGTCGGGCCCGGCGGCTCGGAGCTGCATCGCGCGGCCGATCCGGCGCGCGACCAAAGCTACTTTCTCTATGCG
>Ga0207703_10002637_pt1 | contig 15460 bp, 30 predicted proteins | sample KBSSwiS12_FD_184304 | JGI IMG/M metagenome (GOLD analysis project Ga0207703, IMG submission 184304) | Switchgrass rhizosphere microbial communities from Kellogg Biological Station, Michigan, USA - KBS Switchgrass S1-2 (SPAdes) (version 2) | ecosystem: Host-associated > Plants > Roots >... | reverse complement strand
CCCAGTTCGCCCCGAGCGGGAGGAACTGCAGGTTGGCGCCTGTGTGGGCTTTGGAATACACCCAGAGCGCTACTGCTCCAGCGATCAGCAATAGACCATTCATGCGGCTTTGATTTTAGCGCGGTCTCTTGCTGATACGAGTGGTAAGCGAGAATAAATGTAGGGGAAATAATTTAACGGGAACCTATACGCGAAAAAGAAAAAAAACGAGGAAGAGATGATATCCTAAGGTTCCGCCGCCTGTCGGCCTGCGATCCGCATGCGGGTTATAGACCCGTACGGTCGCAGCCGCATACCGGCGAAGATACGGAAAAGAAATGAGAAAAGCCGCCAAAAAACAATTTTTTTATGCACATGGGGATAAAAATCCAATCACCCGAAGGTCAAAGGAGATGCATTTGAATCGCTGAAAGCCTTGCTGGAAGCGGATTGCATGAAAAAGGCCCGCATAGAGATGCGGGCCGCTGTTTTTAAACCAAACAAAAACTGAACTCTGCTACTGTACTCGTATCAGGAGACAGCTTCTTTGGGCGTCAGGTAGCGCCGGAAGGCGTAGTTGCTGCCATCGGGCAAGTGATGCCAATAATAATTTACATAATCAGCGCCCTGAAACGTGCGCCGGGCAAAGGTTTCGAACTTCTGCAGCTTGGGTTCGATGTTCTTGATCAGCTTATATCGCTTGAATTCATGCCGGCCATCGATGTAACAATGCACGATCGCATCCAGGTAGTCGCGGCTCATGGTTGTTTCTTTTTTGTCCGGACGCGCCGCATCCAAAAACACTTGATAGTACCTTTTGGGGATGGATGGCCGTATTCCAATTTGATACAGCAATACCACCAGAATAAAAATCCTTTCCACCAGGGCATCGGCCGGCTGATCTCGTGCCACTCGTCGTGATCGTGCATTATGATGATTACCTTCATAGTTCTTTGTTTTTAAAGCCGAAGGTGACGCCGAAGATGAACGGCTCACCATTGAATTCTTTGTCCAGGGCTTGCCAGGCGACCGTAGTAAACAGATCAACCATGGCATCCTGCCACTGGCTTACTCTATAGATCGCCGTCCTATAGGCCCGAGCGCCACGGCTATTCTGAAAGGCGATTGTCGCCGTCACTTCTAGGGGTTTGTTCTTGTCCATTGGGTAATATTTCGCGTTTAAAAAATACAATGAAGCCGCCCCGGATCCGGTGCTGTTGATAAGCCTCCCACCCTTCCAGGCCCCATTCGTTAAGTCTGAACTGCAGCTGCTCCCACCGGCAGAGAAAGTTATGGCTATTATATTCGAATTGCTTTCTATTCATGGCTGATGGATTTGACGCTGTTCGGTCCTGTCCGGATCACCGTATGGGGATTGGTCTCATAGAACAGAACGATATTGGTCCATGCATTGCCCTGGTGGATAACACTGCTATGGGTGTGACTGATATACCTCCATTCGGGATGATCAACGAGAAAATTATTGATCTCGTTTTCAGGAAAGATTCCGGTGAAAATTTTACACTGGACCATGCTCCCCTCCTTTCCCCAGCTGCTCCAGGTTGGGCGGTGGTTTAATGGACAGGATCGCGGCCTCCAGGAGCTGGATCGTCTGCTCGACCGTTAACCACTGGGCGCCCGTAACAATGGGAAGGCCTGTACCATCTTTTTTGTTGAAGCGGATCCCGACTGCGACAAATAAGGTCGCATGCGCCTGGTTGAGCGCCGTTCTGCAGGCATCGGCCCGCTCCTGGTTCGTTTTGAGCGTATCGTACAAATTGAAGCTCGTCTGATCGAAGAGATCATTGGAAAACTGGTGTCCCATTAGTTGGAAGTTTTGGTGAGCTGAGCGATGAATGCCTGCAGGATCTTCACGATCTGCCCTGGTGTATATTCTGCTCCCCGATGGACGATCAGATCCTGCTTTCCCTTCCCAATCTCTTTATAACAAAGCAGCAGCATTGGATATTCCTCGTCCTCCAGGATGCGCTGCGTGGTCTGCTCCATGAAGTTTTCGATGTTGGTCGTTACTTGGTTGTTGTGCATGATCAGAAATTTTCTATATTTGCTGCAATAAGGAGATCGAGTCTCGTATTCGATTTACAGTGTTAAGCCCCGTGAGGGGCTTTGCTGTTTATATCAGTTGGTCGTCCTGGAGCTGCATCAATTGCGGTGTCTCCCCTGGATAAAGGCCTCCAGGTCCTCGTCGGTATCCACGTAACACCGCAGCATCAGTTCTGCCCGTTCCGGGTTAGGATCCTGCAGGCAGCTGGTAAGGGCGATCCGCCGGTATCGTTCATTCGTCGCATCAACAATGGAGACAACCCATTTTTTCTCCCCCGGCCGCAGCATGCACATGACGATGAACGTCTGCAGCGGCGGCTGGGTCGTTATAAAAGTGTAGGTATCGGTCCGTGCATCAAATCGGAAAGCCATTGACGTTAGATTGAGTGGTGAGGAATGAATAATCCTGCTGCAGCTGGTGATATTTTTCGCCGATGTCCTTAAGCTGGTTGGACAACAGGGAAACCTGCTTCCCCGCCTCGATCCCTGCCAGCTGGAAAAGTTCAGCCTGCCCTTTCAGCGTATCGTAATCGTCGTGGAGGTCCTGGTATTTTTTGAGGAAGAGCTCCATCTCCCGCTCGTGATATTTGCACTGCGTATCGGCTTCGCCCCATTTTTTTTCTGCGGCCTCCAGCTGGTCCTGCAGGTGCTTATTGAGCTCCAGCAGGGACTGTCGGTACTTGCGGTAATTTTGATTGGCCTTCTCAGAGGCCTGCAGCTGCCAGTCATAGCCGGTACGGAGCCGGAGGATCCAGATGAAGGCCCAGATTGCTAATAGGGCCAGGATGCAGTCCATAACAATGCAGCAAATAAGGAGTGTGTCTGTTGTGTCTGTCATATTCGAATTTTTGATTGCGGTTGTAATGTGAACTGCCCGTCCCTGTTCTTGAAGAGCAGTCCATTGGTGACCAGGTAGGAGACGCACGACTTGCACCATTTGCGGTCCTTATCGTAGTACTGGTACATCTCGGTAAGGAGGTCGGTGTACTTGAGCTCCAGCCCGCGGGCATCGAAGATCCGCCGGAGCGTCGCCACATGCATGTCCTGGTGGATGTCGGCCGGCTTGATCTTGGCTGGATGAGCCAGCAGCCGCTGCGTACTGCCCGTCTCCTGCCAGCGGAGCTCCTGGATGTCCCAGTAGATCTCCACGGGGCTCATGACCGAAGGATCCGCGGACCGGCTGCTGATCGGGATCAGCGAGAACGTGGTCAGCTTATCGACATCGTGCCGCTTTACCTCGATCACAGTCTGGGCCGCCCGGTCGGCCATGGCTCCGAAGTGCCCGACGGTCGTACCGGTCGTCTTGCCAACATGCAGGATGCAAATGATCAGGCAGTTCGAGATCTTCGACCAGCGTTTGAGCAGGTTGATCAGTCGCTTCGCCTCTGCCTCGTCGTTATAGCTATACAGGAAGTCCAGGATCCCGTCCAGGATGACGACGCATACATGCCGCACCGTGGTGATCAGCCGCTCGATGGCCTGGATCATCGTCTTGGGTTCATGCTCCCGCATATTGAAGCTGTGAAAGTAGTTGGGCAAGTGTTCTATATTGGCCATGGTCTTGATCTGTTCAATGGTTTTATAGTAGTCGGTCTCTCCCTGCTCGGTATCCAGGTGGATCACCTGGTAGTGCTCGTTCGAGGTACGCAGCTTCATGGTCCAGATCTCCCGGTTGGTTAGCGCCGAGCTGACGATGGCGCCGATGAACCGGCTCTTGCCGGCCTTGGGCATACCTGTCAGCGTGATGAAGTTCTGCAGGCTACCGATCGGCTGGTTCTGGATGGTGAAGATCACGTCTTCAGGTCGAGGTTTCTTATTTGGATCATAACGGCTGTTCTTAAGAATTTTGTCAATCGCTGTTTCTCTGGCCATCGGGTATTGTAAGTAAGTTTTGGAGCTCTATCTCTTTGCGGATGATCTGATAACACAAGGTCTCCGTGGTCAGCTGGAGCGACTCCCGCCGTGTCCGGTTAACTGTTTTATTGAAGGCTTGGGAACAACGGTTCCGGGCTTCCTTAAGGGCGTCAATCTCTTTTTGGAGCTGGGTGATGCGTGACATGGGGTGGATTTTTTATTAAGGAGATGATTCGATACTTCTCTGACCGCGCTATCCAGGAGCATCAGTGCGGTATGGATGGCGCCGGTCTGAAGGATCTCCTGGGCGGAGATGCAGGCGCGCCGTAAATCACGGATGGCTTTTTCTTTTTTGCCCAGGTTGGCGTCGATCGTTGATTTTCTCTTGCTCACTGGAGAGGATGGTTTAAATGAAAAATGGCCCTCAAAAAAGGCCAATTAAAAGCGTAAGAAAATCCGTAATTTGCATGTAAGTACTGCATTTTCAGCAGTTTACATACTGTTAATTATAAGACAAAAGAAAAATCCAGTCGCCGAACAACCATTTGAATTTCAAACTACTGTGCTGCGAGGTGCTTTAATGCTTCACGGATTGTTCCGTACTCCTCCTTCAGCTTATTAACGACTGACTCCTCCACCTTAACCGTCACTTGTACAGTCGGCTCCAGCCCGAGATCTTCACGGGAAGGGCGACCAACAGTGCGTTTACGGGGCTTGTTCTTCTTTTGTCCCATAACAGCTTTTAATTGACCAGGGCAAGATAAAAGACAATTTTTGAATTTCCTAATTCCAAAATTATTTTTTCTCTGAAACTAAGTATTACCTTTAGTCAATGGAATTAACCCGTGACCAGGTACGAGAGCTGGCCGAATACATGGCCGGAGTCGTTGATGAGATCCCTGCTGGAGCGACCAGCCTGAAGGATGCGGTCAGCTTTGCTCTGTTTGAGCTAAACTGTTATGCTTTCAGAGGTGTGAAGCTCGATACCTATGTGAAGGCATTGGCTTTTGCGCAATCTATTCCGCGCGTCGATGATCTGGACAGCGACGAGCTGGTCTCCTGGATGATCCACGATCGGGAACATTTAAAATATTTGCCATGACCGTCGGTGAGCTGCAGGAGCTATTGAGAGAATTTCCCGCGAAGGATGCAGAGGTTGTCATTCACATCGATGATGAGAGCCAGCTGCGGCGCATCGATGACCTGGTGCCACGCCTGGGTCCACCACCGAAGCCAGGGTATCTCCTAATTACATTGGAGCCGGAATATAAAGAAGGGTAACATCTCCTTTGACCTTCAGGTGCTGCAGCTGGAGGTCGTCCAAAAAATTACAGCCAGATGAAAAAAAAGAAGCTCCAGCAATTGCAATTGCCGCTCGATATTGAGTCGGTCAGCCCGAAGCTCCAGGATCCAGAAGTCAATAAACCCGTCGTAGGGTTTGCACCGCCTACAGGTGGGCAGATCTTCACCTGCTCCGAATGTGGTGACAAGTGCTTTGTGCTGATCGCCGGCATGTGCGAATTTTGCTGCACAGATTTTTGTAACGGCCAGTAACCATCCCTCGCAAAAATAAAGCTATGACCATTTCAAAACTGCAGCAATTGTTGGCGGAAATCCCATGTGAACTCGAATGCGTGCTCTATACACCTGCAGGCCTTGTATCTGTCAGGGAGGTTCTCTGCGTACCAATGACCTATCTGGGTGACGGTAAATATACCCTGGATCCGAAAGTGGAAGGTGAAAAAGAAGTCGTGCTGTTGATCCAGCACCATGATTGGAATCTTTTTGCGCCCTAAGCTACCTCGACCGCCCAGCCCACAGCAATAAAACGATCCCTCCTATCCATGCGATCGCCCCACCAGGTGTGCCTGGATTTTTCACCGCGATGCCGGCGGCATCGATCCACTGCAGTAGTGACGAGCTCATCATCGAGATCCCGATATCGATATCCTGGTCCGGGATCAGGGATGCCTGCTGGCCGTTCTCATGATCGATTATAGCCCGCATCAGGTCGTGGAGGACTTCCTGATCCAAGTCGATCAGATCATTGGGATTAAGGCCTGTTTCCGCGGCTACAGCAGCAATGTAGGCGGGAGTGTCATTCTCCGACGGCGGCGCATACCGGCCGATCAGCGTGGTGACGGTATTGTATCCATTGCGGATCTTGTTGGTAATATCGGTAGCCAGGGCCCGGAGACCCCAGTCGATATCCTGGAATACGACGAACCCGTCCGCCGTGCCGGTCATCCCCTGCCAGGCGTCACCAGGTCGGATGTTGCCTGGATTGTTATTGCGTAGACCGGGATAAAGATCGTCCCGGCCGATGAAAGAGAGTGCCATTAGTGGATCAGATCATTTTCTTTTACGATGGCGCCTACATCCTGGAGATCGAACATATAGGCTACTTGATTGCCTTCCCGGAACATTTGCCAGGGCTTGGCGCCGTGCTTCTCCTGCATGCGCTCATACAGCTGGGCGACAGCTCCGGGATCGATCCGAAATTGCCGCCCAGACTTCAGGATGACGATGTACTGCTCCATAGGGATTATTTTTCAAAATGCACCTGCAGGAAGCCGGCGACCTCCGACCAGGTTCGAAAGATGTAGATGTTGCTTTGCGGTGCTGATGGTTCAGCCGGCTGGATCTCCTCGTGGTTCGCCTCCTCCTGGCTGGTCAATCCGAGATTGTCAAGGGTGTCGTCCTTCCGGATCTTTTTGAAGGTTTCGGCAATAACTTCCACCTGCTCCTTCATCATCTGTTTCCAGGGCAGCGCCGGCTGGTAATAAGGTAACGGTGGTTGAGCGATTTCAACGACATAGCCATTGGCTACTTTCTGGATATTGCACGCGGGATTGATGGTATACATAATGAACGATTTTGTGTGTTTTTTACTAACGGTTGCCCAGCTGCCGGCGGGACCTCAGCTCACCAGGTCCTGCCGGCAGGCCTGGTCAACCTGGTCGCGGCCCTGGTAACGCTTAAAACCAGGGTGGACGTGGATTGTAGCAAACAGCCTGAGAAATCGACAAAAGAGCACGTTTTCATAGAGCTAATATCTTCGGTTAACCATGCCGGGATTTTCAGCAATCAACAGCACAGTAGGAAAAAGGTCAAAATGGTCAGGATCACAAACAGCCAGGACGCGGCAATAGCAGTATATACTATGGCACGGGCGATATCGACCAGGATCTTCCACATCTCCTTTGACCTTTAGGTGATGGCGACAGGATCCTGCCCGTTTTTTTCCTGCTGCAGCTGGAATACCTTCTCCTGCAGGACCTGCTTATCCGCGGCGCACTGCTTCAGCAAAGCAAAGGCTTCATTCACCTGGTATACCGTCTGCACGGACTTAAAAAATCCGGCGCCGGTGCATTGGTCCAGCAGCTGCTGGAATACCTCTACGGCTTCTTTATCTGTCATAACAACGATTTAAGTATATAGAGGGATTTTGTAGGTTGTCCCGCCGATCACGACGCTGGCCCAGCTGTTGGGATCACCCAGAAAGTTGGTCGCGGCGGTGCCGTAAAAATTGGCGATGGCGACGCCGGCCGTCGTCGCTGGAGCGGCAGCTCCGGAATTCCCGACCAGGACGCTCTCCCGTGTCGCCGCGGCGCGGGTGAAAAACAGGTTGGTGCCGTTGTATTCGAAGGCGCCATTCTCTGCGACAGTGAGGTTGGTGCCGGATGTCAATTTCAGGGGCGCCTGGCCAGCGGTCGCCGTGCCGGCTTTGATCTGCAGCCAAGCTGATGGATTGTTGTTGCCGATGCCCAGCCGGCCATTCATAAAATTGATCTGGTTACCGTTGACGTACACGCCATAATTGTTCGTCGCCTTCGTGCAGGCCTCCATGAAGAACCCGTAATGATTGGTCATCGTCGGCGGGTTCGTCGTCGTGTTCATCGAGTTGAGCTCGGACGCATAGAAGTCATAGCCATTGGTGACGGTGCCGTTCTGTACGTTGAGCCCGGAGAAGTAGGCAACATTGGTCTGCAGCGTCGTGCCGGCATTGTCATAGATCTGGCCGGCTGAAAAAGCGCTGATATAGTTGGTGAACTTGCCCGCGAAGTTGGCCGGCACCGCCGGCGTCGGCGAATAGAAGTAGGCCCAGCTTTGCACGCCCAGGTAGCCGTAAAAGCCAGTCAGCGGTGTGACAAAGCTGTATTCCTGGAAACCTTCGCTGAAGGATTGGAACGGGATAGTGCCCGGCCGGCTGTAGGTGCTGATCGCACACGGACTGCCATCGAGGGCAAGGCCCTCTCCTTTCACCAGCATGAACCCCACCCGGCTGCCTAAATTGACATCGAGGGGATAGGATGGATTGATGCCGATGCCCAGCATGCCGGTGCCGCTGAGGTACAGATTGAACCCCGCTGTCGGGATCTCCCGATTGCTCAGCAGCGTCGCGGGTGCCCCGGCCTGTCCCACATCCTGGCCCAGGACCAGCTTGAGCGGATCCAGTGTAGAGATCGACAGGCCGTTGTTCGCGCCTGCAGCACCGGGTGCATTGGAGAAGCTGAACCCCGGCGACCCGTAGATGATATTACCTTGTCCGTATCCCATTAGCTGGATTTTCGCTTAAACAATGCCCAGGCGTCGTCGTCCAGGTAAAATTTTTCTGTCACCACGGCCTGGTCGTTCTGTACGTAACCAACAGGCACAACCGCCGGTGTTTGGAATTTGAGCGCAAAGCGACCTTTCAGGATCTCTCCCTTGTTGCCGCCGATGGACTTCGATTCGCCCGGCTGCAGGGGATCGTCGTTGAACACGCAGATGGAATTGCCGGTATTGCGAACAGACAAACCGTTGCTGCGCAAATCGAGTGTGATGTTCAATGCCTGTCCGGTCACGTTGGTCCGTATGGTATAATTGAGGATCATATGGCTTTGTTGACAACGCTTTTAATGACGACGCCGGCCAGCAAGATCCCACCGACCCAAGGCAGATATTTTTTCAGGTAGGTATCGAGGGTAGATTGACCGCCGGATTGTTTGAGGGCTGTTGCCTGGGCCACGGTCAGCACGCCGGCATCGAGCAGCGCCTGGGTATCGAAGTAGTCCGGATGGTGCGGCACATAATAGTAGCCGAGGTTATCCCCGATATCACTGTCACCTGGTAGCGGCTCGAACATCCACCATAGTTCTGCTCGCCCTTGTGAAGTGTCGGGATTGAGGTAACTGTATACGATCCCGATCGGGTTGCCCTGGTTGACATACCCGGACGGCTGCGCATCGTCGCGTGGCGTGTCATAGAGCGGCACTTTCTCTGCAGCGATCATCGTCTTGCCGATGATATCTCCCGCATTGAGGGTGGTCGTCGCGCCGATGCCCGCAAAGCTCATTCCGTAATCCGAAGGATCGTACGACGTATCGCTTCCGCTGCTATAGGCGCCCGGATCGATCGGGATGATCGGCGCGGTCGTGGGCAGGCTGGAATAATCGCCGGCCGGGCTCGGGCTGGTCGTCCCTGGGATCTCCTGGATCCCCGGCGTATAGGACGCATCGCTGGACCCAAATAATCCCTTGAACAGGTTGGCCAGGCTGGAAAGATTCGCCGGGTTCAAAATAGAGCTGGTTCCGGCGTTTGGGCTCGTTACGGGGGTAGATGGAGACGTTGCGGTCGATCCGGCCGGCAAGGGGCTTTTCTGGCCTTTTAGCAGCAAATAAGCGCCCGCTCCCACCAGGGCGATCGGCACCAGGTTGGATCCTTTCCCGGAAACCGCCCGGGAGCGCTTCCTGGAAGAGCCGACCACGATCACACCGCCCAGGATCAGCCAGGGCCAGTAATTTGTTTTGGCCGGCGCCGCATGGGTGACGGTCGCGGTAGCCAGGCTTTGGGGATCGAGCTCCAGCCCGATAGCGCCGGCATTGAGGACATCCGCGGCGGACTGCGTTTGTGTCTTATAGCCGATGCTGGAGACGGTGACCTGGTCGTCATAGCTGTTGACGGTGATAGAAAAATTGCCGTCACTGTCCGTCTCCCCGACCGCTTTGCCATTGACGGCAATCGTGGCCGATGGAATACTATCCGCCGTACTGCCATCGATGACCGCTGCGCTCACTTCGATCATATAAAGCTGTTTAACATCGTGATCAAACTGCGATACCTGTTCGGGTTCTTTTGGGCCAGCTGCGCGATCTTCTCCAGGTGATCCCCCAGCTGGGGATCCGCGGCGGCCAGGATCTCGATCGAGGTCTGGATCTTCTGGGCCTGCTCCTGGGTGATCATCGGTTGTTCGGTGGCCGCACCTGGTACGCTGCCCATGGCGCCGGCTTCTCTGGGTTGTCCATTCATGGTAATGGGTATTGAAGGTGTCGTAAGGAGATTGTCGAGCCATCCGGAGGCCAGCTGTCCGATCTTTTGTTCGACGACCGGATTATCCAGTAGCTTATCCAAAAAAGCCAGCAGCCGGGATCCTACACTGCCCACCTGTTCCGGCTCATCATCGCCTTCCTCCTCCTCTTCTTTTTGCCGGATGGCCAGCTGCGCTTTTACATCCTGGAGCTCCTGCATCAGCAGGCTATAACCGGATTGCCGGCTGACCGCACCTGGTGCAGGATAGTCCTCATCGTTAAACAGCGTCACATTATATGCATAGTCCGGTTCGAGACCGGGCTTGATCTTTTTTTTATCCTTTACTTCCTCGTAAAACCGAAGACTGTAAATGGTGGTCGTATTGCTTTGCTCCAGCTGCTTCAAAAATCCCTGCAGCTGCGCTCTGCTTTCCTGGAGATCTTCCCCGGCACAACGGAACAGGCACCTTTCTTTATAGAAAAGCCCCCAGGCCGAAATATCGATCCGGTCAAACGCCGCGAGGATCAACGGCGTCCCTCTCATTTGTACCGCTTCGGCCATTACGATGCAGCAATTTGATTGTAGCTGGCTTTCTGGATCGCCTTGAGCTTCGCCATCGTACCCGGCGGGAGACGCACATAATGGATCCCGAATTCAAAAGAAAAAGTTCCGGATGCGCCGGTATTCCAGCCATTGGCCGCGGGGTTGTTCAACGTGCATTTTTGCCAGGAGACCTGTACGTTGTTGAACACCTGCAGGTCCCGGACATACGGAACAATCGCGCCGGCGCCGTCCACCGCGATGGCCCGGTGCAGCTGCACCAGCGGGATATCAAATCCCTGCTGCTCGCCATCGATCCAAAGCGTCATGGTCGTCGCGATCAGCTGGGCGACCGTCGGCATGACGATCCCGGATTGCGAGAGGGCCTGGTCGAACTTCGTGAACGTCTCTATGGCCTGTATGGCAATATCGAAGTCCTGGTCCGATCGCAGCTGCGGTTGATCCGGGAACTTGATGGAGCTTGCCTGGTAGCTATTGGGAATGGTGACCTCTACCTTGTCGTATCGGGTGATCCCTTTGATCGGGGGAAACAAATGATACATAGCTTTTTTTTAGAGCATGAAAGAATGACCAGGAGCGCTGTGGGCTCCTGGTCGAGATATTGGTTATGGTTTCCCGTAGGAAATCGTTTATTGAACGCTGGTAGAATCCTGGATCAGCAGGCCACGCAGGTACAGCACGATGCGGCTGTTGGTCATCACCGCCGTGAACGCATTGGGCATCGTGATCGTGAATACCGAATTGCGCGAACCAATGACCAGCCAGTTGGGCTCTGTCGGATAGAAGCAATCATCCCGCCCGCTTAGCTGATCGACGGGACTGTTGGCCGCGGCAGTCAGCTGCGTTTGGTTGACCAGCCGGCTGCGATACAGATCCCAGGAGGGCACCACGACCTTTTTGTTCACGCTCAGGGTCAGGAAACCATTATAGAGGCTTTCTGCCTGGGCCGCGGAATTGGCGACCGTGAACAAGTTCGGGTTGGGCCAGCTGAGCAGCGGCGCATTGCTGGGGCCGGGCGTTCCGGAGGCGGTGGGAATATACCAGAACGCGGCCGCGGAGGAGACCAGGAAGCTGTCCTGGAGGACCAGACGGTTCTCTGTGGCGAACTGATTACTGCCCTGGATCACCTGGAAGGTGAAAATATTTTGAGAGATCGAGGCAAGGACCTCCAACCGCAGATAGCTCTGCGTATTGATGGTCCTGGTTGGATCAATGCCGTTGGCCATCAATATTTGCTTGGCATTGTGAAAGATCAACCGTTCGCCGGCTGTACTGACGCTCATAAGAATGCTTTTTGTGGTGAGGGATGTTGGCTAAGGAGATCTACCCCCGTTCGACTGGTAAATGGTCAGTCCTCATACATGAGGGCGCCCATCATCATTTCCCGTTCGGCATTGGGCCCGAATTGACTCCCCACGACCTGGTTCAGGAAGGGACGTCCTCCCGCGGCGCCGATGGCCGGCTGACCCGGATTGATGGCACCGCGACGTAAGGGCACCCGCGCAACCGGTACAGCCCCTACCCCGCTGATCACGCTGAACCCGCGCAGCAGGTTAATGGTACCGACGGCGACCAGGCCATCGGCGATCCCTTCACCCAGGGGCGATTTCATAAAGCGCGGTAGGAATATGCCGGCGGCGATCTCTATCGCACCCAGGATCTTCACGTTCATAGAAGTGAAATTCTTCCGGGCCAGGTTGTCGAGGAAGGCGGCACCCGCAATGCCGGCGATCTTCATCCCGATGCTTGACAAATTAACGGCGCCCATGGAGCGGGACCGGCGCCGCCTGTGCCCGTGGGACTTTCTTTTCTTCTTAGCCATGATATCAGAGGTTTTATTGATGAAAAATGTTACTTGATGCCCTTGAGCTCGCTGCGCAGCTCCGTCACCTTCTTGCCCTTCTTTTTGCGCTCCGTTTTATTTTTGGCCTGGTCGCGGGCCAGCAATGCCCAGGCCATCTCTTCCTCCAGCGATTTTTTGTACCGGCTGCGCAACTGGGAAAAGCTCAGCGCTCCCACCGCTTTGGCATGCACGATACCTTTCACCGGGACCAGCTTTTTGCCGGCCGGCTTTTTCTTCCGGGCTTTCTTTTTGCCGGACTTTTTCGGTTGTCCCTTTCCGTAAAGTATCTCTCTGGCCCATTGTACATAGTCCTGGTAGTCCTCGTATTTTTTCGGATGCTGACGCTGCAGCTGGCTGGCTTTTTTAAAGAGATTCATGCTCAATACAGATTATACTTGTTAGCAATAGCGCCCCAGGTAGCCGTACACTGATCGGTTTGACAACGGCCATACTGCGCCCATTCACCCGTAATGATATTGGCCATCGTAGCGATATCGGCATCGCTGCCGGTCTGGGCGAAGGACAGCCAGGGCTGCGTACCGATGTGCTGTGCGGCCTGCAGGACGATTGAGCGCGCATCGGTCGCCGGCGCCTGCAGCTGGGCCGGCGTCGTGGATGCCGGCAGTGCCGTTGTGGTGGTTGTTGTCGGCGGCAACGTCGTCGTGGTGGTAGGCGTCGGCGTTGCTGCTGCAGCTGCTGTCTGTTTGCTGTGCTCATACCACAACCAGCCGCCCAGGCCCAGCAGGACCAGGCCCCACGGAAAACCCCCTCTCCTATGGCTGCTCCTGGTTGCCATTGTTCGCGGGTTTAGTTTCTGTTGCATCCGCCTCAAAGCTGCAGACGGGCAACAAAATATATTTTCCGGACGCTGTGATCGAATCCCAGGCCTCCTTATCGTGCTTGAACTCGCCGGGCTGCAGTTCCAGCCCCTCTCCTATTACCTCGTTATTGATAGGGTCTACCTGGTCGACCAGCTTTAAGATCCGGATCGCAAATTTTTTCATGCTCTTGTTTTTTTACGGGTGGCTAAATAGAGACCGCCGCCGATCAGGAGCAGCGGACCCCAATTGATAGTATTTAGACTGGAGGGCAATAACGATGCAGTATTGGTGAGCGTGGACGTGCCCGTCGAAACCGTCCCTTGTGTATCGGTCCGGGCATTGATATCGGCAATGCGGGCCTTCTCGACAGCCGCCGTGACGGCATTATCGTACACACCGACCGCATTCGCCCAATTTTTCAGCACCAGGACATTGGGCATGTAGTTGATGACTACGTCGCGGCCCAGCTGGACCCGGACCCGGTCCTGGGTCGTCCGCGGGTTCTGGCTGATCATGTTCAGGTAATTATCGACGCCGTCGCGCAGCGCCCCCAGGAAGTTGCGACCGGGGATGAAGATCCCTGTTTTCATCGTGAACCAGGCCGCCGCCGGCGGCACCGCATTATCCGGGACATGATCCGTGGAGCCGGCATCGACGCCGAGCACATGGTAGGAGTAATCCTGGGCAAGATAATAGCTCTGGGAATTGAAGGTCCGCGGACCAAACGCTGCTTGCAGGACGTTGGGGATGGCCGTGAGGACTGTACTCTTTGACAGGGTGCTCGCCATCCGGGTGATCGCGGATCCGGCGCCGAACGTATTACTCAATTGCGATACCAGGCCGGCCGTGAACTGCTGGGCGACCGACGCACCTGGTACGAGCGAGCTGGCCGCGCCTTTCAGGATGGTGTCGATACCGCCATCGATGGTGCCGTTCTTCATGAGGTTGCTGTAGCTGCTGTAGAGCCCCAGCTCGAACTGCTTCAGCGCATCCTGGAAATCGCTTTCAGTGGATCCCATGGCATTCCCGCAACCCGAGAGCATGTAGCTTCCCCTGCAGCCGACACAACCGACGGTTGCCGACGTATCCACACTTTTGGTAGTGGCTGATTTATACGGAAGATGATAGTCGAACCAGTTCAGCACCGGATCGATCCATATCTCCCGGCCATCCTGGTCGTACAGGATGACAAAGACGTGGTTGGTGATGTTGCCGGCGATATCCTGGTACTTGGCGAACCGGTAGGCCCAATCGATGTCGAGGCCAGCACGTTTCAGGGCATCCAGGATGCCGGCGATGAAAGAGGCGTAATGCTTACAGTCACCGGAACCTTCAGATAAAATCCTTCCGGGAGAGCGAATGGACTGGAGGTCCTCTGTCTGTACGCAGTATTCGATGTTCCGCTTGCAGAAGTTGAACAGTGCGCGGGCAATGTCCCGTTCGGTGCCGACGTCGAAGGTGCCGGCAATCTTATCGTATTGGGGTGCATGGCGTTTATGGTAGTACGTGATACCGCGTATGATCGACGGCACATCCTGGTCCTGCATCAACATGACCGATCGGTTGTTGGGGGGAACGGAGGCTAATATGGTCTCTCGCGTACTCAATTACTGATCGCTTGAAAGTTGACGTTAACAGGAATGGAGATGCCGTTGACATTGGCGCTGCCTTTGAGCCCGATGGTGACGCCGCCGCCGTTGTTCAGCTGGTTGATCACCGCCGCGGCTACCCCGAAGATCGAAGGCGTATAGCTGAGCGTGATCGGCGTCTGCGAATTGGGTGCGATGATGGCCGGCGTGAAATCGCTGATCGTGCCGGCGGCTGTGCCGTTGATATAGACCGTGCCCGCGAGGGACTGGAATTGCAAAGAGTCGTTGGTAGGATTTTGTACGCCGATCTGTATGTGGAGGGAACCGCCGTCCCAGTTCGCCCCGAGCGGGAGGAACTGCAGGTTGGCGCCTGTGTGGGCTTTGGAATACACCCAGAGCGCTACTGCTCCAGCGATCAGCAATAGACCATTCATGCGGCTTTGATTTTAGCGCGGTCT
>Ga0207703_10002635_pt1 | contig 15463 bp, 10 predicted proteins | sample KBSSwiS12_FD_184304 | JGI IMG/M metagenome (GOLD analysis project Ga0207703, IMG submission 184304) | Switchgrass rhizosphere microbial communities from Kellogg Biological Station, Michigan, USA - KBS Switchgrass S1-2 (SPAdes) (version 2) | ecosystem: Host-associated > Plants > Roots >... | reverse complement strand
TCCATAGAGATTCGCCAGATCCGCGATCCGTCGAACGTCGTTCCAGGGTCTGGTAATCTTCCCGTCCCCGTTGGTGTCCACCACCTGTTCGCACCAGCCCACAGCGGCCTGCTCGGCTTTGCTTTCATCTTTGGTGGTGGCGTACGTCTGATCGTAAACCTTGGAATCGATCCAGCCGAAAACCGGACCGCTCAACTCGTTGAAGTAAATCGTCTCATTTGGATCGTTGTCGATCACCACGTGATGCGTCGCGTAGCAGGTCTCGATCAGCTGGAACGTCTTGGTCTTGGGATCGTAGAGGGACGCCTGCCGGGCGCTGTTGCGCCTCGGGAACCAGTCTGCGTACTTATTGTTTGGATCGCTGCACCAGGCCGGTTCGGTATTGCCGCGAATCTTCGAAGTCAGCCACACCCGGCCCTTGCTGTCGATCATCGGATTGTGCGGATCGGACGGGTCGTAAGGAGGATTGGCCCACAGATGCTCGTCGCCCCAGAAGAAGGACGGGCGAATGGGCGCGGGGAAGCGGGAGGGAACCTTGTCCTTCGGGTCGCGCGTCGGAATGTCGATCGAATGCGCGCTGTTGTCGGCCTGATCGAGAACCACCAATTGTCCATGTCCCGCGTTCACCAGATAGTTCGGCCCACCGCCGTTCACAGTCGGGTCGTACTTGTAGGTCGCAACCTGATCGTGCATGAAGGAGTGGTCGTCGCCGACGTCCCATTGAGTGGAGACGATATTGCGCTCGATCCCCTGTGGACGCGGCGGCGCGGGCGGCACGGCGCCCTTTTCAATGGCTTCGGTCCAGGCGGCAAGCTGCTTCACCGTTTGGCCCTCACCCATTTGCCTCAAGGTCCCCAGCATGTTGGAGCCACGGACTCCAACACCCAGGCGCCACGACCAGGCGGCGGCGTGGGTCTTTTCCAGTTCCGGCCGCGCAGCCCAAACGTGCGTCACGTCGCGGTTCACGGCCTCGCCCAACTGGTGGCAGAAATTGCAGCCCGACTTTAGCGTGTTGATCCAATGGTCCTGATCGATCATGCCCGTGCCAAGGCCGTTGCCATTTGGGTTGTTCTCGGACTTGTCGCCCGTTCCCGGGAACAAATTCTTAGCGGGCGGCTCCAGCAGCGACAGCCAGTAATCGCCCGGATAAACTTTCGCGGCTTCCTGAGGGGTTTTCGCCGAGGTCACTTTCAGAGCCACTTGATTGGGCGACGGTTTCGCGTTGACCTTTGCGGAATCCACGATTCCATAGCCGCGGACCCACACTTTGTAATTCACAGCCGGCAGTTCAGGTAGCAGGTAGCGGCCCTGTTCGTCGGTGACGACTGTCTTGATCATGCCCGTTCCCAACTCGCTGGTCTCGGCGACGACCCACACGCCGGCCTCGGGACCCTTGTCGCCGGTAACCGTTCCCGTAATATATCCAGGAGGACTTACATACCGCGCAGTGGAGGCTTGTTTGGCCTGCTTGGCTTTCTTTTGCTGCGCGCTCGTCGGCAACACAACAGCTAGCGCGATTAAGCAAATCGCCCCTGTACACATCAGGGCGGCTCTCCGGGAACGGATGATCTTCATGGAACTCTCCTCATGAATACGTCCTTTTGAAGGACTCAATCGGCGACTAAGAATCCAGTCCACTATAGTAACGCCCAACCGGCGATGCAACTGGAATCTGGTCCAAGAGATCGGACGGAGGCGGGCGGCCGTGGTAGATTAAGCAAAGTTACGGTGCTGATCGTGTCGATGAGTTGGCGAAACGGACGGTATTTCCCGCTTGCCTGCCTTTTAGTCGCCGTGGCGGCGCCGTCCGGTGTCATTGCCTTCCAGCAGAGGACCTCTCAGCAAAGCCCGGGTGACATTTCGACTCCGAAGCTGGGAGATTCGAAGGTGAATCTCATCGATGGATTGCGCTACGTCTGGATTCCGCCGGGAAGCTTCACCGATGGCTGCTCGCCGGGCGACAAAGAGTGCTACGAGGACGAATCACCGCCCCGCAGAGTCACCCTCACACGAGGATTCTGGTTGGGCCAGACCGAAGTCACCCAAGCGGCGTATCAGAAGGTGATGGGCTACAATCCTAGCGTTATCGAAGGACCGGATCATCCGGCCGACTCGATCAGTTGGGTCGAGGCGAACGTCTACTGTACCGCCGTCGGAGGCAGGCTGCCGAGTGAAGCCGAGTGGGAGTACGCCGCCCGAGGTGGAACCACCAGCGCCCGCTACGGCAATCTCGACGAGATCGCCTGGTACGTGCGCAACAGCGATTTTACCTCGCACCCGGTGGCCCGGAAGAAGCCCAACGCTTACGGGCTATTTGACATGCTCGGCAACGTCCTCGAGTGGACCGACACTTGGTATTGGGTGCAGCACAACCAGGAAAACATCAACCCCACCGGTCCTTCGATCGCGGAATACAAGGAACTGCGCGGCGGCGGCTGGTGGGACAACGGAGACCTGGTGCGGGCGTCGTACCGGATCAGGCTCGAAACCACCGATCTCGATTACAATATCGGCTTCCGCTGCGCGGCGAACTGAAAATTACTTCTTTGGGCTTGTTAGCCAGAGTCGACCGCATCACGGAGCAACTCGCGGCTCGCGGAAATCACTACCGATAATGATGATTGACAGGACTCGTATAGATCGGCCTTTTCCGTGCTGCTAGCGCCTCTTGCCATCAGCTTGCAGGCATTCCAGAATAGCTGTACGAGATTTTGTCCACTGGGAAGTTGCTCTCAAACATACAGCGCGACGCCCCAAACGCTGCGATGCATGTTTCGATGTAGGGATGGAATCGAGCGGCGACCATCGCTGACGTTGGCGGTTCGGCGTCCTCGTCGAAGCGCAGGCTAGTATAGCTCTGACCCAGTCCGCCGAGCTTGACGAATACGTTGGGCCGGGCAGCCAGGGCCTTGATCGAGGATGACCAGCGGGCAAACACTTCATCGCGCTTGCTGCGATAGGAGCCCAGTCCGAGAATGCCACCGACGTGATTGAGGACGATTCGGAGTCCGATCCGCAAGCTTTCGCCACGAAGTCCACGTTTAGGTGAACGGCCGGCAGTCCCCAACCGCGGCCGATGAAGCCCGGTAAGCCGAGGTGCAGACCTTCCCGGCATCAGTCCTCCACCAGGTTGTTGAACATTTCTATATAGCGCGGGTAGTAAACGATGCTGGCGGGATCGCAGTCTCCGAACCGGACCAGAATTTCGGCGAACGTGCTTGCGTCCGCTGGTGCGGTGTCGTCTATGATCCAGTCACCTCCTTTACGAGGCTGAAGAAAGCCCGTTTGCGATCGGTGTTGATGCCCCAGTTCACCGGCACAGTCTGATACCCGTCCGCGTAAGGGTCAAAGTAACCCCACGAGGCGTAAGAGCCGAGGGCCATCATCATGTTATTGACCGGTTTGTCGAAGTCGAAGTGATCGTCTTCGTTAAATTGGATGGGCATTGTCCGATAACCCTCGACTTTTCGCGACTGCTCCACCATTTCGGTGATCCGGTTCGTATCAGTGACACCATTGCCGTGGAGCAGCAGAAAATCCGAGACTTGGACTACGTTCGCCGTCGGGATCCGGTTACCGTTGAAGCTGGTTCCCGCGAGATACCGCCGGCCGCCTAGCCGAATTGATTTTACAAGCTCGATGAGTTCATGAATTCGCGGGGCTTTGAGGATGTCACGGTCGTAGCCGCGATTGTCGCATTCGTTAGCGACCTCGATCAGGATGTTTCGATAATCCTTGCCGCCGAGCCACTCGATCGCATTGCGAACGCCGGCCTTCACAGCATCGTCGCTTTCGAGTCGCTGATCCTGCCCTGCGTAGAACAAGCTAACGATCGCCACCATACCGAGCTCGTCCGCCCGGTCCAGTATGCTTTCCAGCCGGCTCATGTAGTCGGGCCGCAGCGAGCCATCGGACCCGAAGGCGCTGTTGTGCCATGGCTGGACCCTTGAGTATCCCTCGGGGCTGCCGCCCTGAAGGTTGATGGTGAACGCCAGCAGTCCGAAGCTCCGCCACTCGGGCATCGCCAGGACGAACTCGCGCGTGTTGCGGTCGCGGTCCCATTTCTTGGTATCGGGATAGGCCCAGCGAGAGCGTGTCTCGGGGTTGAGATCGTCGAAGATACCCTGCACCATGCGCGAGCTCATGAGCAGGCCCTCGATCCGCATCCCCTTGTATTGCCGTCCTGCGTAGGTCGGTTTGCCGTTGATCATGAAGCGGTCGCCGTCAATCGTTACCGTTGTGCGGCGGCTGGCTGCGCGGAGAGCTGGGACTGCCAGAAGAGCAAGAAAGCTGCGTCGACCCACCATATTTCGATTCTCCCTGTCGCCCGTCTGGTTGGGCTCCTGAAAGAGGCTTCCCGCGGTCCCGACGGCTATCGACTATATACCCATATCACAAGCCTTCGCTCGCAGCGCACGGATGCCGATAATGGGCATTATCGGAAGCTTCGTCATGTGGACATTACCACTGTCAGAGCGGAACATCAACAGCGGCAGGAAAGGCTAGCACTTCGACGCGATGCCGATTGCACAGCCGAGCTACTTACGATTCGACACGCGATGCGGATCGATGAAATCGGTAGTACGCCGCCGGAACCACGACCATATTCAGAGCTGTCGATGTCAGTAAGCCGCAGAAGATGACGATCGCCATGGGAGCCTGGATTTCACTTCCGGGCTTGCCCATGCCCAGCGCGATGGGCACAAGTGCCAAACCTGCAGCGAGGGCCGTCATCAAGATGGGAGACAACCGCTCTGAGGCACCCTCCATCACGGCTTGCCTGAGATTCGAAACGCCCTGGCCTCGAAGATGGCGCACGTGAGAGACTAGCATGATCCCGTTGCGCGTGGCGATTCCGAACAGCGTGATGAATCCCACAATGGAGGCGAGCGAGAGCACGCCCCCCGCCAGAAACACTCCTGCCACGCCTCCCACCAGCGCCAGCGGCAGGTTGAGCATGATGATCAGGGCATCCTTGTACGATCCAAATGCGATACCCAAAATGAGGAAGATCCCCACTACGACGCCGATCCCTAACAGCGCGAGGCGTTGCGACGCGCGTTCGGCGCTCTCAAATTGGCCGCCATACTCAATCCGGTAGCCCTGCGGCAGTTTGACCGCCTGCGCCACGCGCTGCTGGATCTCCCGCACCGTGCTCTGCAAATCGCGGCCTGTCACGTTGCACTGTACTACGATCCTGCGTTGCACTCCCTCGCGCATGATGAAATTCGGGCTTCGATCCTCTTGAATCGTGGCGACGCTCGCCAGCGGAACGCGCGGCCCTCCGGGTGTATCGAGCAAGATGCCGCGGATTCCTGCAAGTGTATCCTCACCGTCGCCGGGACGCCGCGGGTCGTCGTACTTGGCAACTAGAGGAAAACTTACTTGCCCTTCCAGGATTCGCCCTACTTCAGTGCCAATCAATACCGTCTCAATTCGCTCTGCCACCTCACCCGCCGCCAGACCATAGCGGGCGGCCAATGCAGGGTCCGGCCGGATACGCAATGTGGGAATGTCCGTCTGCTGCTCCAGCGACAGATCCACTACACCAGGAACGCTGGTCATCTCCCGCTGCACCTGCCGCGCCAGCAAACGCAATTGGCGCAGATCGTCGCCGAAAATCTTGACGGCGACATTCGCCAAGGTTCCGGAAAGCATGTGATCGATGCGGTGCGAGATGGGCTGGCCGACGTTCACGTTGGTTCCGGGCAGCACGCTCACCTTTTCGCGAATCTCGTTCAAGACTTCGTCTTTGGGACGGTTCGCCATCTGCAGATCCACGTCGATCTCGGCTGATTCCACACTCTGCACGTGCTCATCCAACTCAGCCCGTCCAGTGCGCCGCCCTGTGGAGCGCACCTCCGGTACAGTGAGTAGTATTTTTTCGAGAGCCGTGCCGAGCTGATCGGATTCCGCGAGGCTGGTTCCCGGAATGGTAACGGCGCCCACCGTCAGGCTACCCTCATTGAACTCCGGCAGAAAGGAGCGTCCCATGCGCGAAACACCCACGCCGGCCGTAATCCATAACAGCGCCGACGCACCCATCACCACCCAGGGATAATCCAGCGAGAACGAAAGTGCAGGCTGATACATCCGCTTCAGTACGCGCACCAGCCACGGCTCATGCCCGCGCAAAATAGATTTTGCTTTGGGCAATACCAGCGAACACAACGCTGGCGTAACCGTGAGCGCCACTACCAGCGAAGCCACCAGCGCGAGGATGTAAGCAAATCCGATGGGCCACAGCAATCGCCCTTCAACACTATCCAGCGCGAACAGCGGTAGAAAAACCAGAATTACAATGAGCGTAGCGAACACCACAGATCCGCGTATCTCGCGGCTGGCGCGATAGACCACCTCGGTTGCGGATAGCCTGTCTGCTTCCGGTAGCGCGCTGTTTTCGCGCAGCCTCCGGACTACGTTTTCGACATCGATGATCGCGTCATCTACCAGTTCGCCCACTGCGATGGCCAGACCTCCGAGGCTCATGCTGTTCAGCGTAAATCCCAGAAAGCGGATGCCGAGAACCGCGGCCACCAGCGAAATCGGCAGCGCAATCAAGGTAATCAGCGACGCCCGTAGGTTCGCCAGAAAAATCAGTACCACCAGCACCACCAGCAGCGAACCATCGCGCAATGCACCCAGCAGATTGTCGAGCGCCCGTTGAATGAAGTCCGCTTGCCGGAAGACGTGCTTGTCGATCACCATACCCGGCGGCAGCGTTCGTTGGATGTCGTCAAGCGTCGCGTCTAATTCGCGCGTCAACTCCAGCGTATTGGCGCCCGGTTGCTTCTGAATGCCTAAGATCACCGCAGGCGAGCCCTTGTGTGATCCCGTTCCCCGCTTCAGCGCTTCGCCGACCTGCACGTGCGCCACGTTATTCACCAGAATGGGCCGGGCTCCACGCGCCTCCACCACGATGTTGCCGATCTCCTCTTCGGTGGAGACACGCCCAACGCCTTGGATGAGATATTCCTGTCCTCCCGTTACGCGGAAACCCGCCGACGAATTCTTGTTGGAGCGTCGCAGCGCTTCCTCCACTTTTCCGAGCGTCACGCCGTATTCGCGCAGTTCGACTGGATCCACCAGCACCTGATACTGCTTCTGGCCGCCTCCGGTCGCAATCACCTGCGAAACACCGGGAACTGCCAGCAGCCGCCGGCGAACCACGCTATCGGCCACGGTGCGCAAATCGAGCGGCGAGTGCCGGTCCGATTCCAGCGCTACAAACATGATCTCGCCCATGATGGAGGAAACCGGCGCAAGATACGGTTGCTGCGCCTCCGGCGGCAGACTGGCGCTGACGAGTGTGAGCTTCTCCGTAATGATTTGCCGCGCGCGCTGAATGTCCTGGCCCCATTCAAATTCGACCCAGATCACAGCTAACCCCACTGCAGTCGCCGAGCGTACGCGCCGCACTCCCGACGCTCCGTTGATGGCCGCCTCAATCGGGAAGGTGACGAGTGACTCCATCTCGGTCGGCACCATTCCGCGCCCCTCAACCAGGATCGTCACCGTCGGCGCACTTAAGTCCGGAAGGACATCCAACGGAACGTCGCGCAGGACGAACCCGCCCCAGCAGAGAAATGCAACCGCCAGCGCAATCACGATCACCCGATAGCGGAGCGACCATGCAATCAATTTATCGATCATGGTTGTCTCCGTTAGTGAACATGCCCGTGGGCGGGCACGGCGCTAGACATGGTCGACAGACGAATTAAATACGCGCCCTTGGTCACCACGCGATCGCCCGCGCCGACCCCTTCGAGCACCTGCACCATTCCGTTGTTACGCATTCCGAGTTTCACCGGCTTGCGCACAAATGTTTCGCCCGCCCTCTGGACGAAGACCACAGGACGCCCGGCGTCGTCGATGATCGCCGCTTCCGGCACCACCGGAGCTTTCCCCATCGGCGTGAGAAAGAGCCGCAGGAACACAGTCTGATTGATCGCCAATCGATGATCCTGGTTATCGACTTCATAGGTCACCGGCACAGTTCGGGTCTGGGGATCCACTAAACGCCCTACCGCAACCAGCCGCCCAGCCTGGCGAATCTGGCCGTCGGGCATTTCAATCTCCGCGCCGGAAAGCTGGCGCAACTTCGTATATTCCGACTCCGGCACCACACCACTTACGAGAATCGAATTTGTATCAACGATGCGAAATAGAATCTTTCCCGGATCCGTATTGGCTCCGCTGATCCCGTTCGATTCCGCCAGTACGCCAGTGATCGGCGCTCGTACCACGAAGCGCTTGACTCCGGCGTCGGCGCCATCGCCCGTGCGTGTCGCGTCGAACTGCTGAAGCCGCGTCAACGCTGCCTGCAAGCGAGCTTGTGCCGTCGCCTCCACAGCGCGGGACTCTTCCGCTCGCCGCGCCGGAACAGCGCCGGCGGCTAGCAGTCTCTCGGCCCGTGCGCGGTCGCGCTGCGCCAGTTCCAGGCTTACTTTCGCCTCGGCTTCCGCGAGTTGCAGGCTGGCCAAGTCAGTCGCCGCCCCCGCCGGTGGCAGGATGCTGGCGAGTTCAGTCCCCTTCTCAATCGATGCGCCAACGGGGAACGTCTTCTCGACGATCAATCGCCCTCCGGTGGGCGCAATGACCGCCGCCTCACCTCCGGTACGGGGCAGCGTTTCCGCCGCCACGCGGAGGCTGTCGCGCAGGGTCTGCTCCGCGGTCAACTCCGTGCCGAAGTCCAGGGCCCATTGCTGTTCCTTGGTGAAGTTGATGGTCTCCTCGGTGGCCTGAGCGGGAGTCTCGGCAGACGCGGCGTCAGGGGCAACTTTCGCCACTCCTGCTTCAAAGGTTTCGTTCATGTCCTTACCGTGAACGACGATGCTTAGGGGAGCGCTGCCTGCGCTTTTAGGCTGCACGTTGGCGCCGAAGATCCCCGGATGCGTAGACGGATCGCATGGAAAAACATCCGCGCCTAAGTGCACTTCGCACGATGCTTCTTTGACAGCCTTGAAGTCGCTGAGTCGCGTCAGATGAATGGCGAACCGTATTCTTTGGTTGCGGATCAGGGCCGGGTGTTCCAGGTAGAGTTCTCCGCCGCGGGTCCATACTGTCGCCTTGAGAGGCTCGGCCTGTTCCACTTTCGGAGCGGGTGAATCGGCCTTCGGATTCTGCGAACAGCCCGCCAGGATTCCAGCGGCCAGAATGACAGCGATTTTTTTCACGGGCGTGCCCCTCCATTGGTCAATTCCATCCCCACGACGCGCTCCAGTTCGATGAACGCCTCTCGAACGCCGGTCTGCAAATCCAGCAGACGGATACTGGCGAGCCGATTGATGCGCAGCGAGTCAAGCAGTTCGAGAATGCCCACTTCGCCCTCCTCATACGCCACGCGTGTGATGCGCTTCAGTTCCATTCCCTGGGATTCCAACTCGCGTTGATATGCGGCTAATGCCTCGCGCCGGAGGGATAGCACCTCCCGCGCGCCTTGGATTTCACTTTGGATTTGCCGCGCCAGCACAGCCGCGCGCGCCTTGGCTTGTTCTTGCTCCGCCTGGTAGCGCAGCACTTCATAGCGCCCGCTGTTGAAGACCGGCAGCGGGACCGTCAAGCTGAAAACGAGACCGTTCTGTGTCGCGTTTGAAAACGGATTCGGCCCCGAGCCCGAGATGACATCGGCGCGCTTCACCCCCGCGGCGACCTGCGGATCGGGGATGCGCAGCCGCCGCGCCGCCTGCTCCTCGATCTGATATCGCGCGAGAGTCTTCTGCTCTGCTCGATAGTCCGCCCTTGCTTCCATTGCCCGTGCCCTCAACTCCTCCACGCCCGGCGGTTCGAAGGTTACCGGCAGTGCTCCCCGCAGGCTTTGAACCTGAGTGCCTTCGGGCACGAATCCGCTGATCCTCGCGCGCTCCGCAGCGATCAGCGCGTTGGCTGTCACCACATCGGTTCGCAGCTCTGCGATTTCGCGCTCCGCGCGGATCCGGTCATAGCGCGATCCCTCGCCCTCTTGCTCGCGCTTCCGAAGGATGCCGATGAGCTGCTCGACTTCGCCCACACTCGCAGCTAGCAGGCGCGCCCTTTCCTGCGCCGCAACCATCCGGTAGAAGGCTTGGCGCAAATCGCTGCGCAGCGACCACAGTGTGGCTTCCCGATTGGCGCCGGCTACTGAAACTGATGCGGCCCCGGCGTCCCGCAAATAGCGGACTCTCCCATTGAGAGGCAGCGTCTGCGATGCTTCGAAGAACTCGTTATATCCAGCGCCTTCGCGTGAATAGGAAACAGACGGGTTCGGATAGGCAGTGCGCGTCTTCGCTTCCGCTTCGGCCAGAGAGATGCGCGCTCGCAACTCTTGCGCCTGCGGGCTCAACATCAGGAAGCGCTCTACGATCTGTGTTTCAGACCATTCCCGTTGATCCTGTGCAGTGCAAATCGCGGAGCTGGCGCTCACCGCCGCGATCCACACAAACCACCTCGAGTGAGAGGACATGAATAGTTTCCTTTCCACAACACGTGACAACTCGCACACTTAGACCGTGCGCCTCAAGTGGGAAGGACTAGGCGGGAGGAGCTCTGGAAATTTTCGGACTGAACTGTGGCGGATCATGCCCGCGGTGCCGTGGGACTAAGCTCCCAACGGCAATAAGAGACGGGCTGGGCACGGCGACTCGTTCGCCCAACTCGGCGTCCATATGAAGCACCACATGCGCAGACATGGTGGCACTCCACAAAACGTCAACTTCATCGTCGTCGGCCGTACGAGAACTAATGATTGGGCCGAGTCCCGGCAACGTTTCGTGCACGTGCATGTGCAGGGGAGTTGAGGTCACCTGGTGTTCAAGTTCTTCCGGGTGAATATGGTCGAACGGCGCCTGCAGGGATCCCCACAGGAGCGCAAAAACACCGAGGATGATGCGGGCAGTCCTCACAGCCTCCACCAAAGTATCACTGTTTTGGGGAGAAGAAGTCCTTGGCCCTTGTTACACCCGACTTGCACATGTCCCGTTATGCAGCATTATCGGCTCTGTATTGACGGACGGAATTCTGACAACAGTACTTCGAGCAAGGCGAACAAGAGATTTGAAGTGACGACGGCGGCCTTTTCCGCTAGGCTGGGACAAGATCATCGGTTCGATGGATTCCCGGGGTGAAGAAGTGAAAGCAATACTGATTTTTGTGTTTCTGGCGGTAGCAGGGATCATTTCCCTTTGGGTAACGTCTTCCAACACTGGGCTGAGCGTCACGCCCGAGGTCAAGACCATCGGCCTCAGCACACCGGTCACTGTTCATTTGATCAATGCGCACGGGGTGCGGCGAGTGGACGCATATCTCGAGCAGAAAGGCGCACGCTATCCCGTGTACGCGGAAAGCCAGCCTTCGACCTGGATCCTTTGGAGCCGGCACCAGCGGCCGCGCAGTGTCACCTTCGAAGCCGGCAAAAGCCATGCACCGAATCTCAAAGAGGGCAAGGCGCGGCTGGTGATCGAAGCCGTTTCTAATGATCTGCGGGCGAACACCACAGTCAACGCGACGGACGTGGATGTTGTTCTTGAACCGCCGCGCGTCATTGCCGACGAGTTACAGCACTACGTCAACCAGGGGGGCATGGAGCTGGTGACCATGAACCCCAGCGGCTCGTGGAAAGATGCCGGCGTCAGAGTCGGAACATACACCTTCCGCAGCTTCCCTCTTCCCGGAAAGAACGCGAACCAGCGCTTCGCCATGTTCGCCTATCCTTGGGACTTGCCGCCGGACGTCAAGCCGCTGGTCTATTCGCGCAACCTCGCCGGCACTGAAGCCACGGCGCCCTTCTGGTTCAAGTTGTTTTCGAAAAAATTCCGCGCGCGGGATTTCGAGATGACGGACGCGCTCATCGAGAAGCTGGTGAACTCGGTCGATCCGACGAGCCAGGTTCTGCCCGGCAAGGATCTTCTCTCGCGTTTCCTTTATATCAACGGTACGATGCGTCGGCAGAACAACCAGCAGCTCGCCGATCTCCGATTTAAAACCGAGCAGAAGGTGCTTTGGAATGGCCCGTTCATTCACTGGGGCAAAGAGGAATCGGTTTTTGCCGACGTGCGCAATTACATCTACCACGGCAAGAAGGTCGATCAGCAGGTGCACCTCGGTTTCGATCTTTCCGACGTTCGGAACTCACCCGTAGAGGCCGCCAACGACGGTCGCGTGGTATGGGCCAATAATCTCGGCATCTACGGCAACTGCATCGTGCTGGACCACGGCTATGGCCTGCAATCGATCTATGGCCATTTGCGTGAGATCGGCGTAAAGGAAGGCGAGATGGTTAAGAAGGGACAGAAGATGGGAACCTCCGGCGAGACCGGGCTCGCCGGCGGCGTGCACGTGCACTTCAGCATGCAGATCGACGGTGTGCAGATCAACCCGCGCGAATGGTGGGACGAACACTGGATCCACGACCGCATCATGAGCAAGCTATAGAGTCGGCGCAGTACGGCGAGAGATATTCCCGTTCAGTTCCGACCAGGAAATTATTTCGGTACTACATTCCCTTGGGAAAGGATACCGTACGATTTAAATGTTGAAACAAGTGGGTGCAATGTAACAGCCACGAAAGGCTGCGTAGCAGTGGTGGACCAACATGCCTGAACTGATGCCCGCAATCTTTTTTGGACACGGCAATCCCATGAACGCCGTACGGACCAACGGCTACACCGAAGCCTGGCGTCGCATAGGGGGAGAAACGCGCAAGCCCAAAGCTATCCTCTCGATCTCGGCCCACTGGTATGTGCCGGGAACCGGCGTCACGGTCAGCACCTCTCCAAGGACAATTCACGATTTCGGCGGCTTTCCGCCCGAATTGTTCCGGGTGCAGTACCCCGCGCCAGGTGATCCTCAGCTCGCCCGCCGAGTGCAGCAACTGCTCGCGCCTCTACCGGTCACGCTCGACAATACTTGGGGCCTGGATCACGGGACTTGGTCGGTGCTCGTGCATGCCTATCCGAAAGCCGATATACCAGTCGTGCAACTGAGCATTAATGAATCCCAGCCCGCCTCGTTTCATTTCGAGCTCGGCAGAAAGCTTGCGCCGCTGAGGGATGAAGGCATTCTGATCGTCGGCAGCGGAAACTTGGTCCACAATCTGCAGACCTATGCCTGGGGCCAGCATATGCCTGAGCCCTATGACTGGGTGATCAAGTTCGAGCTGGAGGCAAGACAGATGATGCTAGACGGTGATTTCGAGCCGCTTGTCGCCTATGAAAAGCTCGGCAAGGCGGCGATGCTTTCCATTCCGACGCCCGATCACTATCTACCGCTGCTCTATGTGATCGCGACCCGGCAACCGGGTGAAAAGATCACGTTTCCTGTCGAAGGAGTCGATGGCGGTTCAATCTCAATGTTGTCGGTCCGTCTAGGTTCAGAAGAAACGACATGAAAGTAACTCTGTTATAGCGACGATGCCTGCAGGGTCCCCATAACACGTATTATCGGAAGCTTGCTGTCGGCCTAGCCCATCTGCGCCGATTCCGCCTTTTCAGCCTCCATCTTCTCGGCCTTCAGCAGCTTGAAGTACCCCACGACGCCGATTCCGATCAGCATCGCAGCGCTTCCATAATAGAGGTCTGGGATCCCCATCTTTTCCGCCACTGGACCAGCCACGAACATCGAGATCACCTGCGACCCCGCCACCAGCGACGTCAGGCAGCTCATCACTCGTCCCAATAGTTCGTGCGGTGTCTCGTGTTGGATCAGCGTCGTCGCTGTGATGAAAATCGCGGACGCACACAAACCCATCCCGATCATTCCCGCGGCGGTCGATCCCATCGTGCCGAACGCCGCCGTGGTCAATACGGCTATGCCCATTCCGCCCAGACCGTACACCACCAGGTTTTGCTGCGGGATGTGCCGCGCAAATCGCGTGAGCAATTGCGTCCCGATGATCGCTAGTCTGTTGCATACCGCAGCGACGCGACGGCTGATCCTTGTTTGCGCGCTGCTGGCCGTTAGCGCATTGGCGGCGTACGCAGTGTTTCCCGCCGTCGGTGCGCAGGTCGCGTTTGCCAGCCGTTTCCCGGGCGGCACCAACCGGAATTTCATGCCCTCCCTGCATACGGGTTGGGGAATTGCGCTGTTGCTCGCGGCATGGCCGCTGGGAAAGTACTGGCGCTGCGGGACGCTGCTGTATCTATTGCCATGCTGCTCTACGCGCTTGCCAGCCACTATTTGTGCGACTTGATTGTGGCGATGCCGTGGACCCTTGCCTGTTGGTATGTTCTCAAAAAGGGGTGGGGCAGGGTCGCCGCCTATCTGGCTATTGCAGCGGGATGGATGCTGCTTATCCGTTTCGGGCTGCCGGTATTTTATGTGTCTTTGGCGATCCCGTGGCTGCTGGTAGCTGCGACCCTCGCCACCCCGGCCCTAATGGCGATGCGCTTCGCGTCCTTAACCCCGGCGGCCGTGCCCGAGTCGGATCAGGCTTAGCGGCTTACCAGATGAGACCAATGGTACGCTCCCTATGCCCGCAATACGTCAAATGCCGACGCGCTAATCGGTGCCGTTCCCGATTGTGACTTCGAGCGCACTAACAGTATCGTCCACTTTGACGTGTAACGCGCAAACCGTACAAGTGCCCGATGTGTCACAGTATCGGTACCGTCCACTGTATCGACAGCCTAACACTTCCCGCGGGTTTTTCTTCGAGTATTGCCAGGGACATTCAACCGATGATTCCGCGCGGATCTTGGCAGCGTGGGTGTTTTCGCCCAAAGTCGGCGCACTTTGAAAAACGCACCTCCGTGAGCAGGCGTACGAAAAGTGCAATCCCCCAAAGCCCATTCTGACTAGTAGAAGAGACTAGTCTGCTCACATTGGATTGTCCGCCGCCGCTGCGACCTTGGCAATTACCTGGGGGTCTTTGCGCACTCAAAATACGCCCTCTAGACTAGCCTCGAAGGCCTAACTATCCAAGGATGCAACCCATAGCAGCTTTTTCAATTCGTGGGCCGCTAATTGCTTAACTACATACGGACCTCAAGGTGCGCTATGAAACATTGGGGAAAGACACCGCAGTTTCGTGGACCTGGGGGCGATATCCTTCTGGGGAGTATTGCTGAGATCCGCTATCTCCGTCTGGGTGGGCTCGATCAGTGGGTGATGATCCGCGGCGAGAGCGTTGCTAATCCTGCCTTGATACTCCTGCATGGTGGGCCGGGCTTCCCGGAAATGCGGCTGTTTCGTCACTATAATGCGGCGCTTGAGAAGAGCTTCACCGTCGTCTACTGGGAGCAGCGCGGCACCGGCAAATCGTTCAATAGCAAGACGCCCAAGGCATCCATGACGGTCGCGCAGTTCATCGCCGATCTGAATGAACTGGTCGATTGGGTGCGCAAGCGCCTCGGCAAGGACAGTGTCGCGATCTACGGGCACTCGTGGGGTTCCTTGCTCGGCGTGCTCTATGCCGCGTGTTTCCCGGAGAAGGTCTCGGTTTATGTAGGCACCGGACAGATCGGCGATTGGCCTGCAAGCGAGGTGCTGT
>Ga0207703_10002633_pt1 | contig 15470 bp, 17 predicted proteins | sample KBSSwiS12_FD_184304 | JGI IMG/M metagenome (GOLD analysis project Ga0207703, IMG submission 184304) | Switchgrass rhizosphere microbial communities from Kellogg Biological Station, Michigan, USA - KBS Switchgrass S1-2 (SPAdes) (version 2) | ecosystem: Host-associated > Plants > Roots >... | reverse complement strand
TGTGCCACGACTACAAGGCACCCGGGCGCGACCATTATGCCTGGGAATGCACCGTCGCCGACCAGCGGGACCGTGCAGTCCAGGCGCACGACGGCATCGGTGAGGACGAATTCGTCGCCACCCGCAAAGCCCGCGATGCCGGCCTCGCCCCGCCCCGGCTTCTGCTTCCCGCGATCCAGGTCAACGTCCGCGCAGGGCGCTTCCCTCCGCCCGAGGCCAGCGGCGCGCGGTTCCTGCGCATTCCGGTGCGGATCGACTCCGCCGCCGCCGCGGCACTGGGAGATTGATGCGCCAGGGAGCCTGTAAGCCGGGTTCTGTCCCGCCGACGGTATCCCTGAAGAGAGACCGTATCGCCGGGGGCAGCCATTCCTCTAGGCCATGCGTTGCCGCAGGGCTCAAGCGACCAACCCGGGCGGTCCGGCGCGAAACACGCCTGTACCCGGACCCAGTTTGCACTGGGCCGGGCCGCGCCGCCCCTATTCGGTCTTGCTCCGGGTGGGGTTTGCCGTGCGAGCCCTGTTGCCAGGGCCCCGGTGCGCTCTTGCCGCACCCTTTCACCCTTACCTCTTGCGAGGCGGTCTGCTCTCTGTGGCACTTTCCCTTGGCCCGGTTGCACCCGAAGGTTCAACCCGACCCGGCGGGCGTTACCCGCCACCCTTGTTTCGTGGAGCCCGGACTTTCCTCGTCATCGTGAGATGCCGCGGCTGCCCGGCCCCCTGGCGCGAGCGGGCGCTTAGCACACCCTATCGCGCCCGTCCAAGGTCCCGCTCCAGCAGCAGCTCGAACAGGAGTGCGCCGCATTCGCCGTCGATCTCGCCATCGACCCGCTTGGGGCGGAAGCGGCGCTGGAAGGCGCGGACGGCCGCGCGGCCCTCGGTGATGTCGTAGCCGAAGCGTTCGAGGGCGAGGTAGAACGCGCCCGGATTATCGTACACCAGCCGCATCGCCAGTTCGGGCACCGGCAGCGCAAGGCGGTGGCGGGCGAGCAGGCGCCAGGGGAACAGCTCACCCGGATCCTGCTTGCGCCCCGGAGCGACGTCGGAATGGCCGACCACGTTGGCCCGCGGCACGTTGTGACGCTTCACGATGTCCGCAAGCAGGGGCAGCAGGGCGTCGATCTGCGTATCCGGGAACACGCGGTAGCCGAACTCGTGCCCGGGGTTCACCAGCTCGATCCCGACGCTGGCCGAGTTCACGTCGGTCACCCCGCGCCAGTAGGACTTGCCGGCGTGCCAGGCGCGGTGTTCCTCGTCGACCAGCTGAGTGACGGTGCCGTCCTCGTCGATCATGTAGTGCGCGGAGACTTCCGCGGCGGGGTTGCACATCCGGTCCAGCGCCTCCTGCGCGGTGCGCATGCCGGTGTAATGCAGCACGACCATGCTCACGGGGAGTTGGCGCGCGTTGAAGTTTGGCGACGGAACCTCGCGGTGGACGAGCCAGCGGCGAAGATCCACGCCCCGCCTCCTAGCGGACCGGCAGCACCGCGCCCATGACGAGCGCGTCTTCGGTGAGGATCGACTGGACTTCGCCGCCGAGGCTGTTGGCCAGCTGGCGCAGCATCGCGGCGGGCGCGGTCTTGCTCGACAGTTCGGCTTCACCGAGCGTGCCCTGGAGCGCCTTGCCGACCAGCGGATCGAACGCGATGCGCAGACCCGAGGCGCGGACCACGATCTCCGCCTCGCCGCCATTGGCGCCCTCGCGCAGTTCGGCGCCGAGATCGAGCGTGCCGCCACGCACCAGCGCCTCGATCCCGATCAGCGCAAAGTTGAGCAGGGTCTTGATGGCCGGCTTGGGCAGCATAGCCCCCTCAAGCGCCCAGCGCGCCTCGATCCGGCCGTTGTTGCCGACGAGCGCATCGACCACGCTGCGCGCCTCGTCCACCGGGACCATTTCGCCGAAGCCGCCAGCGGCGCCGAACGCGAGGCGGAAGAACTTCAGTTTGTCGGCGCTGGTCTTCGCGCTTTGTTCGAGCAGCTCGACGATGCGGCTGCGCATGTCGGCATCCTTCTCGTCAGCCAGGAGTTCGAGGCCGTTGGTCATCGCGCCGACGGGGCTGAGCAGATCGTGGCAGAGCCGGGAGCAAAGCAAGGCCGCGAGTTCAAGGCCGGCGAGATCGGGGACGGTATCGTTCATCTGATCGGAAACTCTGCTGAACAAGTTGACGAAGTTGACAGGGTACATGACGCGAAACCCGGCCCTTCGAAAGAGCGGTGCGATACGCCGCCTCGCATCGTCCCTAACCCGCCGCGAGCGAGTAGGAAAGCGGCGCGAAACCGTTCGCCGCGTCAACCCACAGGCTGATTGCTCCATTTGCGACGATTGCCCAGATCCGCCCGTCAGCCGAGGCCATTTCGCGGTCCTGCTCCGACGGGCGGGCCAGCCCGTTGGGGTGTGAGTGCCAGTAGCCGAGGACCTGCGGGCCGCCGGCGCGCGCGGCCTTGTGAGCGGCAATCAGTGCGGCAGGATCGATCTCGAAGTGGCGCAGCGGTTCGGGGTGGACGTTGGTGGCGATGCGAGCCGCCGCGATCGCGGCCCCCTCGCCCAGCAGCAGCCCGCAGGCTTCGCCCGGATGGGCCTGCCGCGCCGCCGCGACCATCGCTGCTGCCGCGCTCTGCGCCAGCGTGACGTTCACCCGGCCAGGAAGCGCACAAGGGCTGCCGCGCTGTCGCGCCGCGCCTGCTGGGCGACCGCCGCAGTGGGGGAGACATTGAACGCGTGATACGCGCCGGGGTAGACGTGCAGCTCGACCGGCACCGCCGCGCGCATCAGCCGGCGAGCGTATTCGAGGTTCTCCTCGACGAACAGGTCGAGCGCCCCGACCGAAATATAGGTCGGCGGGAGCCCCGACAGCTCTGGCGCCCGCGCCGGTGCCGCATAGGGCGAAATGCCTTCGCTACCCGGCTCCGCCGCCAGCAGCGAGGTCCACCCGAACCGGTTGCTCTCCGCGGTCCAGACGTGCTGGCCGGCATGGGGATGCGGATCGGGATCGACGCATGTGCGATCGTCAAGCATCGGGAATATCAGGTGCTGGAAAGCGAGACTCACCTCGCCGCGGTCGCGCGCCAGCAGCGCCAGGGCGGCAGCCAGCCCGCCCCCCGCGCTTTCACCGCTCACGCCGATCCGGGCCGGGTCGATGCCGAGCTCGGCCGAGGCGGCCTGCATCCAGCGCAGTGCCGCGTAACAATCCTCGACCGGCGCCGGATGGGGCTGCTCCGGCGCCAGCGCATATTGCGGCGCCACGACGACGCAGGGTGCCAGTTCCACGATGGCCCGGTGGGTGGGCTTGTTCTGGTCAGGACTGCCGAGGACGTAGCCGCCGCCATGGATGTGCAACACCGCGGGAAGCGGGCCGCTGGCCCCCGGCGTCCGCCACACCAGCACCCTCACCGGCCGGCTGCCGTCGGGCCCGGGGACGAATTGCTCCTCCGGGACGATCGCGTCGTCGAGCGGCGGCATGGCCCGCTGCATCTCCACCACGGCGGCGCGCCGTTCGGGGAGATTGTCGGGGGTGAATTCGAAAGCGGGGAACAGGTCGAGCAGGGGCAGCAGTTCGGGATCGACCGCAGCGGAAGGCGTATCGGCAGGCATCGGGCAAATCTCTCCGTCGCGCCGGGGGCCCGGCGCCTTTATCCACAGGGCGGAAAGTCTAGGCGCAATGCCGGGCCGGGGCAATCGCCCACCCCACGCGTGCGGATCGCCGCGCGGTGTGGCCGATCTGCCACTTGCCGCGCCGCCAACCCCACCCATATCGGCCGGTACAATGGGGGGAACTGACAGCATTCTCGAGGGCGTCATCGCCACCGGCGGGCAGCGGCTCGACCGTGCACTGGCCGATGTGACCGGGCTCAGCCGCGAGCGGATCAAGGCGCTGCTGGGCGAAGGGCGTGTCTCGCTGGCGGGCAGGACGGTCTTGCAGGCCTCGCTCAAGCCCGAGGCCGGCACGCCGTTCGCCGTGGCGGTGCCCGAGGCCGCGCCGGCCGAGGCTGAAGCGCAAGACATTCCGCTCGTCATCGTGTTCGAGGACGAGCACCTCGTGGTGGTCGACAAGCCGGCCGGGCTGGTGGTCCATCCCGCGGCGGGAAACCTCGACGGGACGCTGGTGAATGCGCTGCTGCATCATTGCGCGGGGCAGTTGTCGGGCATCGGCGGGGTGGCGCGGCCGGGGATAGTCCACCGCATCGACAAGGACACCTCGGGGCTGCTGGTCGTCGCCAAGAGCGACGCGGCGCACGAGGGGCTGGCCCGTCAGTTTGCCGATCATTCGATCGAGCGGGCCTACTTCGCGCTCACCGCGGGGGTTCCGCAGCCGCTGGCGGGGACGGTGCGCGGCAACATTGCCCGCTCGGACAGCAACCGCAAGAAGATGGCGCTGGTGGGCGAAGGTCGTGGCAAGCATGCGGTGACGCACTACAAGGTGGTCGAGGCGCTCGGCGAGGCCGCGCTTGTCGAGTGCCGGCTCGAGACCGGGCGGACTCACCAGGTGCGCGTTCACCTTGCATCAATCGGCCATGCGCTATTGGGGGATCCGGTCTATGGACGCACTCCCGCACGCCTGCGCCCCCTTCTCGGGAAGCTTGGTTTCCAGCGGCAGGCACTGCACGCCGCCATCCTTGGCTTCATCCATCCGATTAGCGGCACGGCCCTTCGGTTCGAGAGCCCTGTCCCATCAGACATCCGGGAACTGCTGCGTGAACTGGGCAGTAACCGATCAGAGTGAATAGTTTTTCCATTGCCCCCAAAGGTGGCCGAAAACGTTGATGCCTGCTAGGGTCGACACATCCGGCCGACAAGAAAGGACGGGTTGGTAAAGTGAGTAGCGTTGGCAAGATGAGCAATGGGCGAAATCTTCCGGTGGTCCCGGCGCTGGGCGGCGAGGCAAGCCTCAACCGCTACCTGTCGGAAATCCGCAAGTTCCCGGTGCTGACCGCCGAGCAGGAATACATGCTCGCCAAGCGGTTCTCCGAACATGGGGATACCGATGCCGCCGCGCAACTGGTGACCAGCCACCTGCGGCTCGTCGCCAAGATCGCGATGGGCTACCGCGGCTATGGCCTGCCGGTGTCCGAGCTGATTTCCGAAGGGAACATCGGCCTGATGCAGGGCGTCAAGAAGTTCGAGCCCGATCGCGGCTTCCGCCTCGCGACTTACGCGATGTGGTGGATCAAGGCGAGCATCCAGGAATTCATCCTGCGCTCGTGGAGCCTCGTAAAAATGGGCACCACGGCGGCGCAGAAGAAGCTGTTCTTCAACCTGCGGCGGATGAAGAAGCAGCTCGACGCCTACGAGGACGCCGATCTCAAGCCCGACGACCTGCGCAAGATTGCGACCGACCTCGGCGTGTCCGAGCAGGAAGTGATCAACATGAACCGGCGCATGATGATGGGCGGCGATGCCTCGCTGAACGTCTCCATGCGCGAGGACAGCGAGGGGCAGTGGCAGGACATGCTGGCCGACGAGCGTCCGCTGCAGGACGAGACCGTGGCCGACGCCGAGGAGGCGCGCTACCGGCGCGAACTGCTCAACGAGGCGCTGGATTCGCTGAACGACCGCGAGCGGCAGATCCTGACCGACCGCCGGCTGTCGGAAGACCCCAGGACGCTCGAAGAGCTGAGCCAGGTCTACAACGTCAGCCGCGAGCGCGTGCGCCAGATCGAGGTGCGTGCGTTCGAGAAGCTGCAAAAGGCGATCCATCGCATCGCGACCGAGCGGCATCTGCTACCGGCCTGAGGCATGGTGGCGCCGTAAAACTATAGAGGGCGGGCCGAAAGGTCCGCCCTTTTCGGTTCAAGGGCAATGCCCTCCTGCCCGTCGTGCTGAACGTGTTTCACATCCATGGCGCAGCGCGCTCGGCGCTCGCGACGCTGGGTTGGAGGCGCAGTGCCGGCGGCGAAGGCAGCCCATGGATCCTGCAACAAGTTCAGGATGACGGTGGATGACGTGGGACGGATGAGGCCGGAGGGCCCGCCGGTGGACTTCAGCCCTTGGCTTCGAGCTTCGCCAGGCGGGCCTTGAGGTCTTCCACTTCCTCGCGGGCCTTGGCGGCCATGTCCTTGACCGCGTCGAATTCCTCGCGCGTGACGAAATCGAACCCGCCGAAGGTTTCCTTCAGGCGTTCGCGCGCCGCGTCGCGGGCTTCGCGGCCCATGCCGGCAAAAGTGCCCGCCGCGCTGTTCATCAGCTTGGCGAAGTCGGCGAAGAGGGGATTGTCGCTCTGCATGGGGCCTACATGGGTCCTGCGCGGACGGCGCGCAAGCCTCAGAGCTGGACGCGGGTGACGGCGTTGGCCGTGGGCATGCCGTCGGCGTCGGGGTTGAGCACGAGGATCTGCCAGTTGAGCACCGTGGCGAACAGCACCCAGGCGAGGTAGGGCACGACAAGGAGCCCCGCCAGCGGGCGGATGCGCCAGAACAGCACGACCAGCACCGCGACCAGCAGGTCGAGCGCGAGGATCACGCCGAGCGAGGCGCGGATCAGGTGCAGGCCGAAGAACACCGGACTCCACGCCAGATTGAGCAGGAGCTGGATGACGAACACCGTGAGCGCCAGGCCGCGGCCCCGTGCGCCCCACGACGAGCCGACCACCGCCGCGGCGAGCCCCATCATCACATAGAGCGCGCTCCACACGATGCCGAAGGTGGCCGGAGGCGGATAGAGCGTGGGCTTGGCGAGACCGGCGAACCACGGATTGTCGGGCCCGGACTGGGCGAGCCGCGACGAGACGAACCCGAGCATGAGCACGGCGGGAACGAGGAATAGCGCCCAGCGCAGGAGCGATGCCCTGAGCTGTCCGGTCGACGCAAGCTGGTTCATGTATCCTCGCGGAAGTGATCGATTCGGATGCGACCCCCAACAATATTGGCGGGGCCGGCGTCGACTGGCAATTCCTCCACTATGGATGAGGTCCGCGGGCACAAGCGGGATGTGCACCTGTGCCCCGATGCGGGACGGCGCGAATTCTCACCCGCGGCGCGCGTGCACGAGGAACTCGACGTTGCCCTCGGGCCCGGTGATCGGGCTTTCGACGATCCCGACGACCGTCCACCCGCTTGCCTCCAGCCAGTCGCGCACCTCGGCGCAGACGCGGGCATGGAGCGCCGGATCGCGCACCACGCCGCCCTTGCCGACCTCGCCCTTGCCGACCTCGAACTGCGGCTTGATCAGCGCGACCAGCGTGCAGCGCGGCGCAGCGAGGCGCAGTGGCACCTCGAGCACCTTGGCGAGGCCGATGAAACTGGCGTCGCACACCACCCAGTCACACGGCCGGTCGATCTGGACGGGGGTGAGAACGCGGGCGCTGGTCTGCTCCAGCACGGTGACGCGCGGGTCCTGGCGCAGCTTCCAGGCGAGCTGGTTGGTGCCCGAATCGACCGCGAAGACATGCGCCGCGCCGCGCTGGAGCAGGACGTCGGTGAACCCACCGGTGGAGCTGCCGATGTCCATCGCGGTGGCGCCGGCGGGATCGAGGGCGAAGTGGTCGAGCGCATGGGCGAGCTTGATCCCGCCGCGCGAGACCCACGGATGATCGCGCCCGCGCACCGCAAGGGGGGCGTCGGCGGGGAGCGGCTGGCCCGGCTTGGCCAGCTTGGTCTCGCCCGAGAACACGAGGCCGGCGAGAACCAGCGCCTGCGCGCGAGTGCGGCTTTCGGCGAGGCCGCGTTCGACCAGCAGCTGGTCCACCCGCTGCTTGGCGGCCTTGGGGGGGCGAGATGCGCCGGGGCGGGGTTCGCTCGGTTCGGACATGCGGTGGACGGGGGCTCGGCTGGGGAATGCGGGCTTGTCGGAAGCCTCGCGCTCATTCCATACCGGGGCCATGAAGGCAAATCGCCCCGCTTCGCCCGCCCGGTGGGCCCGTCTCTGCGCACCGATGCTGCCCCTGCTCGTACTCGCCGCCTGCGTCGCCCCTACCGCGCCGCCGCCGCCCGAACTGCCGCGCCCGACCCCGCGGCCTGCTCCGGCTCAGGTTCCCCCGGCCGTGTCCCGCCCAGCGCCGCCGCCTCGCGCCGACTGGCGCGACCAGGCGCAGACGGCAGGCACCTGGGGCTGGCGCATGGAGGGCGATCGCTCGGTCGCCGAATACGGTGTCCGGCCCGGCGCGGCCGTCGCTCGGCTCACCTGCGACCCGCTCGGCCAGCGAACGATTCTGTGGAGAAACTGGCCCGCGGTGGGCGGGGTGCCACTGACCGTTACCACCACCGGCACCCGCCGGATGCTCACCGGCAGCAGCGACGGGGCCGGCGGCACGCAGGTCAGCCTCGCCCCGAACGATGCGCTGCTCGATGCGATCGCCTTCAGCCGCGGCCGTTTCATGCTGGAAATGCCCGGCGCGCCAACGCTTTACCTGCCAGCCTGGCCCGAGCTGAGCCGGGTGATCGAGGACTGCCGGCAGCGCTTGGAGAGCAGGCCCGCGGCTGCGCCGAACTGAGGCCCGAAGCCTTGATTCTGACGGCAAAAAAAATTTGATCAAGTCTTGTCGTGCGGGGCCAGATCAATATCTTGGGCGTCAAGGACGGAGCCCGCGAGACACCACTCGCAACCGGCCCCAGCCCGGAAACGGGCGACTTTGGCTCAACAGCGCGAAAGGAGGTGATCCGATGTCTCATGGTTCAGCAGAGAGGTCGGCAATCCGCAGCGCGGAGCATTATCGCTAACCGGTGATCGTAGCGATAAAGGCTCCGTGAGCGGCACTTCCGGCCGCTGACCATGTGAAGGGCAGCACGCTGACGGGCGGTGCTGCCCTTCTCATTTTCGGGGCTCGCACCAGAGCGCTTTCGTGACGTCCTCGATCCGCTCATCCGGAGGGTGCCGGAACCCGGGATCGCACCGGCGTCTTTCGACAGGCTCCAGACAAGCGGGGTGGGTGCCTGGCGCCGCATGACCGACGGGCGACTTGGCCCTCGTCGCCTCTTGCGCGCCCAGTCCGCCTCCACCACCGCGACCCGGCGTTCTGAAGCGGGACCGGGATGGGCCCCGCCGGCGCAGGGTCGACGCCGCTTGAATTGCCCGGCCATTGGCCATTTGCAAGGGGTTGGCCTTCCGCCGGAATCCGCCTAGACCCCTGCGTAAGGCCCACTGGTCTTTTCATAAATTATGCCACGCTTGCCTTCTGCGACATTTTAGTTCAACGATGGCGCTCCGCACTAACGAGGAATTGCGCATGGCGACTCTCGCCGAATCTCCACTGACCTTCACCCGGCTCCCCCATCCGGCGCCGGTGGCGGTGGCGACGCGCGACCAACTGCTGGCCGATCCGGGCTTCGGCAAGCTGTTCTCCGACCACATGGTGACGATCGACTGGAGCGAGGACGCCGGCTGGCACAATGCCTCAGTGGGCCCGCTCGCAGCGATCCCGCTGCACCCGGCGGCGGCGGTGCTGCACTATGCGCAGGAGATCTTCGAGGGGCTCAAGGCCTATCGCCTGGCTGACGGAGCGATGGCGCTGTTCCGCCCCGAGGCCAACGCCGCGCGGTTCAACGCCTCGGCCAAGCGCCTCGCGATGCCGGCGCTGCCCGAGGACCTGTTCGTCGCGGCCTGCCGCGAGCTCGTCGCGGTGGATGGGGCGTGGTTTCCCGAGGTCGAGGGCGGCTCGCTCTACCTGCGCCCGTTCATGATCGCGACCGAGGCGTTCCTCGGCGTGCGCCCGGCCAAGAGCTACAAGTTCATCGTCATCGCCAGCCCCGCGGGCAACTACTTCAAGAGCGGCGCGCCGGCCGTGTCGATCTGGGTCAGCCAGTATACCCGCGCAGCGCCGGGCGGCACCGGCGCGGCCAAATGTGGCGGCAACTATGCGGCAAGCCTCGTCCCCCAGGCCGAGGCGATGGCGCACGGGCACGACCAGGTGGTGTTCCTCGATGCCGAGCAGCACAAGTGGATCGAAGAGCTCGGCGGCATGAACCTCTATTTCGTGTTCGACGACGGCTCGCTGGTCACGCCGCCGCTTTCGGGCACGATCCTGCCGGGCATCACCCGCGAAAGCCTGCTCACGCTGGCGCGCGAGGAAGGGCTGACCGTGCGCGAGGAAAAGTATTCGATCGACCAGTGGCGCGCCGACGCGGCGAGCGGGAAGCTGGTGGAGACCTTCGCCTGCGGGACCGCCGCGGTGGTGACGCCCGTCGGGCGGGTGACCGACCCGGTCAAGGGCGAGTTCGTGATCGGCTCGGGCGGCCCCGGCCAGTTGACGCAGAAGTTACGCCAGAAGCTCGTCTCGATCCAGCGCGGCGAGGCCCCGGACCCGCATGGGTGGGTGATGCGGCTGGATTGAACTGCGGCGGGTCGGCGCGAAGCTGTTCCCCTCCCCTACCCAGCCAACAGCTCCGCCGCCGCTGGCGCTTCCTCGAGCAGCGCGATGAGGCCGCGTTCGTGGCGGGTCAGCCAGCGGGTGGCGCGGGGGAGGCGTAGGGTGCGGCGCCAGTCTTCCTGGCGATCGATCAGCGCCAGCACGGCGGGGTGAATGTAGCTTTTGCGGGCGATGGCCGGGGTGTTGCCGAGCCGGTCGCTGACCTCCTGCGCCAGCGCCTTGACCGTGATCTTGCCGGTGGACGTCGCGAGCAGTTCGAAGGCGAGTGCGCTCGCGTGCCAGGTGCGGAAGTGCTTGGCGGTGAATTCCTCCCCCATCGTCTCGCGCAAGTAGGCGTTCACGTCACCGGAGCTGACCGGGCACGGCGCCCCGTCCTCGTCAAGATACTGGAACAGGTGCTGTCCCGGCAGGTCCTGCATCGCGCGCACGAACCGCAGCAGCGAGCGGTCGGTGATCGTCATCTCCCTGAGCTTTCCGCTCTTGGCGGTGAACCGGAGCTTGAGCGCCTGGCCCTTCACCGCGACGTGCCGCATCCTGAGGGTGGTCGCCCCGAAGCTGCGGTTGGCTTTGGCATAGGCCTCGTTGCCGACGCGGATGCCGCCGGTATCGAGCAGGCGCACGACGCTGGCGATGGCCCGGGTGCGACATAGCGCGCGGGCGGAGAGATCCTGCTCCACCCGCTTGCGGACGCGCGGCAACAGCAGTCCGAACTGGGCCGTGCCGTCGAACTTCACGCTCTCGCGCGAGAGGCGGAACAGCGGATGATAGCGATACTGCTTGCGGCCGCGCGCATCGATCCCCGTGGCCAGGAGGTGCCCGTCGCCGTGCGGGCAGAACCAGGCATCGGCATAGGCGGGCGGCAGGGCGATGCGATTCAGCCGGTCGATCTCGGCGCGGTCGGTGATCCGCGCTCCGGTGGCATCGAAGTAGGCCCAGGCCTTGCGCTCGCCCCGCACGACGAGCTTGCGGGTGATGCCCGGTTCGCGATCGTCGCAGAAATGGAGGCGAGTGGCGATGTCCGTGGGATCGGTGCGCAGGTCCATGCGCTCCGAACGGGCGCCGGCGGCTTGCGGTTCCGTTCAGGGCGCGCCACCTTGCCTGCTTGCACAGGAGAACTCGCCGATGACCGAAGCCTATGCCCCGCCGGCCGTGTGGCAGCCGCCAACGCCCGAAGAAGCCGCCGCGCAGGTATTCTCAATGAACCGGCACGTCTCGGGAGCGACTCACGAGCGCGAGCTGCCGGTTGGCCGCCATCCGCTCCAGCTCTATTCGATGGCGACCCCCAACGGGCAGAAGGTGGGCATCCTGCTGGAGGAACTGCTCGCCGCCGGCCATGCCGGGGCCGAGTACGATGCCTGGCTGGTGAAGATCGGCAAGGGCGACCAGTTCTCGACCGGATTCGTGGCGATCAATCCCAACAGCAAGATCCCGGCGCTGGTTGACCGCAGCGGACCCGAGCCGATCCGGGTGTGGGAATCGGGCGCGATCCTGCTCCACCTTGCCGAGAAATTCGGCGCGTTCCTCCCGAGCGATCCGGCGGCGCGGGCCGAATGCTATTCGTGGCTGATGTGGCAGATGGGCGGGGCGCCGTTCATCGGCGGCGGGTTCGGGCACTTCTACGCCTATGCCCCGGTGAAGATCGAATATGCGATCGACCGCTACACGATGGAGACCAAGCGCCTGCTGCACGTGGCCGATACCCGCCTGGCGCAGACCCCCTACCTTGCCGGCAAGGAATACTCGATCGCCGACATGGCGTTCCTCCCCTGGGCGGCGGCGCTGTGGACCGGGTCGGCGTATAACGAGGCCAGGACTTTCCTCGCCATGGACGAATATCCGCACCTCGGCCGTTGGGTCGACGAGCTGCTGGCGCGTCCGGCGGTCCAGCGCGGGCGCAAGGTGAACTCGGCCGACATGCCCGAGCGGCACGGCCCGGAAGATTTCGCCGCTCACGGTCTCTGAGCGGGTCCAGCCCCCTTTCCAACCCAGTCCGGCGCGGCTATGCGCGCCGGACTGGTGGGGCGTCGCCAAGTGGTAAGGCACCGGTTTTTGGTACCGGCATTCGCAGGTTCGAATCCTGCCGCCCCAGCCAGTTTGCTGCAAAACCCGGGTTTTCGGCGGATCCCGTGACAACCGGCTGAGCTGGCTGGATCTGCGCCGATAGGCTCAGTGCGCCGTTCGTGCCGCGCCTTGGGGGATGGCGATGAGCTCCAGCCCGATTGCAGCGATCAGGACCGCGGTCGGAGCATCGCGGCCCTGGTCGAGACCGCCCCGGTTGATCGGCTTGTCGAGGAAATCGTCGATCGTGGCGCTGGGCGGTCGGGTGAGGATGAAGGCGGCCCAGTCGTCCAGAGGCGTGCCGAGCGTCTGGAAGAAGGCGATTGGTGAGCCGGTAGAATCGGATAACGCCGGGGATTTGAGGGCCCGATTACTGCGTGTAGAGTTCGCGCAGGCGGGCGATGTCTTTGGGCGTGAGCCCGATTTCATGCTCCAGATAACCGTTCACGCCACCCCACCGCCCCTGCAGTTCGGCGAACGCGAAATCGAGGTAGGGCTTGCCTTCCGCGGTCAGCAGCGGGTTGGGCTTCGCATAGCGAGGATCGGACTGCATCCGGCCAAACAGCGCCGCGGCCGTATTCACGGGATAAAGCGCCGGATCGATCTTCGGCATCTCGTATTCGGGACGACGGTATTTCGTGGACAGATGATAGTCCTGCACGATTGTCGCGTAGGGCGTGCCCAGCGCCGAGAGCACCAGCGCGGTGGTGAACCCGGTGCGATCCTGACCGGCCGAGCAGTTGTAGGCCAGCGGAACCTCGCGGCGCAGGAGGCGGGCAAAGACCTGGCGGACCTGCGGCGCGAATGTGGCCGGCATGCGGGAATAGACTTCGTCGATGCCGCCGCCGCCCACGCCCATCGTCCCCATCGAGTAGCCGACCGCAGTATAGGGCACGCCATCGATGCGTGAGGGCGCGAGCTGGCGCTCCTCATCGGACCGCAAGTCGACCATGCTGGCCAGGCCCAGCGCGGCAATGCGCGCACGATCACGCTCGGTCAGCATCGGCGTGGCGCCCGAGCGGTAGATCAGCCCCCAGCGGACATGCTTGCCGCCCGCCGCAGGATAGCCGCCGATATCGCGAAAGTTCGAGCCCGCCTCGAGCGGCAGAACCCGCTCGGCAACGCGGGTGATCTCGCCAGTCCTGGCGTTGCGCAGGATCACGAATGTGCGCCCGGCCCCGTCGGTCACCGTCGCCGAGCCGTCGCCGTCGCGCGCGGAGACCAGCCGGGCAGCCTTCGGCAGGGCATCGGCCCGATCAGCGACGAGGACATCGACCGGAACGGCCGATTTCCAAGTGACGACCAGCCTGTCCTCTCCCTGCCGCTGCACCACCGCATCCGCAGGCGGCGCGGCGAGGACCGGCGCCGCGGCGAGGCTGGTGCAGACGAGCAACGGAGCGGCAGTCCGGCGAGCAAGGGAGAGGATCATGGGAGTCGCTCCTTACACCTTCAGGTTGCGTTCGATGCCATAAGTGGGCGGGTCATTGAAGAACCCGTTGACGCCGCCGTTGGGCCACGCCGACTTAAGTCCGTGCGGCGCATGTTGGTTGGTGGGCATGGTCGACGTCCTTGGGTACCGGCGAAACCGGAGGCGTGGAACTCCACCCGCTAGGCGACTGCCGTTGCAGTTTCGCACACTGTCTACGACATCAATCTGACGCTTGCCTGTCAACGCGAACCAGTCCCTCCAGCAGCTGGCAGCCGAACCACGGCAGTGCTGGCCAACGCCGCGCCACGACGGTTGGCGGGCACGACGTTTTGGGTTGACCGGCCATTTTAAACAATGAATTAATCTGACCGACGACGGCGCGCGGCAATGCGTCGCGGCGGGAGAGGCTGCCTGATGACGAGTGACGAGATCGCTGCGGCGCGGGCCATATGGCACCGCTATCTCGACCAGCTACGCGACGCCGGGGACCAGCTGTTCCGCCCCGGAACGCCGTCCGACGAGGTGACCGTGGCAGAGGGTCTGCGTCACCTCGGGCGGATCACCCGGCTGGGGCTGATCGCGCAGATGGAATATGCCGATCCTGACTTTCCCGTGCTCGCCCAGTATGTCGACGACGTCACCAAGTTCGGCTGCGACAATCCCGACACCATCTACCAACGCGCAGTCCTAAACGGGAACTTGCGCTATCGCATCGTCGGGCGGCGCAACACGGTGGACTACCTGAGCTTCATCACGGCGCGGCCGGGCGAGAACGGGCGACAGATCCAGATCGCCCACCTCGACACCGCGAACCTGGCGGTGGCGCCTGACGGTCGCTTCGAAATCGTTCTTTCACCTGAACCGCAACCAGGGAACTGGCTGCAGATCACCCCGGACACCCGCAGCGTGTCGGTCCGCCAGACGTTTCTCGACCGCTCCCGCGAGACGGCCGCCGAATTGCGCATCGAGCGGCTCGGCGAGCGGGCCACACCCCCGCCGCTGACCATGGCCGCGGTCAGCCAGGGCTTTGACCAGGCCGGCGGCTTCACCGCCTACATCGCCAGCCTGTTCCCCGACTGGACTCACGGCTACCTCGCCCACATCAACGCCCTACCCCCCGCCGACCAGGAGGCCTGCCTGCGCGCCGGCGGCGATCCCAACATCTATTTCTACCGATCGGTCTGGCAGTTGGGCCCCGACGAGGCGCTGGTCGTCCATATTCCCCGCATTCCCGAATGCGACACCTGGAACCTGCAGGTGGACAATTTCTGGCAGGAATCGATGGATCGCCGCCACTTCCGCAGCGCGATCAACCGCCACTCCGCGCAGGCCAATCGCGATGGTTCGGTCACCGCGGTGATCGCCCACCGCGATCCTGGCCATCCCAACTGGCTCGACACTGCCGGCCACACAGTGGGCCACTTCGCCATGCGGTGGATTCGCGCGGCTGAACATGTCGATCCCGTTACCCGCCTGTGCTCGCTCGCCGAGGTGCGCGGGCTTGCCAAGGACATCGCATCATGACCGGCCTGTTCGAACCCGCCCGCCTGATCGCCGTCGCACGGGAGCGCACGGGCCTTCACGAACTGGGCGATCCCGTCTTTCACGAGCCGTTCGAGGTCCTCTGCCGTTCGCTCGACAGCGAAGCGCCGCTGAGCCCTGCCGGCCGCGAAGCCCAGGCCGAGAATC
>Ga0207703_10002630_pt1 | contig 15499 bp, 12 predicted proteins | sample KBSSwiS12_FD_184304 | JGI IMG/M metagenome (GOLD analysis project Ga0207703, IMG submission 184304) | Switchgrass rhizosphere microbial communities from Kellogg Biological Station, Michigan, USA - KBS Switchgrass S1-2 (SPAdes) (version 2) | ecosystem: Host-associated > Plants > Roots >... | reverse complement strand
GCCGACGACATGTCCGACCATCGCGACCTGCTTGCCCGCCCCGACATTGCCGGCGGGCAGATCATTTATCCCTGGCGGCAGCTCGAGCCCCGGAAGGACCAGTACGACTTTTCGAAACTCGAACAGGACCTTGCCGTGGCGCGGAGCCTGCACAAGAAACTGTGGGTCTCAATCGGCGACCGCACCTTTTCCCTGCGCTGGAAGGGCATGCCCGATTACCTCACAGACGATGCCGAATATCAGGGCGGCATAGTGTTCCAATATTCCTATCCGCGCACCAAATCCGACACCAACAAGACCCCGAACGGCGTGGTCGCCATGCAGTGGAACCCGGCGGTCCGCGCCCGTTATCAGAAACTGCTCCGCGCGCTCGCGGCGCGCTTCGACGGCCGGATTTACGGTATCGATCTCGGCGAGACCGCGATGGACGCCAATCTCGCGGAAGGCGAGAAGGGCTTCACCTGCGATGGCTATTTCGACGCGGAGATGGAAAACATCACCGTCGCGCGCGCGGCCTTCCACAAGACCGAGGTCGCGATGTTCGCAAACTTCTGGCCCTGTGATTGGAAGGACAGCCGCCATTATATGGGCCGGGCTTTTGCCCAGGTCGCCGCACGGGGTATCGGCATGGGCGGGCCGGACGTCTATCCGTTCAACCACGCCCAGATGGTGAACTCCTACCGCTTCCTGAACGAATATCGCGGAAAGTTGAAGCTGGTCGCCATGTCGGTGCAGGAGCCGGACCTGGACTTCATCGACACCAGGACCGGCAAGCCCTTTACCAGGGACGCTTTCACCGATTTCGCGCGGGACTATCTTGGCGCCACCATCATATTCTGGGCTTACACCTCGCCCTGGCTGCAACCGCCGCCACAGCGGTAACGCTCCTGTGCGGCACAAGGCGGTATCAAATCCCCCGCTTGCAAGTGGCAGGGGGATCAAGAGTGCACGCCGCGATGCGACGAAAAGTCGCGCCTATTAAGTCTTATGTCACCAGTTTGTGGTCATTTGCCGATGCTTGAGCTCGGGGTAATCCATGATCGCAGACCAGATGAAGCCTCCCTTCGACGCCGTGTGCGCGCCGGATATGATCGCGCATATGGCGCAGCATGCGCCGGATTCGGTCGCGATCGAGGCATACGGTGCCACGCTTTCTTATGGCGATCTCGAAGCCCGAGTCGGCTCCCTCGCTGCCCGGCTGCGCGAACAGGGTGTAGGCGCCGGCGGCCTTGTCGCGGTCTGCCTGCCGCGCTCGATCGACCAGATCGTCGCGATGGTCGCCGCGTGGCGCGCTGGCGCCGCCTACCTCCCGCTTGACCCGGCATGGCCGGAGCAGCGGCTTGCGACACTGGTGGCGGGTGCGGACTGTGCGGCCCTGGTCGCCAATCCAGGCGCCGGTGCGTGGATTTCCGGCGAGGTCGCGCTTGTCGGCCCCGATGCCGGCGAGGGCGGCGCGACGCTCGGCGCCGAACCGCTCGACCCGGAGAGCCTCGCCTATGTGATCTACACCTCGGGCTCGACCGGCACGCCCAAGGCAGTCGAAGTCACCCATGCCAATCTCGCCGCGCTGATCGACTGGCACCAGCACGCCTTCGACGTCGGCACCGGCACGCGGACCAGCCATCTCGCGGGGCTCGGCTTCGATGCCGCCGCCTGGGAAATCTGGCCGACGCTCGCCGCCGGCGGCACGCTGGTTCTGGTCGATGACGCGACCCGGCTCGATCCGGCAGGCTTGCGCGACTGGCTGGTGGCTGAGCGGATCGACGTGGCCTTCGCCCCGACCGCACTCGCCGAGCCGATGGTTACGATGGTCTGGCCGACCGATGCCGCCTTGCGCTTCCTGCTGACCGGTGCCGACAAGCTGACCGTGCGCCCGGCTGCCGGCCTGCCCTTCGCGTTCGTCAACAATTACGGCCCGACCGAGAGCACTGTGGTTGCGACCTCGGGCGTGGTTTCGCCTTATGGCGAGGGCCTGCCGTCGATCGGCTGGCCGATCGCCGGGACCCAGATCCATCTGCTCGACGACGAAGGCGCACCTGTCTCGCCGGGCGAGCCGGGCGAGATCTGTATCGGCGGGGCGCAGGTCGCGCGCGGCTATCGCGGCGACCCGGCGCTGACCGAGGCGCGGTTCAGCGCGCATCTCGACCATGGCCGGCTCTATCGCACCGGCGACCTCGGCCTTTGGCTCGACACCGGCGAGATCGCGTTTCGGGGCCGTGTCGACGGGCAGGTCAAGATCCGCGGACACCGGATCGAGCCGGCTGAAATCGCCGCCGCGCTGAACCGGCTGCCCGAGATATCGACCAGCGCCGTGATCGCGCGCGACGGCGAGCTGATCGCCTATGTCGTGCCGGCCGATGGTGCCGCGCTCACGCCCTCCGGTCTGCGCGCCGCGCTGGCCGAGACGCTCCCCGATTATATGGTGCCGGCGCGCTTCGCCTCGCTCGCCGCCTTGCCGCTGACGCCCAACGGCAAGGTGGACACCAAAGCCCTGCCCGACCCCGCCGACTGCGCCATGGCCGAGGCCCCCGCCGGCCGCGCGCCCGCCAGCCCGACCGAGGAACGCCTGCTCGAAATCGTCGCCGGCGTGATCGGTCGGCAGGATATCGGCGTCGACGATGATTTCTTCCTGCTCGGCGGCCATTCGCTGCTCGGCACCCAGGTGGTGGTCCGCGCGCGCGATGCGTTCGGGGTGGAGCTCACCCTGTTCCATCTGTTCGAGGGCCGTACCGTTGCCAGCCTCGCCAGCGTGATCGAGGAGCTGATCATCGCCAAGCTCGATGCGATGAGCGACGAGGACATCCAGCGGATGGCGGCCGGTTGATGGCGTCGCAGCCAGCGTCCGACCCATCGCTCAGCCTGTACCGCCTGCTTGACCCGGCGGTGCTGGCTGACCCCTATCCGCTCTACGCCCGGCTGCGCGAGGAGGATCCGGTCCATTGGGATCCGTTCCTGCATTGCTGGGTGGTGACGCGCTATGCCGATGTGCACAGCGTGCTGCACAGCTTCTCGGCCGATCGCACGCCTTCGCCGGAATCGATGCGCGCGCTTGGCCTGGCCCATATCGAGCCGATCGCCGCGGTGATGGTCAAGCAGATGCTGTTCCTCGATGCGCCCGATCACACAAGGCTGCGCAAGCTCTGCTCGCAGGCCTTCACGCCGCGCCGGGTCGAACTGCTGGAAGAGCGGATCGTCGCGATCGCCAACGAGCTGATCGACAAGGCTCTGGCCGAGGGATCGATGGACGTCATCGCCGATTTCGCCGCGCCCTTCCCCGCGATCGTCACCGCGCATCTGCTCGGCGTGCCCTCGGCGGACCATGCCCAGCTCAAGGCCTGGTCAGCCGATTTCGCCGAGATGCTTGGCAATTTCCAGCATAACCCGGAACGCGTCGGCCAGGTGCTGAAGAGCGTCGCCGACATGACCGCCTATTTCCGCAGCGCGATCCGCGAGGAGGAGCGCAAGCTCGGCGACGGGCTGATCCGCTCGCTGGTCGAGGCCGAGATCGACGGCGTGCGGCTGTCTGAGGAAGAGGTGATCGCGAACATCATCGTGACGATGGTCGGCGGCCAGGAGACCACCACCAATCTGATCGGCAATGGCCTGCTGACCTTGCTTCAGCAGCCAGACCGGCTCGCGGAACTGCGCGACCGGCCCGAGATCGCCGAGAGCGCGGTCGAGGAATTGCTGCGCTACGAAACGCCGAGCCAGCATACCGGGCGGATCTGCCGCGAAGACACGGTGATGGGCGGCAAGCTGATCAAGAAGGGCGCCGCCGTGATGGCGGTGATGGCAGCCGGCAATCGCGACCCGGAACGCTTCGCCGACCCCGATACGCTCGACTTCGCTCGGACCGACAATCGCCATCTCGCCTTTGGCTGGGCGGCGCATTTCTGCTTCGGCGCGCCGCTCGCGCGGATGGAAGGGCGGATCGCGTTCAACACTTTGCTCGGGCGGCTGCCCGGGCTCGCACTCGGCGCCGGCCGCCTCGAATGGCGCGAAAATCTCGGCCTGCGTGGCCTCAAAGCCTTGCCGGTGACCTTCGCATGAACATGCCCGCCCGTATCGACGCCGCCGAGGCGCGCCGCCAGCTGCTGGCGAAGATGCTGAGCGGCAAGGCCAGCCCCGCTGCCGCCGCCACGCCCGATCCCATCCTGCCGCGAGATCCGACGCGCCTGGTGCCGCTGACCGCTGAGCAGAGCCAGCTCTGGCTGCACGCGCAGATGGCGCCGGACATGCCGCTCTATAATGAATCGATCACGATTCACCGGCTGGGCCCGTATAACCATGCCGCGCTCGAATATGCGCTGAGCGAGATCGTGCGCCGCCATGCAATCTGGCGGACGGCCTTCGTCGAGGTCGAGGGCGAACTGGTGCAGCAGGTTGCGCCCGCGCGGGCCATGACGCTTGCGCTGATCGACATCAGCCACCTTCCCGACGACGAGCGCGAGGCGGAAGCACTGCGGCTGGCGACCGAGGATGCGCGTGCGCCGATCCCGTTCGAGCAGGCACCCCTGTTCCGGGCGCGTGTGGTCAAGCTCGGCGAGGAAGAGCATCGGCTTTACCTCACGCTCCACCACATCATCTTCGACGGCGTTTCGATCTATCGCACGCTCGTGCCCGAACTGGCGGCACTGGTCGCGGCAGCCGAGGCGGGCACGCCCTCGCCGCTGGCCGAACCCGCACTGCAATATGCCGATTATGCCGCCTGGCAGGCCGACGATACCGATGCGTCCAAGATCACCCGCCAGATCGACTTCTGGCGCACCGCGCTCGCAGAGCCCCTGCCGCGCCTTGAAGTGGCGAGCGACCGGCAGCGCTCGCCCGCGCCGACCCATGCCGGGTCAATGGAGGTGTTCGAGCTTTCCGAACCGCTGATCCATGGGCTCAAACAAATTGCCCGCACCGAAGGCGCGACGCTCTATATGGTGCTGCTCGCCGCCTATAAGGCGATGCTGTTCCGCTATACCGGCGACACCGACATCATCGTCGGTGGCGTGACCGACACAAGGCGGCGGCCTGAGCTGCAGGCGTTGATGGGCTATTTCCTCAACACCATGGCGCTGCGCAGCCAGCCCAAGGGCGACACCCCGTTCCGCGCCTATCTGGCGGATGTGAAGCGCAGCGTGATCGGCGCCCTGGGCGCGAGCGACGTGCCGTTCGACCGGCTGATCCGCGCGCTCGACATCAAGCGCGGCAGCGGCACGCATCCCCTGTTCAACACGCTCTTCTCGATCGAGCCGCCGGTCGATCCCTTCCCCACCGGCTGGGATCTGACCCAGATGGACGTGGTCGTCGGTGCGGCGAAATATGATCTCTATCTCGAGCTCGATGAGCGGCCCGAGAGCATGGCCGGTCGCTTCCTCTATTCGACCGAGCTGTTCGACAAGACGACGATCCACCGCATGATCGCGCATTGGACACGCCTGCTCGAAGGCGTCGCCGCCGATCCGTCCACGCCGCTGGCGAAGCTGCCGATGATCGACGCCGACGAACAGCGACTGCTAGTCGAGACCTGGAACGACACCGCCAAGCCCCTGCCCTACTCCAACGTGATCGACTGGTTCGCCGCGCGGGTAGCGCAGATGCCCGAAGCGGTGGCGCTCGAATCCGGTGCGCATCATTGGACCTATGCCGAGCTCGATCGCCAGGCCGATGCCATCGCCGCGAAGCTGATCGCGCACGGCATCAGGCCCGGCCAGCTGGTCGGCCTCGCACTTGATCGCTCGCCGTGGATGGTTGCGGTGATGATCGGCGTGGCAAAGACCGGTGGCGCTTATCTCCCGCTCGACCCCGGCTTCCCGCCGGCACGTCTCGCGACGATTGTCGAAGGCGCCGAACCAGCGCTGATCCTGGTCGAGCCGGGCACCGAGGACGTAATTCCCGCCAGTGCGGCGCCACAGCTGGTGCTCGACCGCGTCTGGCCGGTCGAACCCTATGACGCGCCCGCGATCGATGGCGAGGCATTGGCCTATGTCCTCTACACCTCGGGATCGACCGGCAAGCCCAAGGGCGTCGAGATCCCGCACGCCGCGCTCGTCAACCTGCTGATGGCGATGCAGGAGGCTCCCGGTTTCGCGGAGGGCGAAAGCCTGCTCGCGCTGACCACCCTCTCCTTCGACATCGCCGAGCTCGAACTATGGTTGCCCCTGGTATCGGGCGGCCGGATCATCCTGGCCTCGCGGGAGGTGGCAAGCGACATGGCGGCGCTCGCCGAGATGATCGCCGAGACGAAACCCGATATACTCCAGGCGACCCCCGCCACCTGGCGCGGCCTGATCGAAGCCGGCTGGCCGGGCGATCCCGACCTGCGCATCCTGTGCGGCGGCGAGGCCCTGCCGCGCGCCCTGGTCGAGCAATTGCTGCCGCGCGTCGGCCAGCTCTGGAACATGTACGGCCCGACCGAAACGACGATCTGGTCGACGGTCGCGCGGATCGAGGCGGGCGCCGGCCCAGTGCCGATCGGCCGCCCGATCGCGAACACGCAGGTCCGTATCCTCGATCCCTCAGGCAATGATTTGCCCATAGGCGGGATCGGCGAACTCCATATCGGCGGGCGCGGCGTCGCGGTCGGCTATCGCGGCCGGCCGGATCTCACCGCCGAGCGCTTCATCGATCATCAGGGCACCCGCCTCTACCGCACCGGCGATCTCGCCCGCTGGCGCGCCGACGGCGTGCTCGAATGCCTCGGCCGAACCGACACCGAGGAGAAGATCCGCGGCTTCCGCATCGCGATCGAGGAAGTCGAGGGCGCGCTTTCGAAATTGCCGGGTGTCACCGCCGCAGCCGTCCGCGCCTGGCCCGATGCCAGTGGCGAACGCGCGCTGGCCGGCTATGTCGTCGGCACCGGCGATGCCGCGGAATGGCGCGCCGCGCTCGGCGAGACGCTCCCCGAATATATGATCCCGAGTCGCTTCGTCTCGCTCGACGCGCTGCCGATGACGCCGAACGGCAAGGTCGACCGCAAGGCGCTGCCCGAACCCGGCGTCTCGACCGACCGGATCGCCTCGCCGCCCGAAACGCCCGAGGAGGAGAAGCTCGCGGCGATCTGGCAGACAGTGCTCAAGGTCGACACGGTTTATCGCGACGATGATTTCTTCGATCTCGGCGGCCATTCGCTGCTGATTGCGCGGCTGCTGCGTCGCATCCAGGCCGATTACGGCATCAAGCTGCCGATGGCGGCGCTGTTCCGCGCGCCCAAGCTGGCCGACATGGCGGCGCTCATCACCTCGGACCAGCCGATCGACGCATCGGCGCTGATCCCGATCCAGCCGCACGGCACCAGGCCCGCGATCCTGTGGCTCGACGGCGGCTCGACCTTTATCCCGCTTGCCGACCGGCTCGGCACCGATCAGCCTTTCTTCGGTATCTCAGTCGATGGCGTGCTCGACGCCGCCGGCGGATGCCCCAAAACCTTCGAAGAAGCCGCCGCGCTGGTGGTCGCGACCCTGCGCGAAGTACAGCCGCATGGGCCCTATCGCATCGGCGGATGGTGCACCTCGGGCATCCTCGCCTTTGCCGTCGCCTCGCAGCTTCGTGCCGCGGGCGAGGATGTGCCGCTGCTGATGCTGGTCCATGCGTTCCATCCGGTAAAGGCGCGCAAGATCGGCGCGATGCGCTTCTTCGTCAGCAAGCTGCGCTTCCATATCGGCAAGTCGCTTGATCAGCCCAGGGGCAAGAAGCTCAGCTATTTCTTCGAGCGCCTGCAGGGCATGTCGGATGCGGCGGCCCTGGCCGGCGGGCGCGAGGCCGTGCTCCAGCCCAAGCTGCGCTCGGCGCTCGACCGTGCGGCGATCCACTATGATCCCCCGCCCTATGATGGCGAGGTCATATTGTTCCAGCCTTCGGACCATCCGGACGTGCTCGATTTCGAGGAGGATTGGGCAAAGGACGTGACCGGCACCTTCACCGCCCATGTCGTGCCGGGCGGGCACCGCACCATGCTGGAGCCGCCGTTCGTCGACGACTTCGCGGCCATGCTGAAGCCGGCGCTCGATCGCGCCGCGACGCGGCCGCCGCAGCGTCTGGCAAGCTGAAGCCATGGCGGTCGTCGAGATTCATCTGGGTGCGCTCGATGTCGACTATGCCGAGTTCGCGCGCTTCGCCGGGCTGCTCAATGCCGAGGAACGCGCCCGCGCCGAGCGTTTCCGGTTCGAGCGCGACCGGCGGCGATTCATCATCCGGCGCGGCTGGCTGCGCACCTTGCTCGGCCGCCATGTCGGCGAGCGTCCCGAACGGCTGACCTTCACCTTCGGGGCCTATGGCAAGCCGGAATTGCCGGGCGGCCTCTGCTTCAGCCAGTCGCATTCCGGCGAGCGGATGATGATCGCGCTTTCCGATATCGAGGTCGGCTGCGATATCGAGCAGATCGACGACATGATGGACTGGCATCCCATCGCCGAAAGCCTGTTCGCGCCCGCCGAGCGCGAGGCACTGGCGGCGCTCCCCGAGGCTGCGGGACGCCGGGCCTTTTTCGCATGCTGGGCGCGCAAGGAAGCGTTCGTGAAGGCGATCGGCCACGGCCTCTCCTATCCGCTCGAGGCGTTCACGGTCTCGGTAACGCCCGAGGCGCGGCTGTTGTCAGGCGGCGAGGCCTGGTCGATCGCGGCGGTGTCGCCCGGGCCGGGTTATGCCGGTGCGGTGGTTGTGCGCGATGGCGTGCTGACCTGTCGGTCGATCCACGTCCGGAGCCTGCATGCGTTATAAAACGGCAGCCTAAAGGCACTGAATCGTGCTCTTCTGCCTATAAACCAAGCAATAACCCAACCGTCATACCGGACTTGTGCCGGCATCCACCGTGCAGCAATGAACACCGCCAATTGTGGAGCAGTGAACCTGGAACGCGTCATGGGGTGACGAAGCTGATTGGTCCTGCACGCCCCAAAACCTCACGCCCGTGCGAGCCGCTCCGATCGGAATAGCGCCACGATCTCAGCCAGCACCGGCCGCGCGACGAGCATCGCCAGGGCGGCATAGGTAACGCCCCCCGCCCCCACCAAAATCGCGAGCCGCAGCACGGGCGAGGGCAGCGTGACGAGATGATCGACCGCCCGCACCACCACCGCCATGCCCATCGCGGCGAGCAGCGGCGGGGCCACCGCGCGGGCCAGCGCCGCAGCGCTCGTGCCGATGATCGGCATCGCAATATACGCGGTGAAACCCGCAAGGATCGGGAAGGCCGTCAACCAGGTCCAGGCAAGGCCGGTCGGCCCGCCGCGCACCGCCAGCAAAAAGCCGAGCGGCATGAGCACCGCGCCCGCCGCCGAGGAAATCACCTGGATGCGGGTATGGCCGAGCGCGGTCGTCGCGGGCGCGAACAGGATCTGCAGCGTGACGAACGGCATCGCCAGAGCGAGGATCGCGACGACCGGCACTGCCTCGATCCATTTCGGGCCGAGCATGGTCTGCACGAACGGCGCGGCGGTGGTCGCAAGGCCGAAATAGAAGGGCAGCGACACCATCATGATGATCCGCACCGATTTCTCGAAAGCATAGGCCGCCTCCCCGCTTTTGCCCTGCAGCCGCGCATAGGCGGTGAACGCGACCTCGTTGAGCGGCGGGATGAACTTGGCGGTGACGATCTGCGCCAGGAACAGCGAGGTGGTGTAAAGCCCGAGCCGGTGCGGATCCATCGCCCGACCGCCGATAAAGACATCAGCCTGGGTCTGGATCAGCCACAGGAAGGCGCTCAGGAGCATCGCTCCACCGAACCGCACCGTCGCGCCGGCACCGGTGAAATGGAAGCTCGGCCAGACCAGCAACCGCGCCGCGACCGTCATGCCGATCGCTCTCGTCCAAACCAGGGCTAGCGGCGCGAAGACCAGGGTCCACACCCCGAAGCCCGACAGCGCGCAGAGGATCGAGGTTAGCGCACCGGCGGCGGCCGCGACCAGGTTGACCTTGGCCTGGCGGTGAAAATCCATCGAGCGGGCAAGCAGGGCGCTGGGCAGCACTATGAGGGGGTTGGCGAGGTAGAGGAGCGACTGCACCACCAACAGTTCAGCGACCAGCGGCTGCTTGAAATAGGCCGCGGCAAGCGGTGCGGCGGCGGCCTGGAGCAGTGCGATCCCGACATTCAGCGCAACCAGCAGGCCGAACACCTGGCGAATGTCGCGCGTGGTGATGGTTTCGGCGCGGACCAGCGCCCCCGCAAAGCCGCCGCCATTGAGCAGGCTGAGCAACACCAGCACGCTCTGCGTCATCGCGAACAGGCCGTAATCGCTTGGATTGAGCAGGCGGATGACGAAGAAGGTCGATGCCCACATGCTGATCTGCGCGACGATCTGGCTACCCGATCGCCACATCACCGCCTTTACGACGCGCGCACCAATGCCGTCGGGTGCCGCGGCTTCAATCGGCGTCGTCATATCGTTCACGCTGGCACCACCCCGCTGCGACGGGCAGCGAGCGAGGAGATAAGCCGCACGGGGTAGACGAAGCGTAAAGGGCGCGAAAGAAATTCGGCTCATTCCTTCTCCCCTTGTGAGAGAGGAGGGAAAAGAAAGTTTTCCACAGCTTATCTCTGATCCGGCACCGTTCGCCGGAACCCAACCCCCATCGCCTCGTTATCGCCCAACGAAAAAGGGGATTTTTTCGATGACGATACGCGACCTGATGCCGCGGCCATGGCAGCCTTATCTCGGTGCCGGCCTGTTTGCTCTTTCGCTCGCGCTGCTGGCGGTGGTGGCGCCCAATCTGGTCGCGATCGCCTGCGTGCTCGGCGGCGGTGCCGCGCTGGCCTTGTTCGGGCTGGCCCGCGCACGCTTCGGCCTTATCCTGATGACCTTGCTGATGCTGGCGATTTCGGGATGCGCCCTGCTCGCCGCGCTCATCCTGCACAGCTTCGCCCTGCTGCCGGTCGGTGCGATCCAGATCGTCGCGATCCTGTTGCTCGAAAGCCGCGAAAGCCGGTTCTGGATGGAAGGCGTGCCGATGATGACCATGGGCAATCGCCACCACGCCTGATCCCGCGCCAGCCTGACCTGTTACGCTCGGTATGACTCAGGCCGCGGCCACGGTCTGCTGGTCGAGGTGCAGATAAAGAGCGCTGAAGTCGGCGGCGACCCTGATCGCCTCCCAATTGGCGAAGCTGATGTGCCGCCGATCGCACGTCGGTCCGCAGGGCCCGGGCGATGCAAGGGTGGCGCAGCGCCAGATCCTGAAGCGCGTCACGCCCGATCTCGGCACATTCGAGCGCCTGCACGCTATGGTCGGCACGATGTGGAGGAGGTTTACGGAACACTTTTCCAGCCACTGGCCTTTCGCGACGCGGTGGAGACACGCGGTTGGAATCATCGTGGGAATCTCTGAATCTCGGGCCAGGCCTTGCTCCAGATCACAGTTCGCAGCCGCGCGATATGCTAGGGTTTACCCGATGCCGCGCTTTTTCTTTCATATCCTCAACGACATCGCGTTTACACCGGACGCGGAGGGTCAGGAATTCGACAGCCTCGAGGCCGCGTGCAAAGAGGCACGGCGCACTATCGGCGAGATCATCGCCCAGGATGTGACGAATGGCCTGAACATAGTGCATCTCACCGTCATGATCGATGATGAAACCGGCGTCCGGCTCGCGAACATCAAGGCGGTCACGCGCATGGACTTTTCAGTTAGTCCCTTCTCGACTTAGCGCGACGTCGCAAATCGAGATCAACGCCACGCGATTTTCCTGTTAAGTTGATTTAAATCAAGTTATAATCGGGCATCGATCGTCTGTAGCCTGAGCACGGTCGGCTGAGAGACATCGCGCTCCCGCTCGGAAGGAGGCGCCATGCTCAACGGTTTGTCCGTCCTGATTGTGGAGAACGAGCCACTCATCGCGCTCGATCTGTCGGATGCCGTTGTGGATCTTCAGGGCATCGTCATCGGGCCGGTGCCGACGGTGGCCGAGGCGCTGGCGATCCTGGCCGGCCAGCCAGTCGGTGCCGCGATACTCGATGCGAGGCTTGATGATCGCGACGTCACCCCGCTCGCGATCCGCCTTGTCGAGCAGGCAGTGCCCTTCGTCATCCACACCGGCACCGGACTTCCCGCCGAACTCGCCGCCAGCCACCCCGATCTGCCCGTCATCCTCAAGCCGAAGCGACCCGGGGAGGTAGTGGCGACCCTGATGGAGCAACTGCGGATGCCGATCAGGTTGGGTGAACCCCGCGCATCAGCCCGGCAGGGGTAACAATGAGGGCGCGCCGAAATGGCGGCGCATCGTCGCGACCAGCAGGATGATCGCCGCGAGCATCAGCACCGCCGCGGCCACGAACGGCGCGCCCGGGAAATAGACGCCCCGGGCATTGGCATAATGCTCGAAGATATGGCTCATCGCCACCGGGCCGATGATCGACGTCAGGCCGATCGTGCTCGCGATCGCGCCCTGCAGCTCGCCCTGGCTGTCCTCGTCAATCCGCGTCGTCATCATGCTCTGCAGCGCTGGAAAGGCGATGCCGGTCACCGCGCCGATCACGATGCCGAGATAGACCATCCAGCCCGACGACGCGAAAGCGAGCACGAGATAGCTCGGAATGCCGAAAGCAAGGCTGGTCACGGCACTCCGCCGCTCGCCGAAGCGCGCGATGATCGGGCCGGTAAGAATGCCCTGCGCGACCGCGAGCAGCGAGCCGAACAGCGCCACCGACAGCCCGATCTGAAGCGGCGACCAGGCGAATTTGGCGATGAGGAAATAGCCCCATATCGAGATCTGGGATTGCGCCGCGAGCTGCATCAGGAAGATCGTGCCGAGCACGCCGAGGATGAACGGGAATTTCGCCATGCGCCCGAACATGCCGAGCGGATTGGCGCGCGCTAGCGTGAAGGGACGGCGTCGCTCCGGCGACAGGGTCTCGCGGAAGGTGAAATAGCCGATCGCGGCGCCAGTGAGCGCCAGAACGCTGGCGGCGACGAAAGGCAGGCGCAGACCGAAATTGCCGAGCACGCCGCCGATTGCGGGTCCGAGCACGAAGCCCGACGCACCCGCGCCACCCAGGATGCCGAACTGCCGGCCACGTTCCTCGGGCGGGAAGATGTCGGCGACGCAGCTGTTCCCGGCCGCCCAGGTCGCGCCCATCACGCCTGAGATCAGCCGCCCGGCATAGAGCCAGGGAAGCGTCGGTGCCCAGGCCATCACGCCATAATCCACCCCCAGTGCGGCCAGCGTGACGAGCAGGACAGGCCGTCGCCCGAACCGATCGCTCAGGCCACCGATCAGCGGCGCGAACAGGAACTGCATCGCGGCATAGAGGAGCAGCAACTCGCCGCCGATGATCGCGGCATGGTCCACCGTCGTATGCGCGAGGCTTTCAACGAGCGATGGCAGGATTGGGATGATCAGCCCGATCCCGGCCATATCGATGAACACGATAAAGGCGATCAACAGCAGACGGTTATCAGGCTTGGGCATGTTGCGGTTCTTTCCCCCTCCGACGATGCGTTCTAGGGGGTGTTCGGGGAATTGGGAACGGGGCCGCCAACCTCCACTCCGTCACCCCGGGCTTGTCCCGGGGTCCATCGTGCCGCAAACCAAAATGCCGCGGCTCTCGCGGAGGGATAGACCCCCGGGACAAGCCCGGGGTGACGGGGTGATACATTGGTGACGTCCGACCCGACCGAAACCTTCTCCACCCGCCCGCCCGGATCGCGCGTCCTTGGCTGTGCAGCCGCGCTGCTGATCCTTGTCGGCCTCCCGGTCGCCGCGATCCTCTGGATGACCGCCGTTCCGGGTCGCTCCCATACCGGCCCCCTGCCCCCGCTCGACCCCGGCCAGCAACAGATCGCGGCCAATCTCGAAGCGCATGTCCGTGCGATCGCCGGAAAGCCGCACAATATCGAGCACCCGGCGGCGCTCGAGGCAGCCGCGCAGCATATCGAGGATGCGCTCACGGAAATGGGCTATGCCATCCACCGCCAGCCGCTCGACCCGGATCGGAGCGAGCGCAATATCGAGGTGGTGATCGAGCCCGCCAGGCCGAACGCCCAGACGCTCGTCATCGGCGCGCATTATGACAGCGCCTTTGATGCCCCCGGCGCCAATGACAACGCAACTGGCACCGCCGGGGTGGTCGAGCTTGCCCGGCTGCTCGCGGATCTGCGTGGCAAATCGGCTTTGCGCATCCGGCTCGTGCTGTTCGTCAATGAGGAGCCGCCCAATTTCCAGACGGCCAATATGGGCAGCCTCATCTATGCCGAGCGCCTGAAGCGGACGGGCGAACCGGTGATGGGCATGCTCTGCCTCGAAACGCTCGGCTATTACAGCGATCAGCCGCATAGCCAGCATTACCCGGCGCCGCTCGACCTGCTTTATCCGCATACCGGCAATTTCGTCGCCTTTGTTGGCCTCACCTCGTCACGCAGCTTCGTGCGCAAGACGGTCGGCGCGTTCCGCGCGCAGGCCCGATTCCCGAGCGTCGGCGGCACCGCGCCAGGCTTCATCACCGGCATCGACTGGTCGGATCACTGGTCGTTCGAGCAGGTCGGCATCCCCGCGGTAATGATCACCGACACCGCACCCTTCCGCTATCCCTGGTACCACATGCGCGGCGATACGCCCGACAAGGTGGACTATGCGAAGCTCGCCCGAGTGGTGTCGGGGCTCGAACGGGTGGTCAGGGGCTGGGCGCAAGCAACGGCGCGGGCCGCCAGCTGATCGCACTCGAATGCCGCCTCGCAAGTCGATATCAGAACATGCATCTTCGCGCCTCTCAAACGGCTGAACCGCGACGTGCCGAAAGCTTATAGCTGCAGCCCGAACCGGGGTGCGAGCCAGGTCATCAGCGCGTAAAGAGCGATGGTCAAAACGCACCCGGCAATCAGCGCGAGCCAGAAGGAGATTCCGTGGCGGAGGAGCGTCGGGATCAGCAGGAACATCGGCAGCGAGGGCAGGACGTACCAGAAGGTCGCCCCCGCATGCGCGGCCATATTCTCCGCGTCGGGCTTTTCCGACCACAGCCAGATCATCCCCAAGACAGAGACCAGAGGCAGCGACGCGATGAGCGCACCAAAGCCGGGATTCCGCTTGGCGATCGTCGAGGCCGCCGCGATCAACAGGCCTGAAATCAGCGCTTTCAATCCAAGATAGAGCATAGCGCCATAGTGCGCCCTCCGCCGACAATGGCAAGTGTCGGCACGACGTCCGGATCCCGGCGCTGCCTTCTCTCCCGAATCCGCGATATCAGCCGTTCGACACAAGGATCGCCGGATCGCGTCCGGGATGTGCTGCCTCTCCCAGAAAGCCGGTATTGATCAGGGCGGTGACGTCTTCGACCTGCAGCGCGTGGGTGAAATACGCAGGTCGATTGGCACCCCATGCGACCTCGCAGTGCTCCAGTATGACATAATCGGCATGGCGGATGAGTATCCCGGGCATGCCGTGCTTCTCGATCGGGTCGATCGCCGATGTCGGCCGGTTGTCGAACACGCCGCCGGGATATTTCGTCCAGCGGTCGAGCGTCACTCTGACCCTGTCGAGCGTGATGTTGCGGATACGGCTCGCCCCGTGCCCTTCGATCCGGAC
>Ga0207703_10002625_pt1 | contig 15510 bp, 12 predicted proteins | sample KBSSwiS12_FD_184304 | JGI IMG/M metagenome (GOLD analysis project Ga0207703, IMG submission 184304) | Switchgrass rhizosphere microbial communities from Kellogg Biological Station, Michigan, USA - KBS Switchgrass S1-2 (SPAdes) (version 2) | ecosystem: Host-associated > Plants > Roots >... | reverse complement strand
GGCAATCTGCTGCCGCCGATCCGCGACCTCTACCGCAAGGAACAGATCGACCGCGCCACCGTCCGTCACCTGACGCTTGCCAGCAAGAGCCAGCAGAAAGCGTGGCTGGCTTTAGCCGACGACCCCAAGGCCTATACGCCGACCGGGCACCAGCTGAAGGCGTGGCTGTTCGGCGGCGAGTCGATCCCGACCAAAAATGCGCTGTTCGATCTCGACACCTATCCCGGCGGAATCGTCGCCGATCTGTTCGGCGAGGGCGGCTATTTCGCTGACAAGGACGCCTTCTGGATCGCGCAGAATGAAGCGATCGAGGAACGCGGCGCGGCCTATCTGGCGGATGGATGGAGCGATGTGGTGATCGTGCCCGCGAGCGAGCATTTCCACAGCTGGGAGTATGAAAAGGCCGCGAAGCGCAAGGGCGGGCGCGTCTATGTCGATGTGCGCGGCAATGGCGAGGTGACCTTCCACGAGGGCTATATCAGCCGCAAGGAAGCCGAGCGCGCCGGCAGGGGCGCGGGCGGCGGGCCTGTCGAAAAGGTCAAGCGACCCGAGGTTACGTCCAGCTGCCAGACCTATGTCGATCTTCACCGACATGCCGCTGTCCGCGCCGCGCTCATCGATCATGGCGGGGTCGCGCTTCGCCTGATGGTCGCCCATGTCGTGATCGGCTCCCCGCTCTGGAGTCTGCGCCGCGAGGCACAGGCGACGCGCGATCAGGGCACGCGCGACAGTCTTGAAGACAGCCTTGCCGAGACGCAGTTCGACAGCTGCCGCCGTGCGGTGCTGGCGCTGCTCGACATGTCGCTGGACAAGGAGACGCTGACCGGCGGCCATGGCGCCGAGTATGAACTGGTGCGCCTGTTCCTGCGGCTGCTCGATCTGCCGGACCCAGCGATCATGGACGTGATCGCGGTCGCGATGGGCGAAACCCTTGCCTTGGGCAGTGCGGCGGTCGAGGCGGCGGGCAGCGTTCTCGCGCTCGACATGGCCGATTGGTGGGAGGCCGATTCCGCCTTTTTCGACCTCGTGCGCGACAAGGAAGTGCTTGCCGCGATGGTTGCGGAGGTGGCGGGGCAGGCCGTTGCCGATGCCAATAGCGGCGAGAAGGGCGCGACCCTCAAGCGCATCATCACCGATCATCTCGCCGGGGCGGGCGGACGCGACAAGATAGACCATTGGGTGCCGGGCTGGATGCGCTTCCCGCCCGCCGCCTATACCGCACGCGGCGGGGTCGGTACGGTGCGCGCGGCCGCGACGCTCGCCGCCGCCCGGGCCGATGACGAGCCGGACCCCGACACACCCGCGCCGGATGCCGCGCTTTCGCCCGTGACGGAGGAGGGAGAAGATAGCCTCGCCCCGGCCAATGACGAGGATAGCGAGGAAGCCCTCGCTGCCTGACCGGATGGGGCGCGGGGATGATCCTCGCGCCCCCTTTGCTCCAAAAAGGTCCGGTTCGGCCCTGAAATCCGGCCGCGCGCCCGCGCGCCTGACGGCGCTCGGGCGCGCGGAATATGTCACGAGTCGGGCGCTTGGCGAACGCCGTCCGGACGCGCTAGGCAAGGCGGTTGGGCAGGGCGGGAACAAACATGATCGACGTTGATGACCAGACCTGGCTGATCGATATCGGCCACGCCATCATCGAGAAGAAGCGCACCGGTGGCATCGACGGCCTGACGCCGCGCGAGCGGTTGATTCATTGCCTGTGGGTCGCTGATTACAGCATGCGAAACGCCGGCGACCTGGCCACGGCGCGCGATCTCGACGCAAGATTCCTGACTGATGCGCGGGCGGCCGCGACGGTACTGAACCTGCCGCAGACGATCGCCGCGTTCTCCCTGAGCGAGGGCGAACTCGAGCGCCGCTTCTTCGACCTGTTCGGTCCTGTCTGCGCGGAGCTGCGCAATCGCTGATCTGTAGCGAGGACATATTGCGGCATTTGAGCCTGTCCCCTGCCGCTCGTTCCCGGCTGCCGAGCGCGGCATGGCCCTGCCGGCTCTCGCCTGACACCGACCCTTTCCTGGCTGGCTGAGCGCATGACCTGGACCGGCCGCCGGCCGGCGCGAAACCATCGCCTGTACGGCTTATTTCCCCGCGCGCTGCGCGCGCTCCTCGCGGCCGCTTCGCTGCAAATAAGCCTCCCGCTCCGGTCCTCCGCTCGCGCTTCGGCCTGACGGTTCGCGCGTCCGTCCTGGCCGATCCGAAGGTCGCGCCATCGCCCGGAAAAGGGTTCGGGCGACATTCAAGGAGACCTGACATGCCTGCCATCGGTTACGTTATCCGCGACGGAAGCGGCTTCAAGGGCGAGCTCAAGACGCTCTCGATCCGCACCCCGATCACCATCGTCCCCAATGGACGCAAGACCGCCGACGCCCAGCCCGACTACCGGGTCTCGGCCGGCGGGGTCGAGGTCGGTGCCGGCTGGATTCGCCGCGGCGAGATGAGCGGCAAGGACTATGTGTCGCTGACGCTCGCCGCCCCCGAGTTCGGGCGCCGGCTCTACGCCAATCTCGGCCGCGCCGCAGACCAGGACGATGACGACACCTTCGCCATCATCTGGAACGCCGACGACTGACGGGCCACGGCCCCCGTGCCAACGCGCGGGGGCCGCTGATCCCCCAAAGGGGGTCGAAAACGGATACCCCCTGTTTTCGACCCTCTGCCGGACCCCGCCATCATGCCAACTCGCTTGGCCTCAGGCGGCCCGGTGTCCGCCAGTGCAGCGGGATCGAGCATGGACGACGACATTTCGAGGGCTGAGCGCGCAAAGAGCGGCAGTCCCTATCTCAACACGGCGCAAGCGGCGCATTTTCTCGGCATCTCGGTGCGCTCGCTGCAACGGATGCGCGCGCCCAATTCGGACAGAGAAGGGCCGACGCCGCGGCGCCATGCGCGCATGGTCCTCTATCATATCGACGATCTGAGGGCATGGTCGCAGAGCCGGTCCGACGGGAAATCGTCATGAGCGGGCGGCACGCCAGCGGGCGCGATCTGCCGCTGATCGCATGGGGTGAGGCGCTGCGGCGCGAGGCCGTCGAAGCCGCGCGCCTGCGCCGCCGGGTGCTCTTCTGGCTGCTCGCTTTCTGGGCGATCGTCATCCAGCTCATCTTCCCACCGGCACCGCGCCTGGTCTGGAACGCCAGTGCCAGCGCGCCCGTGGGGCTGTATTTCGCGCGGCCGGGCACGCGCCCCGAGGCTGGCGACATGGTGGTTGCCTGGGTGCCGAAGCCCTGGCGGCAGCTGGCCGCGACCCGTCATTACCTTCCCGAAAATGTGCCCTTGGTGAAGCGCGTGGTGGGCGTGCCGCGCGACCGCATCTGTGCGGTGGGACCGACGATCACGGTGGATGGCCGCCGGGTCGCGACGCGCGCTGCGATCGACGGCCAGGGCCGGCCAATGCCATGGCGGCGAGGCTGCCGGGTGCTCGGCAGGGACGAATATTTCCTGCTGATGGAAGGCGTCGCGGCGTCGTTCGACGGGCGCTATTTCGGGGTCACCGGCGCGTCCGATCTGGTCGGCAAGGCCTATCCATTATGGACGCGGTGAAGCTGGCAGCGGCGCTGCTGGCACTCGCGGCGGCGACGCCGGCGGCTGCCGATCCGGTCGGACAATGGCAGGCGGTGATCGCCCAGGCGTCGCAGCGCTTCGGCATTCCGGAAAGCTGGATCGTGCGGGTGATGCGCGCGGAGAGCGGCGGCAGGACCGAGCTCGACGGACATCCGATCCGCAGCCGGACCGGCGCGATGGGGCTCATGCAGCTGATGCCGTCGACCTGGGCAACCATCCGGGCCGCCTGTCAGCTGGGCAGCGATCCCGATGATCCGCATGACAATATCATCGCCGGGACCGCCTATCTGCGGCTGCTGTACGATCGGTTCGGCTATCCCGGCCTGTTCGCCGCCTATAATGCCGGCCCGGCCCGTTATGCCGCCTATTTGGCGGGCCGCGCGCCGCTGCCCGGCGAGACGATCGCCTATCTCCGCAACGTCGCAGGCGCCCGGGTGCGCGCGACAGCGCCCGATGCACCGCCGCGCCAACTGCTGTTTGCGCTGCGCCGTGATCTGGACGGGGCGGTGGAATCCAGTCCTGTGCCGCGCGCGGAGACCGGGCTGTTCGCGCTCCGGAGAGGTGGCGAGTGATGGCGGGCGGTGGAGGGCTCGTCTCGATAGGTCCCATGATGACGGCTGGCGGCGCGGCTGTGCAAGGATCGTGGGCCCCTCCAAAATACTGCGTATTTTGGTTCCTCCCACGCCCGCTTCGCGGCGCCCCGGAACAAGTCCGGGGCGTCCCTGACAGCCACACCGCCAGCCGTCTTTCGAAGGCTGTTCTCAATGAGGAGGACAGACGTCGGAGAGACATCATGGTTGAGGTTCAACAGCTCGGCGCGGCAATGGATCGCGTGATGCAGGCTTTGATTGCGGGGCTCGAGATCGAGTTCGGACGGGAGGCGGGCGCTGCCTTGGCGGCGCGGTTTCTGGCAGCGGAGGGTCCGGATTTTCACTGGGATGCGCGCGTCTCGGAGCGCTGGCTCGGGGCTTATGAGAGCGCGAATGACGAGGAAATCGAGCTCGATCGCGTGGCGATCTGCGGCCGGCTCGACGGGGATTGGTTTGCCGCAACCTGCATCGTCGATGGCGACGGCATGGCGCACGGCATGATCGGCCACCGGATTTTCAGGACCGAAAGGCAGGCGCGGCGGGCGTTCGCACGTGCACGCTGAGGTTGCGGATTTCGGTCAGGAGGAGCGGCGTCGGGTCGGCGCTGCTTCTCCTTTTTTTGTGAGCCTGGGTGGGGAGGAGGAGTGGAAGAAGGGAATGCAAGATAAAGGCATCGCCTCGCAAGCGAGGCTAAGTTGCTGTCTGCACATCTTCTTTTTGCGAGACAGGGTCTCGCATGAGGGAGACACGCTGTTGCGTGCCCGGACGGGGGTGCTGGGCGCGTGAGCGAGGACGACTTCGAGCCTCGGCTTGGCCGCATTCGCAACCTCGGCGGCAGGAAGGTCCGGAAATATCTGGGCCGCGTGGTCGCGGCGGCGGCGCGCGCCGGCGGCGGCACCGGCAAGCGCAATCGCCGGTTCGACGGCAGCCGGATCGGGCGCGGCGCCAGCATGGGCCGCGTGCTTGGCAGCCGCGACAAATATGGCGGCCTGCGCGGGCGCCGTGTTGCGGTGAAGGTAAGGCTGGTGAAGCTTGCTGCACGTGGCCTGTCGGGCGCGCGGGCGCATCTGCGCTATATCCAGCGCGACGGGGTGACGCGCGAGGGCACGCCCGGCACGCTATATTCGGCGGAGCGCGACGAAGCCGACGGCAAGGCGTTCCTCGAGCGCGCAGAAGGCGACCGGCACCAGTTCCGCTTCATCGTCTCAGCCGAGGACGGTGCCGAATATCCCGATCTCAAGCCGTTCACGCGCAGGCTGATGACGCAGATGGAGACCGATCTCGGCACGAAGCTCGACTGGGTCGCGGTCGACCATTTCAACACCGGCCAACCGCACACACACATCATGCTGCGCGGCGTCGACGATCAGGGCCAGAATCTGATCATCGCGCGGGAGTATATCGCGCACGGCTTGCGGGAGCGTGCGGCCGAGCTTGTCACGCTGGATCTGGGGCCGCGCACGACCCAGGAAATCGAGGCGCGGCTGCGGCACGATATCGGCGCCGAGCGGCTAACGGCGATCGACCGGCGGCTGGTGCGTGAGATGGATGCGGAGCGCATGGTCAGCGCGGCGACCCCTGACCCGTTCCAGCAATCGCTGCGCTCCGGCCGGCTGCAGAAGCTCGGCACGATTGGCCTGGCCGAGGACAGAGGCGGCGGGCGCTGGCAGCTCGCCGCGGATCTCGAGCAAAGGCTGCGCCGGGTCGGCGAGCGCGGCGACATCATCCGTACCATGCAGCGCGAGCTGACCACCCGGAAACTCGATCGGCCAGGTGTGGAGCAGCGGCTGTACGATCCACTGGAGCGAGACGCGGGGCCGGTGATCGGCAGGGTCGTGATGCGCGGCCTGTCCGATGAGCACCGCGACCGGTACTTCCTGCTGGTCGACGGGATCGACGGCCGCATCCATCATGTCGATATCGGTGCGGGCGACGCGACAGAGACGACGCCGGAGGGCTCGATCGTTCGGGTCGTGCCGCGCGAGACCGGTGTGCGTGAGGTCGACCGGATGGTCGACGCGGTCGCGCGCGCCAATGGCGGCCGCTATTCGGTCGATCTGCATCTGCGCCACGACCCGTCCGCGGCCGAGGCGTTTGCCGAAACGCATGTTCGCCGGCTCGAGGCGATTCGGCGAAGCGTCGGCGGGGTAGAGCGCGGGGCCGATGGCAGCTGGACAATCGGCGACGATCACCTCGGGCTGGCGGCTGAACACGAGATGCGCGCGGCCCGCGATCGACCCGTCACGATCGACACCTTGTCGAGTGTGCCGCTCGAGCGCCTCGCGACCGCCGACGCCGCCACCTGGATCGATCGGACGCTGACGGGGAGCGAGGGCGCGCCGGTGCGCGATGCCGGGTTCGGCCGCGAGGTGCGGGAGGTGCAGGCGTCGCGCCGCCAATGGCTGGTCGAGCAGGGACTGGCCGAGGACCAGGCGGGGACTGTCCGGCTGCGATCCGATCTGATCGCCATGCTGCAGCGGCGGGAATTGCTGCGCGTGGCCGGCCGATTGTCGGACGAGCTTGGCCTGGCCTTTACTGAGGCGCGGGCAGGGGAGAGGGTCGAAGGTGTCCTGCGGCGGCGCGTCGATCTGACCAGCGGCCGGTTCGCGCTGGTCGAGAAATCGCGGGAATTCACGTTGGTGCCCTGGCGGTCTGTGTTGCAGCGTCAGATCGGCAAACGGGTTGCTGGCGTCATGCGCGCGGATGGGGTAAGCTGGCGGTTCGGACGTGACCGGGGCGGCCCAGTGATCTCGTGAATGAATGTCTCAATTTGGCCGATTGCCGACTGGCCTCTTCTGGGTGCCCGGAATATAGAAAGCGGATACGTTGCCAGCTAGAGGGTGATCATCCTAGGTTGAAGCATATCCGCTATTTCTGAGGTAGTTGGCGCCATCGGCTGGTCGCCGTTCGGCGTGGAGCCGACCTATCCTGACTATCCGCTCGGCGGGCTGAACCTTAATCTGACCAAGCCGACGCTCCTGAAGATCCGGTTTGGCATCGTTCACTGATCCATTAGTCGCCGAGCCGACGGACTGAGCGGCTTCATCCACATCGCCAGGAGGCCGCCCGTCTTGCGCCTGTTATTCCAGCCCGAGCACCGTCACCGATGCCGGTGCCACGGTGACGGTCAGCGTGCCACCCGCGACCTTGGCCGACACCGCCTTGGGGACGACGGTATTGGGCGCGTCGAAAGTGTTGACGCTGTCGACCTTCGGCGCCGAGAGGGTCTGGCCCGAAGCCTTTGTGGCTTTCACACCGGCAAGCGAGACGCTGAATGTCGCCGGCGACTTCGCGTCGATATTGGTGACGGCGATCCATATCTTGCCGGCCTTGTCCCTGGCGGCGACGGCGTCGACGCGCGGCAGGGTGACGCCGTTCGTCGTATAGGTGCCTGCATCGAAGGTCAGCGGGACGAAGGTCGCGTCCTGGAACGGCACGTACATGTGGAAGACGTGATAGGTCGGTGTCAGCACCATCTTGTCCTTGTCGGTCAGGATCATGGCCTGCAGGACGTTGATCATCTGCGCGATATTGGCCATGCGGACACGGTCGGCGTGGCGAGTGAAGACGTTGATGCTGAGCGCGGTCAGCACTGCGTCGCGCTGGCTGTTCTGCTGCACCAGGCCGCCCGGGTTCGACCCCGGCGTCGGCGCCAGCCACGCGCCCCATTCGTCGACAGCCAGGGCGACCCTCTTTTCGGGATCATATTTGTCCATGGTCGCCGAATAGGTGCTGATCACGCCGTCCATGGCGACCGCGTCTTTCACCAGGGCGGCATAGTCCTTTTCGTCAAATCCCGTGCTCGGCAGATGCGGCGGCCAGCCGCCCGTCGCATAGTAATGCAGGGACAGCGCTTCGATGCCCCAGGACCAGGAACCGCCCTTCCAGGCCTTCATGACCGGGTCGGTATAGCTGTCATGACCGACGGCCACGCGCTTCATCGGCTGGGCAGCATTGTAACTGTGCACGAAGTGCGAAAAGCGCTTCATTTCGTTGACGTAAAGGTCCGGCGACATCGCGCCGCCGCAGTCATAGGATTCGTTGCCGAGGCCGAGGATAGCGACCTTGTAGGGTTCAGGGTGCCCGTTTCTGGCGCGCTCGGCGCCGAAGGCGTCGTCGATAGGCGCGGTCATATACTCGAGCCATTCGGAGGCTTCCTGCGCGGTGCCAGAGCCGAGATTGACCGAGATATAGGCGTCGGTTCCGATCTGCCCGGCGAAGTCCATGAATTCGTCGGTGCCGAATGTGTTGGGCTCGCCGACGGCCGCCTTGCGCTCAGGGCCGATGCCGCGGCGCCAGTTATATTGGTCGGCGAAGCAGCCGCCCGGCCAGCGGACATTGGGGACCTTGAGCGCCTTCAGGGCCATGACGACATCCTTGCGGATACCGCGCGTGTTCGGGATCGTGGAATCCTTCCCGACCCAGATGCCGCCATAGATACCGCTGCCCAGATGCTCAGCGAACTGGCCGAAGATATTGCGGTCGATCACAGCGCCGGATTTGGACGCATCGAGTGCTACCTGAACTGGGGCATCGGCGGCATGGGCCGCGACAGGCAGGATCAGGGCAGCAGCGATCGCGGCCGCGGACGTCAGAAGGCGCATTGATAATAACCCAAGAGCAATGGCGTCGGCCGCTAGCACTTGCGCTGCTGCCGACTTCGCACTGGGCTGTACCCCAACAAAAATAGCGCGGTGGGTAATGTTCCGAGCGGGAAAATGACGGCTGCGAAACGGACCCGGCGACGGCAAACTCGCTGCAGCGCTCGCGCGCCCTACGGAATCATGGGGTGAATAGAGGGTCGAGGCTTCGATCGAATGATCACTGGCATTCCGGCTGCGCCGGGACCGCTGGCCCTAGAGCGTGCTGCGAATAGGTGGAATCCGGCTATTCGCTATCAAGCACGCGACCACAAGGAATCTAGAGCGGGCTGCGTTTCCATCGAAACGCAGCCCGCTCTAGTCGGTTGCGCTGACCAGAGCCCCTCCGGGCATCAGTAATCTTTGCGGCGATTGATGGATCAGTGAACGATGCCGAACCGGATCTTCAGAAGCGTCGGCTTGGTCAGATTGATGCCGTCACTGACCTGATCGCCGTTCCAGCGGCGTTTCAGGACCCATTGGCCGTCCTTGAAGGTGCCTTCTTCGACCATTTTGTAGCGCTCGCGGCCGTCGGGTGTAGCTTCGCTGAAACCCATGCGCACGTCCGAGCCCGCCAGCAGGAATTCGTCAGGGCCAAGCTGGATCACTGCCGCGCCGCCGACCGGACGGTTTGTGTTCGGATGGGGCGGCCCAGCGTCCCGACCCCAGAATTCCCAAAGGCCATATTGCGCCGTGATCTTCCAGCCGCCCAGAATAGCGGATTGGTCCGACACGTCCTCGCCCTTGGCAAAACCGATCGTAGGATGCTCGAACGACAGCCGGGCCCAGTCGCGCGCGATCGGCGCCATGAAAGCAAATTTCGAAGCAATGGCGTCCAGGTTTTCAGGCGTGTTCAACCCGCCGAGCGGATAGTTGGAATAGGTCGGGTCCATGCCGAACGGCGACCAGCCGATTGCGCCCTTGCCGAGCGCCAGCCAGAAGAAGCGCGCGAATCCCAGGTCATTGCCGGTCTCCGGCACGAACAAGGGATTATCGGCACGAGCATAATGGTCCATAAAGGCAGCAACCGCCTTCGAGTTGCGCTCGTAGATGTCGGGCGCCTCGATCGCAATGTGCGGCGCCGCGGCTTTCCAGACTTGGATCAACGCCCAGTCCGGTCCGCCAACGCCATTCTTGTTTGCGGCCGCGTCGAACGCATTTCCAAGTGCCGCATTCACATACATTGGCAGATTGAGTTCGGCCTGTCCCGCCGCGGCGATCTCGTCGATGTACCGTGCCGTGTACCAGGCATTGAAAGCTAGGTCCGCCTGCCATTCGAAAACCTGCGTCCAGGTTCCCGACTTGCCGACCTTGCGCGCCAGCTGAGCAGGGATCGGGCCGGCGAACAATCGGTTGGCTTCGGGCGAGAAATCGCGGGTCAGCCCATAGCTGCCCACTTCATTTTCCGGCTGGACCATGATGACGGTGTGCTGCGGGTCGATCTCGCGGATGTGACGCATCAAGGCGACGAACGCACGCTTGTCCGCTTCCAGCGTATTGCGGCTGAGCGGCGTATGGACATAGTGCGGCTTCCCTTCCTTGTTGGTCATGTGGGGAAAGCGCTTCGAATCCGCTTTCACCCATTCGGGCGCATAGGCGGGGCCGGTGTTTTTCCAGGTGCCGAACCACAGCAGGACAAGGCGGACATTGTTCTGCCGGGCCTGGGGAATCAGCGCGTCCAGCCAGGAGAAGTCGAATTTGCCTTCGACAGGTTCGACCTGCTCCCAGGCGACCGGGATCTCGAGCGTGTTGGCATGGATCGCTGTAATCGTCGGCCACACCTCCGGCAGCATGTCCGGATAGTTACTCGAGTTATGCGCCTGCCCGCCAAGGATCAGGTAGGGCTGGCCGTCGACCAGCAGGGCATGCCGGCCGTTCTTGCTGACAAGGCGCGGGAGTTCCGTTGCTGTGGCGGGAACGACGAAACAGAGTGCGAAAAGCGCCCCCCAAAGGCAACGAAGCAATCCCATTCTCCTCTTTCCGCAAAAGGCTGTTCGGATCGATACTTACGGATTCAGCCGCAGCATCACGACGGCATGGGGCTCAACAGTGGCGCTGTATGAGCCTTTCCATGTGCCCACCTCCTTGTGCGCCCAGAGGTCTCGGACCTTGGCGCGCATGGTCGACGCATCACCGAGATGGTGGTTGTCGACCGTGATCTTCACGGGCGTCGCGCCGCGGTTGAACAGAAGGACGGCGCGGCCGCCGCCGGCAAGCGGCTTGACCCACACTTCCTTGTCGCCGTCCTTCGCCACACGATGGCCCTGTACCCCCAGCCGGTCCTGATCGACTGCGATCACGTCCTTGTTGGTAAGGATCGAGCGCGCGCTTTCGTCCATGTTGGCAATGTCGTTCCCGGCCATCAGCGGCGCCGCCATCATGGCCCACAACGAGAAGTGAGAGCGATATTCGGCCGTGGTCATGCCGCCATTGCCGACCTCCAGCATGTCGGGATCGTTCCAATGGCCTGGTCCCGCGTACTTCCACAAAGGCTCGGTGTCATCGAGGTTCTGAAGCAGCGGATGGACCCATTGGTTCTTCGGATCCCACTTGTCGAAACTGTCGCGGATGTCGCCGGTGGTACGCCAGAGGTTGCCCACATTCTGCGCCCATAGCCACGGCTTGGACCCGCCCCACTCGCACATCGAGAACACGATCGGCCGCCCGGTCGAGCGCAGCGCGTCGGCCATGACTGCATAGGCTTCCTCTGCGTTGCGCGAGCCGGTCTCGCACCAGTCATATTTCAGATAATCAGCGCCCCAGCGGGCATAGGTCATCGCGTCCTGATACTCATGGCCCTGGCTGCCCGAAAACCCGTCACAGGTCTCTCGCCCCGCATCCGAATAAATGCCGAACTTCAGCCCCTTCGAATGGACATAATCGGCTATCGCCCCGATTCCGGACGGAAATTTTACCTGGTTGGCGGTGATAAAGCCGTTGGCGTCGCGTGGTCCCTGCCAGCAATCGTCGATTACGACATATTTGTAACCGGCGTCCTTCATGCCTGACGTTACCATTGCATCGGCGGCTGCTCGGACGGTCTTTTCGTCAACGTTGCAGGCGAACTTGTTCCAGCTGTTCCAGCCCATAGGAGGCGTTTGCGCGAGGCGGTTGGGCGCCTTGTTGACGACCTTCTGGGTCGTTTCCCCCGCCAAGGCATTCTGCGCAGCGAACAGGCACGCCGCCGCCATCAAAATGGCTTTTCCTCTCACGATTCTCTCCCCTCCGTTGAAAATCCAGCGGCTTGCACGGTCAGCCCACGGCGGACGCGATGGTCGCAGCCCAATAGTTCTTTGCTTGATGTCCTGCGGCCCCTGATCTTCATCCGAGCATGGCCATTGCGGCCAACACAACTTCACCCAAGAAGACCATCGCCCTGGTCTGAAAGGCTAGGGTCTAATTTGACTGACAAAAGCCATAATTCGCGGGCGCTGTCCATCAGCGCGGTGGCCAGAGAGCACCGTAAACTCCCGGATATTAGCACTTTTTGATCTGCGGAACCCGTCTAACTTCGCGCAGGTCCGGCCTGCAAAAGCACGAGCCGACTAGCAACATATCGCGAAGCATGGTGCGATCCAGGTGACAATGGGTTCAATTGCCGGGGAGCGGACTGCGACTGACTTCCGCTGCCTCAGTCGAGTTAAACGCTGTCACCGCAAGCCGCACGTGATGACTGCCCACGTGATCCGGCGATCGAAGTTCCAGTGCTATTGTGAAGGTCCGGTTTCGAGATCGCTGCAGTTCAGGACGAATGACCGATACTAGGCGCATAGCTCGCGGGCGGCCTTTGGCGCGCATGTTCATCGTCTGAGCTCGGCAACTTGGCGAGATAGGGCGGGACCTGACGGATTAAAGGGACTGATCCTTCCGACCTAATCAACCGAATTTGATCTCCGAGCCCGCGGCGATTCTCTCCGTCGGGCTGGAGAGCCCAGGTGACCCCCACTAAGCTTCTGATCGGACAGATCCTGGTCGTATTCGCGATCGTGGTTGCCGGCGTCTGGTGCGCTTCGCAGTGGGCGGCAGCAAAGCTTGCATATCAGCCGGAACTTGGTTCGCCTTGGCTAATCGTCGGCCACCTGCCGGTCTATCGTCCCTGGGCGCTGTTCGGATGGTGGTACCATTTCGATGCCTATGCTCCGCATGTCTTCGATCAGGCGGGGGTGATCGCGGGCGCCAGCGGTTTCGTCGGCTGCGGGGCCGCCGTCTTCGGTTCGCTGTGGCGAGCACGCCAAAACCGGAACGTCACGACCTATGGATCAGCGCATTGGGCATCGAGCCGCGAGGTGTCCCGCGCCGCGCTATTTGACGATTGCGGCGTGTTTCTCGGTGCCCTTGGCGGGCGCTACCTGCGCCACGACGGTCCCGAACACATCATGGCCTTCGCGCCGACGCGCAGCGGCAAGGGTGTCGGCCTGGTTGTTCCGACTTTGCTGGCCTGGACTGGTTCGACTGTCGTCCACGACATCAAGGGCGAGAACTGGGAGTTAACCGCCGGCTGGCGTGGTCGCTTTTCGCACTGCCTCCTGTTCAATCCGACAGACACCCGCTCCGCCTGCTACAATCCACTGCTCGAGGTTCGTCGCGGCGTGCACGAAGTGCGCGATGTCCAGAACATCGCTGATATCCTGGTGGACCCCGAAGGTGCACTCGAACGCCGCAATCATTGGGAGAAGACCAGCCACTCGCTGCTGGTTGGCGCGATTCTCCACGTTCTCTACGCTGAGGAGGAGAAGACGCTCGCGCGCGTCGCAACCTTTCTGTCCGACCCGCAGCGCAGTTTCGCCGCCACGCTCAGGCGGATGATGGCAACCAACCATCTCGGCACCGCAGAGGCGCCGCGGGTTCACCCGGTTGTCGCCTCCGCAGCGCGTGAGGTGCTCAACAAGTCGGACAATGAGCGCTCGGGCGTGCTGTCGACTGCGATGAGCTTTCTGGGGCTCTACCGGGACCCCACGGTAGCCGCCGTGACGGCGCGGTGCGACTGGAGGATCGCCGACCTGGTCGAAGCGCCTCAGCCGGTCTCACTTTATCTGGTCGTGCCGCCGTCCGACATTTCGCGGACCAAGCCGCTGATCCGCCTGGTGCTCAACCAAGTTGGTCGCCGGCTGACCGAGCATCTTCATGTAGCGGGTGAACGTCGGCGCCACAAGCTGCTGATGATGCTCGACGAGTTTCCGGCTCTCGGGCGCCTGGATTTCTTCGAAACGTCGCTGGCCTTCCTCGCCGGCTACGGCGTGCGCGCCTTCTTGATCGCGCAGAGTCTGAACCAGATCGAGAAAGCGTACGGCGAACACAACGCCATCCTGGACAATTGCCACGTCCGCATCGCCTTCGCGACGAATGACGAGCGGACGGCCAAGCGGATTTCCGACGCGCTCGGCACGTCGACCGAACAGCGCGCGATGCGCAATTATGCCGGCCACCGGCTCGCGCCGTGGCTCAGCCACGTCATGGTCAGCCGGCAGGAGACCGCGCGAGCACTGCTGACGCCGGGTGAAGTCATGCAACTGCCGGCGACCGACGAGTTGGTGCTTGTTTCCGGCGTCGCGCCGATCCGCGCGCAGAAGTTGCGCTACTTTGATGATGCGACCTTCGCAGCACGCGTCCTGCCGCCGCCTGCCTTGCACGACGGAGTCTATGTTGACCGGCCAGCGAGCCGCCCGAACGAATGGGCGGGCCTCGCCCGCGGCACCGACGCGCGTTTGGCGGCGCACGCCGAGGAGGCAGCGGCTGAGGAAAGCGGCGGCCTCGAGCAGCAGCGCTATCCTGGTTTGCCCGACGAAGCGCCAGCGCGACAACCCGATCCCGTTGTAGCCGACCCGCTCGGCCTGGACGAGGACGGCGCGGACACCGCGACCGATGCGCGGGTGATGGATCAGGCCCGGGCGCTCAACGTCGCCCGCGCTACCTTCGGCATCGATGAGGGCGGTGAGCGTCCGAGCGACATGTTGCCGGGCTTTTGACGATGCGCAGCAAGATCCGCCATCAGCTCTTCCTGTCGCCGGCGCTCACCGAACGGCTCGAAGCCCTTGCCGCCAAACCCGGCGCCTCCAAATCGGCGATCCTCGCTGATGCGGTAGATGCCTGGTTGAACCGCCGCGGGTCGAGCGAACTCGACGACCGCTTCGGGCTGCGGCTCGACCGCATCACCACCGCGCTCGGGCGGGTTGAACGCAACGATCATGTCCTGCTCGAAACCCTCTCTTTGTTCGTCCGCTATATGCTCGCGATCCATACGCCGCTTGCCGATAATGACCAGGCCGGCCGTGCATTGGGGCGTCAGCGCTTCGAGACCTTCGTCGCGAAAGTCGGCAAGCAGGTCGGTAGCGGCCGCCGGACGATCGGCGACGACGATCCGGAAGGTAAGCAATGAGCGCCGGTCTTTCCGCAGACCGGCGTCGCGCGATGCTGCGGACAGCCATGGGACCGGCGATAGGCGCCGCACTGGCCGACCCGCTGATCATCGAGATCATGGTCAATCCGGACGGCGTACTGCGTGTCGATCGGCTTGGCGAGGGCCGCATCGATACCGGCGAGCGGCTCGAGCCCGCCCAGATCGAGCGCATCGTCCGCCTGGTCGCCTCACATGCTCGCACGGAGGTGCATGGCGATGCGCCGATCGTGTCGGCCGAATTGCCGCCGCATGCCGAAGGGCGGGCAGGGGAGCGGTTCGAGGGCGTGCTTCCCCCGGTCGCGACGGGGCCGTGTTTCTC
>Ga0207703_10002621_pt1 | contig 15520 bp, 14 predicted proteins | sample KBSSwiS12_FD_184304 | JGI IMG/M metagenome (GOLD analysis project Ga0207703, IMG submission 184304) | Switchgrass rhizosphere microbial communities from Kellogg Biological Station, Michigan, USA - KBS Switchgrass S1-2 (SPAdes) (version 2) | ecosystem: Host-associated > Plants > Roots >... | reverse complement strand
GGAACGGGATCACCCGACAGCAGTGGAGGTCTTCATGCGGGTGAAGACGAAGATGCCGACGATCTCGCTGGCCACGGTCTACAACTGCCTGGAAACGCTCACGGACTGCGGGTTGGTAAAGGCGGTGAACCACGACCGCGAGCCGTCGCGCTACTGCCCGAACCTGGCCGAGCACGCGCACCTTTTTTGCGACGGTTGCGGTGGGGTGATGGATATTCCCCTGCGCGCCCGGCGGCGTCCGCAGGACATCTGGGAACTGCCGGAAGACGTGTCCATTTTGCAGCACGAAGTTTCGTTCCGCGGGCTGTGCCCGAAATGCGCGACCGCGGACACGCAGAAGGCCCCCCGGACCCGAAGCAAATAGATGGCCTTTTTTAACAACATGAGTTCACTGAAAATCCAAGACCTGCACGTTCGCATCGGCGAAAAGGAAATCATCCGCGGCCTGACCCTCGAAATTCCGAAGGGCGAAGTGCACGCGGTGATGGGGCCGAATGGCTCCGGCAAGAGCACGTTGAGCAAAGCGATCGGCGGCCACCCGGATTATACGGTGACGAGCGGCGACGTGCTGCTCGATGGCGAAAGCATCCTGGGCCTGCAGCCCGATGAGCGGGCACGCAAGGGGCTTTTCCTCGCTTTCCAATACCCGATGGAGATTCCGGGCGTCTCGAACGCCAATTTCCTGCGCGCGGCGCTAAATGCACGCCAACCGGAAGGCGAGGAGATTGAGGCGACGGATTTTTACGAGCACATGTACGACGAGATGGACAAGCTGGAGATGCGCCGTGAATTCACGGCGCGCGCGGTGAACGAAGGCTTTTCCGGCGGCGAGAAAAAGCGCAACGAGATCCTGCAGATGGCCATGCTGAAGCCGAAGTACGCCGTGCTCGACGAGACGGATTCCGGGCTCGATATCGATGCGCTGCGCATCGTGAGCGCGGGTGTCAATGCCCAGCGTGGACCGGAAACCGGTTTCCTCGTCATCACCCATTACCAACGACTGCTCGATTACATCGTACCAGATGTGGTGCACGTGATGGTCGATGGCCGCATCGTGCGCACCGGCCCGAAGGAACTGGCCTACGAACTCGAGGCCAAGGGCTACGACTTTATTCGGGACGAACTCGCGGAGCCTGTGTCCGCATAACCGAGGAACCATATGCCTACGGAAGAAATTACTGATCTCGACATCGACCGCACGCGCGGCGATTTCCGGTACGACGTCAAACACGAGTTCGACGCCGGGACCGGGCTGACTCACGACACGATCGATTACATCGTGAACGTGAAGGGCGAACCGGACTGGATTCGCGACTGGCGCCACAAAGCGCTCGATATTTTCCTCTCGAAGCCGATGCCGACGCATTGGGCCTCGAAGGACCTGGAGAACATCGTCTTCAAGGACATCCGCTATTACCTCTCGGGCGGGCAGAAGGCATCGCGCTCGTGGGAAGATGTGCCGGAGGACATGAAACGGACGTTTGAGCGACTGGGCATCCCGGAGCAGGAGCGCAAGTTCCTCGCGGGCGTCGAGGCGCAGTTCGACTCCGAAGCGGTGTATTCCAATATCAAGAAGGCCGTGGGCGAGCAGGGCGTGATCTTCATGGGCTCGACCGATGGCCTGAAGGAACACCCGGAGATTTTCCGCAAGTGGTTCGGCAAAGTGATCCCGACGGGCGACAACAAATTCAGCGCGCTGAACAGCGCGGTGTTCAGCGGCGGATCGTTCATTTACGTGCCACCAGGCGTGAAGGTGAAGCACCCCTTGCAGGCATATTTCCGGATCAACGCGGAGAACTTCGGGCAGTTCGAGCGGACTCTCATCATCGCCGACGAAGGCTCCGAGGTGATGTACATGGAGGGCTGCACGGCGCCGAAATTTGAGACGGCAACGCTGCACAGCGCGGTGGTGGAACTCGTGGCCATGAAGGGCGCGAAGATCCAGTACGTGACGGTGCAAAACTGGTCGGCGAATGTCTTCAATCTCGTGACCAAGCGCGCCATCGCGCACGAGGAAGCAGAAGTGAAGTGGATCGACTGCAACATCGGTTCGCGGCTGACAATGAAGTACCCGGGCGTGGTCCTGAAGGGCCGCAAGGCCCGCGGCGAAGTGATCAGCATCGCGCTGGCCAACGACGGGCAGCACCAGGACACCGGGGCGAAGATGATCCACGCGGCGGATGAGACGACGTCGAACATTGTTTCGAAGTCGATCAGCATCGGCAAGGGGCGCTCAACCTATCGCGGGCTGGTGCACGTGCCGAAGCATCTCAAGGGGTGCAAGAACAACACCGAGTGCGATGCGCTGCTGATCAACTCCACGGCGCGGACGGACACCTATCCCGCGATCACCGTGCGCGGCACGGGCAACGCCTGCCAGCACGAGGCGAGTGTCTCGCAGATCTCGGCCGAGCAGATTTTCTATATGCAACAGCGCGGCCTCACCGAAGCGCAGGCGATGAGCCTGAGCGTGAACGGTTTCGTCAACGATCTCGTGCGCCAGTTCCCAATGGAATACAGCGTCGAGCTCAAACGCCTCATCGACCTGGAAATGGAAGGCTCGGTCGGCTGATCGCCCACCTCACGCCCCACTTCGCCGCCTGAATTCATGAGCACCGCTTTGCTGGAAGAAGACATGACAGAAACGCCCGCCGCGCCCGCCCGACTCCTGAGCGCCGGCCCCGCCGCCCCCGGGCAGGAAGCCGCCTGGGAACAATTCACGAAGATTCCGTGGCCGACGCGCACGGACGAACGCTGGCGCTTTGCCAACGTGAAGGACCTGGACATGGGTGCGTACGCGCTCCCCTCGCCCATCGATGAAGCGACCCGCGAGGACTTGCTGGCCCGCAGCCGCGGCGTGGAAACGAGCGCCGGGCGGATGGTCTTTGCGAACGATCAACTGCTCTCGCGGGAGGTCTACTCGGAGAAGTTGAACCAGCTCGGCGTGGTCTGGCTGCCGTTGGAGCAGGCGCTCCATGAACACCCCGATCTGGTGCAGCAGTATTTCATGCGCGAAGAGGCCATTCTCGGCGGGCAGAAGTTTGCCGCGCTGCACGCCTCGCAGGTACGCACCGGCATGCTGCTCTACGTCCCGCGCGGCGTGGAGATCGACCTGCCGATCGAGGCGTTTCACTGGCTGCACGGCGACAACAGCTCATGCTTCCCGCACACCCTGATCATCGCCGAGGAGCGGGCCAAAGTGACGGTGGTGGACTACTATGAGAGCGCGGATGCGAATGCACCCGGACTGGCTTGCGCGGTGAACGATCTCTGGCTCGGCGCGGGCGCCAATGTGACTTACGTGTGCGCCCAGAACTGGAGCCGCAAGGCACTTGCTTTCCAAATCAATGCGACGGTCGTGGGGCGCGACGCGCAGGCCCGCACCCTTTTCGCCCAACTCGGCACGCACCATCTGCGCAGCGAGAGCGTGAGTCATCTCCGCGGCCCGGGCGGCCGGAGCGACATGCTCGCGCTCACCGTGGCGGACGACGCGCAGGAAATCGATGCGCGCACTTTCCAGATCCACGAGGCGCCCAATACCGCCAGCGATCTGCTCTACAAGAACTCACTCGACGACAGCGCGCGGACGATTTTCTCCGGCTTGATCCGGGTTGATTCAGGTGCGCACCAGACCGATGCCTACCAGAAGGTGCGCAATCTTTTGCTGAGCGACGAAGCCGAGGCCAACAGCGCGCCCGGCCTGGAGATTGAGGCCAACGACGTGCGCTGCACGCACGGTGCGACGAGTGGCCAGATCGAACAGGAGGAGTTGTTTTACCTCATGTCCCGCGGCATCTCGAAGCGCGCGGCGCAGAAGCTGATCGTGCACGGGTTCCTGCAGGAAGTCGTTGAGCGACTGGACCAGCCGGCGATCGGTGCAAAACTCGCGCAGATGGTGCAGGCAAAATTTGCCAGGCACACCTGAGGCGAACAAACTCGGCAGCCTGCTGTCGAACGATCCGTTGCCCACCATGTTTCCCCCGCTCCTCCGTCGAATCGCGCTCACTTTTCTATTCTGCGCCGCCGCCACCCTGGCTGCCGCCGGGGATTGGCCGGAATGGCGCGGGCCCCTGTTGCTCAGGTTCGGTGCGCAACTGAAGGAAGTGCACACCAAGCTGGAAAAGGCACCCACTTCACCGCTGCTGCACTCGGAGCGCGGTGATCTCTTTTTGTTTCTCGGCGACTACACGGACGCGATCGCCGACTTCGAGAAAATGATCGAGCTCGAGCCCGCGCAGGACGCGCAGCATTGGCGCCTGGGGATCGCCTACTATTTCGCCGGGCAGTACGCGAAGGCGCAGAAGCAATTTGAGAAATATCACGCCTTCGACGGCCACGATCGCGAGAATGGAATCTGGAAATTCCTCGCGCAGGAAAGAATCGATGGCCTCGAAAAGGCACGCGCGGAGATGCTGACCTACAAGGAGTTTGACCGGGAGCCGTTTCCCTCGCTGTACGAGATGTATGCCGGCAAGCGCACGCCCGACGAAGTGCTGGCGGACATGGAGAAGAGGGGCCTGACCACGGAACGGGAAGTGGCCTTCGCCGGCTACTATTACACGGGGCTTTACGAAGCCCTGCAGGGTCACCGTCCGCGCGCCATCGAACTCCTGCGTAAGGCGGTGGACATCATGCCGGGGCCGGAGACGGTCTACATGTGGAATATCGCGCGGCTCCACTGGGAGCGGCTGCTGAAGGAGCAGGCGGCAGCCACTCCGTAACGGGCTTTACGCGAAGCGGACGTCCTTGCTGAGCATGCGGTCGCCGTCGAACTCGAACCACGCGGCGAACTTGCGGCCGGCGAGCACCTCGGGGAGCCAGTACTGGTCGTCCTCCCACATTTCGGTATACGGGATCCGGTCGAAATCGAACCACATGGGCGTGGCCTCGACCGTCTCGATGGGATCGCCGGTGAAGCTGCGCGCAAGGAAGACGGTGCATTGTAAACTGTAGCCGTCGGTGAATTGGAAATGAAGGAGACCGCGCTCCTCCATCTCGGCAGGAGTGACGCCGATCTCCTCCTGCGCCTCGCGGATGGCGGATTGCAGCGGGGTCTCGCCGGGCTCGATCTTGCCGCCGGGACCATTGATCTTGCCGGCGCCGAGCCCACGCTTTTTGCGGATGAGCAACACGCGGCGGTCCTGCACGATGAAGCAAAGATTCGCTCGCTCGCGCGGCTGCCAGCCGGGCCAGATGGCATCCTGAATATCGGATTGCGGATTTTCGATTTCGGATTTTGGAGTTTTCGGCGTTGATTACGCGAGATGAATTCGACCCTCGCCCTCCGCATCGCCGCCATCACGGGATTTCTCGCTGTCGCCTTGGGAGCGTTTGGCGCCCACGGCTTAAAGGCGACCTTTCTCGAGAATGGCCAGGCGCACACGTGGGAGACGGCGGCGCACTACCATCTGGTGCATGCGGTGGTGCTGCTGGTCCTGGCCCTGCACAAGGAGGTGGCTCGACTGCCTTTTGCCCTGTTCACGGCAGGCATCGCCATTTTTAGCGGCAGCCTCTATCTGCTCGCGGTGACGAACATCCACTGGCTGGGCGCGATCACGCCGATCGGCGGACTGTGCCTGCTCGCCGGCTGGCTGACGCTGGGATTCGCGCGAATTAACGCTGCGTCGTAAATTTAATGCCCTCGCTGCCGCGCGCCTTTCCGGCTGCTTCCAACGCGGCCCTGGCTTCCTTCTGGTAGTTCTCGTCGTCGGTATCCTGGGCACGAATGCCAAGGGTGTTCTGCCACTCCTGCAAGGCGAGGTCGTTCTTGCCCATTTGTTTGTAGACGTGGGCCAGTTCGGCATGGTGGATGAGACGTTGCGGGGCGATTTCCACCGCCTTCTTGAAGCATTTCACAGCTTCCTCGTTGCTCGCCTTGGGCATGCCGCCATAGACGAGCGAAGCCAGCGCCTTGAGCACGCCGCTGACATTGGCCACACCGGCTTCCCAACGACCGAGCACGTGCCAGGCAAAGTCATCGGTCGGATCGAGCTCGATGGATCTCAGCGTCTCATCGTGGATGACCTTGGAATACTCCAGCTTGGTCTTATTGCCGACGAAGTCGGTGAGGTGGCCGTAGCTGACGGCGAGATTGAGATGCGCCTTGGCGTTTTTCGGGTCCGCCTCGAGCGCGCGGTTGCCGTAGTCCAGCGCGAGGTCAGCGATGCGATGCGCATTGTCCTCCGGCTTGGTGACATCGATCAGGTCGCCATACTGCTTGGAGATGCGCAGAAGCACGCCGACGTTATGCGGTTCGATGGCCTCCGCCGCACGCAAGCTGACCAAGGCCGCGCGAGGCTTTCCCTGCTTCTCCGCGAGATCGCCCTGTTGCACAAGGGTCGTCACCCGTGGGTCCTCAGCGAGAACCTGGATCGCGAAGAAAAGCGGGAGAACGACGAGCGATTTCACGGTTACCCAATAATTAGCATCTTTCGTGAACGGCGCGCGTGTTCTTTTGTGAAATTTTCCGCGATCAATTCCTTATATATAAACCATTATGGTCGTGATATTTACGTCCTAAATCTAACTGACAGGCACGCACGCGCAGAAGAGGTTGCGGTCGCCCCAGACGTTGTCGATGCGGCCGATGGACGGCCAGAATTTATGCTCACGCAACCAGGGCGCAGGATAGGCAGCCTGCTCGCGGGTGTAGGGGTGCGCCCAATCCCCAGTGATGAGGGAGTGAGCGGTGTGAGGTGCGTTCTTGAGGACATTGTCCTTCGGGTCGGCAACGCCGCTTTCCACAGCAGTCATCTCCGCGTGAATGGCGATCATCGCATCGCAGAAACGGTCGAGTTCGTCCTTCGATTCGCTCTCCGTGGGCTCGACCATGAGTGTGCCCACGACGGGCCAGCTCAGCGTGGGTGCGTGGAAGCCGTAATCCATGAGGCGCTTGGCTACGTCCTCGGCGGTGGTGTTGTGGAAGCCGCGGAGATCGAGGATGCACTCGTGGGCCACGAGGCCATTGGCGCCCTTGAAGAGGACGGGAAAATAGGAGTCGAGCCGACGGGCAATGTAGTTGGCGTTGAGGATGGCGATCTTCGTGGCCTCGGTCAGGCCTTCACTGCCCATCATGCGGATGTACATCCACGAGATGGTGAGGATGCTCGCGCTGCCGAACGGAGCCGCGGTGATGGCGCCGGTCTTCGTGTCCGGACCGCTGCGCTCCGCCGCCGGGAGGAACGGCACGAGGTGCGCGGCCACACCGATGGGGCCCACACCGGGACCGCCGCCACCGTGCGGGATGCAGAAGGTCTTGTGCAGATTGAGATGGCACACGTCCGCGCCGATGCGTCCCGGTGAGGTCAGGCCGACCTGCGCATTCATATTGGCGCCGTCCATGTAGACCTGGCCGCCATGCGCGTGGATCGACTCACAAATCTCGACGACCGTTTCCTCGAAGACGCCGTGCGTGCTGGGATAGGTGATCATCAATGCGGCCAGCGCATCCGTGTGCTGCGCGGCCTTGGCCTTGAGGTCGGCGAGGTCGATGTCGCCGTCATCGAGGCAACGGACGCCCACCACTTTCATGCCGGCCATGACGGCGCTGGCGGGGTTTGTGCCGTGCGCGCTGGCCGGGATGAGGCAGACGTCGCGATGCCCTTCCCCGCGCGACTGGTGATACTTGCGGATGGCCAGCAGGCCCGCGTATTCACCCTGCGAGCCGGCATTCGGCTCCAGCAGCACGGCGGCGAAGCCGGTAATCTCGGCGAGCCATGATTCGAGTTGGCGGAAGAGTTCGGCGTAGCCCGCACTCTGGCTGGCAGGCGCGAACGGATGCAGCGCACCGAATTCCGGCCAGGTCACCGGAAGCATCTCGCTGGTCGCATTCAACTTCATGGTGCAGGAGCCGAGCGGGATCATCGACGTGGTGAGCGAAAGATCCTTGGCCTCGAGCCGGCGGATGTAACGGAGCATCTCGTGCTCGGTGTGGTGCGTGTTGAAGACCGGGTGGGTGAGGAAGGGCGAGGTGCGGGTCTCGACACGAGACGGCATTCGGGAAATCTGTTCGGCGAATTTGGCGAAGTCGAAAGACAACTCCCGCCCGCCGTTAAAAACACGGAGGAGTTCGTGAATGTCGTCCAGGGATGTCGTCTCATCGAGTGCGATGCACCACTCCGGCGCCGATGCGTTGTGACTTACGAGGCTGATCGCGCCCGTTTCTTCCTGCTGACGTAAAATGGACTCACCCAAGCCAATCGATCCGGCCGAGCGCCCAAGCAGACGAAGATTGATCTGACCGGCGTCGGCGGCTCGTTGGATTCGGGCGGCGGAATCGAGATTGGCAGTACTGCCACGCACGCGAACCGTGTCGAAAAAGGAAGAGGAGCCAACGTCCAGACCCAGATCGAGCAATCCGGACCTCAAGATATGGGCAAGCAGATGCACGCGGCGGGCGATCTGTTTCAATCCCTCCGGTCCGTGATAGACGGCATACATCGACGCCATGACCGCAAGAAGCACTTGCGCCGTGCAGATGTTGCTCGTCGCCTTGTCGCGGCGGATGTGTTGCTCGCGCGTTTGCAGCGAAAGGCGATAGGCCGGCTTGCCGTGGGCGTCCTTGCTGACGCCAACGATGCGGCCGGGGAGCAGGCGCTTGTGCGCGTCGCGTGTGGCCATGTAGGCGGCGTGCGGTCCACCAAAACCGAGCGGCACCCCAAAACGCTGGGTCGAACCGACAGCGATGTCGGCACCGAATTCGCCGGGCGGGCGCAGCAGCGTGAGGGAGAGAATATCCGCCGCCACGATGGCCAGCGCGCCAACTGCGTGGGCGCGCTCGATGAATGGAGCGTAGTCGAGGATCGCGCCGGTGGTGTCGGGATATTGCAGCAGAATAGCGAAGACTTTTTCCGCGAAATCGAACTTCGCTTCATCGCCCACGATCACCTGGATCCCCAGCGGTTCGGCGCGGGTCCGCACCACCGCGATCGTCTGCGGATGGCAACGTTCGCTGACGAAGATCGCATTGGCATCGGCGCTCTTGCTGAGCGCGTGGGCCATGTGCATTGCTTCCGCGGCGGCGGTGGCTTCGTCGAGCAGCGAGGCATTGGCGATATCGAGGCCGGTGAGGTCGATGACCATCTGCTGGAAATTGACGAGCGCTTCCATACGGCCCTGCGAAATCTCCGCCTGATACGGCGTGTAAGCAGTGTACCAGCCCGGATTCTCGAGGATATTCCGCTGGATGACCGGCGGGACGATGGTGCCGCTGTAGCCCTGACCGATGTAGTTTTTGCAAACGCGGTTCTTCTTCGCGAGCGAGCGCAATTCGGCAAGCGCTTCATTCTCCCCTGCACCGGTAGGCAATTTCAGCGGGCTGCTCGAGCGGATTTGCGGCGGTACGGCGGCGTCGATGAGGGCGTCCATCGTGGGCTGACCGAGAGTGGCAAGCAGGGCTTCGACCTCCGATTCACTCGAGCCGAGATGGCGGCGCGGGAAGGTATCGCAAGGAGCGAGAGGAGAGCCGCCCCGCGTTGCGGTGGCCGGCGAAGTCGAGAGCGTATCGTGCATCGGCTGAGGCTAGGAATCGCGGCGGTCGAAGCAAGGGGAATTCCCGTCATAAGAGAGTCTTATCGGGAGAAATCGATACCGTCCTCCGCTCCGTTTTTTTTCGATTGGCCGGGCCGTCAGCGACCGTCCTGCAGCGACGAAATCATTTCTCGAATTTCCAACCTTCTACCTTCCTTCCCCTTCGCCCCGTTTTAGCTTTCCAACCTTTACTGTGCTCCCGCCCGACTTGGACACCGGCGGGAAAGGTGTCGTTTTGGATTAAAGAACCGTCGCTTACACGCCCGCCTTGGTGCTCTTGCTGGCAGTTTCGGCGACCAGGCCGGCCTTGTCGGTGTGGCGGTAAGCGGTGCTCTTGCTGAAGGAATAGAGCGGGACGTATTCGTTGGCCCCGGCGCGATCGGCGGGGATGGCGTGGCTGAGCATGGTGCAATCCAGGATCCACCACTGGCCGTCCTTCTCGAGCATCAGCCAGGCGTGGCTGAGGCGGGAATTGCGGTCGAGCTTGCCGATGACGAAGCGGACGTTCTGGTCCTGAAGCTGGCTCATGAGCCAGAGGGCCTTGTCCTTGCAGTCGCCACAGTGACGGGCGGCGGTGGTTTCGGGCGTGGCCGGGACAAAGGGCTCGGTGTGGGCGTAGCGGAAGGCGCGGCCTTCGCGCATCAGGGCATTGACCTTGTCCAGGGAGGCACCTTCGCTGTGGATGGTGTTGAAGACCTGCTTGACCGGGGTGAGGTAGCGGTCGTAGGGGGTGGCGCTGGCGGCGGTGCCGAGGTCGACCACCGCGCTGGCGGAGAGCTTGGCGGCGAGGAAGAGGGCGACAACGGCGAGGAACTTTTTGGAGCGAGCGGAGCAGGAAAGGAAGCTTTTCATACCCTGCTGTTGAGAGGCCGCGCGGCGTTGTGACGCGGCGGACGCAAGATTTTCGAGGAATGTTTCGGCTCCGCCGCGCGCTGGCGCTTTCCAACACCGTCATGCTGAGCCTGCGAAGCACCTCTGATCTCTGCCTTTCCTCAACAGTGCGGCAGGTGCTTGCGTGGAGGTTCGCGTATACGCGGCGCGTCAGATGCCAGAGCGAAATCAGAGGCCCTTCGCTTCGTTCAGGATGACGGGCTTATTTGATCCTCCGGACCGCCTTCGCCCCCTCCGTAGCGCCCTGCCTCAGTGCCTCAAAATCCGCGCCAGGAAATCGCGGCACTCGCGGCTTTGCGGTGCGGCGAAAAGCTCCCCGGCGGGGCCGTGCTCGATGATGCGGCCTTGGGCGAGAAAAGCGACGCGGTCGGCGACGTGCCGGGCGAAGCCCATCTCGTGGGTCACGAGCAGAAAATCGTGGCCTTCGTCTTTCAACTCCTCGATCACGTCAAGAACCTCGGCGGTCATTTCGGGGTCGAGCGCGCTGGTCGGCTCATCGAAAAGGAGCAGGCGTGGCTTGATGGCGATGGCCCGGGCAATGGCCACGCGTTGCTTTTGGCCGCCGCTGAGTTCGGCGGGCCTTTTGTGAGCGTGATCGGCGAGGGCGAAGCGGCGCAATGTCTCGCGGGCGATTTCTTCTGCGGCGGCAGGGGTGAGTCCGTGCACTTTTTCCAGTGGTAGCGTGATATTGGCCAGCGCCGTAAGATGCGGGAAAAGATTGTAGGCCTGGAAGACGACGCCGAGGTGCTGGCGATGGACGCGGAGGGACTCTTCGTCCGCGCCGACGCGCTGGCCATCGAGCGCGAAGCCACCGCTGTCTGGCGTCTCCAGCCCGGCAATAATGCGCAGGAGCGTGGATTTTCCGCCGCCGCTGGGTCCGATGAGCGCGAGGCTGCGCAATTCGCCGAAATCGACGGTGACATTGTCGATCACGCGATTCGTGCCGAAGGATTTGTTGAGGGCTTCGAGCGAGAGGTGCATGGGCGTTACGTCTCGAAGCGCGACCGCTTTTCCCACTGCTGGGTCCAGAGTGAAATGGGCAGTGTGAGGATGAGATAGCCGACGGCGACCGACAGATAGATCTCGAAAGTGGTGTAGGTAAGCGAGTTCACCTGGCTGGCTGCGAGGCTGAACTCGGCAATGCCCAGCACGGAGAGCAGGGACGAGTCCTTGATGATGCTGGCGAATTGCCCGGCGAGCGGCGGGAGGCTCTGGCGCAGCGCCTGGGGAAAGATGACGTAACGGTAGGTTTGTCCGCGCGTGAAGCCGAGCGCCCGCGCGGTTTCCAATTGCGAAGCGCCGACGCTCTCGATGCCGGCGCGAAAAATTTCGCTGATGTAAGCCCCCTCGAACAGCGAGAGGATCAGCGCCCCGGAGACCAAACGATAGTCGGTCGAGAGCTTCTGGCCGAAGGCGTACCAATAGATGAAAAGTTGCACGAGAAGCGGGGTGCCCCGGGTGAACTCGACATAAATCCGGGAGAAATCGCGCAGAGGCCGAACTGGGCTGCGCCGGGCGGAGGCGAAGAGGAGACCGACCAGGCAACTCAACGGCAGGGCGAGCGCGGAGATTTCCAGAGTCGTTACCCACCCATCCCAAAAAAGACGCCAGTAGCTGCCCGCCAGCCGCCACTGCCACTGGTAATCAAGCAGGGCAAACGCCCCCGCGCCGATGCCGGCGAAGACCACCAGCGCGAGGAGGAAGCTGCCCACACGCGCCCAAACCGGCGCAGGCGTGCGGTCGTCGGCGAGCAGCAGCGCGCGCATGATCGTTTCAGGCCGGCCGCAGGCGCGACTGCCAGATCCAGCTCCAGGGCAGCGCGCCGAAGCTCAGCATCCAGTCATTGAATTGCCGCAGCGACCAGCCTTCGCGACCGACGAGTTGCGCGTGGAGACGCTCCACCTCAAGGCGGCCGAGCAGGTAGCTCATCGGGACGGTGGGCGAACTCGTGTACCAATTCACATCGCCCCGGGCCCGGGCGGCGGTGAAGCCGACCCCATCCTGGAGGCGTTTCACGGCCGCGGCGTAAGTGAGCTTGCCGCTGTGCAGGCCGCAATCGATGACGATGCGGTGCGCCCGCCAGAGTGCATCGTGGATTTGCGTGAGACGCGCCTCGGGAAAATCGATGATGCCGAGATCGACAGACTGCTTTTCACACCAGAGCGTCCAGCCTTCATAGAAGATGGCGTGGTGCATGAGCCGCCGGATTTTGCTCGGGTGCCGGTTCTGCACCACGAATTGCAAATGGTGCCCCGGATACGCCTCGTGTGCGCAGGTCAACGCCAGGCCGAAGTGCTGGCGGATCTCGGTGGCGCGCTTTTCGGGCGTGGGTTGGTCGAGGCTGAGATCGTTGACCCAGAAGATGCCGGTCTGGTCGGAGTCAAAGGCACCGGGCTGGAGGTACGCGGCGGTGGGAAACTGGTGACGCAGGTATTCCGGCACGGGCAGCACGCGGCATTTCTCCCGCGCTGGGAAAGTGACGAAATCCGCGCGTTGAAACTGCTGGCGCGTCTCGGCGGTCACGCGGGTGTATTCCTCGAGCAGCGGTCCGCGAGGCTGCCAGCCGGCCGCGGCGCCTTCGAGAATGGAGGCGACGGATTTGCCGCGGCCAAATTTCTTCGCCTCCGCCTTGAGATCGGCGCTGAGCTTCTCGATCAAGCCGTGGCCGAGCGCTTCCGCCTCCTCAACGCTCAACGAAAAACCCAGCCGCTCACGGATGAGGAATTCGAAATTCTCGCGTCCGACGGAAAAGCCATTCGCCGGGCCGGGCGGCTTCGACTCAGCGGCGCGGGCGAAGCGCTGCAACGCTGTAATGGCATTCTGGATGAGCTGCGCGGTTCTGGCCGGTTTGGGTGAAACCTCCGCAAGCTGCGCGCCCACCTTCTCGAAAAAGGACTTCGCGCCATCGCAACTCTGGCGCGCGAGTTTCGTCCACAACGGCACCGGGTGGCGGAGGCAGGCCGCGCCCTGGTCGAGAAAACGGGGCAGGGCGGCGAGGCGCGCTTCGATGGCTTCGCGAGCCGGGCGCAGGTTTTCCGCATGGCGGACGACGAGGCTGAAGACGGCGTCGACCGCCGTGCCGCAATGCACCTGCGGATTGATGCGCCAGTGGGGAAAGGCGTCGCTGAAGAAGCGCTCCGTACGGAGCAGCGCCAGCAAGCCCCGGCGGTCCAGCCAGTCATCGCCGGTGAAGGCGAAATCCGGCAGGGCCTCGACGTCGCGCAGGGTTGTCTCGGTGATCGCCAGGAATTCCCGGTGCGTGGCCACGTCGTTTTGGCCGAGCAGGGCGTCGAACTCATGCAGGCCGCGCTCGCTGGCCACATGAGGAAAGAGTCGATGGGTTTCGTCGAGATAGCGCGCGGCGAGGGCGCGGAACCGCCGGACCGGGGCGTTCATTCTTCGCCGCTGCTGATCTGCTTGTTGAGATCGCGGGCGAGGTCCCGAATCCGTTTCACCTCGCTCTTTTCGATCGGCACGTCCACCGGCTTGGTCGTGATCGTCTTCACTGCCTGGAGATTCGTGACGATGGCCTGGGCCAGCTTGGTCTTCTTGAAGGTGGGGTTAAATGTCGACGCGCGGTCGAGGAAGTAATCGAGCAACTCGGGCTGGATGAGGCGGCGGGCGCGCTCCGGGGAATAGTCGTCCACCGCCACGGTGCTGGTGATCTCCAGCGCCCGCAGCCAGCCGCCGAGGGCCACGAGGTGGGCGATTTCCTCATCCTTCAGGCCCATCATGGCGGATTCCACCTCGGCCTGGGTGCGGACGAGTTCCTGCTTTACGTCCGACCACTGCGAGCGGGCGGCCTTCTCAATGATGCTCCGGCTGTGTTTGGTCACGCGGTCGCTCACGCCGAGACCCTTGGCCAGCCGGAGCAGGGAACGTCCGACCGGTTCGATGCGGGACTGCTTTTCGGAGGCCACGGCCAGAAAGCCGTCCGCGATCACCGCCCCGGTGCTCAACGCGAGCCGGGCCCGGTCCTGAGGGGTGGAATCGGGCAAATCACGCCAGACTTTGTCGAAGGGAAAGGGCTTCAGGGAGTCGAGTTCCTGGAGGATGACCTCGATGGAGGGAGCGGTAAAGCCGTTCACCCCGAGTTCCTCGCGCATGTGTTCGATGTCGTCGGCTGAGGGCTTTTCAGCCGCTTGGGAGTTTGCGATCAGGAGGCCGGCGACGATAAGAAGGAGCCAGCGCACAGGTATTTGCATGGGAAGCGATGATGACAAAACGTCGAAGGATTGCAGCAGCTAATTTAAGGGGGCGAATGCAAAACGGAAGCCCTTGGCCGTGCGAGATTTCCCGCTTGACCATCAGAAGCCAACCGCCATGATTCCGCGCTTAATTCGGCCGGAAAGGCCTAAATTCACTATGCAAGGAAGTTTGGGAAACACAATTTGGACAATTTGCTACTTTATCGTCCTATCGGGCCTGTCTCTTTACGGCCTTCATCGCTACGTCATCGTCTATCTTTTTCTGAAGAATCGTCACAAGCCGCCGCAACCTCGGGCGACTTTTGAGAAGCTGCCGCCCATCACGGTCCAGTTGCCGATTTTCAATGAGCTATACGTTGTCGAGCGCCTATTGAAATCGGTCGCCCTGCTGGATTATCCGCACGAACTGCTCCAGGTGCAGGTGCTCGATGATTCGACCGATGAAACCACCGAAATCGCCGCCAACCGCGTGGCCGAACTCCGGGCCGCCGGGCTCGATATCGAGCTCATCCACCGAACCGACCGGACGGGGTTCAAGGCCGGTGCCTTGGAGGCCGGCCTGAGCTCCTGCAAGGGGGAATTCGTGCTGATTCTCGATGCCGATTTCGTTCCCGCGCCCGACATGCTGCGGAAAACGATCCATTTCTTCACCGACCCGCAGATCGGTATGATTCAGACCCGGTGGGGCCACCTGAACCGGACGTATTCGCTCCTGACGCGCGTCCAGGCCATGTTCCTCGACGGCCATCTCCTGCTCGAACAAACCGCCCGCAGCCGTGCTGGACGGTTTTTTAATTTCAATGGGACCGCCGGACTGTGGCGGCGCTCGTGCATCGAAGAGGCTGGCGGCTGGCAGCATGACACGCTCACCGAGGACCTCGATCTCAGCTACC
>Ga0207703_10002618_pt1 | contig 15532 bp, 12 predicted proteins | sample KBSSwiS12_FD_184304 | JGI IMG/M metagenome (GOLD analysis project Ga0207703, IMG submission 184304) | Switchgrass rhizosphere microbial communities from Kellogg Biological Station, Michigan, USA - KBS Switchgrass S1-2 (SPAdes) (version 2) | ecosystem: Host-associated > Plants > Roots >... | reverse complement strand
CGGACCGACCTGGACACGGCCATTGCAACCGGCAAGAACGTTTATTGGAAGATGAGGGCGTTACTACTGCGTGCAGAGGTCAACCTCAACGGCAACAATCTGGATGCAGCGCAGGCTGATGCGAAGTTGGCGTTATCACTTGCCCAGTCTGCCCAGGGAACCGTTCCGTTCTCCAATCGTACGGGGCTGGCCTGGCTCATGTTGGGCCGTATCCTGCAAAAACGAGGCGATGACGCGGGGGCGATGCCGGCGTTCCAGGCGGCAATCGAAAATCTGTCCAACACGGTCGATGCCGACCATCCCAAGCTGGTTCTGGCCAGACAGCTCGCTCACCAGTGAGCGTCAGATGTAATTTTTGACGCTGGGCCAGCAATGCGGCAGTGGCGTCAATCATGTTGAATTCGCTGGATTCGCTGAGGCGGGGTGAAATGGATATCTCGGTCACTCTGTTGGCGCTCACCGTTGCGCTGCTCGTGTTCAGGCGAGCGGCAACCGATATATGGAACGAGATCGTCAGCCATCGTCCGGGCTGGCGTTTGGCCGCATTGCTGGTGCTCGTCGTGCTTCTGATTGCACGGGACCCCGAGCTCCGCGCGCTGCTCTTCTTCGTGGATTACATCGGTGTCGACATCTTCCTGATACTGCTGTTCTTTCAGGGAAGAGAGATGCTCGTATGGTCGGGCAGGGCGCTGTGGCAACCGACAATGCGCTTTCTGGAAGTATGGAGTTGGTTCCCGATGCCGCTGCCCAGCCCGTTACGGCTGCGCCAGCATCCAGGATGGTCACTTCTCGCAGTCGCCCAGGCTGTTGTCACTCTCGCTGGTGTATTTATTGTCGCGATTGTGGCGGTGTCTATTCCTCGTGCGATCGCGGCGGAGGGTGTGCCCGCCAAGTCTGCTTTCGAGAGCCCCCTTACCTGGGGCGACTAGTGCGTCGGATTTGCGGCACCCTCGGATCCGGAAGAAGTGCTTCCGTAGTCGGCGCACTGGCTCGAACTAACTGGGAGCCGTGGCCCGGTATCGGTGAGGCACGATGAGCGGCGCGCGGCATCCTTATCGGCGGCGCTGGAATCGCGCTGCGCCTTGGCGCGGACGGTGGCTGCCTTATCCTCTTTAGCCTTCGACTCGTCGGCTGGGGAGGACTCAATTGTGCATGGATAGAGCCGGGCTGCGAGACATCCCCCGGTGAGCGCGGTGTTCACCGCTTTGGTGGTGCGTGGATGAGGCGTTTGGATGCATCCAGCCAGCGTTACGGCGAGGCAGGTTCCGAGCAGTAGCTGTCGCAACATAATGTCCTTTCCGAGAGCCGTTGGGCGATTCCGTCGCAGGTCCCCATCATAGCAGGCAGGTCAGCGCGCTGCGTTCCAGTCCACCTTCTCGAATTCAATCCTCTTGCCCTGATCGGGATCATCAGGAAACGCATAGAGCGTGAGCCGATGGCCATGACCCGAGATCAGCAAAGGAGTTCCAGTAGGGACCTCGAGTTCTGTGGGACCCGCGATTGCCTCGAAGCTCAGCCAGACTGCAGGTTCGCCATCGAGCTCTCTGAGCTTCCAGGTGCCGTTTCCCGTGACGGGTGGGGCGGAGCGCATGCCTGGCATGCTGTAGAGCAAATCGGAAGGAAAACCGTCTGATAGAAACTCTCCGGTCTGTTTGAGCGTTATCTTTCCATGGCCGCCCCGAGACGCGATGGTAAGGTGTGATCGTGATTCGTCCGTCATGACCCAGCTTCCCACCAGGGCTCCCGTCGTTGATCTCTGCTCGGTCTTGGCACGCTCGACTTCTGCTTCGTAGTTCCGAGCCACAGGCATTTTTGTGAATAGCGCTATCGCGGCTGCGAGCATTTCCGAATGTCCGCATCAATGTGCGCCCCGGGCTCATGGGGACGTCATTCCTCATGATCAAAGAATGCGGCGACCTCGAGTTTTGCCTGGTCCAGGTGAGACAAACACGAGTTGCGTAGTTGAATCAGGTTCGGTTCGTGAATCGCGCGCAACATCTGTTGGCGGCGGAGGATTGCCGCGAGTGACCGACTGAATGAGTCGAACCGAGGATCGTCAACGTCCGGTCCACTGCAGACGGCGTTGAGGCCGATTTCAGTATTGAGAATGGACAGGACATTTTCGGGGTGATGTTCGAGTGCTTCGCCGGCGGCTGCGGCAAGCTGTTCTGCGGTGCCGCCGTCGGAAACAGAATACAGTTTCTTTACCGCCTGAAGCCATTCCACGGTTCCTGAAGCGATGCCACTCCGAACTGCATCCCACTCGCTGTCGTGGCTATACAGGCGGTTGAGCGTAGCCGACGCTCCCTTGCGGAGAATTTCCAGCTCAACGGATGTGGGCGTGGGGGGTGAATCGGTCGCTGAGGCCGTGTCGTAAATCAGCACGGACAGTGCGGCCAGAACCAGTCTGCTCACCTTCCGCCGTGGGCCATAGAAATCCATTTCTCCGTCTCGCCATTGGAGGTGACGACCCTTGACCCCGCGACCCGCGACCCTGGCACCCCCCGCGGGACCTTTGGGTAATCGCAAAGGCGGACGCCGGAGTCCCCGCTGCCAAAAGCCAAAACAACATTGTTGCGAATGAGACTGACTCCAGCGCTTCTGCGGCATTACTAATCATTCGCGTCTCGCGTGGTCCCACGCGTAGTGCCTAAAGTAACTATGACCGTCCCGTCGCATCCGGCACAGTCGCGGCCAGATTCAATAGCCGTATTTCACCGCAGCAGCGGCCGTCCGGGGACAGGGAACCGCGGGGGGCTCGCGAATAGGGGACAAAATGAAACGGGTCTGGGTTCTATCGAGCGTCTGTGTTGGATTGCTCTGCGGCTGTGCCGATGTTCGCGTCCCCAAGTACGAGCACCCGCAGGCCCAGGCCAAATCAAACTGGTCGCGGCCGGCGGGAAACACCCTGTCGGCTGCTGAGGCCATTTCGCCACAGTGGTGGTCGCAGTTCGGCGATCCCCGCCTGGATGCGCTGGTGACGCAGGCAATTAGTGGCAACGTCGATCTGAAGGGTCTGGCGGCGCGGATCACTGTTGCTAAGTCGCAAATTGCGGAAGTGCGCGCTGGTGCGTTACCGACGGTCGATGTGGGCGCCGGCGGAAACTTCCAGAAAAGCACGGGTTCAGCCCTCAGCAAGCAGTACAACGCCGGTACTCGCGTCGCCTGGGACATCGATATCTGGGGAGAGGTGGAGAAGGGCGCCCAGGGACAGGTAGCTGAGTTCCATGCAACCGAGGCGGACTGGCGCGCTGGGTATCTGCAGATTGTTGCGGATGTATCGACTACCTATTTCCAGATCCTGCAGCTCGATGAGCAGATTGACGCGCAGCAACATGCCGTGGCCAAGAATGAGCAGATCCTGGTCATCTACGAAAACATGCGAACGAATGGTTTGCTCGCTGACACGGAGGTGCTGCGTCAGCGCGCTGAGAACAATCGCCTGACGAAGGACCTGCTGGAACTGCGGCGGGCACGCGATGTGACCGAGAACGCGCTCGCGACTCTGGTCGGCGTGCCCGCCGGGGAGCTCAAGATCGAACACGGCCGCCTGCAGAACCGGGTGAACGTGCCTGCCGTGCCGGCTGGGCTGCCTGCGGATCTGCTGGCCCGTCGCCCTGATGTCGTGGCGGCTGAGTTTCGTGTGCTGGAGGCACACGACCTCATGGGGCAGGCGCGGCTTGCGCAGTTGCCTACGGTCAGTCTCACAGGAACGGGCGGCACTGCCAGTTTTGGACTGACTGACCTGTTCAAGGCGTTCACGTTCGGGTTTATGCCGACTGTAAACATTCCGGCTTTCAACCCTGGCATCAAGGCGCACGCCAAGACCACCGAAGCGCAGATCAAAGTAGCCGAGCAGGACTACCGTCGGGCCGTCTTGTCCGCCTACGAGGAAGTCGAAGATGCTCTGGTCAACCTCGACGCACATCAGAAGCAGAAAGAGGAACTGCAGAAGCAGGTTGACCAACTGACCGTTGTTTCGGTTCAAACAGCGTCCCAGCTCGAGATCGGCGTGGTCTCACAGCTCGATGTGTTTGAGAACGAGCGTACTTTGTTGGCTGCCCAACTCGGACTCCTCGCGAGCCATCAGCAGGTGTTGTCCGACACCGTCACGCTGTACAAGGCACTTGGAGGCGGTTGGGATCGTATCGAGGTCGCTAATGCAAGTCGCTGATGAGCCTGCGCCTTCCGTGGAAAATGACGCAACGATGTGGGCCGGTGCAAGGCAGCCGCCTGCGATCCGTCACCTCGATGTTGTTCTAAAGCCCTTGTCCCGGCCCGAGCTCGGTGACATTCGAATCGATGCCGCGGTGTTTGTGATCGGGAGAACCGAGCAGCCTTTCGAATCCTACGGAAACGATGTCCTCAACATGCTGTCGCGTCGGCACGCGAGCATTTTCCGTAAGGAAGGCTTCGTTTATCTCGTGGACCTGCAGAGTCGCAACGGGACAACAGTCAATCGCAGCGGGATCGGGCAGGAGCCTTGTCAACTTCGTGATGGTGACGAGATTTGCTTCGGCGGCTCGCTTTCATATCGTATACAGATCACACCGCGCCTTCGTCCGGAAGGAAGCCTGACGGTGACATTGACTCCCGAGTCGGGGGAGGCAGGCCTCGAGACGCTGGTCCTTTCGAAGTTTCCGTTTCTGGTGAGCAAGACTGATGGCGTTCTCGCTCACTATAAGGACGACGCTGCCCACGCAGCTGAGTTGCGCTATTTGTCGCGACGGCATGCGCACATCTACCAGAAGGGTGACCAGGCGTACATCGGCGACTTGGGTAGTGCCAATGGAACCTTTGTCGACGGGGTGCGGCTGCAGGAGCAGGCGGTCCCTCTTCAGGATGGCGCGCTCATCGGCTTTGGCGGCAAGCACTTTGTTTATCGAGTGAGAGTTGTTTGCGAGGCGGGTGTTGAGCCCGTTGTTAGCGAAACCGTCCATCACATGACGGAGCGTCGACTTCCGATCAAGGCGTTGGACAAGAAGGAGTCCCCGAAGTCCGCCGCCGGTACGCCGCCCGCTCCAAAGAACGCAAGCCCGCCGCCGGTGGCGGCCAGCCCGGCACCTGGAAGCACATTGCGGGCTTCGATGAGCGCAAAGGCTGAAAGCAAGGCAGCGGTGTCAGCCAGCGCAAATCCTCAGCCTGCGGGCAAGCCCAAGGGTCTGGGGCTGTTTCGATTTGGAAGCAAACCTTCGAAGGTCAGCGGATCAGCTGACGGAAAGTCGCAGCCAGCCGAGGTCGGCCTGCAGGTGAAAGGCAAGGCAGCCGTGGAAGTCGCGCAAGCCGCAGCCAATCCGGCAGCGGCGGTCAGCCCACAGACCAGCGCCAAGCCGGCAGCGGCGGCCAGTCCGCAGACTAACGCCAAGCCGGCAGCGGCGGCCAGCCCACAGACCAGCGCCAAGCCGGCAGCGGCGGCCAGTCCGCAGACTAACGCCAAGCCGGCAGCGGCGGCCAGCCCACAGACCAACGCCAAGCCGGCAGCGGCAGCCAGCCCACAGACCAACGCCAAGCCGGCAGCGGCAGCCAGCCCGCAGACCAACGGCAAGTCAGCAGCGCCAGCCAGCCCCGCGGCTGACGGTAAGGCGCAGAATGCCGGCGACCTCAACCTCCTGGCCATGGACAGCGGCACCCAATTCATGGCCGCGCCAACCTCCTTCCTGACCGTCCTCTGCGCGGCGGACCAGCCAAAGAAGGAGGCTGCACCAGACCCCGCGGCAGCCGCGATCAAAGAGACGCCAGTCAAACGCAAACCCCGCGGTCGCGTGTTGTTGCTGTTGTCCGAGCTCCTCACGCTCATCAAGGGTGAGCCCGACGGCACCTCGAAAAAGCGATGGAGATATGTCGCGGCTGCCGCATCAGTTCTCATCGCGCTCATCGCGACAGCCTACATCTGGAACGCTTCCGAGCGTGCTCTCAGAGATGCGATCGCACGAAATGACTACACACGTGCGGCAGAGATAGCCACGCGCCTGCTCGATAAGCATCCAGATGACATGGAGTTGAAGGCGAAGGCCACGGATCTGGGCCTGAAAGCGGTGGTCACACCCTGGCTGCAGAAGATAAAGGCCCGTGATTTCGAGGGTGCCAAGGGCGTTCTGACGAGCACAATCGATCTCAGTAAGCGCGACGACGATCTGCGCCCCCTGATCGATGAGTTGGACTGGTTGGGCGGCCTCGAGCGCTTGATCAGCGTCCGTGGAGGACCCGAGGCTCCGATCCGCATCTATGCCGATGAAGACGGTATCGAGCACATCATCAATCGTTGGAACGAAGATACAGGCGAGCACCAACGCGCCTTGTCGCGGATCGCATCGCACGTACCGCAGTTCAGTGATTGGTATGGCGAGGCCCTGACACATCTGCGCCGGTTGCAAAGCGATTCCACCGTGTATCTCGCGGTGATTTCAAGGGTCAAAACGAGCATCGCAAGCGAGTTGGCTCGGGACAACCCCGAGGTACTGAAGCCCGCGCTGAAGGAAATTGCGCAGCAGTATCCCCGTCTGGGTGGGTTGGACAGCGTCCGCCAGGACTTGGCGAGTTACATCGAGATCCGGCGCGAGGCACGCTCGAGAAAGTCGGGTCGGCTGTTTGCGCTTTTGGAAAAAGCCCACTTCGTGACACCGCCGTTTCAACAGAGCTTCCATGCGCTGATAGAGGGTGGTCAGCTGCCTCCCGCTGATCTCCTTCAGCAGTACGGCGCGGCGACTCGGTCCTGGAAGGAGCACGACCCTGCGAACGCCCTGATCGAATTGCAGAAGTTGGCCACGGGCCCCTGGGCAGAGGATATCAACCGCGAAGTGGAGCGCAGGCGGGCGGTGTCGACTGGATTTGCCGCACTTCAGCAGTCGCGTAACTCCAGCGATTACGTGGACAAGCTGTTGGCATTCCGCGAGTCCCTCGATGCCGGTGAAGACGTCTACTTCATCCGGGCTACCGCCGCCGATTTGAGCCAGCAGAAGGGTCAGGTCATCACCCGGGCACAGGAGGCGATGACGAAGGCCCGCACGTTCTGGCAGGAATACCGCAGCAGCGGCGCCATAGACGCATCACTTCGGATCGAAACCTCCATCTCCGATGACTTCCGCACCCGTGCGCACTCGCTGGCCGAGGCCAGCAAATACGCCCGCCAGAGCTTCCTGCTTTTCTCGCAAGTCGATACGAACGAAGGCGCTCAGTGGACTGCGATCCGGGACGAGATTGAAACAGAGATACACGAGCAGCGCAGCCGGCTGCGTGATTTGAGCAACGTGGTCGAGCCGGCGCTGTTGAATACCAAGTTGGCCCTGCTCGGAGATGCAAACGAATGACCCAGGCAAATCGCCTCGTTCCGGTGACCGAAGCGCTGGGTGATCACAGCACCGAAGGCATCGCCATCCTGACCGCGGAACCCTGGCGCGCGCTGCACGGCCTGGTCTACACAATGATCGCGCTGGTCCTGAGCGGTTTGATCTGGTCCTTCATCGGGCGAGCGGACGTGATTGTGACAGAACAGGGTGCCCTGGCGCCGGCCTCGGAGGTCAGGCGCTTTTATGCCCCCGTTGACGGGGAGGTGGTGAACCTTTACGTCGCGGAAGGCCAGCCCGTCACCAAAGGTGACGTGTTGGCGCGACTCAATGCCAGGGGAGCGATCGAGGCTGCGAGCAACTCCATGCAGGCCCAGCTGAGGCTGGAAAACGCGGAGCGGGAATGGCGGCAATTCCCGGAAAAGAAAGCCCTCCTGGAGCAGAAGGCGGCCACTCTCAGGCAGGCGATGGAGCTCGAGGAGCAACAACACCAGAAGCGCACGGCGCTGGGAACGAGCAAGTTGGTGGAAGAGCAGAAGGCCCAGATGATGGAGGCACGCACCAACGTTGAAGATACGCGCAGGGCGCGCGATGCCGCGCAGGCCGAGGCAGAGAAATTCGAGCGCGTCCTGGCCGGGCCCGGGGGTAGTGGTGTGTCACTCATCCAGGTGGAGACGAAGAGAAACGCCCGCCAGGCTGCCGAGAATGCCTACCGGGTCGCCCAATCCCGGGTCAGCGAGCTGATGGCCCGTCAAAGCCAGGAGCTCGTCCAGGCGCAAGCCCAGCTGGAATCCAGCGGCGAGCAACTGAAGAAGCTGCGCCTGGACTACGAAGCAGCCGCCAGCGAGCTGGCCACCGCCGAAGAGAAGTTGCGCCTGCAACTCAACACCGCGCGTGTCGAAGCCGATGCCGCGGCCCGCATCCGCTTTGAAAATATTGACAAGGACAACTTCCTGCAGATCCTGGCCCCCGTCTCGGGTGTCGTCACAGAACTGACCTCCACGCAACCGGGTGACAAGGTCCAGGCGAACGCCCCCTTGGGTGGTATCGCACCCAGCAAATCCCGATCGGTCGTGAAGGTCGAAATCGCGGAGAACGATCGCGCCTTTCTGCGTGAAGGCTTGCCGGTGAAGTTGAAATTCAACGCCTTCCCGTACCAGCGATACGGTGTCATCGACGGCACGCTCGAATACGTCTCGCCCGCAACCAAGACGTCAGCGCAGACAAAGTTGCCGGTATACGAAGCCCGTATATCGGTCGAGCGGGACTACTACCAGGTGGCGGGGACCCGGTATCCGTTGCGATATGGAATGACTGCGGCAGTCGAAATCATTGTCCGCGAGCGGCGGCTGATAGACCTCGCCCTCGATCCCTTCCGGCAGATCGGCGGATGAGGCGTCGACGGCGTGACCCGATTCCATTCAATTCAAAAATCGAATTAGAAGGAGTGCATGACATGACGACGAGCCTGGTGAAGATCGACGGTGAGGAGGTTCAGCTCGATGAGTTCATTCGCGTCCTGAAGCTGACAGGACAGTTCCAGGAGCTGCTGGAGCAGTTCGTGCGGGATCGGCTGGCAGCCAGGGGCGCCAGAAAGGCGGGGATCCGTGTCTCCGAGACGGAGATCCAGGAGCGCGCCGATCAGTATCGCCGCGTGCGCGGCCTGCACCGTGCCGTCGATACCAACAAGTTCCTCGATGCGCTGCGGGTCAGCATGGAAGAGTTCGAAGCATTCATCACCGACAGCCTGTACCAGGAAAAGATGATGAGCAAGGTCTGCGGTGAGCAGCCGGTGGAAGGTTACTTCAAGCTGAACTCGCCCAAGTTCGACAGCATCGAAGTGAGCCACATTGTCCTCGACTCCGAGGCCAAGGCCCGCGAGATGATCGCGGTGTTGCGCGAAGATCCTGACAGTTTCGATGAAATGGCGCGTGAGCATTCAATTGCCGACACCCGGGATGAAGGCGGTTTCATTGGCAAGGTCCTGCGGGGATCGCTGCGCTCCGATGTCGAGGCAAAGGTCTTCAACGCGACTGCGGGCGATCTGTTGGGACCCTTCACGTCGGCGGATCGGACGGCTTATGAGATATTCCGGGTGAATGCGAAAAAGCCGGCGCGGCTGGATGAGGATACGGCGACGGAGGTGCGGCGATTGTTGCGCGAGGACTGGCTGCGAGCGCGGGCTTCTGAACACGTCATTCAAGCCGCCTGACGCCCCGTATGAGCACGCAAGAGACCCAGGCGAGCACTGAGGAAATCCAGGCGCGCGTTGAATTCCTGGCTTCAGTCGACCTGCTGTCGGCGCTGACGCGCACGGCCATTGAGACCCTGGCGAACAGCGCGCAATCCCGTCTGCTGGCATTCGGTGACACCGTGTGCACGGCGGGCGAGGTGGCTGGGGGCTTGTTCATTGTCAAGTCCGGCTCGATTCGGGTGTTTGCCTCTGATGGCGAGAAGGAGACGAGTCTCGGCCTGAGAAAGGCCGGGGAAGTCCTGGGCGAGATGGCCATCCTGCGTGAGTACAAACACGAGTGGTCAGCGCGCTCATCGGGGAAGACCGAGCTGTTGTTCATCCCGCGTGATGTCATTGGTCCCCTCGTCACCAGCAATCCGACGGCGCGGGCGTTTATCGCGGACCGGGTCGCTATCAGCTCGGCGGGCGGCATGATCAGCCACCTGTTTGACCTCAAGAGCAAGGTCGACAAGAGTGAGTTGGAAGCTCTCACGCGCAGCATTGGTGTCAAGCGCGTGGGCACCGGCAAAGAAATCCTGAAACAGGGTGCCAAGGAAGACCGCCGGCTCTATGTCGTGCGCGATGGGGAAGTTCGCATCGTCCGGCGCGAAGAGGATAAAGAATATTCACTCGCAACGTTGCGCAAAGGCGAAACGTTCGGCGAACGATCATGCCTGATGCGTCAGGAGCAGGGCGCGTCGGTTATTGCCACCGCGGACACGACTGTGCTCGTGATCCCGGAGAAGGCCGTTCATATCATTCTGGAGCGCAACCCGAAGGTACGTGAGGCTCTACAGGACCGCATTCGCGTCATTGACCGGGAACTGCAACGGCAGATGAAGGTTGCGGAGCTGCGCCGGCCCAAGCTGATTGTGGATCTGAAGTCCAAGCCGGAGATGGGCGAGAACGTCATCCGCCGCTTCGCCTGGATCCAACAGGCCGAGGAAATGGATTGCGGGGCGGCGTGCCTCGCGATGATCTGCAAGCACTACGGAATTGGTATGACACTAGGCAAGCTGCGTGAGCTTGCCAACGTGACAACACAGGGTGCGACACTCGACAGTCTGGCCCGTACCGGTGAATCCATTGGGTTCACTACACGGGGCGTGCAGTGCACCTTCGATACTTTGCGTGGGTTCGAGCTACCCGTCATCTGCCACTGGGAGGGCTATCACTACGTAATAGTTTACGGCGTCTCCAGCAGCCAGGTGTGGGTCGCGGATCCCGCTGTTGGCTTCAGGAAGATGAGCGTCGAGGAGTTCGAGCGGGGCTGGAGCGGCACCTGCCTGACCTTCACGCTGCGCCAGAACGCGACTCAGGTCACGGCATCGCGGTCGCCGTGGGTGCGTTTCGCACGTTATCTGTTGCCCCACAAGAAGATCCTGGTCCATCTGTTCATGGCGACCTTCGTCATCCAGATCCTGGGGATCGTGCCGCCGATGATCATCCAGAACATCCTGGATGGTGTCATCGTGCATCAGAACACGAATCTGCTGCATCTGCTGATTGTCGGCCTGATCATATCCAACCTGTTTACCCAACTGACGGCGACCATCCGTGCGGCGCTGGCCAACTTCATGGTCCGCAAGCTCGATTTCACCATGATGTCGCAGTTTTTCCGGCACACCTTGTCCCTGCCTTACTCATTCTTCGCAAAGCGCAAGACGGGCGATATTTTCGCGCGATTCCAGGAAAACGCGACCATCCGGGCTTTCCTGACCGAGTCAACGATCACCACCGTGCTCAATCTGCTGATGATATCCATCTACTTCACGGTGCTGTTCCTTTATAACGTCAGGTTGACTCTGCTGCTGATCGCATTCGTCGTTCCGATCCTGACATTGACTGTGCTCGTGACGCCGCGGGTCAAGAGGTTTGCGCGCGAAGTCTTCGCGGCTACTACGGATGCAAAGTCGTATCTGATGGAGTCGATCGGCGGCGCGGAAACCGTGAAGGGCATGGGCATCGAGCGGCCCGTGCGGTTGAAGTGGGAGACGAAGTACGCGAAGGCGCTGGAAGTTCAGTTTCGCGCGCAATCATTCAACATCGGGGTCGGGTTCTGCGGACAATTGCTCAACGCCGCGACTACGATAAGCATTCTGTGGGTGGGCGCCAGCCTCGTCCTCTCGCGTGAGCTGACCATCGGTCAGCTCATCGCCTTCAACGCCCTGATGGGCAGCGTCCTGGCACCCCTGATGGGATTGGTAGGTTTGTGGAGCCTGCTGAACGATGCCTCAGTGGCAATGGAGCGCCTGGGAGATGTTCTCGACCTCGAGCCGGAGCAGAAGCCCGAGGATATAGCCTCGCGGGTGGTGCTCCCGGAGCTGCAGGGCGATGTCCGCTTCGAGAGTGTCTACTTCCGGTACGGCGGGGAGGACACACCGTATGTTCTGGAAAACATCAGTCTGGACATCAAGCCCGGCGAGCTGGTTGCCATCGTCGGCCGCAGCGGCTCCGGAAAGACGACGCTGGCAAAGCTCCTCGTTGGCTTCTATCCGCCCACTGAGGGCCGGCTGACAATCGACGGATACGAGATCGGCGCGGTGGATAAGGAATACTTCCGGCAGCAGGTGGGCTATGTGATGCAGACGAACCTGTTGTTTTCGGGGACGATTGCCGAGAATATCGCCTGTGGGGCGGATGAGCCGGATCGCCGCCGCATCGAGGATGTCGCCAAGAAAGCCGATGCCCACGGATTTATCAGCAAAATGCCGCAGGGATATCAGCAGGTGGTCGGTGAACGTGGAACGGGCCTTTCCGGAGGGCAGATCCAACGCCTGTGCATTGCGCGCGCGCTGTACCGTGATCCGCGCCTGCTGGTGCTGGATGAAGCCACCTCGGCCCTGGATTCGCAATCGGAGAGCAACATCATTGCGAGCCTCGATGAGATTCTGAAGGGCCGGACCGCGGTGGTGATTGCCCATCGCCTGAGCACCATCATGCGCGCCGACAAGATCCTGGTGCTGTATGAGGGCAAGGTGGTCGAGCAGGGCCGGCACCAGGAGCTGGTCGATCGCCGGGGCATGTACTACGAGTTGGTCCAGAAGCAGTTGAACGCGGCATGAAAATACTCGACCAGGACCCTGTTTCCAGCTCGACAGTCTCGTACGCCGGCCTGATCGAAAAGATTGAGATATTACGTTCGACTCTGCGCTGGGCTTCCAAGCTCGAACGTTCGGATATCGAGAAGCTGCTGCGGCAGGCGGGATCCCTGCGGGACGAAGTCATGCAGCTCTCTCACAAGGAGCGCTTCGTCAATGCGGCGGCCGCCGAACCAACCCGAACTGATCTCTCACGGGGCCAGCGGCGCAAGGCGCTGATTGAGCGCAGCTTCATCTTCGAGGGCGCCTTTGGAGACAATCCAAAGCTCCTGGAGGCGCTGGAGACCGCGGAGAAGGCCGCTCCCACGGGATTGCCCGTGTTGATTGACGGGGAGAGTGGAACGGGCAAGGAGTTGATGGCGCGGGTCATTCACGCCAACGGTGATCGGGCCAACAGGCCGTTTGTGTCGGTCAACTGCGGCGCCATCCCCGACAACCTGCTCGAGTCCGAGCTGTTTGGACACTGCAAGGGTGCCTTCACCGGCGCGGTCAGTGATCGCAAGGGCAAGTTTGAGAGCGCACACACGGGCACCATCTTCCTGGACGAAATCGGGGAATTGCCCCTGGCTGGCCAGGTGAAGCTGCTGCGGGTCCTGGAAGCACACGAAATCCAGCGAGTGGGATCGGACCAGCCGATTCGCGTGGACACGCGGGTCGTTGCGGCGACCAACCGCAATCTTCGGAAAATGAGCGAAGAGGGGCGTTTCCGGGAGGATCTCTACTATCGCCTCGGTGTCATCCACGTGACCTTGCCGCCGCTGCGCGAGCGCACGGACGAGATCCCTCTTTTGTTTCAGTTCTTCGGCGATGAAGCCGCGGAGGCGCTCAAGCGCCGGCCCATCGAGATGAGCCGCCGTCTGCGCACATTCCTGCTGGACTATGCGTATCCAGGCAACATCCGCGAGTTGCGCAACATCATTTACCGCCTGTCCTGTCTGGCAGGTCAGACCGCCGATATCGAGCATCTGCCGGTTGATATCCGTCCAGCAGCACAGGCCAAACGCTCATCAGATATGAGCGCGGGCGATGATGGACAGCCCTTGAGTGGCGATGCGTTGAGCGAGGCCAAACGCGCTGCCAGCGACCTGGCCGAGCGCGAGTTCCTGGAGCGCGGGCTGCATGAGGTGGGCGGCATCGTGGTCGAGCTGGCCAAACGTTGCAACATGAACCGTTCGCATCTGCAGGTCTTGCTGAAGAAGCACGGTATCCATTCGAAAGACTTCCGGGCGAGCGCCCGTCCCAGCAACTGATACGGGATACCGAATGCGGCTGCGGACCCACGCCGGGCCGGTGTGTCCGTGCTGGCACGGCATGCCGACTACGGCATACAACTACCGCATACGGACAATGGTCCGGTCCGGGCTTCCCAGGTCTTCAGCGTGCACCACCACGGCGGTCACGTTGTCCCGTGCCTTGCGATCCAGTGCAATATCCACAAGGGCATCGCACGCCATCCGGCAGATCCCGGTCAGCAAAGCCTGCTCCATCAGGAATGCACTGACGACGTTGCTCAGCCCATCGGTGCACAGGAGAAAGATATCTCCATCCTGCAACTCGAGGGTCAGTTGATCGATGTGCAACGAGTCTTCGGCGCCGAGGGCGTGCGTAATGTAGTTGGCCTGCGGCAGCTCAACGGTATCCTCATACCCGGACACTTGTTTCCAGCGCGCTGCTTCTATGTGATTGTGGTCGCGGGTGAGTTGTTTCAGGCGCCGGCCCCGGTAGAGATAAATGCGGCTGTCGCCGGCCCACAGACAGCTGCAGTAATTTCCCGCGGACACGAGAGCGGCGACGGTAGTTCCGATCAGCGGCACGTTACGTCGAGGCGCCTCGGCGCGCAGGTGACGATTGACTTCCCACAAGCGCTCCACTGCCATAGAGACCCGGTCCTCCAGGCGCTCCGTGATGGGCAGGTCCACCAGGCTCTGCATCGCCAGTCCGCTGGCAAACTCGCCCAGGGAATGTCCACCCATACCGTCGGCAACAGCCCAGACGCCATGTTCGGATTGCTCCAGGCAGGAGTCCTCGTTGACCTGGCGGACGCGGCCGGGATGCGATCGGGACGCCGAGGTCCACAGAATCGAGCTCGTCTGCGCGTCCATGCTGGAAGCCTCCTCGCTCGCGCTCATCACGTTCCTCCGTTAGTGGCACCCTGTATGATATTCAACGCATTCTGCGCGGTGTTGACATTTACGTCCCCGCCGGAATTCTTGACGTCGATGTTCGTAGTGATGAGATTCAACTGGTCGGCAAAGTAGTTGGTCTGAAAGAAGTTGACCGTCGGCACGATCCGATCGCTCGCGGGCACGAACGGCTGAAAGGCGAACAGGCACCAATCACCCGTGAGACCGGCGCCCCGGATGGCAGTCATTGCCTTGTAGTCCAGAGCACGGTTGCGGGGCAGGTCGACGATGGTCAAGGTGGTCATGTTGGCAGTCCTGTTATTCCTTTGGGGTCCGGTGGGGCCATGTGGGCTCCCCACCTCGCCGCTTGGATGCATGGGTCGATTCGTTCAGTCAGCGCACCAGGTCGGGGTCACGAACACGGATCCAACCGGCTCGAACGTGGACTGCGAGGAATAGTTGGACTGATCCGCGCTGTTGCCGATCGCGACGGGGGCGCAGGAAGCGATGTTGAACTTCTGGGCCAGCTCGTTGCTCTGCACGCTGGTTGGCACGGCCTGGCCGGTCAGGGCGACGCCGCCGCGAACTTCGGTCATGTCCTGGGTATCGAGCTCCTGGCTCAGGTTTTCGATCTTCATGTGAGGTCTCCTAAAGTCGTTGAGTGTTTGATTTGAGGTTTAAAAGTTTTGAGCCTGCGGCTCGCAGACCTACACTGCGAGGGACGTGCCAGGGGCGCTTGCAACGACGTGGCGCTTCCTCAAGCGATTGAAACCAGAGGAAAAACAATTTCGG
>Ga0207703_10002615_pt1 | contig 15533 bp, 10 predicted proteins | sample KBSSwiS12_FD_184304 | JGI IMG/M metagenome (GOLD analysis project Ga0207703, IMG submission 184304) | Switchgrass rhizosphere microbial communities from Kellogg Biological Station, Michigan, USA - KBS Switchgrass S1-2 (SPAdes) (version 2) | ecosystem: Host-associated > Plants > Roots >... | reverse complement strand
AACGAAAGACAGAAGCCGTCTTCCGTCGCGACCAGCGCCGGTTTGCCGCGGGCGTCGGTCCGGAACCTCCACTGTCGCGGTGCGACTCCGGCGTACCGCGATAACGATGTCCGCAGCAGCGCGTGGGCCGCGGCATAGTCGCGCCGATCCCGCGCGAACATCAACCGCACGTACCGTGCGTGCTCGTCGGGCGACAACATCGCGGCCGCCGTCGCGATGTCAGCCTCCTCCAGGGCGTCGGTTACGCGATAGCGGACGTGGACTTCTCCCGCCCCCAGCGTCCTTTCCACGCCCTCATTGTGCAGGATCGGGCCGCGTCCGCGTTTCGCACCAGCTTTCAGCACGATGAGCTTTGGCAAGTTCGGCAAACTACCGCGCGCAGCAGCGCCGTGCGACTTTCAGCCGGGTTCCCCGCCGCGCGTTGTGTACGCGGTGGCGGATGAGCGCGCGAAGTCTACGGCCTTTTCCGCCGGTAGTCTCTTCCATCGGACTTGCTTTAGACTTGAACCATGTGTCGGTTTTTCACCATCGCGTTTCTGGTGGCGCTCGGCTCGTTCGCGGCGGCGCAACAGCCGTCGTCCACGGCTCCCCGGAAAGGCGGCAACCCTGAAGCCGCGAAGCGATCGAATCCGGTCGCCGCGACGCCCGAGTCGATTGCTGCGGGCAAGCGCGCGTACGGCCAGCTGTGCGCCAACTGCCACGGGCCGTCGGGCAAAGGCGACGGCAGCGGCGCCGGCGCCGGAAGTCAGCCGGCGGACTTGACCGACGCGACGTGGGACTACGGGTCGAGCGACGGCGATCTGTTCGCCGTGATCCACGACGGCACCTCGGCCGACATGGGCCCTTACGGTGAACGTTTGAAAGAGACCGACATCTGGAACGTCATCAACTTCGTTCGCACGCTGGCCGTGAAGAAGCAGCCGTGATGCGACACGATTGGACGCTGCCCGAAATCCGTGCGATCTACGAGACGCCGCTTCTGAGCCTGCTGTTTCGCGCTCAGCAGGTCGCCCGCCAGTTCCATCAGCCCGACCAGGTGCAGACCTGTCATCTCGTGTCGATCAAGACGGGCGGCTGCCCGGAAGACTGCGCCTACTGTCCGCAGAGCGCGCACTACGACACGCCGGTCGCGCGCCAGGGTCTGATGGACGTCGAGGAGGTGTTGACGCGGGCGCGACGCGCGGCGGCCGATGGCGTCACCCGGTTGTGCATGGGCGCGGCCTGGCGCGACGCGCCGGACGGCCCGGAGTTCGACACCGTGCTGCGCATGGTGCGCGGCGTCGCCGACCTCGGGCTCGAGGTGTGCTGCACTCTCGGGATGCTCACCGACGACCAGGCGCGCCGCCTGAAGGACGCGGGGCTCACGGCATACAACCACAACCTCGATACGTCCCCGGAGTTCTACGGCAACATCATCACGACGCGCGTCTACCAGGAGCGGCTGCGCACGCTGGCCGCCGTGCGCAACGCCGGCGTCACCGTCTGCTGCGGCGGCATCATCGGGATGGGCGAGTCCGACGACGATCGACTCGGCCTGCTGCAACAGCTGGCCCGTCAGTCGCCGCACCCCGAGAGCGTGCCGATCAACCTGCTCCAGCGCGTGGCCGGCACACCGCTCGCCGACCGCTCTCCGGTCGATCCGCTCGTGCTCGTGCGTATGCTGGCGACGGCGCGCATCCTCATGCCGCGCGCGATGGTCCGTCTGGCCGCCGGGCGCGATCAATTGTCTCGCGAGGCGGAAATCCTGTGCTTCCTGGCCGGCGCAAACTCTATCTTTGTCGGTGACACGCTGCTCACGACGTCGAATCCCGCGCCGGCGACCGACGCGGCGTTACTCAGCGATCTCGGACTCACGGCGATGACGGCGGCGCGAATCGCTCGTGCGTAGGAGCCCGCTTCGAGCCGGCGCTGAATCGCCGAGTCTGGTGTGAACGCCGACGGCAGCCCCGACGTCGAAATGCAGTAGGGTAGGCGGCAGCGCCCACGAGCGACACGCCGACAGACTGTGTCTGACACTGACGCCAACGGAATATCCGATCGCATTCAGGACGTCCACCTGCTCTACGGATTCATTGCCGAGACGCAGTTCGCCTCGCCCGGCAGCGACGTGATCCTCTGGACCGACGGCAATGGGGACGGGGGCATCTGGACGGGCAGCTACCTCGCCGCCGAGGCGTTCCGTTACAAGGTCACGGGCTCCCCGACGGCCCGGGCGTATTTGCGGCGGGCTCTGGAGAGTGTCAGAGCCATCTCCGTCGTCGCCGAGAGCGGATTTCTTGCGCGCACGATTTTTCCACTCGACTCGCCGTTCATCGATCATCTGATAGATGCCGAAGAACGGCTGGGGCTCTTTCCGACCACTTACAACGGCAAGGACTCGTACTGGGTCGGCCATCCGACGCGCGATCAGTACTCAGGCGTGCTGTTGGGTCTCGGGGCGACTTACGACCTCGTGGACGATGACGAGGTCCGGACGATTTGCCGCGATATCATCACGCACCTGGTGGGCGCCCTCCTCCGGCACGGCTGGGTCATGGGAAATCCTGACCAGCCGGTTCAGGAAACCTACCTTTACCGGCCGGATCACCTGCTCAGCGTCCTGCAACTGGCCAAGCACGTGAATCCGTCCGACTTCGGATCCATCTACGATACGACCCGGGTTTTTCTGTCCCTGCTGGCCGGCCTGCCTTCGGCGCTCGAAATCAGGGACCTTCACGGGTCGTACTACAAGTTCAATCTGGACTACTCGTATTACTACAACCTGATCAGGCTCGAAGACGACTCGCATTATCGGGCGCGCTATCTGAAACAGTTTGCGAAACTGAGGAACGCGACCAGGACTCACGGGAACGCACAGTTCAACATGATCGATCGCGCGCTCAACGGGCCCGATCCCGTGCGCGATCAGGAAACCTCGGAGCTTCTCGATGCGCTCCTGGCGCGAGGCTTCAGAAACACCTTTGTCGATCTGAACGGCACGTACCCCGCCTGCGGAGAGGACCGCGCCTGCGATCCGATCCCGGTGGCTGAACGTCCCTACGCCGACTTCCTGTGGCAAAGAAGCCCGTTTGAGATGCGGTGTGACGGCGACGGAAGCCTGGAGTCTGCCGGAATTGATTACATTCTTCCCTACTGGATGGCTCGCTACTACGGCGTGTTGTGAGCCTGGACTTGCGGGACGGGTTGACATGCCACCGCCAGATCGCCTGGCAATCTCAGCGGCCGCCCGCTCGTTCGTTGTGTAAAATTGCCACATGTCGCGCGATGTGTCCGCCGATCTCGCGTCGCGGTTCGCCGAGATCGGCCGCCGCTTCGACACTCGAGGGTGGGTGCTCGGCACCAGCGGCAACTTCAGCGCGGTCGTGTCGCGGGAACCGCTCCGCCTCGCCATCACCGCCAGCTCGGTCCACAAAGGTCAGCTGCGCGCTGTCGACATCCTTGAATGCGACGAACACGGCGCGGTTGTGGGACTCGGTCGCGCTTCGTCGGGCGACGGAGGGTCCGTGCGGCGGGCTTCCGCGGAGACGCTGTTACATATCGAGATCGCGCGGCGACGAGGAGCGGGTGCCGTACTGCACACCCACTCGGTGTGGACCACCATCCTGTCGGATCTCTACGCGCCCCAAGGGGGCGTCAGCATCGAAGGGTACGAAATGCTGAAGGGTCTGGCAGGTGTGTCGTCGCACGAGCAGCGCGAGTGGGTCCCCATCGTCGAGAACGATCAGGAGATGCCGAGGCTCGCGCAGCGTGTCGGCGCGCTGCTCGAGGAGCAGCCCGGCGCGCACGCGTTTCTGCTCCGGCGTCACGGGCTTTACACGTGGGGCGAAACACTCGCCGATGCCGAGCGGCACATCGAGATTCTCGAGTTTCTCTTCGAGGCAGTCGGACGGACGGGGCAATTTGCAATTTACAATTCACAATTTACAAAGTGACGATCGTGATCAGGAAGCCACAGCGAGAAATGCTTCGTCGCTTTGTAAATTGTGAATTCCCGGAGGGGGAGTCATGGCGAAAGTGAGAGTTCCGGAGGAGCAGCGGTCGATCGACGAGCCGGCGGCCATCAAGGCTTTTCTGGCGGAGCACGGGATCGACTACGAACAGTGGCCGTCGGAATCGGGCCAGCCGGACGCGACCGCGGCTGCAATCCTCGAGATGTACGCTGGAAAGATCGATGCGCTCAAGGCGCGGGGCGGCTACGTCACCGCCGACGTCATCGACGTGAAACCTGATACGCCCGGTCTCGACGGCATGCTCGCGCGGTTCAACTCCGAGCACTGGCACGACGAAGACGAAGTCCGCTTCATCGTCGACGGCCGCGGCCTCTTTCACATTCATCCGGATCAGGGGCCGGTCTTCGCCATCGAAGTCGAGGCCGGTGATTTGATCCGCGTGCCGCGAGGCACGCATCACTGGTTCGATCTCTGCGCCGACCGCCGCATTCGAGCGATTCGTCTGTTCCAGGATCCCTCCGGCTGGACGCCGCATTACACGCAGAGCGGCGTCGATCGCGGATTTCAGCCGCTCTGCTTCGGACCGGCGTACTTTGCACCGATTCTCGCCAGGGACGTTTAACGAAGAGAATCGTCTTCGTGTTTTTGCGCCTTAGTGGCCCAGGCTGTCATCGGGGCGCATTTTCTACCTCTCTCAACCGTTATCGTGCGAAGTAGCACCGCCGTCAAGGCCATCGTCCTGGACATCGAAGGCACGACGACGCCGATCACGTTTGTCTACGATGTGCTGTTCCCATTCGCGCGCGCCCACTTGCGCGCGTACCTTCAGGATCCGAAGAACAGCGACGCGCTGCGCGAGCCGTTGCGCCGGTTGCGCGAAGAATGGGACGCCGATGCGGACCGCGGTCCGACTGAAGGCGGACACTTCGAGCACGCGAAGTACGTCGAGTGGCTGATGGATCGCGATCGCAAGTCGCCGGGGTTGAAGCTGCTGCAGGGCCAGATCTGGGAACAGGGATATCGCAGCGGCGAGCTCCACGGTGACGTGTTCGGCGATGTCGCGCCGGCGCTGCGCCGCTGGCACGACGCGGGCATCGTCGTGGCGATCTACTCGTCGGGCAGCGAGCTCGCCCAGCGCCTGTTGTTCGGGAGCACGAGTCAGGGAGACCTGACCCCGCTCATCGATCGCTTCTTCGATACGGCCGTCGGCGCCAAGCAGGCGCCGGACAGCTATCGGCGCATTGCCCGCGAGCTCGGGCGTCCGGCTGACGAAATCCTCTTCATTTCGGACGTGACCGCCGAGCTCGAGGCCGCGCGTTCGGCGGGCTGTCAGACGCTGCTGTGCGTGCGTCCCGGCAACCGCCCGCAGTCCCCTGATTCGCACCGCGCCGTCCGCAGCTTCGACGATGTCGCGGTATGAACACAGGGACCGCGCGAAGAAGGCTCGAACGCGCGAAGCTATGCTAGCATCCCGCCTTATGAAAGCGACTCTTGTGTGCGCTGCCGTGTGCGCGACTCTGCTCGGGCGTGGCCTGACGGCTGCGACGCTTCAAGTGACCAGCTCGGCGTTTCCGGCCAACGGAGCGATTCCCTCGAAGTACACCTGCGACGGCCAAGGGATGAATCCGCCGCTCGCCTTCACCGGCATTCCGGCGAAGACGCAAAGCCTCGTGCTCATCGTCGACGATCCCGACGTGCCCAGGAATCTGATGCCGTCCGGCGTGTTCGACCACTGGCTCATCTGGGATCTGGCCGCCGACAGCAAGGGGGTGGCGGAAGGTGCTCCCGAAGCCAAGAGGGGCCTGAACGGCACGGGACAGCAAGGCTATATGGGGCCCTGCCCGCCGGATCGGGAACACCGGTACTTCTTCAAGTTGTACGCGCTCGACACGAAACTGACCGCCAGAATCGCCAGCAAGCAGGATCTGGAGTCGGCGATGAAGGGCCACATCCTCGAACAGGCGGAGCTGGTTGGACGGTACGCCCGCAAGTAGCTCGCGCCAGGTCGGGTGGGTCGGGCAGGTCGAGTGGGACAGATCGGAATAGAGCGAGGCACAGATGTTCAAACGATTTTTCGCGGTTTCGGCAATCGCTTGCGTTGCGGCAATCGTCGCCGTCGCATCGACCACGCTGGTGGCACAGACGACCCACAATCCATCCGCCGAAGTGCCGGTGAAGCTGCGGTCCGCCGCGTCGACGCCGAAGGCTCCGCTGCCGTCGTCGGCCTCGGCGAAAACCTACGTGCCCCCGAAGACGCCGTGGGGCGACCCCGATCTGTCCGGCAACTACACGAACAAGTACGAGCAGGGGACGCCGTTCGAGCGGCCGCAGGAGTTCGAAGGGAAGCGCATCGAGGACGTGCAGGGAAAGGACCTTGCCGATGCGATTCAGCGGCGGCAGGACCAGGCGATCGAACGCGCTCCGTTCCTGTCGGGCGATCCAACCGGCACGATCGCCGGTCCGATGGAGTTCCGCGACATCTACGAAGTCAGCCGGGCGTCGCGGCCGTGGTTCGTCACCGATCCGACCGACGGCAAGATCCCGCCGATGACGGCGGAGGGCCAGCGACGGATTGCCGCGCGCCCGCGCACCGGGAGCAGCTTCAGCAACGGCGTGTACGACAGTTACGAAAACCTCGGCCTCTACGATCGCTGCATCACACGCGGATACCCGAGCTCGATGCTGCCCGCCATCTACGGCGACTCCTACCAGATCGTCCAGGGTCAGGGCTTCGTCGCGATTCGCATCGAGATGATTCACGAGACACGCGTCATCCCCCTCGGCAAGCAGCCGCACGTCAGCAAGGGCATCGCACTCGATATGGGCGACCCCCGCGGCCACTGGGAAGGCAACACGCTTGTCGTCGAAACGACGAATTTCAGGGATCGCAGCATCTACCGCAACGCCAACCCCGAGAAGATGCGTCTGGTCGAGCGCTTCACGCGCACTTCGCCTGCGACGATCGAGTGGTCGGTCACGGTCGACGATTCGTCGACGTGGACGCGCCCGTGGACGTTCGCGATGCCGCTGACGATGAACGACGCCGAACCGCTCTACGAGTACGCCTGCCACGAGGGCAATTACGCGATCAAGAACATCCTCACGGGATCCCGGGTGGCGGAGGCCGCCGCGAAGGCCGCGAAGTAGCAGGCGCCGGACATAAGGAAACGGCCCGTAGTCTGGAGCCCGTAGCCTGAAGCCCGAACCGTGCGCATCCAACTTTCCGTATCCTGGCCGATATTTGTTCGTTATCGGCTGGGACGTTGATAGTCCGCCGTTGACGCATCATCCTGCCGGTTTCTAAGATTCGTCTCGATCCACCCGCGGTCGTGCAGACCGAAAGGAAGAGACTTCATAAGGAGAACGTATGCGCCTGTTGAGAGGGTTACTGTTCGTCTTCGCATGCCTCGTGATGTTGCCGACCGCGGTTTTCGCACAGGCGTCCATCACGGGCGTTGTCAAGGACACGTCCGGCGCCGTACTGCCGGGAGTGACGGTTGAGGCGTCGAGCGACGTCCTCATCGAGAAAGTTCGTTCAGCCGTCACAGATGGCTCCGGCACCTACCGAATCGTGGACCTCCGGGCCGGCGTCTACAGCGTCTCGTTTACGCTGCCTGGTTTCAGCACCTACAAACGTGAAGGAATCGAGTTGACCGGCGCGTTCACGGCCACGATCAACGCCGACATGAAAATCGGCGCCGTCACCGAAACGATCACGGTATCGGGTGAAACGCCGATTGTCGACACGCAGAGCGTGCGGCGACAGACGACGGTCTCGAATGAAGTGATCTCGTCGATGCCCGCCGCGCGGTCGTACGCCGGCGTCATGATGCTCATCCCCGCGACCACGACTCAGGCCGGCGGCAACCTCGACATCCAGGTCACGCCCGGCATGCTCGTGTTCGGCGGCGCGGGTGGGCGCAACAACGAGGCGCGGATTCAGGTCGACGGTTTGAATACGGGCGCGGCGTTCAACGGCGCCGGAGTCTCGAGCTACATCCCCGACATCAGCAACGCGCAGGAAATTTCGATGACGACCTCGGGCGGGATGGGCGAAGCCGAAGTCGGCGGCCCCTCCTTCAGCATCGTCCCGAAAACGGGAGGCAATTCGGTCAAGGGCAGCCTCTACGCGTCGAACGTGACCAAGGGCATGGTCGGCGACAACTACAGCGACGACCTGAAGGCCCGGGGCCTCGTGACCCCAGGCAAACTTTACAAACTGTGGGACTACAACGTGGGCGTCGGCGGACCGATCAAGACGGATCGCGTGTGGTTCTTCTTCCAGTTCCGCGACGAGGGCAGCCACCGCACGGTGCCCGGCATGTTCGCGAACAAGAACATGGGCCTCGCCGACAAGTTCACCTACGAAGCCGACACCACGCGCCCGGCGGTTGCCGCCGGCAGCTGGCGGAACGCTGCGCTGCGTCTCACCTTCCAGCCCTCCACCCGCAACAAGTTCAACGTCTTCTGGGATCAGCAGATCCCGTGTCAGGGCGCCGGCGTGCTCGGCAGCACCGAAGGGTGCCGCCAGTCGGGCGACGGCGAAATCATCTGCGGCGCGCCTGGCGCGTCCAATCCTCCGTGCACGGCAACCGCAGCGCCGGAAATCGGCACCTACCTGTCCGGTTTCGGCCAGCGCGTGCAGCAGGCGACCTGGAGCTCACCGATGAGCAGCAAGCTGCTCCTCGAGGCGGGCTTCGGCACCTACTGGAGCCAGTGGGGCGGCGTGCCGCATCCCGGCAGCAACTTCTACAACCTCGTCGGAATGACCGAGCAGTGCACGGCCGGCTGCGCGAGCAACGGCAACATCTCGAACCTGAACTATCGCTCGGGCACGTACCGCCAGAACCTGCAGGGCACGATCGGCTGGCGCGCGTCGGCGTCGTACGTCACGGGCGCCCAGAGCATGAAGTTCGGCTATCAGGGCGGCTACCTGTACGACAACCAGTACGTGTACACCAACGACCAGTTCCTCCAGTTCCGCGTGAACAACGGTGTGCCGAACCAACTCACCGAGCAGATCAACTCGTTCCCGACGAACCAGCGCGTCCGCTACGATGCGTTCTACGGTCAGGAGCAGTGGACCTTCGGCCGACTGACCGTGCAGGGTGCGTTGCGCTTCGATCGCGCCTGGAGCTTCTTCCCCGAAGTGACCGTCGGACCCGTCCGCTTCCTGCCGACGGCGATCACTTATCCGGAGACCGACGGCGTTCACAGCTATAAGGACCTCACGCCGCGCGGCGGGTTCGCGTACGACCTGTTCGGCAACGGCAAGACGTCGATCAAGGTCAATGCCGGCAAGTACCTCCAGGCCGCTCAGAATGGTCTCGCCTATGGCGCCCTGCGTCCCTCGGGCCGTCTGACGACGACGACGACCCGCACGTGGACCGACGCGAACGGCAACTACGTTCCCGACTGCGACCTGTTGAACCGCAATCTCAACGGCGAATGCGCGGCCATCGGTACGGCAGCGTTCGGCACCAATGCGTTTACCAGCGACCTCGACGTCGACCTCCGCAACGGCTGGGGCGTCCGGCCAGGCGATTGGCAAGTCGGTGTGTCGGTTCAGCAGCAGATCCTCCCGCGTGTGTCGATCGAGGTCGGCTACAACCGCCGGTGGTGGTTGAATAACGAGACGGTCGTCGACAACAGCACCAACGTGGCGTCCGACTTCGGACAGTTCAGTGTCACCACGCCGACCGATTCCCGTCTGCCCGCCGAAGCCCAAGGTCGCGTCATCAGCGGCATCTACAACGTCAACCCGAATGTGGCGGCGCTCCAGAACAACGTGACCACGCTGGCCAGTAAGTACGGCGGCCAGAGCACTGTGACCAACGGCGTGCTGTTCAACGTCAGCGCGCGTCCGCGCAACGGCCTTGTCTTCCAGGGCGGGCTCGCCACCGGAGCGACCAGAAACGACTACTGCGCCGTTCTGGCGCAGTTGCCTGAAATCCAGACCGCGTCCGGCACGCTGAACGTCGGCATTCCTGGCGTGCAGCAGCCGTTTTGTAACTACTCGAGCGGCTTGATCACCCGGTTCACCGGTCTCGGCTCCTACACGTTGCCGAAGGTCGATGTTCTGCTGTCGGGCACGTTCCGCAGCGACCAGGGCGGCTCGCTGGCGGCGAACTACGCGGTGACGAGCGCGGCCGCGAATGCCGGCGGGCTTGGACGTCCGCTGTCCAACGCCGCGCCCAACGTCACCGTGAACCTCATTGAGCCGGGCACGCTCTTTGGCGACCGGGTCAACGAGTTCGACGTGCGTCTCGCGAAGATCCTGCGGTTCGGCCGTACGCGGACCAACGTCGGGTTCGACATCTACAACATCCTCAACTCGGCCCCAGTGCTGACCTACAACCAGGGCTTCATTCCGAACGGCAACTGGTTGATTCCCACTTCAGTGCTGCAGCCGCGATTCTGGAAGTTCAGCGTTCAGGTGGACTTCTAAACAGGCCGGTCGGTCTGGTGGGGCAGGCAGGTCAGGTTGGATCAGACGCGAGTCTGGTTCCACCTGGCCCACCGGCCTGACCAGCCAGACTTCCTCAGCCTCCAACGTTCGCGCGACCATCCCACCTGACTTCGGCTTTCTGGAGTGCAAACAAAACCAACTCTAGAAAGGGCGGAACTACGTACTTGCGGAATTGCGCAATTCGAGTCAAGTTTCGGGTTCTCAAGGGTTCGCGGCAGGTCAGCTCGGATAGGTCCGGTTCAAGTTTCCGGATTTCCGCGGTTCCCTCACCGTTTTGTGCTCGAAGCCCATGAATGGTCGTTGACTCCCCTCCAGGGGCTTCCTAGAATCGATTCAGCTCCATTTCAATCCCAAACAAAGCTGAGAAGCGATCGAGCGGGCACCTGGGGTGTCTCTGGCCCCCGGATGCAAAGGAGAATAGTGTGCAAAGTGTGAAGAAGTTGTTGTTCGCGCTCGCTTTACTGGCGGTCGTACCGGCCTCGGCGTTCGCCCAGGCCTCGATTACCGGCGTCGTCAAGGACACCTCCGGCGCCGTGCTTCCGGGAGTCACCGTCGAGGCGTCGAGCGACGTGTTGATTGAAAAGGTGCGATCGGCCGTTACCGACGGCAGCGGCCAATACCGTATTGTCGACCTCCGCGCGGGCATCTACTCCGTGACGTTCTCGTTGACCGGCTTCAACACGGTCAAACGCGAAGGCGTCGAGCTGACCGGTTCGTTTACCGCATCGATCAACGCCGACCTGAAGGTCGGCAGCCTGCAGGAGACGATTACCGTCACCGGCGAGACCCCGATTGTCGATACGCAGAGCGTTCGTCGACAGACGACGATCAGCAACGAGGTGATCTCGTCCATGCCGGCCGCGCGCTCCTACGCGGGCGTGATGATGCTCATCCCTTCGACCATTACACAGGCCGGCACCAACCTCGACATCCAGGTCACACCCGGGATGCTCGTGTTCGGCGGCGCGGGCGGGCGGAACAACGAGGCGCGCATTCAGGTGGACGGTCTCAACACGGGCGCGGCCTTCAACGGTGCCGGCGTCTCGAGCTACGTCCCGGACATCGGCAACGCCGCGGAAATCTCCACGACCACATCCGGTGGCATGGGCGAAGCGGAGGTCGGTGGCCCATCGTTCAGCATCGTGCCGAAAACCGGCGGCAACTCCATCAAGGGCAGCCTCTACGCGTCGAACGTCACCAGCGGAATGGTCGGCAACAATTACACCGACGAGCTGAAAGCGGCGGGTCTGACCGCGCCGCCTGCGCTCCAGAAGGTGTGGGACTACAACATCGGCCTTGGCGGCCCGATCAAGAAGGACCACGCCTGGTTCTTCGTGCAGTTCCGCGACGAAGGCAGCCATCGCACAGTCGCCGGCATGTTCGCCAATCTGAACGCCGGTGATCCGACGAAGTTCCTGTACGCGGCGGACACCAGCCGCCCGGCCGTCCAGGCCGGCAGCTGGCGGAACGGTGCGCTGCGCCTGACCGTTCAGCCCACCACGCGCAACAAGCTCAACCTCTTCTGGGATGAACAACACCCGTGTCAGGGCGCCGCCTCTCTGGGTTCGACGGACGGATGCCGTCAATCAGGGCCTGGCGAAGTGATCTGCGGCGCCCCGGGATCCTCGAACCCCTCGTGCAGCGCAACCTCCGCTCCCGAGACGGGGACCTATCTCAGCCCGTACGGTCAGCGCGTGCAGCAGGCGACCTGGACTTCTCCGGTGTCGAACCGATTGCTCCTCGAGGCGGGCATCGGCACGTATCTCAGCCGGTGGGGCGGTTCGGAGCAGCCTGGCAATCCGACTCGCGACCTGGTGCGCGTCACCGAGCAGTGCGCGCCGACATGCGCCGGCAACGGCGGCATCGCCAACCTGGCGTACCGGTCACAGAACTGGGCCGCGAACTGGCAGGGCACGCACTCGTGGCGCGCCTCAGCGTCTTACGTGCTCGGGGCCCAGAGCATGAAGTTCGGATATCAGGGCGGCTACCTCGTCGACAATCAGCGGAACTTCCAGAACAACCAGAACATTGCGTTCAGGTTCAACAACGGTATCCCCAACCAGATCACCGAGACCATCACCCCGGTCGACACCAAACAGCGCGTGCGCTACGACTCGCTCTACGCACAGGAGCAGTGGACGATGGGGCGCATGACGGTGCAGGGAGCGTTGCGCTACGACCGCGCCTACAGCTGGTTCCCTGAAGTGACCGTTGGCCCGACCATCTTCCTGGCGAATCCGGTCACCTATCCGGAGACGCAGGGCGTCCACAGCTACAACGACATCACCCCGCGGCTGGGGATGGCGATGGATCTGTTCGGCACGGGCAAGACGTCCCTCAAGGTCAACGTGGGCAAGTACCTTCAGGCCGCGCAGAATGGCTTGAGCTACGGCGCCCTGCGGCCGACCTCGCGGCTCACCACGACTGTCACCCGCACGTGGACCGACGCGAACAGCAACTTCAAGGCGGACTGCGATCTGCTGAACCCGGCGGCGCAGTCGGCCGCAACGACGGGCAGCATCGACGGCTGCGCGGCGATCAGCACGTTGAACTTCGGCAAGGACGTGTTCACCAGCGATCTCGATCCGGCACTCCGCGGCGGCTGGGGCGTCCGGCAGGGCGACTGGCAGTTCGGCGTGTCGCTGCAGCAGCAAATCCTGCCGCGCGTGTCGATCGAGGTGGGCTACAACCGCCGGTGGTGGCTGAACAACGAAACCGTCGTCGACAACGTCCTCAACACGGCGAGCGACTTCGGCGTGTTCAGCATTACCGCGCCACTCGATTCACGGTTGCCCAACGGGGGAGGCCAGCTGATCTCCGGTCTCTATAACATCAACCCCAATGTGGCGTCGCTGACCAACAACGTAACCACTCAAGCCGCCAACTACGGCGGTCAGACGACGGTGACCAACGGCATGCTGCTCAACGTCAGCGCGCGGCCGCGCAACGGCCTCGTGTTCCAGGGCGGGATGGGCGGCGGAACCACGAAGACGGAGAGTTGCGCAGTCCGGGCGCTGCTGCCGGAGACCAACGCGGTCAACCCCTACTGCGACACCTCGACTGGATTCACCAAGCGGTTCACCGGCCTCGGCTCGTACACGCTGCCGAAGGTCGACGTGCTGGTGTCGGGCACGTTCCGCAGCGACCAGGGAGGCCAGTTGGCCGCGAACCTGGTCGTCACGACGGCTCAAGCCGCCGTGACGCTCGGCAGGCCTCTGTCGCTCGCCGCTCCGAACGTCACGGTGAACCTGGTGGAGCCCGGCACGTTGTATGGCGATCGCGTCAACGAATTCGACGTCCGTCTCGCGAAGATCCTGAAGTTCGGACGCACGCGCACGAACGTCGGGTTCGACATCTACAACATCCTGAACTCGGCGGCCGTCCTGAGCTACAACCAGTCGTACAGCGCGGCCGGCGCCTGGCTGGTCCCGACCGGCGTGCTTCAGCCGCGATTCTGGAAGTTCAGCGTCCAGGTGGACTTCTAAACAGGTCTGGGAGGGCAGGGGGTCGGGCAGGATCAGACGCGAGTCGGGTCCGACCCAGCCCATCTGCCTGACCAGTCAGTATTTCTTCTCGACTCTTCCACCGTCAAGATCGATGACCTGGTCCGTTTCGGGCGGTCGATCCAGTCCAAATCCGGTTTTCCGGATCCCTCGATTGATATAACAGAAACCTGTTAGGAAATCGTTGACTTGATCAGGTCATCGCTCCAGAATCCGAGCATCCCGGGCGCGGGTCCAGGCGGAGGGCTCCTGTTTTCCGCACGGTCAGCGCCGATCCCGCGGGACAAGGAGAAGTTAATGCGCCTGTTGAAAGCCCTCGGGTTCGTGTGTGCGTGGCTGCTGATCGTGCCCGCCCCGGCGTTCGCCCAGGCCACCATCACTGGAATCGTCAAAGACTCCTCGGGCGCGGTCCTGCCGGGCGTGACGGTTGAAGCGACCGGCCCCGCCCTGCTGGCGCCGCGGTCGGTCGTGTCCGAGGGCACCGGCATTTACCGGCTGCTCGACCTCCCACCCGGCACCTACAAACTGGACTTTACGCTGGGCGGGTTTACGCGGGTCGTCCGTGAAGGCATCGAGGCGTCCGGGACTGGCGTCTTCACCATCAACGTCGACATGAAGGTCGGCGCGGTGTCGGAAACAATCACGGTGACCGGCGAGACGCCGGTCGTCGACGTCCAGAACGCCAAGCGCGAGGTCACGCTCAGGGCGGACGTCATCGAGAACCTGCCGGGCACGCACGCCTACGGCGCGATTCTCAACGTCATGCCCGGGTTCACCGTCGATCAAAACGGTCTCGCGAACACCCCGACCATGACATTCTTCACGGCTCGCGGCGGCAACACGAACGAAGGCCGCATGGCGATCAACGGGATGGTGGTGGCGGCGACGTTCAACGGCGGCGGCGTCTCGTCGCTGACCTACGACGCCAACAACGTGGAGGAAGTCTCGGTCACCGTTTCCGGCGGCCTGGGCGAAAGCGACGTCGGCGGTCCGGTGATGAATCTCATCCCGAAGGGCGGCGGCAACCGCTTCGCGGGTCAGCTGTTTTACCAGAACGCCGGCGACTGGTCGCGCGGCGATAACCTCGATGACTCCCTGCGCAATCTGCAGACGCCGATCACGCTCGGTCCCGGAATTATCAGCTCGTACGATTTCAACCCGTCGTACGGCGGACCGATCAAGCGCGACAAAGTCTGGTTCTATGGCTCCTATCGCAACTACGCAACGGCGCAGGGCGTGGAAGGTCTCTTCGCGAACAAGTACGCCCTCGACGCGGCGCACTGGGACTATCTGAAAGATACGACGCTGCCCGTGCGCAACGTTCAGGGGCGCACGGACTACCAGGGCCGCGTCACGGCGCAGCTCACGCCGAAGAACCGCGTGATGTTCAGTCACGAGTACCAGCTCAGGTGCGACGGGTCGACGCTGACGCTGGAGGGTGACGGCTGCCGTACTCGCGAGGCCGACTGGATCGGGATCGGGAACGGCACGACCACGTCGTCGCCGGAGGCCGCCACCGGGTACTTCAAGCTGCCGTACTACGTGACGCAGGCCACCTGGACGGCGCCGGCCACCAGCCGCATGCTGCTGGACGCCGGGTTCAGCCGCTAC
>Ga0207703_10002611_pt1 | contig 15550 bp, 16 predicted proteins | sample KBSSwiS12_FD_184304 | JGI IMG/M metagenome (GOLD analysis project Ga0207703, IMG submission 184304) | Switchgrass rhizosphere microbial communities from Kellogg Biological Station, Michigan, USA - KBS Switchgrass S1-2 (SPAdes) (version 2) | ecosystem: Host-associated > Plants > Roots >... | reverse complement strand
ACTACGCGGTGCAATTCCAGTCCCACTTCGTCGAGCGTCGTGGTGTCAAGAATAATTTCGAACGAACCAATGCGTATCTCGCTTGCTGGAACCTTTTTGAGGTAATCATCAATGACGTGAACCGACTCCTTCGGCCGTGGCGGCGCTTGAGGAAAAGCGTCCGATTGGCCTGAGGTGGCCTGATTAAATCGGACACGCCGCTTGGTATTATCCAAGAGGAGCAAGCGTCGTGAGAAAGATGAAGAGGACGATTCAGCAGTATTCCCCGGAGTTGCGGGCCGAGGCGGTGCGACTGGTTCTGGACCAGGGCCTGACACAGGGGGAAGTGGCACAACGCCTATCGGTTCCCAAAGGCACGGTAGCCAATTGGGTAGCAGCGGCGAAACATGGCCGTGGCCCGATCAGTGGCGCAAAGACGGCCCAGGAACTCGAGAGCGAGATCGCGAAGTTGCGCAAAGAGCTGACGGAAGTCAAGCAGGAGCGCGAAATATTAAAAAAAGCGGCAGCGTACTTTGCCAAGGAATCGCAGCAAGGTACGCGTTCATGAAGCGCTGGGGCGAAGTTTATTCCATCAGCGTGATGAGTCGGTTGTTGGAAGTATCACGCAGTGGATATTACGACTGGCTCACTCGTGGGCCTTCAGCTCGATCCCGTGAGGATGAGCGGCTGAAGATTGAAATTCGTACCGCTCACCAGCGTAGTCGCGAAACCTATGGGCCACGGCGCCTGCAGCCGGAGTTGGCTGCAAAGGGGATACGGGCAGGGCGAGACCGGATCACTCGACTGCGCCGCTCCATGGGCCTGTATTGCCGCCAGAGACGTAGGTTCAAGGTCACGACAAACTCGTGTCACAACCTGCCTGTGGCGCCGAATCTGTTGAACCAGAGCTTCGAACCCACGGCTCCGAACCAGGTCTGGGTGAGTGATCTGACATACATCGCCACCGGTGAGGGCTGGCTGTATCTGGCCGGGATCAAAGACCTCTTCACGTGCGAGATCGTCGGTTACGCAATGAGCGAGCGGATGAAACCGGAATTGACCGGAAGAGCTCTATTTCGAGCAGTGCAACAACACCGCCCGGCTGCCGGAACTATCCATCATTCGGATCGCGGCAGTCAATACTGTGCTGAAGAATACCAGACGATGTTGAATCAGTTTGGCTTCCGGGTATCGATGTCACGCAAAGGAAATTGCTTCGACAATGCGCCGATGGAGAGCTTCTGGGGAAGTCTGAAGACCGAGTTGGTTCACCATCGGAACTTCTCAACTCGAGCAGAGGCGGAGACTGTTATTCGAGAATACATCGAGGTGTTTTATAACAGGCAGAGGCGTCATTCCCGCCTCGGATATCGATCCCCTGTTGTGTTTGCGAAGAACTTCAGATAGATTGAAATTCCTCCAAGCGGCCGTGTCCGTCAGACCCAGGCCACCTCAAAGTCCTTCTCGATAGTTTGCCGCTTTGAATCGTCAACAGCGGACAGCGAGTAGAGTTCCGGCTCGAACCCGGTGCTTCGTGGCCTTAACCGACTCACCACGACACGACTGCCTTTTTCGGCGTAGACGGCTATCTTCCCGTCGGGCCCGGCCCAGCGGTTGAGATAGAAGACCGGCACGAAGTGGTGATCGATTGGCTCACTCATTCAGCCAAGCATACAAGCACACGCCTGCCAAATCCCATCGCGTGACAGGCCGCGACCAACCCTGCTCGGCACCGTCCGCCCAGAAACTGCTCCCCAGGGCCATCGCCACGCGCTTACGAGGCAAGCGGCATTCTGGGTGCAGATCTGGCAGCAGATGTTAGGGTGCGGTCGCTAAGATATTGATGAGGAAAGAGAATATTTGGCGGAGAGAGAGAGAGAGGGATCGAACCTCAAAGGGTTTTTGACCCTTACACCCCTAACCCCAGTCTATAGGTGAACCGAGCTTCCCGTCAGCTTCGGCATGACTTACAAATCACGCGTCACCATGAACGATATGCGATCGCGGTGAGTGTGTCGTCGAGCGCCGAGACGGGCTCGGCCACGTTCTCGCTCGCGAAAGGCGACTTCGGTCGGATCTTGAGCACAGTGGCGCCCGGTCTACACGTCTGCTCTAGCGAGCTCATGCTTCCTCGTTGAATCCCAGTCACGGACGGATATAAAGAGAGAAACTCAGCGCGCCGCTCTGTCGCGAAGAATTCGTTTGAGAAGGTCCACCGGATCGACATCCATCGCTTCCGCAAGCGTTATGAGCTCGGGTACCGTCACCTGCCGTTGGTCGCTCTCAATCATGCCAATCACAGAGTGGGGCCGGCGAATACGGGCCGCCAGCTGCCGCTGGGTCAGGCCGGCGTTCTCGCGTGCTTTGGCCAGCACCGCTGCCACGGCGCGAGTAATGGGACTTCTGAGGGCCTTCAATTGTGCTCCGATTTCCAGAGCACACCTATCTACTGCAATAGCAGTCTGCTTTGATTTTCTGAGCAACCAGCGATAGGCTCACCATTTGTGGTAGCCAGCCTCGCCTAAGTCGACGCGTCTTCGCGCCCACGCTCGCAGACCGCACTGCAAAATGTCAGCTGTAGGGAGCCTGTATGACCCTGGACTTATTTTCCCAAGCCGCCTCGGCTGCAGAGATCCCGCACCGAGTTGTGACTCCCGAGCACGAGTTGGGCGCCTACGAGGCGCTCTGGGCGCGACAGGAAACTGGGTTCAAGTCGGTCACGCAGGCGTTCGGCGCCCACGCAGGCGCAATTCCGTCCGACTTCGTTCCCAGATCGGAGATCGAGAAGTACTCGCGGGCGGGGCTCGCAGCGATCCGGCAGGCGGGCATTGAGCACTTCGGCGTTCGCGTCCACGGAACGACCGATTACCCTGCACGACTTCGCGACGCCGATCACCCTGTCGGATTACTTTACTTCCAGGGAAATTGGAAGTTAGTCAACACACGGTGCGTTGCAGTGATCGGGACACGAGAGCCTACTCTTGAGGGCAAGCTTCGAGCGGCAAAGCTCGCCCGGCTGCTGGTCGCGGACGGGTTTACTGTAGTCTCCGGCCTTGCCCGGGGGATTGACACCGTGGCACACACGACGGCCATTGAGGCGGGGGGCTGCACGATTGCGGTGCTGGGCACGCCGATTACCGAATACTACCCACCGGAAAATCGCTCGCTCCAGCAGCACATCGCCCAGGAGCATCTGGTCATGAGTCAGGTGCCCATTGTTCAGCACTTTCGACAAGACGTGGACGCCAACAGCGATTTCTTCCCAGCACGCAACGCGACGATGTCGGCCTTGACCGAAGCGACCATCATCATCGAGGCAGGAGAGAGATCGGGTGCGTTGGTGCAAGCCCGTCACGCGCTGAAACAGAAGCGCAAACTCTTCATCCTGGAGAGCTGCTTTCAAAGTCCTTTGTTACATTGGCCCGGGACGTTCGCCAAGCAGGGAGCGATTCGGGTCGCGGACTACGAAGAGATCAGAAAGCACCTCACTAGTGTGCGCTGAAGGGTTGGCTGTGTGCCTGATTCGAGTTCCCTGCATTGAACCGGACGTATCGGGCTCCGGGTGCCCTCTCCCTGCGGCTTCATAAGCCATGGGCAAAAAATCAGAACTGAGCGGTATTCGCGCAAGGGGATCCAACAGGATCGAATTTGATTTCATGTTTGCGGGCATCCGCTACCGTCCCACGGTCAAGCGCATTCCGAATGAAGCCAATTTACGTCGAGCGCATCAGCAGCTCAAGCATATGAAGACGCGGGTAGAACGGGGAGAATTCAACTTTGCAGATGAGTTTCCCGACTACCGCTTTAGGACCGCCTTACCAGCGGGAAACAATGTTGAGCCATCGATCAAGCCCGAAACATGCAACGAGGTTGTCGATAAATTTATAGCTTATTGCGAGCTCCGAGTGTCGAAGGACGACATGGCTGCCTCGACGCTGGAAGACTACGAAGAAGTGTTGGATCGAGTAGTCCGGCCAGAGATCGGCCCCGATCTTTTCGAAAGGGTTATCTATTCACGCCTGGCTGCGATTGTTGCAGCCAAGACAAAGGGTGTGAAGAAGAAGACTTACAACAATATCGTCAGCGTCGTCCGGACGTACTTCAAGTTCGGCTACAAGGACCACCCTGGGAAGTTCAATCCGGCTCTCGCGCTTCCCGGATTTCGCATTACCGCCAAGGATCGTCCAAAGGTTCATCCGTTTGCGATCCAGGAAGCCGAACTGATTATCGCGGCTTCGCATCGGATGCACGGTGAGTGGTACGGCAACTACCAGGAGTTCCTATTCTTTACGGCTCTGCGGCATTCTGAGGTGTTTGCGCTGGAAGTCGACGATTGCGACTTGGTCAACGGCAAGATCAGCATCACGAAGGCCGTGGTCAATGGGCAACCGAAGAACCGGACCAAGACCAATCAGGATCGCGAGATCAATCTCTGCCCGCGAGCGCTGCAGGTACTGCACGCCCAACTGTCGCTGCGCGCGCAGATGGCTGCGGCCGGCATGATTAATCACAACCGTATGTTCTTTACGGCTGTTGGCGAGCCGTTTGTGAACACGTTTCTGCCGTATCGCCGTTGGACTGAAGTGCTCGAGACGCTTCCTCTTCGGTATCGCAAGCCGTACAACAGCCGCCACTCCTTCATCAGCTGGAGACTCATGATTGGCCACAATCGCCTGTTAGTGGCCCAGGAAGCCGGTCATAGCGTCTCCACGATGGAACGAGCCTATGCGGCTTGGATCACGGGTGCAAAGCCAGAGGACATCGAGCGGATCAAAGCTGCGATGGCAAGCCGACCGTTGACAGAAAATGCTGGCGAGGATCGCACGATCAGCAAACACTCGGACATTCCGCGACAGGTCGCTACGGTTTAGAAACCTTCATCGTCGTCCGACTCGCAATCTTTCTCTTCCTGGCGACCTCGGCGAGTTCATATGCCCAGGATCGGTTGAACTGGCCGGGCATTTTCGATGCATCAACCGCGGCGATGACATCAATGCCCCATTGCTTCCAAACAAAGACGCCGGCACTCGTTTGAGCAAAGTCGGCTATGCGCTTGGTCGCTTTGAATGCCTCCCTGCGGCGGCCCGGTGTGTTGAGACACTCCGCGAGATAGTGCTCGACGACTGTGCATGCAACACTAGCCTGAGTGATACCGTTGCCGTGTCGCTTTCCCGTGAGCCGCTGCAGATTGATGCATCGGCTTTCGAGGACGAGTAAGGGATGTAGAACGGCAACTGGCTTGTTGGCGTCGATCTCGAGGTTCACAGCCAACTTTCGGACGGCGTCGCTTTTGAGACCGAGAACGCCGCTGAGAATATCGATGTGCAGCTTCTCACCGCTCGCACCGGTGAAGTCGATTGTCGCGGCATTCGGTGTGTGATCGTCAATGCCTGGGATTTGAGCTTTACTTCCGAGCTCTCTAGCGATCACTTCGGCTTCGGTTTTGGTGCCGAGGAAATCTGCGTCGATCGTCAGGTAACGCCCTTCGAATGCGGGCAACTCGATCTTGTAGTACTCGGCCCAGGCGGTCAGGGACTGACCACCAACGAGCACCACGCTCGTCCAGTCAGGAAGCGCGTGAATTGCGTCGATAACTCTGGAGAGATCGGCTGGAGTAAACCAGTCGTAGTCGCTGTGGCTTACAAACTCGGCCAAGCCAGAACTTTGATCGATGCACCCGGACGGATGATACGCGCAGCCCGGTTGCGCTCCTGGATGGAGAGCCCTTTATCGTCGCAATACTTCTCCCACTCAGCCTGACGCCTTCGCTTTTCCGCGAATGAGTCTGAAGGAGGTTTGGGCTGCTGAGGGTTCATAAATGAACTTTGTCCAAGAGAGAAATCCATGTCAAGCGCACAGGTCCGGATAGATTCTTGCGCATTAAGACTGCGGGCGTCATTCCCGCTGCCCTAAGGAGGCGAACCTGCCACGGCTGCCGCCCGATTCCGTATTTCCGCTTATAAAACAATTAGTTATTCCACTGCGTGCGGCCGACAATTCCAATACCGGAAATCATTGTGCAGGGCTATAGACAGCCAAGAGACAGCAATTGGGGACCCCAAGGGGCCGCAGGCACTAAGCTGTCACTAGAAGGGAATGCAGGCCTCTACTAACTACCTGTTTTTATTAGAATTTTGGCTGGGGTGGCAGGATTCGAACCTACGAATGGCGGGATCAAAACCCGCTGCCTTACCACTTGGCGACACCCCAGCACATCAACCGAAAATCAACCCGAGCGGCTCCGCGTGCGGAGCAACTCGTGCACGGGGGAGGTATTCAGCCCCCGCGCAACGTAACTCGTCCACCGGTCCGGCACGCGCGCCGCGATGCGTTCCGCGTCGATCGCGGTCCCGCACGGCGCGAAGATACAGGAACCCGTTCCAGTCAGCCGGGCCGGTGCGAATTGCCCCAGCCAATCGAGGGCTTCCGCGACCACGGGGAAACGCCCGCGGACCACTGGCTCGCAATCGTTTCGACCGCCCGACTCCCGAAAGGCGCGCATTGTGATGATGGGGGAATTTCGTGTCAATTCAGGGCTCTGGAATACGTCCTTAGTTCCCACATGGACGCCAGGATGAATGACTACATACCAGGCTTCGGGCAGCTCCAAAGGCTGCAGATTCTCTCCCACGCCCTCCCCCCAAGCCGAAGAACCCCGAACGAAAACAGGCACATCCGCGCCCAGCGGTAGCCCCAGCTTGGCCAGCGCATCAATGGACAGCCCGCAGCCCCACACGTCATTCAAGCCGAGGAGCACGCTGGCAGCATCCGAGCTTCCGCCGCCCAAGCCGCCGCCCATGGGGATGCGCTTACGCACGCGCAGCGTCGCGCCTAGCCGCGAGCCAGTGGCTTGCTGCAAAGCCCGTGCGGCTCGTACGGTGAGGTCCGACTCGGGATCAACGCCTTCAGGACCATTCGGTCGCTCGATGCGACCATCTGAGCGCACGGAAATAGCGATCGTGTCGCAGAGGTCGATGAGCTGAAATACGGTCTGCAGCTCGTGGTACCCGTCAGGCCTACGGCCGGTGACGTGCAAGAAGAGATTCAGCTTTGCCGGCGCGGGCCACAACGTTTCGTCGGTCACGAATTCCAGCCGTCCACAACTAAGCGCACCCGAATCCCCTGTCGCTGGAGCGTCAATTTTGAAGGCAGCCACTCGCCCCCCACAGACATATAGTCCGTGTACTGTATCTGCCACCCGTCCTGCTCGAGCGTTGCCAAGCGCTGCTGCGCATCCAACGTTTCCTGAGCAGGATGGCCAGGCTCGGGCACACCGAGCACCCAATAACGCAGACTGTCGATTGGTGGATCAAATCCCAGTTTGTTTGTCAGTTCGGCCTTGGCGGCATCATTCTCGAGTCGATCGCCACGCGATGTGACGATGCTCACTGCCGACCCGTCAGATGTAACTTGCACTCCACCTGCACCCAGCGGTCCATCGAGCGACATGTGAGTCTGTTTGCCGCTCTGCGTCCAACGCAAACGTGCGTTGAAACCGTCGCTGCCGGTAGCGACAGCCACACGTCCCTTCAACTCGAACTGATCGCGCGCTTGAAGCTGCGGTCGGCGAGTCTCCCAGGATTGCGCAGAGGCCGGCGGCGCCTCGTGTTGAACCGGAACGGTCCGACAACTAGCAAGCATCACAACAACCGTCGCCCAAAGAAGCTTACGAAGCATCTTTGAGGAACCGAGACATCGTAGCCTTCAACAACGGAGCATCCGGCGCCCGCGCAATCGCAGCTGCCCAAACACGACGCGCATCCTGATGCTTGCCACTAGCCCACAACACCTCGCCCCAATGTGCCGCAATATCAGCATCGTGTTCGAGGGAGTACGCATGTTCGAGGTGAGGAACCGCCCCTTTGGGATCGCCCTGCCGATACCGCACCCATCCGAGACTATCGAGCACGGCGGGACTATCTGGCGTTGCGAGCAACGCCTTGTGAATGAGGCCTTCGGCACGCGGGAGGTCGATGTTGTGATCGGCAAGCGTGTACCCGAGCGCATTCATCAACACGGGATCGTCCGGACGCTCCTGCAGTAGCTTTTCGAGGACTTCCACGGATTCTTTGATGCGCCCAGCGCGCTCGAGAATGACCGCGCGGTCGTACTCGATAGCCGGATGTTTGGGGTGCTTTTCGAGCGCAGCCGCCAGCAACTCGAGCCCGCTGTCGGCCTCACCATGATCCGCGAGCAATCGCGCTTCTGAAAGGCGTGCCTCAAACTCCGAGTCCGGATGATCCGACACATAGGCGTCCATCAACAGCATCGCCTCGGCACGCTGGCTTCGCGTCAGCAGAATCGACGCCGCCTTCGAACGCGCCTCGAGTGCTAACGACGAATCTCCGAGCCGACGATATCCTGCGAGCGCGGCGTCAGTATCCCCATCTCGTTGCGCAATATCAGCGAGATACAACAATGCGGCGTCTGACGACTCTCCCTTGGTTGCGATCTCGGTGAAGCGTTGTTGCGCCTCTTTGAAATCACCAGCGTTGTACGCAAGCAGAGCCAAACGCCTGTCGATCTCTCCGTGCGAAGCCTTGGTACTCCTGAGGCGCTCCAGCTCCTGATGTGCCTCCTCATTCCTATCGAGCGCGACCAGGACTTCCGACAGCTCGAACGCGCCCCGCGTCGAATCTTCCTGCATGATTTCCCGCGCGGTAGCTATGGCTTTCGCCGCGTCCCCACGCATGACGTATGCGCGAGCCAAAACCCGCTTGGCGCCAAACTGCTTCGGATCACGGTCGAGTGCCATCTGGGCATACCGTTCCGCCCGCTGCGCATCGTTCGCGTCCAAAGCCAGCTCAGCAAGCAACGCATCGGTATCAGGGGATATCGTTGCGGGGTCCAACGCCCCGCTCATCGCCGCGAGTACAGCGGGCGGGTCCGACTGCATCAGGAGCAACCCTGCGAGCTCGCTCAGGCCGGAAGAATCCTGGGCGTTCTGCAGCTTCGCGAAATCGACGATGGCAGAGCGGGCGTCGGCGATCTTGTACAGCTTGATCGCGACGGTCGCGTACATTGCCGAGGCTTCTTTGTCACCCGGGGCAAGCGTCCGCCATCGAGCCGCCGATTTCCACGCCGCTGGAACGTGTTCACACGCCAGCGCAACCTCGCTAGCGCGCCGAGCAAGCGGAATAGCGCCGTGCTGAGCTGCCTCTGCATAGCTTTCCGAGGCCGTCTTGCAATCGCCCCGCGTCAACGCAATCTCAGCGACGACGGTCAGAGCGGCGGGATCGTGGCTGACCGGATCGTCTTTGGGCGCCGGGGAAGCCGTACATCCGGCAAGCAGCGCTAAGCCCGTCGTCAGGAGTAAGAGAGTAATTCGATGCACAGCGGCTACTTTACGGCAACACCCGGGCGTTGTGTGCCTTGTCATAGGCGGCAGCCATCCCCGAGAATGCCGCGCCTCAAAACAGCCTGGACCCCATGAAGGACTCAATCCGCCTCCGCCTCGAAAAGATGACCGACCGGTTCGAGGAGGTTGGCCGACTGCTTGCGACCTCCGACGTTGCGGGCGGCTCGCAGCAATTCCGTGATCTGTCCATGGAATATGCCCGTCTGGAACCGCTGGCAGAGGCGTTCCGCGGGTACCACGGACTCGAGCGCGACCTGGCAGCCGCCCAGGAGATGCTGGGCGACTCCGACCCGGACATGCGCAACCTTGGGGCGGAGGAGGTGGGCCGCGTCCAGCGCGACCTGTCGTCCGCCGAGGCAGACCTGCGCAAGCTCCTCATCCCGAAGGACCCGCGCGACGACAAGAACATCTTCCTGGAAATACGCGCAGGTACGGGCGGCGATGAAGCGGCAATCTTCGCCGGCGACCTGTTCCGCATGTACTCACGCTACGCCGAAAGTCACGGGCTGACGGTCGAAATCATCAGCGAGAACCGCGGTGAGCACGGTGGGTACCGTGAGGTCATCAGTCGCATGGCGGGCAAGGGTGTATTCGCGAAGCTGAAATTCGAGTCGGGCACCCATCGTGTACAGCGTGTTCCAGCGACGGAGGCTCAGGGCCGAATTCATACGTCGGCATGTACCGTCGCCATCCTTCCGGAGCTCGATGAAGTCGAAGAAATTGACCTGAATCCGGCCGATCTCAGAGTTGACACCTATCGTTCCTCAGGCGCCGGCGGTCAGCACGTGAACAAGACCGATTCGGCCATCCGCATCACCCACATCCCGACGGGCATCGTGGTCGAGTGCCAGGATGAACGCTCGCAGCACAAGAACCGCTCGCGGGCCATGGCTTTGCTCAAGGCGCGATTGCTGGCAGCCGAGCAGGAAAAGCAACAGAGCGCACAGGCGCAATCGCGCAAGCTCCAGGTTGGAAGCGGCGACCGCTCAGAACGCATCCGCACCTACAACTTCCCGCAGGGCCGCGTCACCGATCATCGCATCAACCTGACTCTGTACCAACTCCAGAAGGTCATGGACGGTGATCTCGATGAGTTGCTGAATGCGCTCCAACAGGAATACCAGACTGAGCAGCTGAACGACGAGGAATAATGGATCGGACTTCGGACCTGGCGGTTGACAGCGTCACCGGAGTTGACGTCGCGCTGCCTGTGGCCGGACCCGGAGCACGATCTTTCGCGTTTCTGATCGACTGGACAATCCGCACCATACTGAGCGTTGCCTGGTATATCGTGGCCGCGATGGTACACAACGCCAGTTGGAGCCTCGCGGCCCCATTGACCCCGGACGCCAGTTGGTTTGTCTTTGTCGTCGCTCCTCCGGCGACAATTTATTTCCTCTATCACCCGGTGTGGGAAGTTGCGACACGTGGCCTGACTCCGGGAAAGCGCACGGCAGGCGTGCAGATCGTGAGCCGCGATGGCGGCGCGCCGAGCGTTGGCTCACTTCTCACGCGCAACGTGTTCCGCCTGGTTGACAGCTTTCCCGTCGCCTACGCACTCGGGCTGTTGACGACCCTGTTCACCCGGAACAATGTCCGAATCGGCGATCTCGCCGCCGGCACATTGCTCATCTACACCCGTAACGATGCAACACTGGCCCGCTTCCCAGGCAGGCAACTCGACGCCAGTTCCGCTGAAGTGTTGAGTGACCTGCTGCGGCGCTGGCCAGCGCTCGACAGCATGGCCCGGCGGCGGATTGCGGCCACGATCCTGGCAGATGCACCGGCCGAGACCGATGCGCAGTTGCGGCTGCAACTCGAAAACCTGACAAAGGAAACGCAGTGAGCGAATCCACTCGCGAAAATGCGTTGCGCCTGACACTTCTGCGTCGCTCGGGGCTGTGGGAAAATGCTGCCGCCCGCATACGCCGTCTGTCGGGAAAACGTACCGACGACGCCGCGGATGCAACCGCGATTGCCGATGACTATCGAATGCTCGCCCATGATGTCGCGAAAGTCCGGCGGTTGCTACCTGACTCGAGGGCACGCGAGTATCTCGAGGCAACCTATGCCCAGGCGCATGCGAGTTTGCACAGACCTGCATGGCACCCGGGATATGCCGTTCTCCATCTGTTCAGGGACGATATACCGGCCGTGATGCGCTGGCTCGGGCCGCACGTGTTCTGGGCTACCGTACTGTTCATTCTGACCGTTGTTGCGGGATACTGGATGGTGCATACCTACCCGGATCTCATCGCGCTGTTTGCATCGCCGGAGTTGATAGCGACTGTCGAGCGCGGGCAGCTATGGACCGAAGGGCTGTTAAATGTTGTCCCCTCCTCGGTCCTGTCACTGCAGATCCTCACGAACAACATCGTTGTCAGCCTGTTCGCCTACTGCGCGGGATTCCTGTTTGGGCTGGGAACCGTCTACGTCCTGGGCCTGAACGGCCTCATGCTGGGAGCGGTGTTCGCATTCACAGGCCTTCATGGCCTGGATGATGAGCTTTTCAGATTCGTCGTGGCGCACGGTTGCGTTGAAATTTCCGTAATGTGCCTGTCGGGCGCCGCCGGAGCCGCGGTTGGCGAGGCATTGATCCGGCCGGGCGCGGCAACCCGCGCGGAATCGTTCCAGCGCGCCGCCCTGCAGTCAGGCAAGCTCATCCTGGCGTGCGTGCTGCTGCTCGTGGGCTCAGGATTGATTGAGGGTTATATCTCGCCAAATCCCACGTTCTCGCTGCGCGCCCGAATTGCCATCGGCCTCGGCTACTGGCTCTTCATGATCGCACTGTTGAATGGCTGGCTGTTCGGATTACGCCGGCTCAAATCCGCCGCGACCGCCTGAGCAGTTCGTACTCCGCGAGCACCTTCTGCTCGAGGAGGTCTTCGGTAGCCGCAATAACCGGCGCCCCGAGTCTTCGCAGCAACGCACGCTGCGACTCAGCCCGACTTTCATGCTCTTCGGCCGCAAGTGATACCCACGGATCGAGCCAGTCGTGTGCCTCGCGTTTCGCCAGAGCTGGGATTTCCGAGCTGCGAATTCCGGCAACGACGACCAGGTGAGGCGGTGAAAGAAGCTTCACTGCCCGCGTCAACTGGTCGGCCACACTTGCGTCATCCAGATCGGTCAGTAAAACCACCAACCCGCGATGCTGCAACATGCTGCGAATGCGCACCGCCGCGGCGAGTGGATCCGACTCGGCGGACTGCACCGAAAGTTGCGCGAGAGTCCTGCGGATCCGCGTCACCGCAGGCAGCCCGCGATCCGGCGTACACACGGCCAGCGGCCGATCCGCAAACACCATCATCCCGATCCGATCATCATTGGGAACCACAATCTCCGCAAATCGTGCCACCACGTTTGCGTACACACCGAACCGATCCAGCCGCCCTGCCCGTACCTTACTCAAGCGACCGGCGTCGATTGCGACCAGCACATCCAGATGCTGGTCCTCGCTGAATTCCCGGGTTACCAGCCGCCGGGCGCGTGCGGTTGCCTTCCAGTCGATCCGCGCAAGCGAGTCACCTCGTACATATTCACGAAGCTGATGCAATTCCGACCCCGCTCCGATCAGGCGCCGCGGCCGGGCACCGGCCGGGTTGCCGCGGGGTCGGCCGCGAACCCGAACCAACGTGTCTGGTGCGACTGCGATTTGCAGCGACGGACGAAGCTCGCGTGACCACCAGGCAAGTCCCAAAGGACCCAGGAGTCTCGCTGGGATAACAGGCCACCGTTGTGGCCCCATTCGCACCGCAACCAATGTGAATGGATCGCGCTCCACGCCGCCGGCGGGTGCAAGAACCTTCCGAGTATTGCTGCCAATCGGCTCCACGCCGATGGGTGTCACCGGCGCGTACTCAACCGCCACCGGACGGGACGACTGGTTGTGAAATGCGTAAGCCGCGGTTTGTTCGCGGCCCAGAAATGCCCGTGGAGCGGTTTCAACTTCCGCGGTCACGGAGGCCCTATGAATAAACAGTGCCTCGACCGCCAGTCCGATCAACAACAGCGCGCCGGGAATTCGCCACAGGTCTGTCAACCCCGGATCCGTTGACCAGATGCCGGCAATCGCCAACACCGTCGTCAGCATGATCAACAGATAGGCGCGCTGCGAAAAGTGCATTTCCGTCAGCGAGGGACAGGCGTGTCGGCGAGCAGGCCCTTGACCACCTCAACGTCGGTCAACCCTTCCAAGGCCGCCTCAGGCGTGAGCACCAACCTGTGAGCCATCACCCAGGCAGCAGCTTCCTTGACGTCGTCCGGAGCGACGAACTCGCTGCCCCGCAGTCCAGCCGTGATCCGGGCGGCCTTCAGCAACGAAAGGGCTCCGCGAGTCGACAATCCAAGCGTCAACCGGGTGTGTTCACGCGAAGCTCGCGCAATATCCAGAACATAACCGGCCAACGCATCAGAGACATGAACTCTGTCAGCCTCGGCGCGTGCCCGCGTCAGCAGCGCAGGGTCCAGCGCTCCGACACTCTCCAACGTCGTCTGCGCGGCCGTTTGCATCCCACCGTAGCGGGCCAGAATCTCGACTTCAGACTCGCGATTTGGATAATCGATATCAATACGCAACATGAACCGGTCGAGCTGCGACTCGGGCAGCGGGTAAGTGCCCTCGAACTCGCGCGGATTCTGGGTCGCGAGCACCAGAAAATCAGCCGGTAAGCTCAGCACTTCCCGCTCGACGCTGACCTGCCGTTCCTCCATGGCCTCGAGCAGTGCCGATTGTGTTTTCGGGCCAGCCCGGTTGATTTCATCGACCAACACCACGTCGGCAAACAAGGGGCCGGGACGGAAGACAAAGTTACGCTGCGTCTCGTCAAATATATGCACACCGGTGATGTCACTGGGCATCAGATCCGGCGTGCCCTGGATACGCTTGAACTCGCCGCCCAGCGTGCGAGCAAGTGTCTTCGCCAACAGCGTCTTCCCGAGACCCGGAACACCTTGAACGAGAACGTGCCCGCGCGCGACGAGCGCAACAATGAGCGCGCGCGTAGGCCCTTCAGCGCCCACTACTACGCGCCCCAGCTCCCGTTGCAGCAATGATTCGACTTCCTGGATCGCGGAGCTCATGTATTGAGTTGCCTGTTGATTTTGATCATGAGGTTATGCAAACGGACGAGCGGCACCTTTGAAATACCCAACTGGGAATACCACGCTTTCAATTGCGCCAGATCAGCGGCAGCAATCCGGGGCTGACGCTCGAGGAAATCCCACGGCCGGCGCTTCAGAAAGTGATCGAACATCCGGCGAGCCGCCGCTGCCGGCGTCATTACGCGTGCAAGAAATCCCCCTGTCGCGCGTACCAGCTCAGCCTCGCGTGGCACAGGAGCTCGTGATGTCGGCAGGCGTAGCCGGGTTCCACCAAGAACCCAGGACAGCCACAAGGCGGCAACGATTGCGATTGTCATATGCAGGCGGGGGTCGCGGTAAAACTTGACCGGGTCGTAGTTCGCGCCGAGCCCCTGGTGCACGTCGTCGAACAGCACCGCGCCGTTCGACCCCAGGTTGATTGCGATAATGTTGGACAGGAGACGGGCGTTGTCCGCGAGTCCGAGAGCACGGTTCGTGAAAATCGAGCCGAGTCCACTCACGACAATACGACCGTTACCGAGAGGTCGGGTCCAAAAAGCGCCCTCGCCGGTTTGCCGCTCGTGGCCCAGTGTCAGCACGAAGCCCTCGTAGGGGACTTTGACCGCCCAGGGCTGCGACTCGTAGTCGGTCAGTGCAACTACCTGATGCACACCGTTGAAATAGGGGTGCTCACGATTTGGAATCAGCGTTTCGCGCCGTGCCTCTGGAAAGTGCAGCGGCAGGCGCACGATTGAATCCTTGGAGTCAGGCGCTTTTTTCGCCCGGAGGTCGCGGCTTCGAGTGGACTCAAACTCGAGTCCCGTCAACAGATTGAGGTCACCGGGGGTCATTCCACCCAAGGAAAACGCCCAGTCGGGAGTGTCGGACAACGCCGCCAGCACAACGAGCGTGTTACCTTCCCGAACCCAGTGGTCCAGGGGCCGGAACTCTTCAGTCTTGAAGACCGCCGTGGCAGGCAATGTAACAATCAACAGGTTGCCGGTGGCAGCCAGATTCTTTTTCGACAAGCGGTCATACCGATCACGCAGCGAGATCGTGCGAATGTGCTCGCGATCCAGCCATTGCATGGCGGCCTGGTAACCGTTGGCTCCGCGTTCTTCCGTGGTGGGTCGC
>Ga0207703_10002608_pt1 | contig 15563 bp, 13 predicted proteins | sample KBSSwiS12_FD_184304 | JGI IMG/M metagenome (GOLD analysis project Ga0207703, IMG submission 184304) | Switchgrass rhizosphere microbial communities from Kellogg Biological Station, Michigan, USA - KBS Switchgrass S1-2 (SPAdes) (version 2) | ecosystem: Host-associated > Plants > Roots >... | reverse complement strand
CGCGTTACCCCGGCGTGCAGACCTCCACTGCGGCCCTGACGGTGAAGGTCCAGCCGTCGGCCTCCGCGAGCGGTGGCTGCACCGCCCTGCCCCTGGGTGCCCCGGCCGCTGGTCTGGCCCTGGCCGCTCTCGGTCTCCTCGTCCGCCGCCGCCGGCAGTAGGCCGGCGCCGGATCCCCCCGGGGGGATTTCAGGCAACCCGATCGAATCGACGAACGTGAACTCGAAATCCCCCCTGATTCTCACCACGGCGAGCCTCGTGCTCGCCGTGGTGTTGTCGTCTTGTAGCGGCGCCGCGCTGGAGAAGACGGCCACGCAGGTCAACGCGCTCGACAATCACCTGTCGGTGCGCGGCCGCGTCTGCACGGATCCCCCGGACCCCAACGGCTTCCCGGTGAAGGTGGTGATGCTCGTCGACCAGTCCGGCTCGATGTGCATCAGCGATCCGCCCGGCAGCCAGGGCACCGCCGGCCTCTGCGAGCAGTTCGCCACCGCGGTGGGCATCCAGACTCCGGCCCGGGTGCGCGCGCTCCAGGCGCTGACCCAGCAGTTCGCGACCCAGCCCAACGTCCAGGTGAGCATCGTTCCCTGGGACACGAACGTGAAGAACGTCTGGCCGCCGGTCGCCACCGGCCAGCGGTTCGCGCGCCCTATCGGCATCGACACCTACATCGCGAACCTCCAGGCGCAGCTCGGGAAGGGGACCGACTTCCAGGGCGCGCTGAGCTACGCGTACGGCGTCATCGCCTCGGACATCGCGGACACCAACGTCAACAACCCGCAGCTGCTCCCGCGGACGCGGTACGTGGTCGTCCTGCTCACCGACGGAACTCCCTACCCCCGCTGCTCGGCGAACGACAACCTGAGCCAGTACGCGGACCCGACGCACCCCGAGCTCATCTGGGCCGATTCGCTGCCCGACTTCTGCAACCTCACCAATGCCCAGGGCACGGACGCGATCAACGGCTTCGTTCCCGGCACCGACCGCAACCAGAACTACCAGATCTTCAGCTACGTCGATCAGATCATGCAGCTGAAGCCGGCGTACAACGTCGGCGACATCCGGCTGCACACGGTCCTGCTCTTCAGCGACCAGGGCATCCAGACCTGCAACTCGCTGGGCCTCCTCTGTCAGGACATCTACGGCGTCTACCCCAACACCGCGCCGGCGGATTACCCGATGGCCGCGCATCAGGTCGCGACCTGGCTCCTGCAGCAGATGGCCGACCGGGGCAATGGCGTGTTCCAGGAGTTCCGGAACAACGACATCCAGAACCTGGGGCTCGGCGCCCTCGACTACACCTCACTCGCCAGCAAGAACGTGCTCAAGTCGCTCATCGTCCGCTCGCTGCGAAGCGTGCCCGACGGCAACGGCCGCGCGGTGGACAGCGACGGCGACGGCCTCAAGGACGATCTGGACCAGCCGTTCATCGACAAGAGCAACCAGTTCATCGCCGACTCGGACGGAGACTGCTTCGACGACAACTTCGAGGTCATCCACTCCGACCTCGGATTCAGGACAGACTCCAAGGACGTCCGAGGCTGCGATCCGGCCAGCCCCCTCACCCGGAACTGCGTGTGCCGTGATACCGACGGCGACGGCCTGAGCCAGTTCGCCGAGACCTACCTCAGTACCCGGGCGGGGCTGGTGGACAGCGACGGCGACGGGCTCCCCGACGGGCTGGAGGCGCAGTACGGCCTCGATCCGCTGAGCCGCAACTACAACGTCGACACCGACAACGACGGAATCGCCGACGACGAGGAGATCCGCGCCGGCACCGACCCCACCCGACCTGACCGCAACCTGTACGACCTCGCCGCCGTCCAGTACACCAGCTCGGCGGAGATTCAGCCCGACGGCAGCGTCTGCTACGACTACGTGGTGAGCAACCTCGAGCTGGTGACCCCGCCGAACGGCGTGGGCGCGGCCCAGGCGGGATACAATCTGTTCAAGGTGTGGTTCGCCGAAGCCCCGGAGAGCGCGGTGTCGTCCGACTACGGAGTCTGGAAGGTGGCCTGCGCGTGGGCGCAATACGATCCGTCCGGCATCCGCGTGCCCGCGGGGCCTGACATCCAGGTGGACGACGCGGCGTTCCTCCCGCCCAACCTCCTGATCAGCGATCCGGATTACCTCACCCGCTGCGTCGGTCTGCCCCCGGGGACCGTTCCGTGACGACACACCGGGCGCGGCTCGTCGCCGCGGCCCTGGCGGGGATGCTCGGCCTCGGGGTCGCCTGCACGCAAAGTTACCTCTACGACGAACGCCGCCGGGACCAGCTCCCGACGGACCGGACGCTCACGCTCGAGGGACGGTTCTGCACTCTCGGCACCAACGACGTGGTGCGGCCGATCAAGATCCTCTTCGCCTTCGACGCCTCGCAGTCGATGCGGGTGAGCGACCCCAACGGAACCCGGGCCTTCGCGGTGGTGCAGCTGCTCAACTCGCTGCCCCGTGACCCGAACATCTCGTTCAGCGTGATGCTCTTCGCGGGGAGCACCACCGCCAACCTCACCAAGAGCGGACTGCCTCAGTTCGAGCCGCTCCTCTCCTACACCCCCGCGGACTTCACGACGCTCGAGGACCAGATCCTCAACTACACGAACCCCAACTCCAACCGCGACTCGACGGACTTCATCAAGGCGCTGTCCGAGATCTACGCGATGCTCAGCACGGACATCACCCAGGTCCGGAACAGCGCGACCGCGGCCCAGGCGGAGGCCTTGCCCCGGTACATCGTCATCTTCCTCTCCGACGGTCACCCCACCTTCAACCAGGACGACGAGCTCTTCCAGGGCGATGCGGTCAAGCGCATCCGGCAGCTGCGGATCCTGGTGGACGACGTGATCTTCAACACCGTCCACGTCTTCGCCCCGGTGCAGCCGGTGTCGAGCATCTGCGACGTGACCGGCGACGCCGGCTGCCCGCTGCTGATCATCAACCAGGATGCCGAGCGGCTGGAGAAGATGGCCACGCTCGGCGGGGGCAACTTCCGCGACTTCCGGAACAACGAGTCGGTCAACTTCCTCAACTTCAACATCGGGCAGACGAGGCGGGCCTACGTCCTGAAGGAGTTCGTGGCCTCGAACATGTCCGCTCCGGCCGATTCCCCGGCCGACGCCGGGGACAGCGACCGCGACGGCCTCACCGACGATCAGGAGATCGCGCTCGGGACCGACCCCAACAATCCCGACACCGACGGTGACGGGTTCAGCGACGGCGTCGAGGTCCACTTCGCCGCGCTGGGGGCCAGCTTCAATCCCTTGGGCTTCATGCTCCCCGACGGTGGCGGGCTCGACCCCGGCTGTCCGCCCGCGCTCCGCGGCGTGGACAGCGACTGCGACGGGATCAACGACTGTGACGAGCAGATCATCGGCACCAACTCCACGCTCATCGACTCGGACAACGACGGGATGCCGGACAGCATCGAGTGGCAGCTCGGCACCCAGCCCTCGGCGCAGGACCTGGACGAGGATCCGGACAACGACGGCCTGGTGAACCGCAACGAGCTCCGCTACCACACCAACCCCCTGCTGGGGGACACCGCCACCCTCGGGGTGAACGGCTACCGCTACGTCCTGGAGGAGGACGGTCCGGTCGACGAGGAGGGACGGCAGTGCTTCACATTCCGGGTGGAGAACGTGTCGCTGTCGCCCACGCTCCCCAACCGGCCCGACGGTGGCATCTCGCTGCCCGACGGCGGCCAGTACTTCCTCCCCGACGGCGGGCTGCTCTTCCCTGACGGAGGCACCGGCTACGGTGCGGGCTGGAACGAGATCCAGATCGCGATCGCCATGCTCCCCGCTGACGACCCGACAGGCCGCACCATCGTCCGCACCTTCCACACCACCGCCGCGCGCTACCCGGTGGGTGGGATCAAGCAGACGGTGGACGGGGTGATCCGCGTCGAGCCCACCGACTTCATTCCCACCTGCTACGTCCCGCCGGGCATCGACGGCGGGATCGACGGCGGCACGGACGCCGGGCCCTGAGCGCCGGAGGCGTTCTCTTGCTGCGAGGAGAATCGATGAGTCGTGCCGTTCCCGGCACCCGGACGCTTCGCTTCGTGGCCCCGCTGCTCCTGGCCGCAGCGGCCTCCGGCTGCATGAAGGGCGAGGTCGGCGGAACGTCTCCGCCGCTCATCACCCACCCCGATCTGGACTGCAACACCGCGCCGGCCGCGGTGGCCAACGCCGACTGCCGCCTCCAGCTCAACACCGAGAAGACCGAGTACATCCAGCAGTCGAACGACAAGGACTGGTGGGTGGTCAACGTGGGGACGCTCCCCCCGCGCGCCATCGTGCACGTGGTGGCGGGCTACAAGCCGGGCGCCGGACAGGACGCGGGGAGCTTCAACACCGCGGTCAACTTCCAGATCAACGTCCTCGACTCGAACAACGGCGTGCCGGGGACCAGCCTGGCCACCGGGGTCGACGTGCACGGCTCGAACCCGCCCACGATGCTGGACCTCACCTTCCGGTACACGAGGTCGAACAACGACATCTTCCTCCTGGTGCAGGACGACACGGGCAGGAAGGTCGACAACCTCTCGCCCTACAGCGTCTTCGTCGAGGTGGTGACCGATCCGGACAGCAACGAGCCGAACGACACGCCGGCCACCGCCACTCCCATCACGCTCAGCTCGTCGGGCGGCGGCGTGCAGGGCAGCAACGGCGGCTTCCTCGCCACCCCGGGTGACGTGGACTACTTCTCCATCGTCGCCGCCAACCCGAACTCGGTGATGTGGCTGGACGTGGTGCAGGACTGCACCCCCGCCACCTGCCCTCCGCCGCACCGGTACCGGCTGGAGTACTTCCTCCGCGACCCGAGCGGCGCGGTGGTGGCCACCGACTCTTCCACGGCAGGCTCGCTGGTGAGCCAATCGTCGATGGAGGTCGCCACCGCGCGCCTTCTCAAGACCACGGGCACGTACACGCTCCAGGTCAGGGGCTACATCGATCCCAACAACCAGACGGTGATTCCGCCCGGGGATCTGAACTTCAAGTACAAGGTGTCGGTCATCATCGTCCCGCTCCAGGATCCGCCGGAGCCCAACGACACCATCGACGATGCGAAGGCCAAGCCGTCGCCCGACCTGACCCTCGCCGGTCCGGGCTCGTCCGGGACCATCACCGGACGCATCAGCTTCGTGCCCGATCCGGACTACTACCGGATACGGCTCTCCGGCGCCTCGGCCGTACCGCATCTGCTGCACTACGTGGTGACGCCGAGCAACGCGCCGGCCCGCTTCCCCAAGCTTCCAGGGCCGAAGGACCGCCTGCTCCAGGTCACCACCGAGATCCCCGCCGGCGCGCAGAGCGAGTGCGCGGCCGGTGACGCGGGGGTGTGCATCATCAGCGCGCCGGTCAGCAACTACAACTACCCCATCGCCACCAACCTCTGTCAGGCCCCGACGCCGCAGTGCCTGCAGTCGACGCGGTACGAGAGCCCGGACGCCGGCTCGAACCCGAACCTCCAGAACCTCGGCAACTTCGAGTCGATCCTCCAGGTGCCGCCCCACCCCGGCGCGGTGGACTACTTCTTCCTCTTCGAGGACGAGGGGACGAACTGGGCGGACGACACCGACTACACCATCTTCGTCCAGTGGCTGAACGAGCCGGACTCGGCCGAGGCGGTCCCGGATCCGCAGCGCGGCCCGGTCACGATGGGGACCGGCGTCGCCGCCACGGCGCTCGGCGGACCGTCGGTGGGGTTCCTCAGCTACGGCATCGGCGCGCTCGACACGAGCCTCGGCATCTCGCCGATCACCGACGTGAAGGACTACGACGGGCGAGGGGACGACGTGGACACGTACATCGTCGACGTGCCGGTGGGCGCGGTGCCCGCCGACTCCCGTCTCTTCTTCCAGTGGCGGATCCCCGCGGCGACGATGACCACCACGCCGCCCTACGACCTGGGCATCCGCCTCGGATTCTGCGTGCCGGACGCCGGGGTGGATTGCGCGAGCATCCAGACCCGCACCCAGAACGGCGGCAGCCAGCTGGGCCTGATCTACACGGACAACCCGGTGACCTCGTGGTGGAACTTTGCTCCGCAGGCGACGCCGAACGAGCCCGCCTACGACCGGGCCTACTCGGGCTCGCCGCCCACCGGCAACGTGCTCACCACGTTCCGCGACTACGCCTGCGGCTGCCTCGAGCAGAGGTTCACCGGCCCTGCCTCGGGGAACGCGCGGATGTTCGTCTCGGTGTTCCCCATCAACCGCACCGGCTGGCTGACCACCTACGCGCTCCCCTACACGGTCGAGACCGGCTGGGGCGGGCTCGGGTCCTACCCCTACAACTTCACGTCCGTCCCCGGCGGAGCCAGCATCGCGTGCCCCACGCCGTGCGGCTTCACCAAGAACTAGAGAAAAGAAAAACCGGGTGAGCCGCAGGGGCCCACCCGGTCGGAACGACACCAGCTCCGCGGAGACTCAGGGAGCGACGGCCGGGCCGCAGCTCACGTCCACCGTCTTGGTGGGCTTGTTCTCCGCGTTGGAGTTGATGGTCAGCGTCCCTGTGATGGTCTCGCCGGCGGTGGTGGGCTTGCAGGTCATGAAGAGAAACGCAGTCTTGTTGGACTTGACCGTGGCGCTCTGCGTGCCGTCCTCCTGAAAAAGAGTGGGCGAGGTGCTCACCAGGGTCCAGCCGGTGTCGGCCTGGAGCGTGAAGCCACTCACCACCAGATCCTGCTGGCCCTTGTTGATGATCTGGAGGGTCTGGTTCTTTTGCTGACCTGCGAAGATCGCCTGGTCCACGATAGAGTCGCGGTCGGTGACGATCTGCGGCTTCGCCGGGAGGTCCCCACCCGAATCGCCGCCACAAGCAATTCCGGCGGCACCGAGCAGCACCGCGCACGAGACGAGAAGACGCTTGATCATGAAAAGAAGTCTACCGGTCCCTTCGAGCCCCTTCCAGAGACGAGCCGCGGTCGTCGCGACGCTGCTGGTGTGGCTGTGTGGGTGTAGCAGCGGTCGTGACGACTTCATCGGGGCCCGGGTGCTGGACAGCTGCAACGGGAGCTGGCCGGTCTGCAACCAGACCGCGAGCTGCTTCATCGGCGACGAGAGCTACGTCGAGGGCCGCTTCCCCGGGCAGGGGAAGATCATCGTCCGCCTCGACGAGCCGAGCGAGGTGAAGATCAGCTTCTTCTTCGACGACATCTCGGCGGTCGGGACCCTCACCTCGATCGTCTGGTACGAGACCGGGTGCAAGGCCAGCACCCGCGTCGACGTGGAGGGGCAGACGGTGGCCACCGAGTCGAACTCCACCGGCGTGTTCGAGCGCAGCGCCAACCTGCTCGAGAACGACGAGCACCTCATCTCGTTCAAGAGCGACCTCGAGGCGACCTACCTCATGAAGGTCGAGATCATCCCGACGGTCTTCTAGTGCCTCGCGGCACTAAAGCTTTCCGGTCTTCGCCTTCTTCACCAGTCGGTCCGCCACCCGGTAGGCGTTGGCCATGATGGTGAGGGTGTTGGGGTTGCCGCCGCTGGTGGGCATGAAGCTGCCGTCCACCACCCAGAGGTTCGGGACGGTGTGGGCGCGACAGTCGCGATCGAGGACGCTGGTGGCCGGGTCGTCTCCGAAGCGGCAGGTCCCGTGCTGGAGGATGGTCGTCTCGCCGGCCTCGGTCACCCGCCACACGGCGTCCGGCTCCATCGCCCGGAGGAGATCCTCGCCGCGGTCGATGAGGTAGCGGGTCACGGGGAGGTCCGCCGGGTGCCGGTCGATGGTGATGGCCGCGACCGGCAGCCCGTACCGGTCCAGCACCGTGTCCTCCACCGAGACGGATGTGCCCGGGGTGGGCAGCCACTCGGCGTAGGTCTCGAACTGGAGGACCTTGCTGTCGCGAAAGACGCGGAAGCGGTCCTTCAGCTCCTTGCCGAAGACGCCCTTGCCGCCCTGTGCCAGCACGATGGCCTGGCTGATCGGCGCCGGATGCTCCCAGAGGAAGCCAATGGCCCCACCCTTGCGGCTCCCCAGCTTCGTCGAGGCCGGCAGGACGTAGTGGTCCGAGAGGCTGCGTTGGACGAAGGGCGCCGGATCGTCCAGCCAGGGCCAGCTCTGCTTCCGCTTGCTGATCCGGAACGACGCGCGGCTGCGGCCGAAGCCGCTGAACATCAGATTCTTCCCCACCAGGCCGGTGTCGTTGGCCAGCCCCTTCGGCCAGCGGGCTGAGCGGGAGTTGAGGAGAAGGCGCGCGCTCTCCACCGCGGTGCAGGACACCACCACGATGCGGGCGGGCTGCTCCTGCAGCTCCCCCTTCTCGTCGATGTAGACCACGCTCTTCGCCCGGCCGTCCGCCGTGACCTCCACGCTGCGGGCCATGCACCCGGGTCGGAGCTCCACCTTGCCGGTCTCGAGCGCGAGCGGCATCAGCGTGACCTGGGTGCTGGACTTGGCGCCGCTCTCGCAGCCGTAGCTCCCGCAGAACACGCAGTAGATGCAGCCGGCGCGACCCCGGTAGGGACGGCTGGCGATGGCCCGGGCCGTGGGGTACGGGTGCAGGCCGATCTTCTTGCCCGCCCGGTCGATCTCCTTCGCGATGGGGTGCTCGTCCAGGGGCGGCAGCGGATAAGGCTTCCGCCGCGGCTCGGCCCACGGATGCTGGGTGACCACGCCCGAGACGCCGATCTCCTCCTCCACCTGCTCGTAGTAGGGCAGGAGGTCCTCGTAGCGGATGGGCCAGTCCACCACCGTGGAGCCCTCCGGCGCGCCGAGCATCGACCTCATCCGGAAGTCCACCGGCTTGAGCCGGTAGAAGAACCCGCTCATGTGCACCGTGCCGCCGCCGACGCAGTTCGCGGTCCAGGCGTGGTTGGTGCGTGAGTACTTTCCGTTCTGCCCCACGCGCCACAGGTGCGGCTCGTCCCAGGGCAGCGGCATGAAGAAGTTGCGCCGGCTGATGGCGATCTCGTCGTGGGTGAAGTCACCCTTGTCGTAGGCCGGGCCCTTCTCCAGCACCACGACCTTGAGCCCTGCCCGCGCGAGCTGCAGCGCCATCGGGGCGCCACCCGCGCCACTGCCCACCACCACCGCGTCCACCTCGGAGAAGGCCATCGACGGCTAGCCCTTCCTGGTCTCGCAGGCGTGGTGGTGATGTCCGGACGGATCCGCGCATCCCCGCCGTCCGTTGCCGAAGCCGATCAGCTCCCAGCCACGGCCACCGCGGTTGCCTCCGTGCACCGGATCTCCGAACAGCCCTTCCATCGTGAGCCCGATGAGGACCGTCCAGTAGTGCTGCTCGCCCGAGGCGGCGGGCGAGTCCTTGAACTCGGTGAGCAGCGCGTCCTGCAGGTCGGCGCTGAGGGCGGCGAAGGGCTTCTGGTGTCGGCCCTGGGCCCGCCGCATCAGCGCCTCGGTGCCGCGGACGAAATCGTCGCGGACGTGAGCGAGGGTCGGCGTGGCCAGCGCCCGGTCGATGTACTCGGGAACACCGAGGTCGACGGCACCTGGCTCCTCGTCGCGCGGACAGATGCGCTCCACCGCCGCCGCCACCGTGTCGTACTCGTCGTTGGTGAGCGAGCGGTGAGAGGTCTGGAGCGCCGGTCCAACCGTCACCTCGGATTTCTTCGGCTCGGACGGTTTGCACGCCGCGTAGAGCAACGCCGTTCCGCTCATGAAGCCGACGTGCTCGATGAAGTTCCGGCGGGTCATGTCCTCCGGCGCGTCGTGCGTGGAGGTGGGTGGAGATGTCTCCGACATGCGGAGGAGTGTCCTCCGGGAAATCGACGAGCCGCAAGACATGCACGCGCGGGGAACCGCGGCACCGCTGGTAGAATGCGAGTCGGATCCGGGGGTGAAAGTGAAGGAAGGGATGCGTCCCACATCGATGGCGCTGGCCGTCGGCGCCATGGTCGCGCTCGTGTTTGCCGGCTGCAGCCGGAATCTAGGCGAGCTCATCTACAACGACAGCTTGCTCTGCGGTGACGAGAACCAGGCCTGCGCGCCGGATGGCGGGCGGTTCGATCTCCACATCGTGGATCGCACGAGCTACGTGGTGGCCACTCCCTCGGTGCCGACCTTCGACATGGTCATCAAGCCGAACAGCACCAGCGTCGGCTTCGCGTACGTGGTGGTGAGCCCGCGGCAGGACTCGGGCGTCATCGCGATGTTCCCCGACGCCGGCATCGTCGACTACGACATCATGTTCCGCGAGTTCGACGTCGACGCCGGCGTCGCCTCGCCTCCGCAGCTGGTGCAGACCGTGCAGCGCTTCTTCGGCGTGAGCGTCGCGTACCAGGTGAACGGCTTCCCGGCGGTGGCGTACCTCGGCGGACCGCCCGACTTCACCGAGACCTTCTGGTTCCAGAACGACGCGGCCATCGCCTACAACCAGGGTGGGCGCTGGGTGGAGCAGGTGGCGGCGACCAACTCGAGCCCGCCGATGGCCAGCCCGCCGTCGCCGCCGAGCGACAACGGGAAGATCATCGGCTTCTACCCGGCGCTGATCTTCGAGGGAAACAACGCGGTGCTCGCCTACCGCGACGGCCACTTCGGCCAGTCCGCGGGCACCGGCGACTGGAACTCGGCCGATCTGGAGATGGCCGTCGGCGGGCCCACCACCTGGACCCCGGTGGCGCTGCTGCAGTCCGGCGACAGCAAGCGCGCCTACGGCGCTCACAACCGCATCATCTACGGGGCACAGACGCTGAGCTCCGGGCTGCGGGCCGCCGCGGTGGTCTCGGACCGGGCAGGGACTGCACCGGACACCTTCGGGGCGGACATCGAGTTCTCCGAGCAGCAGAGCGACGGGACCTGGAAGAGCTGCGGCGCGTTCCAGCCGCTGACCATCGCCGACACCCCGAGCATCCTCGGCTCCAACGGAGCGACCCAGGTCCCCAACACCCAGGCCGGCCCCTCGATCGACTACCGCGACAACTTCGGCTACGCGGTCGCGGTCACCAACCGCAGCCAGAACGGCGTCTTCTTCACCGCCTGCGCCGCGAACACCGACTGCACGACACCCTCGGGGTGGGACACGCTCGATCCGGTGTTCCAGCGCGGAAGCGGCGGGTGGTACGCGGCGGTGGCCATCTCGCCGGACGGAGACCCCTCGGTCGCCTATTACATCTGCTCGAAGCAGCCCAACCGGAACGAGAACACCTGCACCGACGACCACTACCTCGCGGTGGCGAACCGGGGGCTCAGCCAGGTGTGGAGCGACCACGAGGTGGTGGTGGACACGGGCTCGGCCTTCCAGACCCGCATGGTCTTCATCGGCAACCGCCGGGTGATCGGCTACCGGAACGGCGCCAGCGGCGTTCTGCAGATCGCGGTCGAGAAGCCATGACTCGGTCGTCGCCGTTCCTCCTGGTCGCCGGGGCGATCGCGGTCTCGCTCGCCTGCGGCAAGGGCGACAACTCGCTGGACGGGAGCCTCTCCGAGGTGTTCGACCTCGACGTCTCCACCGTCCACGTGCTCCGCAACGACGACGCCCTGGTGGTGAGCTACGAGCACAACGCTGGTCGGGACATCGACCTCGTGCTCCGCTTCACCCTCGCCCTGGACCAGCTCACGCTGCAGACCGGCCGCACGACGAACATCGCTGGCACCACCGACGGCGGCACCCTCCGTGCCACCTTTCTCCACAACGCCGCCGGCGAGCCGGCGCGGGTCCTCCCCGACGTCTCCATCGGCGAGTTCACGCTGGACACGGGTGGAAACCCCGGAGATGACACCAGAGGAAGCTTCAGCGCCTCCTTCGTCAGCGACGGCAGCTACGGCAGCGGGCGCGCGGTGTCGGGAAATTTCCACGCCATCGCGCTCGACGGCGGGTACGGCGGCTAGGACGCAGCCACGTGAGGGGCTGTGCGCACCCGAGACCACAAGTGGGATTGACGAAATTCGTCAGCGGAATCGCGTTCGTGGATGCGTTGACAGCTCTCTACAGCCTTCGATTTACTCGGGCACGACCCATGCGAGCTCGAACTGCGCTCCGCGTCGTGGCGCTCATGTCCACGCTCGCGGGACCGTTGGTGCTGTCGTCCGACGCGGCGGCCGCCACCTCGAAGAAGACGGCTGCGAAGTCTTCCTCGAAGAAGTCGGCCTCGTCGAAGTCCAGCGCGTCGAAGAGCTCGAGCAAGAGCAAGGGCAAGACCGCGTCCACCGCCAAGGCCTCTCCAGCGAAGGCATCCTCCTCCTCCTCCGGGTCCGCAGCGAAGGCGGCATTCGACCCGATGGCTCCCAGCACTCCCATCCCTGCCGCTCCGGCCACCGCCTCGGCCGCCGGCGCACCTCCGCAGCGCGGCCCCACCCGCATCGACTTCGACGACCGGCTCATCCAGGGCCAGACGAACAAGTCGGGCGCGGTGTACCTCTACGACCGGAAGGAGCTGAAGCAGCGCTCGATGATCAAGAAGCGCGAGACCTTCCGGGAAGAGATCGTCGGCGCGGTCTACGACTCCGAGCTCTGACGTGAGCGGCCAACCTGCAGTGCTCCAGGTGGTCATCCTTCGCGACGGTCTCCTGGTGGGGACCGAAGTCTTCGTGCCTGGCTCGTACGTGCTGGGCAGCTCGGACGACGCCGACCTGCGCCTCGACGACGCAGCGGTGGACCCGCACCACGCCGTCCTCTACTTCCAGAACGGAAAGGCCGCGGTGCAGGACTCGGGCTCGGTGGGCGGCCTCTACGTCAACGGCCACCAGGTCACGGCCTGCGAGATTCGCTCGGTGGACGAGGTGGTGCTCGGGCCCTTCGTCCTCAAGACGCGGGTGCTCGGGCCGCGCACCACGCCCAAGACCACTCCGCCTCCCGAGGTGTCGGCGCTCCTCGGCAGCGTGGCGCCCGCGGTCATCCCGCAGGTCGCCCCCATCTCCTCGCCCCGGCGCGCCTCCGCGCCACCGCCTCCTCCCGCGGAGCCCGAGGCGACCGCGCCGGCCCCGTACTCCACGCGCGGGCCGGTGGCGAACGGCCAGGCCGAGGGACCCGGCACGGTGCCCTCGGCGAGGAGGCGCAAGGGCAAGGCGCCGAAGAACGAGGACGAGCCGCTCGGTCCATTCCCCTCCTCGGTCGCCGTCGAGCCGGAGCTTCCGCGGGAGCCTCCTCACCGCGCTGCCCCCGTGATCCGCCCCGCCCCCGAGCGCCCCTGGCACGAGGCAGCCCCGGTGTGGCCTCCTTCGTCGGCGGCGCGCGCACCCGAGCAGATCCGCCCGCCGCCTCCTCCGCCGCAGGCCGTCGCGCCCGCGGCGCCGGTCGTCCGCGCCGTCCCGGTGCCGGCCCGCCGCGCACCCGTCCACGCCGGCGCGTCCGCGCGCGGGCCCCAGCTCTGTCGTCCGCGCCGTCCCGGTGCCGGCCCGCCGCGCACCCGCCCACGCCGGCGCGTCCGCGCGCGGGCCCCAGCTCTTCGCGGTGCCCACCAAGGGAGGCCGGGGCAAGGCCCGCATCTACTTCGAGCTCTACTGGCAGGGCGCCCGGCAGATGGCGAAGAGCTTCGGGCCCACCTCGAAGAAGAAGCCCATCACCAGCGGCCTGGCCGACGTGGCGATGGTTCCCTTCTACGGCTTCAGCATGCCGGAGGGCTTCCCCATCGCCGAGTCCGCCGGCCGCGGAACCTACCGGCTGTACCTGCCGCCCAAGGCGGACCTGGACAAGCGCCGGAGCGACGGTCGGTTCGTCCCCGCCGCCACCGGTGACGTCGAGGCGTTCGACGGCCGCAAGTGCGTGCTGCTCCAGAGCGGCAACGCCGTCGCCCTCCGCGAGGGCGACATGACGTGCTTCGTGTACGTCGCACCACCGCCGGAGCGGACCTTCGTCAACCCGTTCCGGAACCGGCCCTGGTTCTTCATCTTCCTGGTGCTCGCCTTCTTCGGCCCCACCTGCTGGTGGATCCTCTTCGGTCCACAGGGCGCGGAGCTGGCGGACTTCAACGCGCGGAACCTGAATCCGGTTGCCGTCCGGCTGATGGTGCCGAAGAAGGAAGAGCCGAAGAAGAAGGAAGAGCCAAAGAAAGAGGAGAAGAAGGAAGCGGAGAAGAAGGAAGAGAAGAAGCCGGAAAAGAAGAAGGAACCAGAGAAGAAGGTGGTCAAGGCGCCGCCCCCCAAGGCTCCTCCGCCGCCGCCCACGCCGCAGCCTCCTGCCAACGTGCAGAAGGCGCTGGCGAAGGTGAGCGCGGCGGGTCCGGCGATGAAGTCGATGCTCGCGGCGATCAACAAGCTGGGCCCCGGTGGAAACGCCGCGGCCTTCAAGCTGAACGGGCTCGTCGGCAAGGGACCGGTGGCGAGCAACGTGGGCATGCCCGGACTGGGGACGGGAACCGGAACCGGTGGTGGCCGCGAGCTCCTGATGGGCAAGGGCGGCGGTGGCATCGGTGCGATGGGCGCGGGCGGAGTGGGGAAAGGTCCGGTGCGCGCAGGCGTCGCACGTGCAGCGTCCGACCGGGTGAGCTCGCAGGGGCAAATCGACAAGGAAGCAGTTGCGAAGGCGATCAACTCCCACCTCGCCGAGGTGCAGCGCTGCTACGAGGCTGCGCTGCTGAAGAATCCTGGGTTGGCCGGCAAGGTCGTGCTGGAATGGAGCATCTCCACCCAGGGCAGGGTGGTGAGCTCGAAGAGCAAGAGCTCGACCCTGAAGGACAGCTCGGTCGAGACGTGCATCCTCCGCTCGCTCAACACCTGGCAGTTCCCGCCCGCCCGAGGCCAGTCGGTGATCATCAGCTATCCCTTCATCTTCAACGCGGTGGGTTTCTGACCGAGGCGGCGACGCGCACCGCAGGCGACGCCCTCTCCCCCACCGTTCAGGACACGACTTGAAACGAACCCTCTTGCTCTTGGTGTGTCTCGCTCCCGTCCTCGCGCATGCGCAGGGCGAAGAACTGGAGAACCCGGGCACGGTCCTGGCGGTGCAGGACCGGACCTACCGGATGGCGAGCGAGCTGTGGATCGGCATCGGCGTCGCCCCGCTCGACGCGTTCTACAAGGGCGTCACCGGTCAGGTGGGCTACGTCTACCACTTCAGCGATTCGTTCGCGTGGCAGGTGGGACGCGGTCTGCTCTCGTACAACATCAAGACCGGGCTCCGGAACCAGCTGGAGACGCAGTTCGGCGTGAGCCCCACTGCCTTCCCGCAGCTCAACTGGATCGTGGGGTCGGACGTGATGTGGACGCCGATCTACGGCAAGACCTCCTGGCTCAACTCGAGCGTGGGCCACTTCGAGGTGTTCGGCACGCTCGGCGGCTCGGTGGTGAACGAGCGCATCGCCGCGGATGTCGCCAGCGGCAGCGGGCAGACGGTGTTCCGGCCCGCGATCCACCTCGGGCTGGGCGCGCGCCTCTTCACCAGCAAGAACGTCTCCTTCCGGCTCGACTTCAGCAACGAGTTCGTCATCTACAAGGGGCTCGAGGCCAACATCCTCCTCGTCCAGCTCGCGCTGGCGCTGAACTTCGGCGGCACCGAATGAGTGTCGTCCGGATGCAGCCGGTGACCGCGGCCGCGGTGGCGCTCGTGCTTGCGCTGCCGGGCTTCGCCCAGACGCCGGCGCCCCAGTCCACGCCTCCCCCGCCGGCGACCAAGGCGCCCGCGGCGGCCGCTCCCCCCCCGCCCTCTGCGGCACCCGCGGCCGC
>Ga0207703_10002606_pt1 | contig 15576 bp, 17 predicted proteins | sample KBSSwiS12_FD_184304 | JGI IMG/M metagenome (GOLD analysis project Ga0207703, IMG submission 184304) | Switchgrass rhizosphere microbial communities from Kellogg Biological Station, Michigan, USA - KBS Switchgrass S1-2 (SPAdes) (version 2) | ecosystem: Host-associated > Plants > Roots >... | reverse complement strand
CGGTACGGACGGTTGGTTTGAATGAGCTCGAGCAACGGGACCACTGTGCTGCCGGGAAGCTCGAATCGTGTCGTGCAGGAGGATCCAGTGGCGCAACTGACTGATGAGTTGATTTCGCGGCATGGCTGGAATTCCATCCGTAAATACGTACCGATTGTCATCAGCGGGTTGAAGGTCATCGTGCAGGCCGGACATGTGACGCTGCAGGGTCGGGTGAGTCTCGCGTTCCTGAGCACGCGTGCCGAGAAGATCGTCCGCGAGCTCCCCGGTGTTACCGGTCTGACCAATCAGATCGTCGTCACGCCTGTGAGTGCCGCCAACACCGAATCCAACGATTCGGCCTTCGCACATACCAGGTCTGCAACAGCCTCGAGGTTGTTGAGGTCCACGACCGGGACGGCCGCATCCAACAGCTTCTGATCACTCGCAACGGCGACGATTCGATCGTCTTGCGGATAAAGTGGTGTCTTCTGCGTTTCCATGCGGAAGACTTCCAGCTTCGGATGACGGTCAGTCTTGAATCCTTCGACCAATATCAGGTCACACGGGGACAGTCGCTGCAGTAGCTCAGCGAGCGTGGCCTCCTTGCCGTCGCCCACTTCGTGCATGTGTGCCCAGCGCACGGCAGAAGACACGATCACCTCGTTCGCGCCGGCCTTGCGATGTTCGTATGAATCCTTCCCGGGTTTATCGACATCGAAGTTGTGGTGAGCGTGCTTCAGGGTAGCTACTTTGAGGCCCCGACGCCTCAGCTCGGGAATCAACTGGATGATCAGCGTGGTCTTGCCGGAGCCACTCCAGCCGACGATCCCTAAGACTTTTGCCTGGTTCATGATCCGGTTACCAGCGAAACAGGGCTGCCGTGAACCCAGTGGGATAGTCACCGGATCGTGGCGGCAGTTCCACGAAGCCGTCCGTGCCCGTCAGTCCCAGGAAGTCACCCGGGCCGTTGGTGGGACGCGGCGTTGCCTTCCCGTCCGTGATCACCACCGGGACGAATTGTACGATCGTGCGGCCGGGGCTGAAGGGGGCGGCGAGTTCGATCTGTTCGGGGCCCCTGGAGCGCGCGGCCATTGCCGCAAGGGCGCCCGGTATCACGTACCGACGCAAACAAACCAGGGTCGCGACCGGATTGCCTGGCAATCCAAACACAACCTGACCTTTTGGGCCGACACCGAACCACATCGGCATGCCGGGCCGCTGCGCGACCTGGTAGTACACCTCGCGCACGCCCAACTTCTTCAGCACCTGGGGCACGAGGTCAAACTTTCCCTTGGACACGCCGCCGCTCAGGATCAGAGCGTCCCGTTGAGCGAGATGTTGTTGGAGTCGCCCGGTCAGCGCCGCCTCGTTGTCCGCGATATGATCGTCGTTGATCTTGTCGAAGCCGTGGGAGCGAAGTGCCGCGACAATCGCGTAGGCGTTGGAACGACGTACCTGATGAGCGGCAATAGGTTGCCCCGGCTCAATCAACTCATCCCCCGTCGACACCACCATGAAATCCGGTTGGCGGCTCACTGCGACAGTGGGTAGACCCGCGGAGGCAACGATCGCGATCTCAGGTGCCCCCAGCCGCATCCCCGCTGTCAGCATCGGCACGCCAGGCTCGCTGTCTGCGCCGCGACGCTGGACATTTGTATATGCCTTGCCTTTGACCTCATCTGTCAGTGTCGCGATGCCGCGAGCGAAGTCGTACTGCTCCATGGGGATGATGCAGTCGGTGCCTCCCGGCAACATCGCCCCGGTCATCACTTCGATGGCATTGTCCGGGTCCGTCAGCTCCAAAGGCGGCGCGCCGGCTGGTTGCATCGCCTCCACGGTAAAGCGTCGCTGACCTCGGGCGAGGGCACTGCTGCTGACGGCGATGCCGTCCATGCAAACGCGGTCGAATGGCGGGTTGTCCCGCTCCGCGTAGACGTCGCACCGCAGAATCTGGCGCAGACACCGGTCCAGCGGGCGCTCCTCGATCGGGGCGGCAGGCCAGTGAGATTCAATAGCCCGCAGCGCCCCCTCGGGCGTAATGAGCGATTGGGGGAGGGGCGGCTTGGGCATTTGCCTGGATTTTATAGTGATTCACCGGGGGCGGAACAGCAGGACGTCTCGAGGATTGAGATCGATGTACCACATTGGAGCACGTCGATGGCTACTGGAGCGCGGCTACAACAACGGACGGTGGTCATCACCGGAGCTACGGCAGGAGTCGGGCGTGCGCTCGCGCTGCGCTTTGCGCAGTCGGGTGATCGTCTGGGGCTCATTGCCCGGGACGCAACTGCTCTCGAAGCGGTTGCGCGGGAGCTGGAACGGTCGGGAGTTGAAGTTGCCACCGAGGCGGTTGATGTTGCTGACGCGGAGGCGCTGTTTGCCGCAGCCGAACGACTGGAGCAGCGACTCGGCAAGATTGATGTGTGGGTAAACGATGCCATGGAGACCGTTTTCTCCCGGGTGTCGGATATGACGGCACAGGAGTTCCGCAGGGTTACAGAAGTAACTTACCTCGGGTTCGTTCATGGCACGATGGCTGCTCTCAAGTCGATGCGCCTGCGTCGGCGAGGCCGGATCATCCAGATCGGATCAGCGCTGGCTTATCGAGGCATTCCGCTGCAGGCCGCGTATTGCGGGGCGAAGCACGCGATTCGCGGATTCACCGATTCCGTGCGGACTGAGTTGCTGAATGAAGGGTCTGACATCCGCATCAGCATCGTCGAGCTGCCGGCGGTGAATACACCGCAGTTTGATTGGGCGCGAGTGCATATCAGTCACCGGCCGCGGCCGATGGGTCGGCCGGTACAACCCGAAGCCATTGCCGATGCAGTCTTCCGGGCGGCGGCCGGCTCCTGGCGGGAGTATTGGATCGGAGTGCCGACGCTCCTGACGATCCTGGGCAATGCCGTACTGCCCGGACTTCTGGATCGGTACCTGGCCAGAAAGGCTATTCAAGGGCAGCAGACCGGGGTGCCCGTGTCGCCGGGACGGCGGGACAACCTGGACGCGCCTGTCACTGGACTGCATCGCACGCGCGGCTCATTCAGCCTCGAAGCCGAGACACGGGCGCCCATGGTTGTTGGGGAAATCGCGCGTGTTGGATTGCTTGCGGCTGGCGCAGTGTTCTTCATGGCCGTGGGCGCGGGTATGGCGCGCTGGTCGCGCCGCCGTTGATGTTATAGTTCGCCGCGTGCTGCGAGCTGGCGCTCGGTCGGGGCTCTGCAGTACATTCCGATGATGAAGTGGCATTTCATCGCTGTATTGAGTCTCATGAGCGGGTGCTCGTCGGGCCCGCCGGCCCATTTCTATACGTTGGATCCCGTGGAGACGCCGCATTCGGTCACGGCAAGATCATCTGCCCTGGTTCAGGTGGGGGCCGTGCATCTGCCTTCCGAGCTCGATCGAAAGTTGATGGTTGCACAGACCGCACCCAACTCTCTGACTATTTCTGAGCAGGACCGGTGGGGCGCACCGCTGGCGGACATGTTCCGGCGGGTGCTCACACAGGATCTCATCCAACGCGTGCCGCACGGGCAGGTCATCATGCCGGAAGGCACTGCTCCGAGCGGTACGAAGCTCGTTGCGATCGACATCCTCGAGTTTCAGCGGGAGCCGGGTGGCGCCGTGGTGTTGGATGGCAGTTGGACGGTGTCTACCGCGGGCTCAGACGACCCCGGTATACAACATTCTTTGGCACTGACGACGCCTGTTGCGCAGGACGGCGCTGTAGCGCAGGACGGGGCTGCGGCGCAGGCGCATGCGATGAGCCAACTCGTGGGACTTCTCGCCGATATTATTGCGGCGGAATATTCGCATTAGCAGCTGAGGAAGCACTGCGGTCGTGACCGAGCGACCACGGACCTCGCAGCGGCGTGAAGCGCTCGATCCGTTGCACGAGCGACCGTGAGCCCGCTGCGAAAACGGTCGCCGCGAAGAGTGGGACCAGGCCCTCATCGAGCTTCCACAGCAGGGGCATCAGCGCGAGTGCGCCTACTACGATGGCGACTTTGAGGGAGAATTCCTCGAGTGACGGAGTCAATGGACGATCGCCGGTCAGGACCCCTTTGCATCCCCGGAATCCGGGTTCGGAGCCCGCTTGCTTTAGCAAAAGCCCGCAGCGGACCCTCTATGGCCTTGCGGTCGTTCTGCTGGGATTTCATGGCGATCCGCCGGCGCGACGTGCAGCCGCGCAGTTTCGTGCGCACCCGGCGCGCGGAGCCGGTACACTACGCGGCTGCTGCGCCCGTAGCTCAGTTGGATAGAGCATCAGGCTTCGAACCTGAGGGTCGGGAGTTCGAATCTCTCCGGGCGCGCCAAATTTGATTTTCCTCGTTTCAGGTCCGCTAACACCTTGAAGGGCAAGGCGGGAATGGCGGTTCTAAAGCGTATTCGCAACGTGAAGCTCGACTGCTTCACCGTCGACCAGCTCATGAACGTGATGAACCGCCTCGCCAACCGTGTTGAGGTCCAGGTCAACGTAAAGCGCGCCGGCCACGAGGCCCATGCAGCACGGTAGTCGATTCTCGAGGGAGACCAGTTTACCAGCGTGCGATGCTGGCGCAGCCGCAGGGATTCGCAAACTGCGGTGGTTGAATGTTGCTTTCATGTTGGTGTGCGCCGCTCTAACTCGATCGGTCGGACAGGGCTATCCGCAGGAAGTGGGTCCAATGAGACCGTGCTCCAACGTCGTTGCTGTTCGTGGCAAGTCTGATATTGAGCAGTTACGAGCCAAATTGATGGCGGGAACCCTCACTTCCCGTGAGCTCGTCGAACGATACCTGGCAAGGATTGACGAACTCGATCGAACGGGCCCGCGTCTAAACTCCATTATGGAAATCAACCCCGATGCCCTCGCGATCGCGGAAAGGTTGGATCACGAGCGACGGCAGGAGTCCCACGGGCTGATGTATGGCATTCCTGTTCTTCTGAAAGACAACATCGATACACACGATGGCATGTTGACAACTGCCGGATCACTTGCGCTGGTTGGATCGCGACCACAACAGGACGCTTTTATTGTCAAACGGTTGCGACGAGCTGGAGCTGTGATTCTTGGCAAGACCAATATGAGCGAGTGGGCTAATGGGCGCTCCACGCATGGGATTGCAGGATGGAGTGCGCGCGGCGGGCTGACGCGCAATGCCTATGCTTCCGAAAGAAGCGCAGGCGGATCGAGCTCCGGATCTGCGGTTGCGATTGCGGCGGGACTCGCAACCGTTGCTGTTGGCACGGAAACGGATGGTTCATTGGTTTCTCCTGCTGCCATGAACGGTATCGTCGCCATCAAGCCCACCGTGGGGTTGGTGAGCCGTTCAGGAATCGTCCCCCTTTCAAATAGCCAGGATACTCCTGGCGCGATGGCAAGATCCGTTGCGGACGCGACGCTTTTACTGTCTGTATTGGCAGGATATGACCCAAATGATCCCGCTACGCTGCCGATGAGGAATCGACCGGCATCAGGCTTTATAGCGGAACTGCGTGAGGGTGGCTTACGAGGTGCGCGAGTTGGTGTTGCACGAAACCTCCAAGGATCAAATCTCAACGTTCGACGATTGTTGGATGAGGCGATCACCCGTCTCCGAGCAGCAGGCGCAGTAGTTGTTGATCCTGTCACACTGGAAGGCAATGAGACGATTCTTTCCGAAACGTCGAAGAAACTTCGATTTGAGATCAAGGATGGACTGAACCGATATCTTGCCGATCGTGATGGCGGGCCACGCTCTCTTGCAGAGCTGATCGCCTTCAATGAACGGGAACGGATGCGTGAAATGCCTTACTTCGGACAGGAAGTCTTCCTATGGGCCGAACGCGGAAAGCCCCTGACCAGACAAGAGTATCAGGATCTTCGCGATCACCTTGCAACCGCAGCTGGTCCACGAGGCATTGATGCGGTTCTGAAGAAACACGAGCTAGACGCCATCATCGCACCCACTACCGGACCTGCTTGGGCCGTTGATGTGGTTGGCGGCGATCACCCCGAGGGCGGCGACGCATCTACTCTTCCAGCCATAGCCGGGTATCCCCTTATAACAGTGCCGGCCGGGTTCGTAGACGGCCTGCCGATCGGGCTTTCCTTCATAGGCACCGCGTGGAGTGAATCCACGCTCATTCGTCTCGCATTTGACTTTGAGCGAGTAAGTCGAGCACGAGAACGTTTCAACTCACCTGTCACCGGACGTGTCAGAAAACGAGCACGGGACGTCCACGGGTGCCGGCAAGCTGCCTATCCGAAGGCTACTTGCAGAGATGCCACAAGAATCGCGCCGGCTACCGCAGTTGCTTTGCCGACGCCTGCTCTACGCGAGCCCGCCAAATAGATTGACAAGCCGCAGATCACAACCGTCGCCTCGACCCACCAACCATTACTCTTTCCGAACAGCCAGACGTTTCCAGCCCAGCCGTGCAGAAAATTGCCAAAACCTGTACTCGCATGGGGATACCACTCGAGAGGCGCGGGATGCATCGGCAAGTCGAGAACCAGATGACTCAACACGGCGGCAGCAACCGCGGCTGCAACCCTGGCGCCTCGATGCCACCATAGCGCGGCAACCAGCGCCGCCTGCACGATGATCGACGCGATCGAATGCGACCAGCCATCGAACCACATACCCGGCTCAGCGAGTTCCAGCCCTCCGACGGAGAGACTGAGCCAGAACAGATCCGGCAGAAACACCAGACCCATCACAGCTGTCATCGGCACACGCGGCTCTGCCGCCTTGATCGCCAAGCCTGCCGCGAAATGGCCCGCGTACATCAGCGCCGTCCGTCGATCTCGATGAGAATCAGGATCGCCGCAGGAGTGAGGATCAAGAGGAGCTGCATGACGAAATCATGCAAGGTCATCACGCGAGCAGCCACTGAACCGCGAGAAGTGGCAGGACAATGTAGGCGATCTCGATTAGGCCTCGTTGGAGTGTCATCCGGTGACTCCGAGGTTCGACGAACATCACATGCTGACCAGGGACTCTAACCGGATCTTAGCAGAATTCAGGTTATAATGCAGCCATGACCTCGCACGAGCTTCCACGCCTACGCGTGGTACAGCACGAATTTACGCCGGCAGACCTATGCGGCGGTCACCTCGTGCTCGACTTCCTCAACACGGCGGCCGGCCTCAACCGCGACCCTCGCGATTGGCTCGATGGCTACCCACGGTTGGTCAAGTGGGCAGAGCTCGCTGGCATCTGTGATGCGACAGTTCGTCGCGAGTTGATCGCCCAGGACCTCGCGAGCCCGAGACGCGGTCAATTCGCGCTGGCGCGAATCCGTCTGCTTCGGTCCGCTCTCCATGCGCTCATCCATTCAATCCGCGACGGCATCCAGCCGCGCGCCGTTGCGATCGAACAGCTCCAGCGATGGTGTCGTCGTGGCGGTGCCGCCTTACAGCTACGGTGGCATCACGATGGAAGCCTCCGCACATCGCTCGAATCCTGTGGCCTTGACCTGATCGGCGTCACGATTGCCCAGGCGGCCGTCGAGCTGCTGTCGCGGCCTCTAGTCGGGCAGCTCGGTGTTTGCGCGGGACGGAATTGCGGCTGGCTCTTTCTCGATACCTCGAAGTCTCGCCGCCGGCGCTGGTGCGATATGAAGACGTGCGGGAACGCTGCCAAGGCAAGCCGTCACTATCGACGTCAGCGAACTGCCGCAGGGGACTCTGCGTAAGGCCACATACGGGCGGAGATCGCATGAATTTGAGCCCGCTGGGCGCGCCACCCCATCAGTCGATTTTATTCAGCCGAGACGCGATATCCGCTTCACGCGTTCGAGAACGACGCCCGAGCGCCTGACTCGCTTGGTCGCCGGCCAGATGCCAGGGGATTGCGTCGAGGAATTGTGGCTCGTCGAGTAAGTCGCTGCTTCGCTCGATCAGGAAACTTCGGAGCTCGCCTGAGGCGGAGTCAATTTCATTCACCAGCTCAGCGAGTCCGTTGATGAGGCTAATGATGTCCTCCAAATCATGACTGGCGCGATAGTCACCGTTGCCGCGATCGGCAAATGCTTCGAGCTTGGTTGCAAAGAATGACGTTGGGGAAATCAGGCTGATCTGCACGCCACCCGGTAGTGCAACAAGAGTCGCTGTTCGGATCGCTTCCGTGTACCAGCGGTTGGAAAATCCTAGGATCTTTTTGTCGGTCGGCATTAGATCGAGAACACAAGCATCGAGCAGCCAGCGGCACACCGGCGCGTCCGAGCGTGTATCGTGCTTGAATCCCGCGTTTTCGAGATCTTGCTCCAACTCGTGATATTCGGAAAGCGACAGCACTTCCACGATTGCATCTACGTCGCGCGTTACCCTTGCGGGTCCCACGGCGGTGTCGGTACTCAACAGCCCCGCTGCGCAGCCGCCGACAAACACTAAGCGCTCGCAGAGCGGTCCGAGGGCTCGCGCCACGGATCCCAACAGCGGCAAGTTCGGATCGTTCGGGTTCACGCCAGGCGCTGACTCAGAAGCTGACTTGCGAGTTGTCGCTCGCGTGCCGCCCCACTCCGCAACGCATCGAAAAGTGCGAGTGATTCATAGAGCACAGAATCGATGCGGGCGGCTTTCGGGACCGTAGGATACAACGGATAGAGAGCCATGCCTCGCCTGTCGCCCTCGGGGTCCGGCCATACAGGTGGCAGCTCGTTAGGTTGAGTTATGAGTGACGCGAGAGGTGGCGCTGCGTACGCAGTCGCTACGCCGCGAGTTACCGCTCCAAAAGTTGGAGGGAAAGCGTATTGGGCACCGTGGAACAGAAATTCTTTCAGCGCGACCCGCGAGACACGCAGGTCGTCGTCGAGAATGCTGATCAGGCGTGCACGGGTGGCTCTCCCCACGCTTGCGTGGACCTCGGACGCTGAGATCGCAAGGTCTGATCCGAGCTCACTGAAGGTTCGAGCGCGGTCACCGAGCGCTACGAGCTTCAGCAGAACCACGAGATCCTGGGGTTTCAGCGTAACCTGCTGATTTGAGAGCCTTTTCAATCCCATTTCCTATTCGCGAACAGCGAATATAGACGCTCTGCCGTGATGGGGGTCAATGGCAAAAGAAGAGCGAGGAGTAGTGCCGGGAGGCAGGCCGGCACCCCAAAAGCGACCGGCCGTTGGCGCGCCTACATAGGCGCGCACTTGTTGGAAGTGATCTTCACATCCGTCGGTGTCTTCAGATACTTCCGCGTCGCAATCGGCACCTGCTCGTCATTGCCGGTGATGTCGGCCTTGGTCTTGTCGTTCCAAGTGGCACCGTCGGAGAAGGTCACCAGGAGATTCATGTTGCATCGATAGCCCGCGCCGCCTTTGGCGAATACCTGGACGCTGTGTTGGATCAAGCCCGACGTGGGCACGGAGGCGGTTAGCGTCGGCTCGCCGCCAGTGCGTGGGACGGCGGGGGCCGCGGGGGCGGCTGGTGGTACTGCGAGCGTGGAGTGAGGGGCGACCGCGGGTTGTCCTTGCGCGGCGGATGTCGCGGCACCGGCTGCACTGGGGCCAGCGGCGGTTGGCGCAGCGTTGCCATAGGGCGCGGGTGCGGCCGTCGTTGGCGCGGAGGCGTACGGCGTTGGTGTCGCACCAGCAGGAGTGCCGGATGGCGCATAGGCGGGCGTTGACGCCGCACCAGGCGTCGCCGCTGACGCATAGGCCGGTGCCGTCGAAGCGCCAGCGCCAGCAGTGGCGGAGGCCGGCCCGCCGCTGGAGGCGGCAGCATCAGAAGTGCAGTGAGACGCCCCAGCAGGGGTCTGCAGGAGGATGATCCCAGTCTTGAAATCGCCGCGGTCGTAAAACGTCTGTGCGCCCATATTTAAAGGCTTGCTGTGGTCGCCACAGTCGCCCACGACAGTCCAGGTCGTCGTGACGCCCTTGCCGCCGGGAATGCGCAACGTCGGAATGCCCGGCGGCGGCTTCTTGCCGGCGGGCTCGTTTGCATAGCAGAGGGGCAGCGTGCGCGACTCACCGCGCTTCAGCGTTCGCTGGTACACGTCGCCGCGGCGGGTCCAGCCACTGGCTGGGCACTCGTTATCGTGGAATTCAATGACCAGGTCGTGGCCGGTGCGATTGCAGAACGCGACGGCCCATTCAGAAGACTGACTGGGCTCCGGAGCGGAGCCGGGGCATGCGGACAGGTCCTCGTGGGCGTCCTGGGATTGAGCGGGGACGCTCGTCCCCGCGAGCGCGAGAATCGACAAGACCGCGGAAACGAATTGTAGTTTGATTTTCAACAGCCTGCCCCCTCACTGCGGTTGTCTTGATTTTCATGTAAAACGCCTCGAGTAACAACCGACCCTCTCGCTGGCCAAGAGCCGGCGAGCCCATGATCCATCGTGGAACACACTGGAGTCGCCGTGACAGCCTTTAACCTGAATCCGCCAAACGCCGAGCAGCGCCAGAAGATTACTTCCGGCCTCACCGACCAGGAGCGCCACGTACTGCTTCAGCATGGTACGGAAGCGGCGTTCTGCGGGGTCTTCCTCGACAACAAGAAGGACGGTATCTATACGTGCAGGTTCTGCGGTCTGCCGTTGTTCCGTTCCAGCGCGAAATTTGACTCCGGTACGGGTTGGCCGAGCTTCTTCCAGCCGTACGATGAATCGCACATCAAGCGGTTGCGCGATACGAGTTATGGAATGGTGCGCGTGGAGGAAGTTTGTGCGCGATGTGGGAGTCACCTGGGACACGTATTTCCGGATGGACCCAAGCCCACCGGGGAGAGGCACTGCCTCAACTCCGTGTCGCTGTCATTTACGGAGGAGGGCCAGGCGTTGCCGGATGTCCTTGGCAGGGGCGCACCGGAAGGTCAGGCTGACAAAGCTGGGTAGTTGATACCCAGGCTCGGGCGCGAAACCGCGGCGTCTATGGCGCCGCGGGAACCGCCCGAGCTTCCGCGAGAATCAACCCAAACAATCCCTCACGATCCGTCCACTCCCCGATCGGCGTCCAACCGGCCGACCGCAGAAGTAACCGGGCGTCGCGCGGTCCATACTTGTAACTGTTCTCAGTGTGAATCGTTTTGCCCTTCGATATCGCGAAGGAACGGCCATCAACACTGAATGACACATCGCGAGTTGCTTCGAGATGCATCTCGATGCGCGCCTCGGTGTCATTCCAACGCGCCACGTGGCGGAAGGCGGAAACCGGAATCGTTCCGCCGAGCTCGCGGTTGATCCGATGCAACAGATTCAAGTTGAATTCCGCTGTCACGCCCTGCGCATCGTCATATGCCGGAATCAAAACACTGGCCGGTTTGATCCGGTCGATGCCGATCAGGAGCTTCGAGCCTGCGCCCAGGGTTTCCCACATGGCGCGCAGCAGGTCGACCGCGGCAGGCGCGTTCATGTTGCCAATGGTGGAGCCCGGGAAAAAACCAAGGCGCGGTTTGCTCTCAATAGCGGACGGCAGGGCCAACCGATGCATGAAGTCGCCTTCGATCGGATGGATGGGCAAATTCGGAAACTGCCGCTCGAGTTCTGCAACAGAGTCCCGCAGAAATTGACCGGAGATGTCGATTGGTACGTAGGCCGAAGGAGCAACCGCGGAAAGAACGAGCGGCGTCTTGGCAGACGAACCGGATCCAAATTCCACGACCGCACGGCCAGGACCCGTCAGAGAGGCGATATCTGCCGCGTGGGCGGACAAAATAGAGCGCTCGGTGCGGGTGAGGTAGTACTCGGGTAAGCGGGTGATGTCTTCGAAAAGCTCGGAACCGCGCCGGTCGTAGAACCAACGGGCAGGGATCGCGCGTGGCCGGCCGGAAAGGCCAGCTAGAACATCCGCGCGGAACGCCGGATCAGCCAACGCTGGATCAGCCAACTTCGGATCCGGCAACATTGGATCAGCCAGCGTTGCATCAACGAGCGCTGGATCAACCAGCGCAGGATCAATCGGTGCGGGAGTCTCGCCGTGCCGAATAATGTCAGCCCGCGTGACCGCGTTAACGTCACGCTCCGTCGCTGCGCCCTCGCGAACGGCGACTCTCCGGGTCCTTGCATCACCCACTGCAGCCATGGATTCACCCTCACCAAGCCAGTGCCTCACTGATTAATGAGGGTGAAGCCATATTTATCCACGGTCTTGCAAAAAAATGCCGGGAGCCCCTCCGTCGGGTGCCCCGCTTGCGTCGGGGTACCGCTTGCGTCGGCGGCCCCATTTGCGTCGGCGGGCGGCCCCATTTGCGTTTCTACTGCGCCGTCTTCTTCCGGCTGATCGCGTAAACATACGCAGCGACGGCCTTCAACTCGTCAGGCTTCAGCGACGTGCCGCCATTCGGAGGCATTGCACCGCCAACAGTCTTTGGCTTGGCAACACCGGAAGCGATTGTCTTTGAGATGCCATCGAAGCTACCGTCACTCCAGAGCCACTTGCCCTCAACGAGGTCGGCGCCCACCGGGCTGCCACGTCCATCAGACCCATGGCATCCGCCGCATGTGCCGTTAGCAGCTTCACCGTGGAATATCCGATCGCCCAGTGCAACCTGATCCTTGGTTGCGCCGGGAGGTGGCGTCAGTGCAGCGGCCTGACGACCTGCATCAGCATGTACGCCTTCAGGAGGAAGTTCTGACGCAGAACCGGCCATAGCTGGCTTTGGTGCCGGCGCTGGAGTCACTCTCGCAGCGTCTGCAACACCACGGTAGGTAACCCGCCAGATGCGTCCATGGACGTCGTCAGAAATGTACAGGGAGCCGTCCGGTCCCGAAGCGAGCCCCGACGGACGGAACGCAGCGCGGCCCGGTTCCTTCACAGCACCCGCGAACCCATCAGCAAACACAACATAGTTGCCTGAGGCCTTGCCATCAGCCATCGGCTGAAAGACCACGTTGTAGCCAGCTTGCGGAGCTGGTGCGCGATTCCAGGAGCCGTGGAACGCGATGAACGCGCCTTTTCGGTAAGCAGCCGGGAACCTGGTGTTGGTTACAAACAGCAGATCATTCGGAGCCCAGTGCGCGGGGAAGAATGCGGCCGGTGGACTGCGGTCCGCGCACAGGCCAACTTTCTTGCCGCCGTCGCCGCCGTACTCCGGCGCAAGCACCAACTTCTTCTGCATCCCATCGAAGTAGCACTCAGGCCAGCCATAGTCGGCACCGCTCTTCAGCTCCATCACTTCTTCGGATGGCAGCTCGGGTCCCTGGTTCGGCTTGTAGAGAGCCGTCCAGTTCTCGGACAGCTGATCGCGCCCGTGTTGGGTTACGAACAGGCGGCCGTCGGAGTCAATCGCAAATCCCTCGCCGTTGCGGATGCCAGTGGCATAACGCTCTTTGGGCGAGAACTTCTGGTTGGTCTTGTTCGCGTCATACTTCCAGGTGCCCGCACGCGTCTCTTTCTCCGTGCACGGTTTATTGCCAGGTGACTTCGGCTGGCGATTCTCGACTTCGCAGGCGTTCGTGGCCGAGCCCAGGTCCACGAACAGGTTGCCTTTCGAATCGATAATGAACGGATGCATCGGGTGATCGCCCGTCAGCGGCATGTCCGACACAACCACTTCCGGCTTGCCTTTCGGCACGATGCTGCCGCTGGCGACGGCCGGGAATTTAACGATCTTGTCGTTGACTTCCGCGTAAATCGAGCCGTTGTATAACTGAATGCCGGTACCGCCCGCGGAACCCTGAGCGGCGCTGTCACCAAAGCGCTCGATCACATCGGCCTTGCCAGCGCCTTTCGTGTCTCGCAGCGCAACCAGAAAACCACCGGCGGGCGGCGTGTCGTCCTTGTAGTAGCGTCCACTCCAGGTGTTGACATACACAACACCGTTCGGTGCGACAACGAGGTGCCGGGCGTGCCCGATGTTGTCAGCGAATATCGTGGCGCAGAATCCCTGCGACAACACGAGCCCGGCATTGTTGCCAGGACAGGATGAGGCGGACATCATCATCGGTGGCGGGGCCTCGGCCGCCGGGGACATTCCGGCGGCCAACGCAAGGCCGACAACGACGGCTGAAGAGAGATATCTAATAGACTGGTTCATCAACGGGGCTCCGGCAGCGGTACTGCATAAACGCGGAAGGGCAGGTTGGGTTTCTTGTTTGGATCGGACAGTAGAGACAATTGGCCTTCGCTCAGCCACGCGGTCCGTCCGACCGAGGTAACTCCCGTGGGCGTTGTATAGCCATCCTTCAAAGTCTCCACGCTCGCCGAGTCACCGTGAACAGTCATGAGGTCCAGGCGCCCCTGTCCCTCAATGAGGAGAAAATCTTTTCCATAGCGGCGCATGCCATCGGTGTGGAAGAGCGGGCGGGAAGGGGTCAGCCTGGTCAGTTTGGTGGCTTTGCCTCGTTTGACATCGATCCGGTACAGCTCGCCCGGGCCTACGGTGTTGACATAGAGATTGCCATCGGCTCCAAAGGCCAGCCCATCCAGGCCACCGCCTTTTTCCGGTTGCAGCGACGGCTCGGTGAACCAGACTTCCAGCGCCTTTGCGCCCCTTGCCAGCCTCAGTATCTGAGGCGCTGAAGTGTTGGTGACGTAGGCGGCTCCATCAGGGCCGATCGTGATGTCATTGCACGTTGAGGGCTTGCTCGGAAACGGTACGCTGATCCTGCCAACGCCGGTTTTCAGGTCGAAGGCGAACAGCGCACTCACTCCTTCCGGGGTGCCTACAGCCATTCCCCGCGCGGACAGATCATTTGAGCACACCCACAGGAGACCGGCATTTTCGTCAACCAGGACTCCGAAGGTTGAGTGGGTGCCGAAGGCCCCAGGCTCGATCCACACCTTCGCTTCAGACGAATGCGGCTCGATACGCGTGATTCCGCCACTGGCCAGGCTGCTCACATACAGCGTGCCGTCCTTGCTCGAAGAGATACTCTCGGGGAAAGCACGCTCACCCGGTAGAGCCACGGATTCAGTGGCAGCCATTGCATCAAAAGTCACCGCGAGCGCGATGATCAAGGGTAAGAGACGTTGCATCTTTGATAACTCCCGTACTGCGTTGCAGTATATAGCGCGTCCAGGCGCCGCAGCGCATGACGCCGCGATTGTGTACGAATGCGCAGTTTTGTCGTGATACGACGGCGACACTGCCTGCACGATGTCTAAATCCGTACAGTGGCCCGCGCTGCCCTTTTTCAAACCTGCTGATCAGCAGCCGCCGGACAGCGGCCGCGAGTGTACGGTCGAGCTCACTGATGGCCGCATCGTCCGCCAGGAACTGGTCGAATTCCAGCCGGGCGCGGAAGTGCTCGCCCTGCGGCCGCGGGAAGGTGAGCGGGTCAAAGACGTCCCATATACCCATATCCGCTCGATCCGTCTGGAGTGTCCCGTCGCGTACGTTCCCGACATCGAGGCACTGAAGGGTGTCGGTGTCACCGATCCGACTGCTGACAATCGCAAGCAGTACGAAATCACCCTGGCCGATGGCAGCCGCATGAGCGGCCGGACGCTGGGCTTTGTAAAGGACTCCAGCGGCCTGTTTCTGTTCCTGGTGGATCCGCCTGGCGAAGGTGTCGCGGCTGACGAGCCCGTCACGGCCGTGCACTGTTTCATTCCCGCCGTGCAGATCAAAGATCTGCAGATCGGTCCCCAACTGGGTGACGTCCTGCTGGGCAATAACGATGTCAGCGCGGATTCCCTGACGCAGGCCCTGAACAAACAGGCGCAGATGCGCCAGGAGAAGATCGGCAAGTATCTGAC
>Ga0207703_10002605_pt1 | contig 15578 bp, 14 predicted proteins | sample KBSSwiS12_FD_184304 | JGI IMG/M metagenome (GOLD analysis project Ga0207703, IMG submission 184304) | Switchgrass rhizosphere microbial communities from Kellogg Biological Station, Michigan, USA - KBS Switchgrass S1-2 (SPAdes) (version 2) | ecosystem: Host-associated > Plants > Roots >... | reverse complement strand
CATCGGGCAGATCATCGATCAGCTGCTTGGCAATCGCTACAACGTGACCGATCGCCAGGCGATCAGCCGCTGCGCCAGCGCGGCGATGGTCCAGGCGCAGAACCAGTATCGCGGCGGCTACAGCCAGGGCTATGGCGCCTACGGCCAGGCCTATGGCCAGGGATACGCCCCGCCCTACGGCGGCTACGGTGCCAACATCCGGGTCACCGCGATCACCAATGTCGAGCGCCGGTCGAACGGCCTGCGCGTGTCGGGCCTGCTCGACAGCGGAATGTACCGCGGCCAGGCTTACGGCCAGGGCTACGGGCAGCCGTACGGCGGCTATGCGAACGGCGATCTTACCTTCCGCTGCAACGTCGACTATCGCGGTTACGTCAGTAACGTTCGGATTCGCCGCAACGAATCTTATCGCCGCTATTAGGAGGGGGCATGGCCAAGGGTCAGAAACGCTCGAACAAGGAAGTCCGTAAGCCGAAGGCGAAAGACAAGGGCAAGAAGGGTGCAGCGTCCAAGGGTCTCGGCCCCAAGGAGTGAGCCTCACCAGACGGCTTGCCTGAATCAGGGCTCGCCGCCACTTGGGAAAAAATCGTTTTGCGGTTGGATTGATCGTCCTTGCGCAACGGCTCGTCGCAACCGTTCAAACCGTGTCCGGACCGGCTCGTTGGCAGCCCGAAACGTCGCTTAGGCGGCAGCGAAAACAGGGTTGTGGAACGTGGTATCCTACAGGCTTTATGGCCTCGACGGGGTCGATAAGGTCGCGTCGGCTGTGTGGATCGAAGCGGACGATGACGAGACCGCGATCGAGATGGCTCAGGAAAAGATGGACGGGCGCTCGCTCGAGCTTTGGCAGGGCAAGAGGTTCGTCACTCGGATCGGGCTCAGGCAAGACGACTAAAGGTCAGCCCGCCAGCCGCTCGACGAGCAGTTCGAACACGGCCGGATGCATCGGCTTTTCGAAGCTTAGCCCGGCGGTGAACCCGTCGACCCAGCAGACCGCGGCCTCGAGCACCTCGAGCCCCTCGAACTTGACGAGCACGCGCTCATCCTTCGCCGGGCGCTCGACCAGCTGGACCTTGCAGCCTTCGGGCGAGACGTCGGTCATGGTGACCCGGAAAGTCGATTTGCCGATTCGGCGAAGGCAGACCTCGGCCGCCAGGGCGATGCGTTCGCTCTGCCGGGGCGAGTGCGACGCCGCGTCCGGTTCGACCGGGACGAATGCCAGGCCGGCCTTGCCATCGCGGTACCAGCGGACGACCGAGTCGATCGCTCCGCGGCGCAGGACGGACAGCTTGAGCGGCTGCCCCGCCTCTAGCGGCACGGGAGTTTCGATCCCGCAGCCCTCGTAGCTGAGGTCGAGGACGAAGATTTCGTGGGTCGCACCGCCCTCCAGGACGCAATAGCCGCGCATGCGCACGGCGCGGCGCTCGCTCCGGTAGCCCGGAACGGGTGTCGGGTTCGAAAAGGCGGAACCGCCAGAGGCGTCCATCGCCGGTCTCCACGTTGCGCGGGGACCCTACATCGATGCGGTAAATGTAGGTTTAACAGCGATTTGGTTGCGCTGGCGCGACCCCTTCGCAGAGCGTATCCTGAAGATCTGGAGCAGGAGGGCTTCGATGCGCCATGGCCTCGCCGGACTTTCCGCAATCTTTCTCGCCGTCCCCGTCACGGCGGCCGAGCCGGAAATCTATTACAAGATCACCATCCAGGATGGACGGCTTAGCATCGTCCCTGCGCCGAGTTCGGCGGGACGAAACGACGGGCGGCTGCAGCAGATCGAGCTTCACTCATTCCAATGGGCGGTGCCGGACGCGCAAGCCCCGGGCGGCGGCGCCAACCAGATGGTCATGAACGATACGCCCGGCGCCGAGGCTACCGATGGCATGCGCAAGGACCTTCAGGCGCAGGATAAGATGGGCAATTATGAGCGTAGCGGCCACAGCATGCTCGGAGCATCGGACAAGCTCACCGCCGGCGGGTCGCAGACCGAATCCGGCCAGGCGACGGGCAAGCGCCAGCACAAGCCGCTTCGAGCGCGCATCTATTACGACCAACCCCAGGGGACCGGACCCGGGATCCTCAGTGTAAAGGCCAGCCTGCCGGGCTGCACGGTCGGGAGACGCTACGGCGGAATGCAGTTCGCGGGCGGCGGCAAGACCTACCGGCTGCGGGACGTGCGCGTCGAAAGCTGCGGCGGCGGGACGAGCGCCGCCCCGACCGAGCGGATCACCTTCGTCTACGGCACGCTCGACATCAAATAGCCCCGGGCTAACCCCAGATCTTCACCCGCTGGTTGGGCGCCAGGTAGAGCTTCTGCCCGGGCTTCACGTTGAACGCCGGGTACCAGGCGTCGATGTTGCGCACGGTGAGTGCGCGGAACATCGCTGGCGCGTGGCCGTCGGTCGTGATGCGCTGGCGCAGCGTCTCCTCGCGCATCTTGGTCGCCCACGACTGAGCGAAGGCGATGAAGAAGCGCTGATCGCCGGTAAATCCGTCGATCACGGGCGCGGGCTTGCCGTTCAAGGAAGCCTTGTACGCATCATAGGCCGCGGCAAGGCCGGCAACGTCGGCGATATTCTCGCCCAGCGTCTGCTTGCCCTTCACATGCAGTCCCGGAAGCGCCTCGTACTCGTCATATTGTTTCGCGAGCGCGTCGCCGGCCTCGGTGAAGCGCTTGAAGTCCGCGGGAGTCCACCAGTTACGGAGCGCCCCGTTGGCATCGAACAGCGCCCCGCCATTATCGAAGCTGTGGCTGATTTCATGACCGATCACTGCCCCGATCGAGCCATAGTTGAAGGCCGCGTCGGCATTGGGGTCGAAGAACGGCTTGACCAGGATCGCCGCCGGGAAGTTCAGCGCGTTCTGGACAGGCAAATTGACCGCGTTGACCAGCTGTGCCGGCATCCACCATTCGCTCCGGTCCATCGGCTTGCCGATCTTCGCGATCTGGTGGCGGTATTCGTAGAGGCCGATCGCCTCCTGGTTGGCATAAGCGTTGTCGGGCGAGATGCTGAGGCCCGAATAATCGCGCCAGGTGTCGGGGTAGCCGACGCCGACGACGATCGTCTTGACCTTCTTCAGCGCCTCTTCCTTGGTCGACGGCGCCATCCAGTCGATGGCTTGCACGCGCGTGGCGAAAGCAGCCTTCAAATTCTCGACCATCTGCTGGATCTCGGCCTTGGACGAGGCCGGGAAATATTTGTCGACATAGGCTTTGCCGACCGCGTCCTGAAGCGCGTTGCTGGTCGCGTTGAGCGCCAGCTTGTCGCGCGGGCGCTGCTGCGGCGTGCCGCTCAGCGCCGTGCCGTTGAACGCGAAGCTCGCGTCGCGGAAGGCCTTGGGAAGGACGTTGGACTGCTTGTTGAGGGTGTGGAATTCGAGCCAGTCCTTCCACGTCTGAAGCGGTTCCGATCCGACCAGCGCGGCCAGCTTCGGAATTGCGTTCGGATGATAGGCGTCGAATTTCGGCGTCGAACCCAATTGCGCGGCATCGAGCAAAGCGCCCCAATCGATCCCCGGCGCCTTTTTCTCAAGCTCGGCGCGGGTCCAGACCTGCGAACCCTTGGCGAGGTCTTCGCTCTCCTCTCGTGTCGCATGCCCCTCAGCGATCTTGGTTTCGAGGTCCACGATGCGGTTGGCGGCGCCCTGGGCATCGGGATGGCCGGCGAGCGTCAGGATCTGCGCGACATAGGCACGGTATTTGTTCTTGAGCTCGGCCATTTTGGGATCGGCCGAGAGATAATATTCGCGGTCGGGCAACCCGAGGCCGCCCTGCATCAAATAAGGCAGCTGCTCGCCGGGTGTCGCCAAGCCTTGGGTCACGAAAATTCCGAACAGGTTTTCGGTCTGGAAATTCGTCGCGTTGAAGGCGTCGGTGTCGGCTCGAAGCGTGCTTCCGATCGCCGCCGAGAGTGAGCGCTTGTCGGCGATCGCCGCAATCGCATCGAGATCGGCCTTTGCCGGGCCGAGCCCCCCGCGATCGATCGCATCGGTGTTGGCATAGGCCTTGTAGTAATTGGCAATCAGCGCGTCATTCCCGCCGGTCGGATTGGCCTTGATGATTGCGTCGAACAATTCGCGCGAAGTTTTCTCGCGCAACTCGTCGGCGATGACGTGCGCGCCGGCACTCGACCGGTCCGCGGGGATTTCGGTGGTCTTGGCCCAGGTCCCGTTGGCGTAGGCGAAGAAGTCGTCTCCGGGCGCGACCGATTTGTCCATCCACGCGACGTCGATCCCGGCCTCGGTGCCGGCTTTTTGCGTATTGGTGCCGGTTTGCGTGCCGCACGCCGCCAGCGCGAGCGCGGGCATGACGAACCAGAGAGACGAACGCATCATCGGATGGCCTTTCCTCGTGTGTGCTTTGCCAACGCCTGCAGCAGCGGCTAGGCGAGCGGCAGGATTTTTCGACCAACGGGCACGGCCAGACGCATGAGCGCACCGCGTATCGAGACGAAAATAGCCACTGACAGCGAAGAGTTCCGCTCGCGCGGCGAACACAATCGCGCGCTGGCGGCGAAACTGCGCGCCGACGTCGCGGAAGCCGCGAAGGGTGGACCCGAGAAACACCGCGAGCGCCATGTCTCGCGCGGCAAGCTACTGCCAAGAGATCGCGTCGAGCGATTGCTGGACCCCGGCTCGCCGTTCCTCGAGATCGGCCAGCTGGCGGCGTGCGACATGTACGACAGCGAGGTTCCGGGGGCGGGCATCATCGCCGGCATCGGCCGTGTCTCGGGCCGCCAGGTGATGATCGTCTGCAACGATGCGACCGTCAAAGGCGGCACTTACTATCCCCTCACGGTCAAAAAGCATCTGCGCGCGCAGGAGATTGCTGAGCAGAACCGGTTGCCGTGCGTCTATCTGGTCGACAGCGGCGGAGCGAACCTGCCGCACCAGGCCGAAGTCTTCCCCGACCGCGACCATTTCGGCCGAATCTTCTTCAACCAGGCGCAGATGAGCTCGAAGGGCATCCCGCAGATCGCCTGCGTAATGGGCAGCTGCACGGCGGGCGGCGCCTACGTCCCGGCGATGAGCGACGAGAGCGTGATCGTCCGCAACCAGGGGACGATCTTCCTCGCCGGACCGCCATTGGTGAAAGCCGCCACTGGCGAGGAAATCAGCGCCGAGGAATTGGGCGGCGGTGATCTCCACGCGAAGAAGTCGGGCGTCGTCGATCATCTCGCAGAAAATGATGAGCATGCGCTGACCATCGTTCGCGATATCGTCTCCACTTTGAGTGCCCCGGCGGAGGCCGGGGCCCAGGTCGCGCAGCGAGAACCAAGACCTCCATCGTACGACCCGGAGGAACTGTACGGCATCATTCCGATCGACGTTCGCGAGCCCTACGATGTGCACGAAATCATCGCGCGCATCGTCGACGATTCCGAGTTCCACGAATTCAAGGCGCTGTACGGCTCGACCCTGGTGTGCGGCTTCGCGCACATTTGGGGCATTCCGGTCGCGATCCTCGCCAATAACGGGATCCTGTTCAGCGAGAGCGCGGTCAAAGGCGCGCATTTCATCGAGCTCGCCTGCCAGCGGCGCATTCCGCTGCTGTTCCTGCAGAATATCTCGGGCTTCATGGTCGGCGGCAAATATGAGGCGGAGGGCATCGCCAAGCATGGCGCGAAGCTGGTGACCGCCGTCGCGACCGCGAGCGTGCCGAAGATCACGGTACTCATCGGCGGCAGCTTCGGCGCCGGCAATTACGGAATGGCCGGCCGCGCTTATTCCCCGCGGTTCCTCTTCACCTGGCCCAATTCCCGGATCAGCGTGATGGGCGGCGAGCAGGCCGCATCCGTGCTCGCCACCGTCCATCGCGACGCCGACAAATGGACGCCCGCGCAGGCCGAGAAGTTCAAGCAGCCGATCCGCGACGATTATGAAGCGCAGGGCAACCCCTGGCACGCCACCGCGCGGCTGTGGGACGACGGCATCATCGACCCCGTCCAGACCCGCGACGTGCTGGGGCTGGCATTCGCTGCAACGTTGAACGCGCCGATCCCGGAGCGGCCGCAGTTCGGCGTGTTCAGGATGTGACGATGAATATGCGCAATGACTGGACTCGCGAGGAAATCGCGGATCTCTTCGATTTGCCCTTCACAGAGCTCGTGTTTCGGGCGGCCGAGGTGCACCGGACGTGCCATGCGGCGGGCGAGGTGCAGCTGTGCACGTTGCTGTCGATCAAGACCGGCGGCTGCCCCGAGGATTGCGGCTATTGCTCGCAATCGGCGCACGCCAACACCGGTCTCAAAGCCGAGAAACTGATGGACGTCGACGCGGTCCTCGCCTCGGCCCGCGAGGCCAAGGCGCATGGTTCGCAGCGCTTCTGCATGGGCGCGGCGTGGCGCGAACTGAAGGATCGCGACGTGGATGCGGTCTGCTCCATGGTCCGCGAAGTGAAGGCGCTCGGGCTGGAAACCTGCATGACGCTCGGAATGCTGACCGGCGACCAAGCCCGCGCGCTCAGCGACGCCGGGCTCGATTATTACAACCACAATATCGACACCTCGCCCGAGCATTACGGCGCGATCATCACGACACGGACCTTTCAGGAACGGCTCGACACGCTGGAGCATGTCCGCGCGGCGGGAATCGCGGTGTGCTGCGGCGGGATCGTCGGCATGGGCGAGAGCCGCGCCGACCGCGTCGGCTTCATTCACGCCCTCGCGACCTTGCCGCGTCATCCCGAAAGCGTGCCGATTAACGCGCTGGTCCCGATCAAGGGGACGGTGCTCGGCGACATGTTCGACGGCGTGAAGATGATCGACGACATCGAGTTCGTCCGCACGGTCGCGGTAGCGCGGATCGCCATGCCGCGGTCGATGGTGCGCTTGTCGGCCGGCCGCGAGAGCATGTCGGAATCGACGCAGGCGCTCTGCTTCCTGGCCGGGGCGAACAGCATATTCACCGGCGACAAACTGCTCACCACCGCCAACGCAGGCGACGATGCCGACGCGGCTCTGTTCACCAAGCTCGGCCTGAAGCCGCTTGAGGCTGAAGAGCCGATGCGAGAGCGGGCGGAATGATTGGGCCGCTTCTAGCGCTCCTCGCCGCATCCGCATCGCCGACGCATTGTGCGCCTGTCGAACTGTCGATCGCAGGGAGCCCCAGAACGTTCGTCTCGCAGTTTGCGAGGAACTCCGACGGTTTCCGGAAGACGGCCGCGAATTTCTCGAAAGCCTATGCCCGGGCCTGCGCCGAAGGGCTGATCAAGGGCCGGGCGCTTCCACCGACGTTGCACCTGTTCAACGCGCCCGACGCAAATGACGCGTCGATCTACCGAAGCGGGAAGGCGATGCTGCTCGAATATCCGTTCGTGTCGGGAAGGAAGGTGAATGTTCCCAGCGTGGACGACCTGCATGAGGCGATCTTCTGCGCGGTGCAGGGCGCGCCCGTGAAGGAGCAGGAGGAGAGCGGCCGGTGCCTGGTCGACTGATGAAGGCGCATGGTTAGCATCTCGCATGAAGATGTTGCGGCGACCGACGCTCGTCTCCGGCGAGTAATCAAGGAATCGCGCGTGAGGTTCTTCGACGGCTCCTGGTCTTTTGAAGAATTCCCGCTGTCGGACTTTGTAGAGCGCGCGCATTGCGATGCACTGGCGCTTGTGCGGGACGAACATGTGTGGAGTCAGCTACTGCCTCATCGCGGCGAGGGCGAGGCGTTCGCGCTCTTCCGTTTTCACTTTCCGGCCGGCATCGACAATAGCGGTTTCGTGGGCTGGCTTGCCACGATTCTAAAGACCGAGCTTGGGACTGGCGTCTTCGTCACCTGCGGGTCGAACCGGCTTGATGGTGGAATCTTCGATTATTGGGGCATTCCTGACGCGCTTCGCGAGCAGGGCTTCGCATTCGTCCGCCAGCTATGCGGAATCCAAGAAGGATGATCGCCTCCCTCCTCATCGCTAACCGCGGGGAGATTGCGTGCCGGGTGATCCGCACCGCGCGGCGGCTCGGGATCCGCACGGTCGCGGTCTATTCGGATGCCGACGCCAAGGCGCTGCACGTGCGCATGGCGGACGAGGCGGTCCACATCGGGCCGAGCCCGCCGCGCGAAAGCTATCTCGTCGGCGACAGGATCATCGCGGCGGCGAAGGCCACGAAAGCTGAGGCGATCCATCCGGGCTACGGCTTCCTTTCCGAAAATGCCGAGTTCGCGCAGGCGGTGATCGACGCCGGGCTCATCTGGGTCGGGCCGAAGCCCGCCAGCATCCGCGCCATGGGCCTCAAGGACGCCGCCAAGAAATTGATGGCCGAAGCCGGCGTCCCGGTGACTCCCGGCTATCTCGGCGAAGTCCAGGATCCGAAGCGCCTCAAGAAGGAGGCCGACGCGATCGGCTATCCGGTGCTGATCAAGGCGGTGGCGGGCGGCGGCGGCAAGGGTATGCGCCGGGTCGATGCCGCCAAGGACTTCGACGATGCGCTGGAGAGCGCGAAGCGCGAGGCGGCGAGCGCGTTCGGCGACGACCGCGTGCTGATCGAGAAATACATCCTCTCGCCGCGCCACATCGAGGTGCAGGTGTTCGGCGACAGCCACGGCAATGTCGTGCATCTGTTCGAGCGCGACTGCTCGCTCCAGCGCCGGCACCAGAAGGTGATCGAGGAAGCGCCGGCGCCGGGCATGGACGTCGAGACCCGCGAGGCGGTGTGCGGCGCCGCGGTGCGGGCCGCGCAGGCCGTGAAGTACGAGGGCGCGGGAACGGTCGAGTTCATCGCCGACGCGTCGAAGGGCCTCAAAGCCGACCGCATCTGGTTCATGGAAATGAACACGCGGCTGCAGGTCGAACATCCGGTGACGGAGGAGATCACGGGCCAGGATTTGGTCGAATGGCAATTGCGCGTCGCCTCCGGCGAGAAGCTGCCCAGGAAGCAGAACGAGCTATCGATCACCGGCCACGCGATCGAAGCGCGGCTCTATGCCGAAGATCCGGCGAGGGGTTTCCTGCCGAGCGTCGGGCGGCTCGAGCATTTTGACCTCGGCGAAGAGGGCCGGATCGAGACCGGGGTCGAGGAAGGCGATTCAATCTCGCCCTTCTACGACCCAATGATCGCCAAGCTGATCGCGAGCGGCGAAGATCGCGACGAAGCAATCGGCGCGCTCGCCGCCATCCTCGACGAAGCGGAAGTCTGGCCGGTCAGGACGAACGCAGCATTCCTGTTCAACGCTTTGTTGTTTCCCGACTTCGGGACGGGTCGGATCGATACCGGTTTCATAGAGCGGAACCTTGAGGAGCTGGTGCCCGATCCGGACCCGGATGACGCCATTTGGCGAGGCGCTGCCTCCGTCGCGACCGCAATTCCGGAAGAGGAAGAACCGCTGGCGGACCTCGCCGGGTTTCGCCTGAATTCCTCCGCTCACCATTCAGTGGTGCTCGGGCGCGCCGGTGAGTTTCGGACCATCGACCTGGATAGCGACCAACCGATGGCCGCCGTGGCCGGTTTCCGCGATGAAGAAAGGGTCGTCGTTTTCTACGAAGGTCAGGGTTACGAATTCGCGCTGACCGCTCGCGGCGCCGGCGCATCGCACGGCGTCCACGACGGCGAGATCGAGGCGCCGATGCCCGGAAAGGTGACCGCGGTCGAGGTTTCCAATGGCGAAAAGGTTGCCAAGGGACAACGCTTGCTCACCCTTGAAGCGATGAAGATGGAGCATGCGCTGACCGCACCGTTCGACGGCACGGTCGCCGAGCTCGCCGCGACGGCGGGCCAGCAGGTCTCCGAAGGGCAGTTACTCGTGAAAATCTGCGCTCCGGACGCTTAATCGGACCTCCCGGCTTTAGACGACGTGCTCGTTGTGCCCGTAGGCGAGGATCGTCAGGAACCCGTGGCGGTCCCGTGCGGTCGGCGCGGCGCCGTTCGCGGCGAACTGTTCGGTTGCGGCGTCCTCGCACCCGTAGGACAGGCCCGTATCCCCGGATAGATCGACGACCCTGCAGCCGCTGACTTTGCCGGCATTATCGATCACGAGCGCCATCACCTTCTTGCCGAGCAATTTCTCGCCCTGCTGGATGGTGGAATCGCCCGGCGCCTCGCCCGGATTGAACCTGCGTTCGAAGGTGATCGCCGTATAGCCGTCGCTGGTCGATGCGGGCTGTGCCGACATGCTTCCGCCGACGACTTTGCAGTCGGCCCCGGAGGCGGCCGGCCGGTTGGTCTGGTACTGACAGCCCTGCGCTTCGCCAGCGCCCGTCATTCTGATGGTGATCTTTTCCCACCAGGCATCCGACGGCAGGGGCGCGGCTGCGATCGCGGCTGCGGGAAGTGCGACAAGACTCAGTGAGACGATCAAGCGGAGCACGACTCCATCTCCTTCGCGCCCGCTCCGGCGGCAAAATTGCCGCCGCCACCTGCCCGCCCAACGCGTGAGCTCCCTTTGGTGTCCTATGGATGGTGCGAGATGGATGCGTACGGAGGGGGCGCCGCCGCCGAGGCGCCGCGTTCGCGCGCTGATCCGAGGTGAGGAATTTAGAGCCCTAATAGAAATGGGGGCCGGCATTGCTGCCAGCCCCCACTGCGCCGAGCGAAGGATCTGCCGGTGTTCGTAACCTGGCTCAAGTAACCCGAAGGCCCCAAGAACCCGCTCTCGATCCTGGCTCACCAGCTCAGGCGTCGCTTCCTATCAAACAGCTCCCTCTTGCGAGGAGCTAGACTGGCTTACCTGGTTGACGACCCGGAGGATCGCTGACCTTTCAACCTGTCCAGCCTGACCCGAAGGCCAAAACCGTCCGATGTTCCGCGGCCCTTCTTGGGATGACCCCTACCGCGTCCCGCTTTGCTCACCACGATCCACGAGGAACCGCAGGAACCGCGTCGCACGACAGGAAGACATCTCTTCCGGCGCCTCTTCCCGGCTGGCCCCGCTTCCACTCCCGAAAGAGCTTTGGCATTGCCTGCCGGCGGAGATCGGATCTTTGGTCCCTGCCGCACCCTTCTTGCCGTTGCCGGCTGCCTGGGGAGGCCGGGACCGCCGTCCCGATCACCAAGTCACCTTGCACATCTGTTCCGAGTCGCAAAAGCGAAAAATTAGGTGATTGGCCTGTGGATAACGGGGATATCGGTAACAACCGATGGAACCTTTGCAGAACCCCCGCGAGTCGCTCCGATTCGCTGTCCGGGCGGCCGCGCTCTTCGGTTGCCGTTCCGTTCTCCCCGGCTTACCTCGCTCAAGTGCCTGAAACGCCAGCCGTAGCTCCCGAACCACTTTATCTTGCCGGCCTGAACCCGCCGCAGCGCGAGGCCGTGCTGACGACCGAAGGGCCGGTGCTCGTCCTCGCGGGCGCGGGCACCGGGAAGACCGCGGCGCTCACCGCGCGCCTCGCCCACCTGATCGCCAGCCGCAAGGCCTGGCCGAGCCAAATCCTGGCTGTGACCTTCACCAACAAGGCCGCGCGCGAAATGAAGCAGCGGGTCGCCGCGCTCTCCGGCGGCGCGCTCGAGGGCATGCCGTGGCTGGGCACCTTCCACTCGGTCGCGGCGCGAATGCTCCGAAGCCATGCCGAGCTCGTCGGCCTCCAGGCCAATTTCAATATCCTCGACACCGACGATCAGCTGCGCGTGATGAAGCAGCTGATCAGCGCCGCCGGCCTCGACGAGAAACGCTGGCCGGCCCGGCAGCTCGCCGGCCTCATCGATCGCTGGAAAAACCGCGGATGGACTCCGGCTGAGGTCGATGCGGGCGAGTCCGAAGGTTTTGCCGCGGGGCGCGGAGCCGATCTCTACAAACAGTACCAGGACCGGCTGAAAACTCTGAACGTCTGCGACTTCGGCGACCTGCTGCTCCACATGCTGGTGATCTTCCGCCGCCATTCGGATGTGCTCGCCGGCTATCGCGAGCGCTTCCGTTACATCCTCGTCGACGAATATCAGGACACCAACCAGGCCCAATATGAGTGGCTGAAGCTGCTTGCCGAGCCGCGGCGGAACCTGTGCTGCGTCGGCGATGACGACCAGTCGATCTATTCCTGGCGCGGCGCCGAAGTCGCCAACATCCTCCGCTTCGAGAAGGAATTCCCGGGCGCAAAGATCATCCGGCTCGAACAGAATTACCGTTCGACCAGCCACATCCTTGCGGCCGCCGACGGCCTTATTGCCCACAATGCGGGCCGGCTCGGCAAAACCTTATGGACCGATGCCGGCGACGGCGAGAAGGTTCGGGCGATCGGCGTCTGGGACGGGCCGGAAGAAGCGCGCCGGATCGGCGAGGAGATCGAATCGCACCAGATCAAGGGCGGCTCGCTGGACGCCGTCGCGATCCTCGTTCGCGCCCAATTCCAGACCCGCGAGTTTGAGGAGCGCTTCATCGCGATCGGCCTCAATTACCAGATCATCGGCGGCTTCCGATTCTATGAGCGCGCCGAGATTCGCGATGCGATCGCCTACCTTCGCCTGATTCAACAGCCCGCCGACGACCTCGCTTTCGAACGGATCGTCAACCAGCCGAAGCGCGGCCTCGGCGACAAGGCGATCGCGACGATTCACAAATTCGCGCGCTCGAGCCAGCAGCCGCTGCTGATCGCCGCCGCCTCGATCCTCGGCACCGACGAGCTGACCCCGCAGGCCCGTCGAAGCCTCGGAAACTTCGTCGCCGATATCGCCAGGTGGCGGGAGATGGCGGCGTCATCTTCCCCCGGATTTCCGGGGGAGGGGGACCGCGCGGAGCGCGGTGGAGGGGGCCTCCCCCATCCCGAGCTCGCTCGGATCCTGCTCGACGAGTCCGGCTACACCGCCATGCTTCAGGCAGATCGCTCCGCCGAAAGTGCCGGCCGGCTCGAGAACCTCGCCGAACTCACGCGCGCGATGGAGGAATATGAATCGCTCCAGGCGTTCCTCGAACATGTCAGCCTGGTTATGGACAATGACGAAGCGCGCCAGGGCGACCGGGTGACGATCATGACCATCCACGCCGCCAAGGGGCTCGAATTCGACATTGTCTATCTGCCGGGGTGGGAAGAAGGCGTTTTCCCGTCGCAGCGCTCGCTCGACGAAGGCGGGCTTGCCGCGCTCGAAGAGGAGCGGCGTCTTGCCTACGTCGCGATCACTCGCGCCCGCCGGAAGGCGACGGTCATGCATGCCGCGAACCGGCGCATCTACGGCCAGTGGACCAGCTCGATCCCGTCGCGCTTTCTCGCCGAGCTGCCGGACGCTCATATCGACCAGGAAACCACGATGACCGGCGGCGAAAGCCTGTGGCGCGCCCAATGGTCGGAGCGTTCGGATCCCTTCGCCCATGTCGCGCGCCCGTCGCGCGGGCCGGGCTGGCAGCGGGCAACACGCACCAATTACAATCCCGATCCGCAGCGAATCATCGAAGCGCGGGCGTCCGCCGTAACCCTCGGCAACAAGGGCCGCGACGACCTGTCGCTCGGCCAACGCGTGTTCCACGGAAAGTTCGGCTACGGCACCATCGCCGCGATCGAGGGCAACAAGCTCGAAATCGACTTCGAGAAGGCCGGACGGAAGAAGGTGCTGGACAGCTTCGTTAGCGCGGGGTGAAGTGAGGGCGGCTCGCCAGCGACGAGCCGCCGCTCATATCAGGACTTGGTCGCGGTCCAGGAAGTTTTCGATCCCGTCAGCTTGTCTTCGCCGATAAGGTGCAACTTGCCGTCTGATCCGGGCGTGAAAGTCGTCGTTCCGACCACTTTGCCCTCGCGCTTATCGGTTTCGACATAGCCGTCTCCGGCCTTGGTGATGCCGGCGGTCGTCCCGGCAATGTCGCCCTTGATCGGCACGTCCGGCCCGCCGATCTTGGCGTCATAGCTGTAGCCGGAGGGCGAGCTGAAGTGGAACGTGTCACCTTCCACATTGATGGTTACCGTCAGCTGTTCCTCGGTAAAATTCGAAAGTTTCTCTGGCTTCCACTGACCGGAAACCGCGTGCGCTCCTGCCGGTGCAGGTCCGACGCGAGTCTCGGTATATTGGCCCTTGCTCGGCGGCGCATTTGGAACGGAGGTATCGGTAAATTCGCCGCTCAGCGTGTTGCCGTCCGCCGAGATAGTCACCTTGGTCCCGCCGATTTCGCGGCCGCCTTTCTTGCTCGCGCGCTGAATGGTGTGGTCGTCAACCACCTTCACTGACATGTTGTCGGCATAGGGCAGGCTGACCGCATGGAAGGCCCCGTCAGCGGCCACGGTGTATGACGGCGAGCACGACTTGCACGAATATTGACCGTCCTTCAGCAGATATTCGTCCGGCTTTTGGTCGAACTGGACGCTGGCGATATCAGCCTTCCAGGTGCCGTTGATCGCATCCGCGGCAGCGGCTGTGCTCGTCGCGTTGTTTCCGGCGGCCGGCTGCTGTTGGCAGGCAGAAAGCGCAAACAATGATGCTGCGGCCAATGCCGCAATCGTCGTCTTGTGCATGGATACTCCCCTTTGCTGCGGCGGCGCCGTCACTCAGTCGCAGGCAATGACGGTGTCGTCGCGGGGCAGCTAATCCCTACGAACCGCAAGAGGCAATAAACGAAAGTTTAGGTCAACCGCGGCCGCCCGGCGGTCCCGCTGCCGGTACATCTTTCCTGATCGCCGTTCGGATCCACGGGATGATCGAAGTCCAGCTGATCTCCTCGAACACCTCGATTCCGGCCAGGTTTCCTCTTCGCCAGATCACCTCGCCAGGCGGGATGTTCAGCCCCTCGACGAATACCGAAATGTAGGTCCCGACCGGCGGCAGCCCGTCGCCTTCTAGCTGCATGCCGCCAGCGGAAATATTGCGGAGAACGGCAGGCGACAGGTTTTCAGCGAACTTCACGAAGGCGTCGAAGCGGATTTCGACGCGCGGCATGGCTCGGCGCTCGACGGGCTGGCTGACCAGCTTGCGGTTAAGGAGCGCGACCATGTCCACCGGATCGTCGAAGGAAATGCCGAACTCGCCGCGCTCGGCCCAGGTGATCGTTCCGCTGGCGCGGTGACCGGTGCCCAGCTCGACCGAGACCTGGTCGCCAGGAACCTTTTTGAGGTCGCCCCTCAGGGTCACGCCTCGAGCCGATATTTTCCGGATCGTGCATTCCCGGCGCTTGCCGGAATCGTAGACGACCCCCGGGTCCAATGGCCCGATCTCGCCCGACGCCGATGCATCTTCGGGCCAGGGGAGGCGATCTCCCACGACAAAGGTTGTGACCGAAGGGCCTTCAGTCATTGGCGATCCCGACACGTGTGCCGCAAACTTTGCTCCTTCGGGAGCTAACAAGTCGCTAACGCTCGCCACTTCGGCGCTTGGATCCACGATCAGCCGCAGGAGCAGCCCCGGGTCGCCCTGCTAGACGATCGGAAGTGCGCTGGAGAGCCGAAACCGCTAGTCCATTCGGATGTCCGACGCCCATCCGGCCTATGTTGTCCGCGACAATAGGGAAAAACGCCGCTTTGAAATCGACCTTGGCGACGGCTCGTTCGCCATTGCCGAATATCGGTTGCGCGCGGGCAAGATCGTGTTCGTCCACACCGAAGTGCCGCCGGCCCACGAAGGGAAAGGGATCGGCAGCTTGCTGGTTCGAGCCGCGCTCGCTTCCGCTCGAGAGCGTGGCCTCAAAGTCATCCCGATCTGCCCCTTCTTCGCGGCCTACATCAAGAAGCATGCGGAGGAGCAGGACCT
>Ga0207703_10002602_pt1 | contig 15583 bp, 8 predicted proteins | sample KBSSwiS12_FD_184304 | JGI IMG/M metagenome (GOLD analysis project Ga0207703, IMG submission 184304) | Switchgrass rhizosphere microbial communities from Kellogg Biological Station, Michigan, USA - KBS Switchgrass S1-2 (SPAdes) (version 2) | ecosystem: Host-associated > Plants > Roots >... | reverse complement strand
CGGAGCGACCGGAGCCACTGGCCCAACCGGAAGCACGGGCGCGACCGGAGCCACCTGCGCAACCGGAGCGACCGGAGCCACTGGCCCAACCGGAAGCACGGGCGCGACCGGAGCCACCTGCGCAACCGGAGCGACCGGAGCCACTGGCCCAACCGGAAGCACGGGCGCAACGGGCGCCACCTGCGCAACCGGAGCGACCGGACCATCCTGGTGGAGCCATCCGAACGTGAGTGAACGAATGGGCTTCATCAAGAGCCCCACTCAGGGTGCTCACCACGACGCGCCTATGGCCGCTCATACGGCGGCCGGCGGCGAAGGATCCCTTCGGAGCATGACGTCACCGATGAACGCGACGATGACCCCAACTGATGTAATGCCAAGGGGGTCGTTGCCGTCCCTCACCCAAGATGGGCCGAATGCAACGATAGGGTCTATTGCAAGTACGACTGGTCCTTCGGGTGCAATATTGCCCATAAACCTCAATGACTATCTACATAATATAACACTACCTCAACGAAACTAAGTCTGGATATTCTTGGGGGAGATTGGTCGTAGTGACCGATCTCCCCCGATTTTCTAAAAGGGCGCGTGACGTTTCTTCGACTGCGACCACTCTCTGCCATGAGGCCCGCATCAATTGTGGGACTAAGGGGTCCGAGCCGAACGGGACGCAGCTCCGCCAGCGAGGATCGCATGACTTTTGAAACGATCGGACAGGACCCTCGCCAATTGAATGCGCGCGTGGCCGCCGCGATCATCATCGCCCGCTATCATGGCGCAGATATCGATCCCGTCGCCGCTAGGATGGATACCGCGGAGAGTCCGTCTCTGAGCGTGTTAGCCGAATGGCTTCGTCAGTCCGGTCTCTGGGCGCGCGACGCACGCCTCAGCTTCAATCAGTTGATGAAGATAGAAAGTCTGTCGCCGATCCTTCTGCTGCTCTCCGACGGCGGCGCAGCCATCGTGGTCGGCCGCGACCGGGAGCATGACGTACTGCTGGTGCGCGATCCCCGCGCGCCGAGCGCCGCGCCACCGACGCCGGTGGACGAACTGCGCCTTAGACAGGTCTGGGACGGGGCAACGCTGCTGGTGCGTGCGTCGCGCGACCAGAACGAGGACGACGCCCCGTTTGATCTTGGGTTGCTCACCCGGTTGGTCTGGGGTGATCGGTCGATCCTCCGAGACGTCACGGTCGGCTCGGTCACGATTACCATTCTGAGCGTTTTGCCGGTCCTAATGGTGATGACCACTCTGAATACGGTGGTCGTGTATAGGAGCACCAATACGCTGGCGCTGATCATCGTCATACTGGTGATTGCACTCGGTTTCGAGATGCTGATCGCCTGGTCACGGCGGATGCTGCTCGTCATTCTCGCCAACCGCCTCGACACGCGGATGAACCTGGCAATTTTCGACCGGCTGATGATGCTGCCGATCGACTTTTTCGAGCGTAATCAAGCCGGCGAGATCTCTTACAAAGTGAGCCAACTCTACCGCGTCCGCGAGTTCCTCACCGGCCGCATGGTGACGACGTTCATCGACCTCATCATGGTTCTGCTGCTGCTGCCCATCTTGTTCTACATGCAGCCGACGCTCGCATGGACCGTACTAATCGCCGCCGGCTGTATCGCGCTCGTCATCGCGGCCTTTCTCAAGCCGCTCGCGGCCATGACGGCCAAGCTTATCCAAGCTGAATCGAACAAAGGCTCGACACTGGTCGAAAGCATCTACGGCATCCGTACAGTGAAGTCGCTGTGTCTCGAGAACGCCCGCGCCGTCGAATGGGACGCACGGATCGCGAGGGTGGGCGAACTGAACCTCGAGATGGGCAGGCTCAGCAACTGGCCCATGGTTCTGGTGATGCCATTTGAGAAGTACACTCAGGCTGGTGTGCTGGCGTTCGGCGCCTACCTCGCAGTGACCTCGAACAACCCGCTCTCCCTCGGCAGCTTGATCGGCTTCATGATGCTGGGCGGTCGCGTCGCCGGCCCACTCGTGAGCCTCGCGCGCCTCCTGCAGGACGTGCAGGAGGCGCGCGCAGCCCTCTACCAGGTTGGCTGGGTACTCAACCGACCGACTGAAAAGCGCGCATTGGCCAACGGCTTGCGGCCCAAATTCGAAGGCGCGATTAGCTTTGAGGACGTCACCTTCAAGTACGAGGGGACTGAAATTCCAGCTCTGGAAAAGGTCACGTTTTCCATTCCGTCGAGCACGATGCTTGGGCTTGTCGGCCGATCGGGCTCAGGCAAATCCACTGTCGCGCGGCTACTCATGGGCATCAACCGCGACTATTCCGGCACCGTGAAGCTCGACGGAACGGATCTACGCGAGATCAACCTGCGGCATCTGCGCCAGAGCTTCGGCGTCGTCCTGCAGGAGAATTTCCTGTTCCGCGGCACCGTGAAAGACAACATCCTTGCGGGTCGCCCCGGCCTCAGCTTCGAGGACGCGGTACGCGCCGCTCGCCTTGCTGGCGCCGAAGAGTTTATTGAACGGTTGCCCAAGGGTTATGAGACGTGGATTGAGGAGGGATCACCAAATCTCTCCGGCGGCCAGCGTCAGCGCCTCGCCATAGCGCGTGCACTGATCGTCGATCCCAAATTGATGATCCTGGACGAAGCCACCTCTGCGCTCGATCCCGAGAGCGAGGCGCTGATCAACGCCAATCTCCAGCGCATGGCGCAGGGGCGGACGATGGTCATCGTCTCACACCGTCTCTCCTCGCTCGTTGATTGCGATCAGATTCTCGTGCTCGACCGTGGTCGGGTCCTCGACGTCGGGCCGCATCTCGCATTGGTCGAGCGATGTTCCGTCTATCGCCATCTTTGGTTGCAACAGAGCCGTCACATCGAACCACCAGGAAGACCCCATGCAGCACCCATTCCGACGCTCGCCAGGGGCGAATGACGACAAACAAGTGGCTGTGCGCCCGCTTCCCCTCGCGGCGCTCGAATTCCAAAGCCCGTCAGCGGCAGTCATCGCCGCCCCCGTTCCAATGGTTTCGCGCGCGACCAACGCCTTCGTATTCCTGCTGGTCCTGTCTGCACTCGCCGCCAGCGGGTTGATTCGGGTCGACAAGATCGTCTCGGCCAGCGGCAAGTTGGTCGCCACGACGCCAAATATCATCGTCCAGGCCTTCGGCGAAAGCATCGTGGAGAGCATTGACGTTCGGGAGGGTGACGTGGTCCGGAAGGGCCAGGTTCTCGCCCGACTGAATCCGACTTTCGCTACAGCGGATCGTACGACGGTCAAAAGTCAGGTCGATCTGCTCAGCGCCAAGGCTGCTCGTTTGCAGGCGATGACCGCTGGAACGAACTATGCGCCTGACGCGGCCAACCCACTTGCCGCCCTCCAGGCCTCGATCTTCAAGCAGCAGATCACGGAGTACAGGTACTCGCTGCAGACCTACGGTCAGAGAATCGATCAGCTGCAGAGCAAGGTCGCCGGGGCGAAATCGCAGGCCGCATACTACCGCGAGCGCACGAGCATCGCCGCCAATCTCGAAGACATGCGCAAGGAGCTTCAGGCTCGTCAGGTCGGCAGCAAACTCGCGACGTTGACCGCCCGGGACGGCCGATTGAACATGGCGGCGGCCGCCTCCCAAGCGGAGTCCGAGGCCGCGCAGGCGAGTCGCGAATTGGCAGCTCAGCGGGCGGAACGCGACGCATTTGTACAGCGCTGGAACGCACAAATGTCGCAGGATCTCGCCGATACGCGTGATCGTTTGGTGCAGGCCCAGCAGTCCTATGCCAAGGCTAACCTGAACAGCAATCTCCTGGTGCTGACCGCCCCGCGTGACGCGGTCGTGCTGTCAGTGGGTAAGGTTTCGTTGGGCTCGGTCGTCGCTAGCGGAGCGCCGCTGGTCCAGCTTGTCCCAATCGACGCGCCGCTTTCGGCCGAAGTGGATATTTCCGGTATCGACAGTGGGTACGTGCGCCCGGGCCATGAGGTCCGCATCAAATTCGACACGCTTCCCTTCCTGCAATACGGCAGCGCGCACGGTGTGGTGCGCTCCATCAGCGCGGACAGCTTCAGTCCTGAGACCTCGCCGCTCGAAGGCGGCTCAATCCTGCCAAGCCGGCCGCGCACGCTCTACTACCGAGGCGATATCGCGCTCGATAAGATAACCCTGCACGACACCCCACCGGGCTTTCGCCTGGTGCCCGGTATGCCCCTGATTGCCGATGTGAACGTCGGCACGCGGTCGGTGCTCGGCTACTTCATCGGTAAGATCATTCCCGTTGTGAGCGGCAGCATGCATGAGCCGTCTTAGGTCGTTAGTCCCATGGCCACGTTAGACACCCTCGCCAAGCCACTCGATTACCTCGCCTCGCGTACTCTGAAGTGGGCGCGCGCGCGGGCGACGCGACTCTCGGAAGCGGCGCCAGACCGTGCGCTCGCGCTTTTGGCGGCGGCTGCCAAGGCGGGCGACGCCGATGCTGCCTTCGCGTTAGGTGAGCACTATCTCGAGGGTAAGGGAACGCTGCGCCAGGCATTCGAGGCCGCGCGCTGGTACCGGCGGGCCGCCGAGGCCGGCCATGTCGGAGCGCAGTGTCAACTGGCCCATCTGTGTCTCTTGGGGTTGTCACTTCCCGCGGCCGAGTCGGCCCCGGCGCTATTCGAGCCAATCGTGGCGCAGGCCCCCGACTATCACTCGGCTGCGCTCTGGGCGCGGCGCGCCGCCGAGGCTGGCGCACCTGCAGCGCAGGCCATGCTCGGCTACATTCTCTCAAACGGACCGGAGGGACTGCGTGACCCGGATGGGGCGCTCGGCTGGTACCGCAAATCCGCCGAACAGGATTGTCCCCAAGGTCATCTTGGCTACGGCCTCGCCCTAATGCAACGCGCCGACACCGCCGACAAGGCGTTCGCCGCTTGCGACGAGCTCGTTTGCGCGGCGCATGCCGGGTTACCCATGGCTCATTACCTGCTCGGGGTGGCCTCGGAGTGCGCCATCGGCGCGATGCTCGACGAGGTCCAAGCGCGGCGCCATTACAAGATCGCGGCCGAATCCGGCCATCATAGCGCTCAAGCGAGGCTAGGCGTGCTGCTGCTTGAAGGCCGCGGTGGAGCGGTGGACTTGCAGAACGGCGAAACTTGGTTGCGTCGCGCGGCGCTTGGCGGCGACTGCGAGGCCGCAGCTCGGCTTGGTGACATCTATGCCCGCGGCGGCGCCTTGCCTCCGAATTATGCCGAGGCGGCCAACTGGTTCCGCATGGCGGCGGAAGCCGGGCACAAAGCGGCGGCGCGCTCGCTCGGCATGCTCTATCTCATCGGCGCAGGCGTCGTTCAGGATCCGCAGGAGGCGGCGACCTGGTTCGAGTGTGCGGTCGACGCGCGCAATCCGGATGCCCAGGCCGAAGTTGCGGCGCTGCGGCACGCGGGTGCGACACTCGCCGCGACGGACAATCCTCCGCCGGTGCACGAGTGGTTCGAGTGCGAGGCGGAACAGGGTGATCTGGTCAGCGCCTTCAACTACGCGGTCTGTCTCGCTGAGGGCCTCGGTGTGCCACGCAATGACGAGCGGGCCGCCTTCTGGCTAAGGCGCGCGGCCGAGGTCGTCGTGAAGGCGCAGTACTGGTACGGCCGAATGCTCGCAGACGGCCGCGGCGTCCCGCGAGATGAGGCCGAGGCCGTCACCTGGTTCGCCCGCGCCGCCGACGCCGGCCTGCCTGAAGCGCAGGTCGCGCTAGGCGAGCGTCATGTGATCGGCCGCGGCGTACCGCGCGATCGGGAGTTTGCGAGGTCTTGGTTCTTGCGTGCGGCGCAAGCGGGCCACCCCGCCGGCATGTTCGCGCTCGGCATGCTCCATGCTGACGAGCAAGATGGCGCAGCCGATTACGTGGAGGCTCGCCGCTGGTTTGTGGAGGCCGCCGGTCACGACCACCCGACAGCCTACCTGATGCTTGCGCGCTACGCGGTGCGGGGACTCGCCGGACCCCGAGACCTAGAAGCCGGGCGCCGGTGGTTTGCACAAGCGGCGTCTCTCGGCGCGGCTGAGGCGGCCGACGAGCTCTCGGCGCTCGATCGAGCTAGCCAAACAAGGTCGGCGATCCACTCATGCGCCGACCAGGAGCTCCCGTAGCCGCTTCGGCAATCGGCCGGGCGCGTGCAGTTCCGCGCAGCTTTTGGTCCAGAGGTCGAGATACTCAGGCAAAGGGACACCGCTTCGACCTGGCCAGCGATTCAAGGCCCCCATGTCCGCCACCATGGCCTTATCCCCTTCGAGGAATGCGAGCATGGTTGAGACGGCTCCGCGGGCGCCGTCGAGCCCCGCTTTCCCTTCGACGGTGGTCCTATGCTGCACGAACCAGGCCCCGAAGCCTGCGGCGACTTCCTGCTTCTGCGCGATTGTGCGGTAGTTGCCGAGAATTGTTTCCCGATAGCTGCGGATGGCGCTGGCGTAGGAGGCGTCATGCGGAAATGGAGGCGCACGCGCCCATTCGTCGGCCAGCAATCCAAGGCCGCGCAGAGAGAACGCCTCGGCCAACGCCTCCTCGATCCATTGGCACGGGGGGCGGGGCGCGGCGTCCGGGGCCCAGCTGTTGCAGAGCACATGACCCAGCTCATGCCCGAACTGGTAGGCGAGATTGCACCAGTCTTGGGTGTTGACGATCACGATGATCCAGCCCGTTTCCGGTTCCTCAGAGTGGAGCCAGATCGATGGCGTGCCGCCGGAATGGTCCTCGATGCGGAGTCTCTTAGGCTGATGGTCGGAGAGCAGGTGCACGCCAGCCAATGAGGCTTCGCGCATGCGCTCGATCACGACTGTTACATCCCCAGGCGCCGACCCGCCCCAGGCGCCGGCGAGTTCCAAGGGGGCGGCTAGGAGCGTCACAAGCGGAGCGCCGGCTCGTGCGGCGATTGGTTCACATGGCGACAAGATGCGGGCTCCCAGTAGGGACAGCAGTCGCCGACGCCCGATCAACGGTCGGAGCTCCTGCAAACGAATTTGTGACTGGCTTGATGCTTGCTTAGCGGGCCGACAGGCGCGAGCGCCTGTTGAACGGTCCGCGCCTGCAGCCGCGCCTTCGCCGGAGCTGCGCCCAAAGAGGCGACGCCGACCAATAGCATCCCCATGGCGAGCGGCGCGGCAGCCTCGAGCCAACTGACCCGATTGCACCTTTCCCACCATAGGCCGACCGCGGCCAGCGACGTGACCGCCGCGGCGTGCGCAACCAGCGTCGGAGCGCGGATGGTGAAGGTCGGACGATAACCGCCCTTTGGAATATCGATCAGAACTTTATCGGAACATCCGGCGACGAGATAGTAGCGTTCAAGCGCCCGGCGCAGCCGACCGGCCTCGATTCGCACCACGGGATCATTCTGAGCGTCGAAGGCGTCATTACGCGCGAAAACCGCGAGCGCGATGCCATAGGCTTTCAACCTGCCTCCTCGCCCGGCCACCGTTTCATCCACGACGTAACGCAGGAAGCAGCGGCCCCGCTCGGGCACGCGGAACTCAGGACTCGCAATGATCCGTTCCAGCTGTGCGTTGATTTCGTTCGACGAGGGCGGCTTCAGGAGCGCTTGGGATACCATCGGTGTGGGCTCCTGTCCGGCTGCGCGCTGGGCGGTAAACTGACCCACGCGCACGACGCCTTCGCAGCTGACCTCTTAACCATAGCGCTCGCTCAACCCTGGCACGAGCCTCGGAAACTACTCATCATGTCGGCGTGGCAGGCGGCGCCGGGTTCGCTCCCTGTGCAGCGGTCTCTGCGCCTGCACCTCGGTAACCGTTCGGTGTAGGCCGCGGTCGCATGCGGCCGGGGCGGGGGTCGGGTCTAGATTAATTGGGCAGTGCATCAGCGCCTGAAGGTGCGTCCGCCACGCTGTCTCTACGACGGCGGGGAAATGAGAAGCGCGGCCAGGTTGCGCAGAGCCAAGATTGCCCCTCGCCGGCTACGCGTCCGATGCTACGTTGAGGAGATCCTGGCAGCATCTTCCAAAAGCGCTAGACAAGTAGAAGAGCGTCCACGCCCCTTCACCCGCGGGGCGAGGCCGGGGTCTGGGAGTAGGTCTTCTCCGAGCTGATCAAAGATCGCGACAGCCAATACCTGATGCTCCGCTAATGCGGATTTGTCCTAGTTCGCGGCCAGGCTCACTCGAACCAGCTCCGCGAAGGACTTGGAGCGGGTCGTGTGCATGATGGCGGCGCGGTGGCTCTCCACCGTGCGCTGGCTAATGCCGAGATCCGCGGCGATGATCTTGCTCGGCTGACCGGCAATCACCAACTCCAGGACTAGGCGCTGGCGCGGAGTAAGGCCCGCAAGACGCGCCGCCGCCGCCGCCCGCGAGATGACCCGCTGGGATGAACTCCTCGTCTGCTCCAAAGCCCTCCCGATGCTCGCGAGCAATTGCTTCTCGCCTACAGGCTTTTCGATGAAGTCGATCGCGCCCGCCTGCAGGGCGCGGATTGCAGTCTGAATGTCCCCGTTGCCGGTGATCATGATCGCCGGGAGGTCATGGCCCTCGACCTTAAGGCGATCCAACAGGGCGAGGCCGCCTATGCCGGGCATCACCGCGTCGACCAGAAGGACGCCCCTATCGCCGGGTCGATAAGCCGCGAGAAAATCCTCGGCGCTCGCATAGCTATCGACCATTCGGCCGCCGGATCTCAGCACTTCGCCCATTGCCGCGCGCACTGCATGATCATCGTCTATCAGGAAAATGACGGTGTCTCGCGAGCCTGCGGGGGGGTGGTGGACGACGATGTGGGCGCCGGGCGGCGAGCCGCGGGCAGGCATCGCCGATCGCGGGAGATGCTCGACCGACTTGGGCACCAGAAGACGCCTAACGAGGCGCGAGAGGTCCCCTGTCGCCACCGGCTTGGTGCGATGCTCATCCCCCTGTGCGGCGATCTTGCGCAGGGTCTGTGTCGATGCGTCCCCCGTCAACAACAGCGCCGGTACGTTGTCAGCCAGCGTCGCACGTAGGCGCGTCACGACCCCAAGCCCGGTCAGGGCTCGAGACAGACTCAAGTCGACGATGACGAGGTCCGGCCGCAGACCCAGTTGCTCAACCTGCTGGGCCGCCTCTTCGCCATCGGCGACTGAGGTCGTGAGATAACCCTCTTCGCTCAGGAAAAGCTCGAGAGACTCACGCAATGCCGGATCGTCCTCCACGATCAGGATCGCACATTCCCCAGGGACCAGGTGATCCGGCTCAACCTCGGCCGCCGTTGGCGAGGGGCGTGCGCCTCGGGGGGCCAGCGGGACATCGATGGCGAAGACCGAGCCCCCATTCTCGCGTGATCGGACATCGATCGTCAGACCTAGCAGGTCCGCTAGCCGCGGCACGATCGCGAGCCCGAGGTTACGGCTTAACCCCCGGGCGGGAGCGTCGAGCTGCTGGCCTTCGGGGATGCCCAGGCCGGTGTCGTGGACCTCGATCCGCAGCTTGTCCGCGCGCCGCCGACAGCCGAGAATAAGCCCACCCTTCCGGGTGTACTTTACGGCGTTGGACAGCAAGTTCCGGAGCATCTGATCGAGCAGGCGCGGATCGCTGCGGACCAGCAAACGGCAAGGAACCACACGCCAGTCGAGCCGCTTGGCCTTCGCGTGGTAGTCGAACTCCGTCTTCAAGGCCTCCAGCAAATCGTTGATCGGAAAGTCGGCGATCTCGGGACGGATCGCACCGGCTTCGAGCTGGTGTATGTCGAGCAGCGTGTTCAGTATGCCCGACATCGTTTTCAGCGCCTCGTCGCTACGGGCGAGCAATCGCAGCGCGTCCTCATCCTTGAGCTTCTTCGCCAGTAGTCCTTGCAGCAGGCCGAGCGTCTGCAGCGGCTGGCGCAGGTCGTGACTGGCGGCGGCGAGGAACCGGGACTTGCCCAGGTTTGCGTTCTCGGCCTGCAACCTGGCGGCGTTCGCCAACTCTTCGGCGCGTTTGCGCGCGGTGACGTCGGCAAAGGTGATCACCACCCCCTCGATACGGTTGTCCTTCGTCCGATAAGGTAGAATCCGACAATTGAACCAGGTGCCATCGTCGGCCGCGACTTCGCGCGTGACCGGCGCCAGGCTGGCGAGCACGGCCCGCGCGTCGCTGAGAAGCGTTGGATTGGCGAAGTGATGCGCGAGATCGGCGAGCGGCCGACCCACGTCGGAGGCGATCACGCTGAAGAGCGCCCTGGCGGCAGGTGTGAAGAAACGGATATTGAGCTTCTCATCGAGGAATATCGTCGCCACGTCAGAGCTATCGAGGATATTCTCGAGGTCGTTGGCGGCGGCCGTTTGTTGGTTCAAGCTCTCTTCGAGCTGGGCGTTAATCGCCGTAAGTTTCTCATTGAGGGATATGAGTTCCGGTATCGGTGTTTCCAGCTGCTCGTTACTGGTTTCAGGTTCCTCGCTTATCCAGCTGACTTCTTCGCTGATCGCCCGCACCTGGTTCTTGGCGGCCTCTCGATCAGCGATGGCGTCCTCGATCTCCCAGCGCCTCGCATCCGATTCATCCTCCAGGCGACTCCGTCGCGGCGACATCATGGCCCGCCTCGCGAAGGTGTCTTCGGAACCGGGAGGGTTGGTCGCGCTTGCAGGAGGCTTGTTCGGACCAGCCATGGCGTCCCTGTCACACGTGGAAAAGTTAATCTACCAGAACCTCTGGTATACCGCCTCCGGCTGCCACGAAAATCGGCAACAAGTGGCGGCTTCTCGCTTGGCGCCTTAAGCGGTTTGCTTCACTTTCTCCGCTTGTTGGATTTGTATATTGCTCAACAGTTCTCTAACACGATCAATGTCATTGGAAAAATGAAATTCGTGGCCCTGTGCAAAGGTGATGTATCCATATATCTGTCTATTATCCACGTATTGTGGTATGCTATTTCTTCTAGCTGTATCGGAGAATATTACGTACTCATGCCTCGGAGTTGAATCCTCATAAGAAAGATACCGAATAACATCATATCTCACAAGATATGTACAATGTATAACGGGAACCTCCAAGACCCCCCGGACATGACGATTTAGGATCCACATATACTGGTCGCTATCTTTATAATATCCATTTCCGTCTATATCGGCATGATAGTTCGAGTATAGATTTGTTGGATTTATCGATCGCAGTAACGGAGCAGCAATTGGGAGATTGATCGCGACGAGCTCCCGCAAAGTGCAGGATGTAATAAAGTTGTCCACGTCGGCCACAAAATAGAATTTGCAATCATGCTTTAACGCGCTACGAATGCTTTCGTTTCGTATGCGACCAAGGACGCGAAATCTCGTATCATTCCATTCATGTGCGCCAAAATTCTCTACGCGAATATCGACGTCTTCGGCGTTGTATTCTACGTCGGCGTAGAGGTGCCTCACCCGCCCCACCCATTCCCGCAGAAGACGTTCAGTTCCATCAGTGTTGTTGTTTGTGCGGATATACAGAACGATCGAGGCCTTGGGGTAATCGAGCGCTTCGATGCATTCCAGGTATAGCGGGAGGAACTCTTCCTTCTGCTTGGCTAGGATTGCGACGAGCACACGCGGCGATCCTTCTGTTCGCGAGTGGAGCGGTCTCGGCGGCGCTAAGGCATGCTGGCCGGCCAAGTCTTCGACGCCGAGCGAGCCAAGGTTCGGGTCTTTCGGCAATCGCTCGCTCGCGAACTGCGCATTCGAAACCACGCGCTGCCTATCCGTTTCTGCAAGCTTCCCCGTCGCGAGAATTTTCAGGCTTGCGTCCAGGCAGTCCTTGTTTCGTCCGCACCAGTAGGCATTGACGGCGAACTCATCTTGCAGGCCCGTCTGGTAAATCCAGGGCTCCACGAACAACCCGTCGGCGGGCATCGGGATTTCCAAGCCCCGCTTCGCGAGCTGATATCCCTCCTCGTAGCGCCCCTGATGGCGGCAGGATCGGCTGGCCCCGTGCAGCGCCTCGGCGCGTGTCGGCAGCGCGGCGGCGGCGCGGAGATAGGCGTCGACGACTTCTTGCCCCGAGCGCTCGAGCGCCTCCATGATCTGAGCGGCATAGTAAAGGCTGATGAACACCTCGTCCTGCCAGAAGCCGAGTTCGCTCCGTGCGAGGTAGTTCTCCAGCGATTTGGCCAAATTTCCGCAGTCTCGATAACTTTGCGCGAGATAGAACCGATAGCGCGCGAGCAGGAACGGTCGCGTCTCTGTTTGTAACGCAGCCTCCAGCACCGCTGCATCTCGCGAATACGTTGTTGGGTCCTTTCGGCGTGCGCCGTCGTGATTGCGCTGCATACGGATTCCCGGAACCTGACCGGGGGGGCCGGCTTGGTCGCAAGTCAGGTATTCATGTAGAACGCCTTCATAGCGCCACGGCAGGGCGTTGCGCACTAGTTGCATGCGTTGATATGCGACCCCGGCATCGCTGATATCAATCATGTACGAGTCGGCGGTCAACTCGCCGGGGGCGGCGCCCGGAAAAATTTCCAGCGCGTCATCCGCGTCGATGATAAGTGTATAGTCGCTTTTACCATGAGCGAGCTTCAGCGCCTCAGAGCGGTTATGCGCGAAATCTCGCCACGGCTGTTCATGCAACTCGCCAGGCACCTCGCGCAGATGTTCCCGGATGACGTCCTGAGTGCCGTCGCTGGATCCGGTGTCTACAATGACCCAGTAGTCAATCAGCGGCAGAACGCTATCTAGGCACCGGCGGATCACGGGCGCTTCGTTCTTGACGATCATGTTTAGACATATCGTCTGGCCGGCGCTGTTCATTGGAGCGCCTGCATCGGCCCATTGGCTGTTTCAGCAGCGGGCGACCGTTTCAGTCCGGGCGGCGAGTCTGGCTCATGCCGCTCGAGCAAGAGGTCGATGCTCATTCTGGCGGCATAATCTTGCATCGCGTAATTGCACCCATTCCTCAGCAGAGGCCCTTCCTCGCCGGACAACGGCGACCGACTGTCCGACCATGGTTAATGCGCTGATGGAATGCCAGGCTCGGAATCTACCTATTTGTCGCTCGACCCGGGGAGCGCGTCTCATCGCGCGCTATCGGCTCGTGCGTTCTAACGCGCACGCTGGCGACGGGCGGCTTCTCGCCGGGGAGGGTGCTGCGGTGGAGGCATGTGCGATTGGCCGCAATGGCGGCTGCTTTGCCATAGACGACTGCCTAATGATAAGGGCTTAACCGTCACCATAAAACAGATACGTCGCCTTGCTTGTCCACCCCACTCCCGAGTGCACCGTCCACTGCAGTACGATTGCCGCTCTTTCCGAGAACGGCGGATGATCAAACTGCAACGTACGCCAACCTCCCACCTCAATGTCCTTGTTTAAATGTCCCGGCGGTCCGTTATCGTTCGTTATTAGCATGTATTTGAACTTTGATTTGAATAAATATATATATTCCATCACGGTATCGTTCGGAAGATGCTGAAGTACATCTTTGCAAACTAACAGATCAGATCGTGGTAATATACCTAGGTCATCTAACATAGAAAAACTTATGTTTTCGTTAGAATAATTTTTCTGATTTCTCTCAACAACATTAGGTACTATATCAAACCCATGGTAAATAACCTCGCTCCAATCAACGTAGCGAGAGAATTGCCAGTCTCCGCAGCCAAAGTCGACAACGCTTTTCACCCCGTTCAGATGGATGAAGCGTTGTAAGAAGACTGAATATTCCAAGCTGTGGAGGGGGTGGGAGCCGACTCCGCTTCCGGAGGCCCATTCGTTGCGATCGTAGATGGCTGAGAATCGCTCTTTAATTCGATCGAGATCGCCTTCACCGGTGCCGGTCATAGAGTCCTCCTGAATCAGGGGCGACCCTTAGCCGCCGAAGAACCAGTCGCCTGCAAAATGGGCGAACCTGGGCGGGGGCGAGGCGATCTTGCCTAGCCTATGGTGATTACGCCGATTGGCGTCGAAGCTTCGTCGCCAAGACACGGACGCGCAAGCCCCTTCTCCTCTGGTTGACGCGGGGCCCAGAGATTCTCACCAACATTGATCAGCACGCGCACTGGGCCTAGTTCCACTACAATGCAGGGGCAGCCGATCCATCCCGTTATTTGTACTGAGGAATGTTCTGCTGCCCGGACCTTGGTTCGGCGCACGGCCGCTGGGAAACGCTTCGCCCGCGAAGCTGAACTGCGCCTGACCTTCGAAATCAGGCCGTCCGGCTTGAAAAGCCGCTGCGCATAGAGCCCGACGCATTTAGAGTCTAGATTGCGGCGACTGCCAGCCGGACCAACTCCGACAACGACCTGGAGCCGGTCCTTTTCATTATAGCGGCCCGGTGGGCATCCACCGTCCGCTGGCTGATGCCCAGGTCGGCGGCGATGGTCTTGCTGGGCTGGCCGGCCAGAATCCGGTCCAGGATCCCGTGCTGCCGCGCAGTAAGCGCGGCAATGCGCGCCGCGGCCTCGGAGCGCGACGCAGACAGCTGAAAGGAACTCCGCGTCTGCGCCAAAACGCGGTCGAGACTGGCGGTTAGCTCGTTTTCGCTAACCGGCTTTTGGATGAAGTCGAACGCCCCCGCGCGCAAGGCGCGAACCGCCATAGGCACGTCGCCAACGCCGGTTATCACGATGACCGGCGGCCCGGGGCCATCGGCTCGCAGCCGATCCAGCAACGCCAATCCGCCCATGCCCGGCATCATGGCGTCGACCAGCAAAACGCCCCCGGCCTCAGGGCGATAGGACGCCAGAAAGGCTTCGGCGCTGGCGAAATCCTCAACCGATCGGCCGTTTGCTCTCAGCAGGTCGGTCAGGGTCTCCCGGAAGGTGTGGTCATCATCGATCAGGAAAATGGTTGAACCCTGTCTGGATTCCGCCGGCACCGCTGCCGGCCCAACCTGTGGGGCCGTCGATTTCGGCCTCGACAGAAGACGCCGGACGAGGTGGATCAGATCCCCGGCTGCCACGGGCTTGGTGCGATGGTCGAATCCCCGCGCCGCGATCTCGCGCTGTGTGTGGGTCGATGTGTCTCCAGTCAGGACCAGCGCCGGCACGCTATAAGCTAGCGCCTCGTGCAGGCGGGCCATGACCTGAAGTCCAGTCATTGCTCGCGGCAGGTTGTAGTCGACGATCACGAGGTCTGGCCGCAGGCCCTTTTGCTCAACCAGCCGAATAGCCCCGTCGCCATCGACTGCGGTGGTCACGAGGTAGCCGCCTGTGTTCAGGAAAAGCTCAAGGGATCCCCGCAAGGCCGGATCGTCTTCCACGATCAGTATCGAGCCACCTTGCGCCTCAGGCGCCAGCGAGGCCGGGACAATAGCCCTCGGCGCGACGCCGGCCCCGGCAGGTGTCAGTGGAACTTCAATGGTGAAGACTGAACCTCGCCCCTCTCGCGACCGGACATCGATCGTCAGACCTAACAGGTCCGCTAGCCGCTGTACGATGGCGAGACCAAGACCGAGGCCGCGGCTCAATTCCCGTGCGGGATTATCGATCTGATGGAATTCCTCGAAGATCGCGCGAAGCTGGCCTTCGGGGATGCCCAGGCCGGTGTCGTGGACCTCGATCCGCAGCTTGTCCGCGCGCCGCCGACAGCCGAGAATAAACCCACCCTTCCGGGTGTACTTTACGGCGTTGGACAGCAAGTTCCGGAGCATCTGATCGAGCAGGCGCGGATCGCTGCGGACCAGCAAACGGCAAGGAACCACACGCCAGTCGAGCCGCTTGGCCTTC
>Ga0207703_10002599_pt1 | contig 15584 bp, 9 predicted proteins | sample KBSSwiS12_FD_184304 | JGI IMG/M metagenome (GOLD analysis project Ga0207703, IMG submission 184304) | Switchgrass rhizosphere microbial communities from Kellogg Biological Station, Michigan, USA - KBS Switchgrass S1-2 (SPAdes) (version 2) | ecosystem: Host-associated > Plants > Roots >... | reverse complement strand
CTGGTCGCGCCGGATCTAATGACGTCATCATGGGTAATCACGTACACGGCTGCTGGAGCAGTGCTGAGCGGCTCGGCACGTTTGGAGACCGAGGTGACCTCGATCTGGGTGAGTTCCTCGATCGACATGTCGCTAAGGTCGAGTGCGGCCTTCGCCTTCGCCGACAAGATCAGCATGCTACCGAGCGCTAGTGACCAAGCGCCGCTTCGAGTTGAAATGCCCGGTCGATTAATCGACATTTATAGCATCTGCCCCTGCCCGATGCCTCCGCTATGGGTAATGCGCAGTTATCGACAGCAACGTCAAGCTCCAGACCATGTATGATTCTGAGAAGACAACATAAATCAAGATACGGCGGCCTTCTCCGGTTGCTATCCAGGTCGCTCCATATCCTATCTTCATGGAGCTTGAATCAGATCATGTCTCTCACATCAATGGGTCTGACCTAGGCCCGCTTTCCTCAATTAGCAGTCAAAACGTGCCCGTGGGCTATCGGATCTACGTCAGGGGCTGCCTTTACTCGTCAAAAAGGTGCCGGAACCTGATTGGTTGGGACCTGAGATATTGTGGAGGCACCTTCACATTCGCGCCAAGATGAGCCGCGGCATGCCAGGGCCAACGAGGGTCGTAGAGAATGCCGCGAGCGAGCGCGATGATGTCAGCATCGCCTGTACCAACGATGCTCTCCGCCTGATCATAGTCGGTGATGAGGCCCACTGCGATCACCGGCATGTTCGTGACCTGCTTGACGGCTCGCGCCAGCGGAACCTGATAGCCGGGGCCTACCGGAATCGCTTGCGCCGGATGAAGGCCGCCGCTCGAAACATGGATCGCGCTGCAGCCCCTTTCCTCCAGCGCCTGCGCGAACGCCACGGTTTGCTCGACGTCCCAGCCTCCTTCGACCCAATCCGTGCCGGACACGCGCATGGTCACGGGCCGCTCGGAAGGAAAGGCATCACGAACGGCGTCGAATATTTCGAGCGGAAATCGCATGCGGTTCGCAAGGCTGCCACCATATTCGTCGATACGCTGGTTCGACAGCGGGGAGAGGAACTCGTGGAGCAGATAGCCATGGGCGCCGTGCAGCTGCACGGCGTCGATACCGAGGCGGGCGGCGCGCTTCGCCGATGCGACGAACGCGTCACGGATGGCGGTCATTCGATCACGGCTGAGTTCGGTAGGGGCGATTTCGGAGCCTTCGAATGGAATCGCGGACGGCGCTTCGGTCTGCCAGCCATGCGGATCTCCCGGCGCGATTTGCGCCCCGCCCTTCCACGGCACTTCAGTCGAGGCCTTCCGTCCGGCGTGGGCAAGCTGGATCGCGATCGGTATGTCCGACCAGCGACGGATGCTTTCGAGCGTCCGCCCGATCGCGGCTTCAGTGGCGTCATCGTATAGACCGACGTCAGCCCAGGTTATCCTACCCTCTGGGACGACCGCGGTCGCCTCGATCGTGAGCAGGGCAGCGCCGGACAGAGCGAGATGTCCGAGATGGATCAAATGCCAGTCGGTCATGCACCCATCGACCGCCGAATATTGGCACATCGGCGCGATAATGATGCGATTGCGTAAGATGAGATTGCCTATCGTTAGCGGCTGGAACAGCTTTGATGCACTCACGTCTTGCTCCTGAGGAAGGCGCTTAAGTCAATCGTTCGCGTATCGTTCTTCGCGCCACGGATCGCCGCGATTATGATAGCCATTCACCTCCCAGAATCCCGGATGATCCTGCGCCAGGAACTCGATCCGCTTGAGCCATTTCGCGCTTTTCCAGAAATAGAGATGCGGGACGACAAGCCGGACCGGTCCGCCATGATCGCGGGTCAGGGGTTGGCCCTGCCAGCTGTGCGCAAGCAGTGCGCCTTCGGCAGCAAAGTCCTGAAGTGTGAGGTTTGTGGTGTAGCCGTCATAGCTGTGGAGCAGCACGAACCCTGCTTCAGGTGTCGGTTCAACAATCTCGAGCAAATGGCGAGTCGCCACCCCGCCCCATTCATTGTCATAGCGCGACCAACTAGTGACGCAGTGAATGTCCGAGAGGCTGCGGGTCTGCGGTTGGTGCTCAAAATCGGCCCATTCCCATACGAGCGGATTTTCGACGGCGCCCCCAATCAGTAGCCGCCAATTTTGTTGTGTAATCGCCGGATGCTCTCCGAGATCAAGGACCGGCCAATCGCGCACAAGGTGCTGGCCCGGCGGCAGGCGGTCGGTCTCAGGTTGCGAGCTGCGGCCGGTCAGAAAACGGCCTACCTGCGCCCAGCTTCTCTTGCTGCGCGTGAGCTTGCTGTCAGGCGGCGGAATGTCCTCGTCCGCAGCCATCACGCATATTCACTGTGACGCGACCTGGCGCCGCACGCCTGAGCAATCAGCTTGAAGGAAGTGAGGCGCGCCGCATGATCGTAGACGTCCGAGACGATCATCAACTCATCCGCTCCAGTCTCCGCGACCAGCGCATCGATACCAGCACGAATTGATTCCGGCGCGCCGATGATCGAACGCGCCAGCATCTGCATGGCCTGCGCTTTCTCCAGCGGCGACCAATAGCTCTCGATATCATCGATCGGCGGCTTGCTCAGCCCGCGCGCGCCTCTGAAGATGTCTGCGAATGACATTTGCTGCGTCGTCGCGAGACGCCTCGCCTCGTCATCGCTCTCCGCCGCGATGATGTTGACGCCTACCATGGCGTAAGACCTATCCAACTGGACAGACGGTTTGAAGCGCTCACGATAGATGCGCAGTGCCGGCAGCAGCTGGTCAGGCGCGAAGTGGGATGCGAAGGCATAAGGCAGGCCCAATTCGGCGGCGAGTTGCGCCCCGTAGGTGCTGGACCCCAAGATCCATAGCGGCACATTGGTTCCCGCCGCCGGCACTGCCTGCACCCGCTGACCCGGACGAACCTCGCCAAAATAGGCCTGCAGCTCAAGCACGTCCTGAGGAAAGCTCTCGGCTCCGGCGAGCGAGCGGCGCAAAGCGTGAACGGTGACCTGATCCGTTCCGGGCGCTCGACCGAGGCCGAGATCAATCCGTCCAGGAAAGAGTCGCGCCAATGTACCGAACTGTTCGGCGATGATGATCGGTGCATGGTTCGGCAGCATGATCCCGCCAGCGCCCACCCGGATATGGCGAGTACCCGCGGCAATATGGGTCAGCACGACGGAGGTGGCGGCGCTCGCGATGCCCGGCATGTTATGATGCTCAGCGACCCAGAACCGCTGATAGCCCCATTCCTCCGCGTGTGCGGCAAGATCGCGGGCATTGTCCAATGCTCCGCGCGCATCGATGCTTTCGGTGATACGGACCAGATCGAGAATGGATAAGGCAGGCATGGCGGCTCCTAGCCGGCCTGATCTAGGGAGCCATAGGCCGCAATGCCAGTGCAGGCGACCTTGGACGGGCCGTGGGTGTCTTAACCATTTGGCATGGGTCACCTGTTACAAGGGCGTATGCGTCTGGTAACGATCACAAACTGGGCCTACGGCGCGACCGTCGCGCTCACTCTTGCCTCTAGTACAACCATGCTTCTGGCATCCAGCGCTCAGGAGCGGGAACGCGTCGCCGTTGCCGAACGACAGGCGTTGGATTCCGCAACCTCACATGTGGATGAAGATGTTGATGTGCTCAGCGGCCTCGCCCGTGAATACGCAATCAGCGGCAACGCTGCGGATCTCATCGCTTATCAGCGTGAAGCCGGCATCCTTGCCGCGGTCGAGCGGCGCACTCAACACATCCGCGATGCTGGCGCGAGCGCCGACGAGCTTCGTGCGCTGCACGAGGCGATGCGATGGGCCGATGCCCTGCGTGGTCAACAAAATGTCGCATTGGCCGCGCGGCGCGGTGGCGATAAGGCCCAGGCCATATCGATCCTGTTCGCGCCCGAATATGAGCGTGAGCTCGATCGGATCCGATATAATGTCGACCGTTTCCAGTCGCAGATCGACCAGCGAACGGGAAATGCCGTCACGGTGGCGGTGGAGACGTCCCGGCTCTGGCGGCACATATCGGAAGCCATGCTCGCCGCGACCGGCCTGCTCTTCCTTTTCGTATTATACTTCGTGTTCCGCCGCAGGGTTCTGCGTCCGGTCGTCAAGTTGAGCGATGTGGTGACCCGGCTGGCAGCCCAAGACTATGCGGCGGAACCGCCGCCTTATGAGCAGATCGACGAGATCGGCGACATGGCGCAAGCTCTCAGGATATTCCGTGACAACGGAATTGCACGCCAACGGCTCGAACAGGAACGCGAGGCCGATCGCGAGCTGCGCGATCTGCTATCCCGGATGACGCAGCGCATGCAGGGCTGCGATACGGTCGACAATCTTCAAAACGTCGTCCGTCGCTTCGTACCCGAACTGGTTCCGCAGCTGGCTGGCTGCCTCTATCTGCTGGACCGTAGCCGCAACGCGATGGTCGAGGCTTGTTCATGGCTCGAGCCCTGTTCCTCGAAGGCGGAGTTCGCGCCGATGAGCTGCTGGGCTCTGCGCCGAGGCGGTGAGCATCGCTCCGCAGGGTCGCTGATCGACGTCCCTTGCGAGCATCTCGATAGTGATGGCCAAAACATGCCGGAAGGCATCTGCCTGCCGTTGTCGGCGCAGAGCGGCACGTTGGGCATGCTTTACTTCGAACGCCGGCCCAGTTTTGCGGATGCGGAGATCCCCGAACTCCTCATCAAGATGCTTGCAGAAAATATCGGGCTTGCGCTCGACAATCTGCAGCTGCGCGATGCGCTGCGCGAGCTTGCGATGGCGGATCCCTTGACCAGGCTCGCCAATCGCCGCCAGCTCGACGCGGTCCTTGAGGACATGCTGTCCGCGCCGGCGAGACCGATGAGCTGCGTGATGATCGATATCGATCATTTCAAGCGGTTCAACGACGAGCATGGCCATGAAGCGGGCGATGCGGTGCTGCGTGCAGTCGGCGAGACGCTCAAGGCTTCGGTGCGTCAGGGTGACCTCGCATTCCGTTATGGCGGTGAAGAATTCACGCTTCTGTTTCCTGACATGACTCCGCAGCAGGCGTTCGAGCGAACCGAACAGCTTCGCATACGGATCGCGGCGCTACGGATCCGCTTCGAAACGTGCGAACTTGGTCCGATCACCATTTCCGCTGGCATTGCCAGCGCTCCCGACGACTGCTCGCACGCGCAGTTGCTCCAGGCGGCAGACACAGCCCTGCTGTGCGCGAAGCGCAGCGGCCGCGATCGCATAGTCGTGGCCGAGAAAAACGCTGAAGCGCAAACGCCGAGCCAGCCGGGAGCCGTCGGCATCAACTGAATAGCATGAGCTGAGGCAGCGAAAATTAAGCTGTCAGCGTCGTGCGCAGAGCGAAGGCGATTGATTGCACGCTAGACGCTGGATGCGTCATTATACCGGCGCTTCATCGTCGCAAGCGGGCGTTTCGTGTGCCCCCTATGGCCTTCGCCGAGCAATCAGCTTGCAGTCTTGTTTTGCCAACCACCCCCTAAAGCCTGAAAGAGATCGATCTGCTTGGCAGCAACATTGGCATCTGCTTGCGCCAGATCGGCTTCAGTTTCCGCCAATGTGCGCTCAGCATCGAGTACGGTAAGAAAATCTACTCGACCTTCCCGAAGCTGCGCGCGGCTGATGTTCGCTGCCACGCGCGCCTGCGCATTCGCTTCCTGTAGCGCCTGCCGCTGATCGAGCACATGGGCATAGGCAGAGAGCGCAGTCTCGGTTTCCTGCAATGCCTTGAGGACGGTTCCGTCGAAGGTAGCGAGCGCAGCCCTTGTCGATGCCTCGGCTTGAGCAACGCGCGCCCTGCCGCCGGAGATGTTGGGAAAGGTCCAGCTCAACAAGGGTCCAGCGAGCCAGCTCAATGGTCCTGCACCAAACAAATTGCTTAGCGTATTACCGGTCGAACCGATTGACCCGCCCAAGGAGATGTTCGGATAGAGATCTGCCGTTGCGACACCGATACGTGCCGTCTCCGCCGCCAGCTTGCGTTCCGCTTCCCGCACATCAGGCCGGCGGGCAAGAAGTGCCCGGCCGTCTCCGACCGGCACAGGGCGATCCAATCGAAGGGTCACCCCGCGCAGACCGGCTTGTTGTGGCAAATCTGCAGGCACTCTTCCGGTCAGGAGCGCGAGGCGGAAAAGCGCTGCATCGCGTTGGGCGCGAAGCGGCGAAAGCGTCGCCACCTGTTGGCTGCGGAGGGCGGAGGCGCGCGATACATCCAGCCGGGTCGTGCGTCCTGCCTCGAAGCGTTTGTTGGTGAGATCGACGGTTTTATCGAGCAGGCCCACCGTGCGCTCGGCCACCGCAATCCGCTCGGCGGCCGATGAAGCGTCGGCATAAGCCCGCACGGTCTCCGCCACGATCGCAACACGCATCGCGTCCGCCGCGGCCAAGGCTGCAGCGGCATCGGCATGTGACGCTTCTATGGTTCGCTTCACTCGGCCGAAAAGATCGACCTCATAGGAGACACTTAGGCCGACATCGACCTGCCAATCCTCCGCCGGAGCGCCCGGAGCACGCTGTCCGATAGGGGTACGACCATAGGTGCCCCTGGCATCGATCTGCGTCTGCGGCAATGCCAACGACCGGCTCTCCCGCAGCGCTGCGCGAACCTTTTCCCAATTCGCGAGCGCAACCCGCAGATCCGTGTTTGCCTTCAGGGCATCGATCACGAGCTGATCGAGCACTGGGTCATCATAAAGCCGCCACCAATCATCCTTCGGCGCTTCCGGAGTTACTGTGCCGGGCTGGGCCGCTATGAAGCTGTGTTCGGCGCCCACGGGCAAGGTAGGGCGCTTGTAATCCGGCCCGGCCGCGCATGCGGCGAGCGCAAGCAGTGCTGCTGATGTCAATATTGTCCGGAGGTGTCGCATCGCGCTTACTCCGCTGCCTTAACGGCCGCGGCTGAATGACCGCCGCCTTCGGCCCGCCGCTGGCGCCAGCGGGCCATTTTTTCCGAGAGATTACGGGTCGTGATGTAGAAGATGGGCGTGAAGACGAGACCGAAGAAGGTCACGCCCAGCATACCGAAGAACACGGCTGTTCCCAATGCCTGCCGCAATTCCGATCCCGGGCCCGTCGCCGTGACCAGCGGGATCACACCCAGAATGAACGCAAAGCTGGTCATCAATATCGGCCGCAACCGGGTCTGCGCAGCCCGAACCACCGCGTCGATGGGATCAAGACCGTCCTCTTCCGCCTGCTTGGCAAATTCCACAATCAGGATCGCATTCTTGGCGGCAAGACCGATCAGGACAACCAAACCTATCTGCGTCAGTATATTGTTGTCCATGCCGCGCAATTGCACGCCCGCCATGGCGGCCAGCAGCGTCATCGGCACGATCAGGATGATCGCGAGCGGCAACATCAAACTCTCAAACTGCGCCGCGAGAACAAGGAAGACGAACAGGGTGGCCGCGGCAAACACCATGATCGCAGCATTGCCTGCCAGTTTCTGCTGATACGCCACTTCCGTCCATTCGGTGGTGACTCCGGGCGGCAGGTCCGCCGTCAGCTTTTCCATCGCCGCGATCGCCTGCCCGGAGCTGTGGCCCGGCGCGGTATCGCCTTCGATATCGATCGAGGGGTACAGATCGTACCGCATCGCGCGATAGGGACCGGTTTTGTATTTCAGCGTCGCGACCGCACCCACTGGCACCATTTCGCCCGAAGCCGACCGTGTCTTGAGAAGGGAAATATCGCTTTCATCATCGCGAAACGGAAGGTCGGCCTGCGCGATGACGCGATAGGTGCGGCCGAGAAGATTGAAGTCGTTGACATAGGCCGAGCCGAGATAGACCTGCAGCGCCTCGAACACCTTGGCCGGCGACACGCCGATCATATCCGCCTTGACGCGATCCACGTCAGCATAGATGCGCGGGGCGGCCACCTCGAATTTGGTATGGACTCCCGCCAGCGCCGGATCCTTGCGCGACGCATCGACGATACCCCACACTATTTTATTGAGCGCGTCATAGCCGCGTCCCGACCGGTCCTGTACTTCCAGCTTGAAGCCGCCCCCGGTCCCGATGCCGCGGATAAGCGGCGGCGGTATGATGAAGATGCGGGCTTGATCAATCGAGCCGGCGATCTTCATCGCCTGATCGGTGATCATCTTGCCGGTGTAGCCATGCTTCAACCGCTCGTCGAAACTGTCGAATACGAGAAATGCGGCAGCCGAATTTGGTGCCATGGTGCCTGATGGCCCGTGATAGCCCGCCAGCATCACTGCACCCTTCACACCCGGGATCTTCATCATCTTGTCTGCGGTTTCACGTAGGATCGTGTCGGTCCTGGCCAGTGATGTGCCCGGCGGCGTCTGGACTGCCGCCAATATATAACCCTGATCCTGGCTTGGCACGAAGCCCGTCGGCGTCATCGTGAAAACGATGCCGGTCAGGACGATCAATCCCCCGTACAGCCACAGCATTCCCGTCCGCGCCCCTAACAGGTGCCGCGTGGTCGTGGCGTACCAACCGCTCAGGCGATCGAAACCGGCATTGAACCGCTTGCCGCCCCAATAGGCCATGCGCGCCCAACGGCCGTCGGGCTCGTCCTCAAGCTTGGGCTTGAGAAGCAGTGCCGCCAACGCCGGGGAAAGAGAAAGGGACAGGATGAGCGAGATGATCGTCGCCGACGAAATCGTCACTGCAAACTGACGATAGAATTCACCGGTAAGCCCGGTCAGGAACATGGTCGGCACAAATACGGCGCACAGCACCAAGACAATCGCGATCAGCGCCGTCGATACCTCGTCCATTGACCGGTGCGCTGCGGCACGCGGGGAAAGGCCTTGCTCCAGATTTCGCTCCACATTCTCCACCACGACGATCGCATCGTCCACGACGATGCCGATCGCCAGCACCAGCCCGAACAGGGAGAGGTTGTTGAGCGAGTAGCCCGCCGCAGCGAGCACCGCGAAGGTGCCGACCAAGGACACCGGTATGGCCAGCACCGGTATAACCGCCGCTCGCCAGCTCTGCAGGAATATCAGGATCACGATGACCACCAGCACCACGGCTTCGAGGAGCGTGTGTTGAACGGCCTTGATCGATTCGCCGATAAATTGAGTGGGATTGTAGATGACCCTATATTCCATTCCCTTTGGAAAATGGGTCGACATATCCTTCAATTCGCTCAGAACCGCATTGGCGGTGGCCAGCGCATTACTGCCGGGCCGCTGGAAGACACCGATACCCAGTGAAGGTTGACCAGACAGATACATGTTGATGCCATAGTCGTCGGCACCCAGCTCCACGCGCGCCACATCCGACAGGCGTGTGAGACGGCCGTCACCATCGCTCTTGATGACGATGTTGGCGAATTCATCGGCAGTCTTGAACCTGCCCTGGGCTTCAAGATTGAGCTCGTAGGCGGGCGCGCTGGCCTCCGGCGGCCTGCCAATCGAACCCGCCGCAACCTGCACATTTTGGGAACGTAGCGCGTCGACGATCTCGCCAGCCGTCAGGTTGCGCGCAGCAGCGCGGCCAGGATCGATCCATACCCGCATCGCATAGTCTCGCGCGCCGAAGATGCGGACCTCTCCCACGCCATCGAGGCGCGCCAGACGGTCCTTCATTTGCGTCAGGGCATAATTCGACAAATAGGAGGTAGGCAATGAATTGCCGGGCGAAATCAGATTGGCGACAAGGATGAAATCCGGCGTCGTCTTCCGCGTCACCACCCCCTGCCGCCGCACTTCTTCGGGCAATCTCGGTTCAGCCAGCGCGACGCGGTTCTGGGTCAACACCTGGGCTTCGTCCAAATTGGTGCCAAGCTTGAAGGTTACGGTGATGATGAGTTTGCCGTCGCCCGTCGACTGGCTCGACATGTAGAGCATGTTGTCGACGCCGTTGATCTCCTGCTCCAGCGGCGCCGCGACCGTCTCGGCGATCGTCTCCGAGGAGGCGCCGGGATAGGTGGCACTCACCGTGACGGTGGGTGGAACAACCTCTGGATACTGGGCGACAGGCAGGCCGAAGAAAGCCAGCGCACCGACGATGGAGATGACTACCGCGATCACGCCCGCGAATATCGGCCGCTCAATGAAAATATGGCTGAGACGCACGATCTCTTACCTTTTCTATCTCAATCGCGGCGAGAGTGGCGTAGCGCCCCTTCAGGCGCATCACCACACGGGCCGGCGAACTATTCAGTCGGCCAGCGTGGCCTGAGAAGGCGGCGGAGCAGCAACCGCTTGATCCGCAATCGCCTTGGGGATGCCGATATGCCCGGCGACCATCTTCACCGCTGCGCCCGGCTGCACGAGCTGTGTTCCTTCAATGACCACCAAGTCCCGAATACCAAGGCCGGAACGAATGACCCGCAGGCCGTTGGCAAGCGCGCCAACCTCGACGGGTTTCGCTACCACCGTTCCATCCTTCTGAACGACATAGACAATCTTGCGGGTTTGATCGGTCACGACCGCCCCATCGGGCACCAAGAGCGCCTTGTGCGGCACACCGCCGCCCAGGCGCATATTGCCGAACATGCCGGGCACCAGAAAATATTGCGGGTTGGCGATTACCGCACGGCCGCGAATTGTGCCCGATCCATTGTCGATCGCGTTATCCGTGAAGTCGACCTTCCCTTTCCACTTATAGTCAGTTTCGTCCTGCAAACGGACTTCAGCCTGATCGATGGCGGCTTGTTGGCGCTGGTGTTTCAGATACAGCGCCTCCGATCCATCGAAAGAAAAGTAGATCGGATCGAGCGCGTTGATCGTGGTCAGGATCGTCGCGGCCGAAGCACTGTCGCCCGCGACCAGATTGCCAACATCGACACGGCGATCGGACACACGGCCGGTGATCGGCGCGCGAACCTGGGCGAATTCGACATCCAGCTTCCGCGCGCGCACCGCTGCCTGGGCGGCCGCAAGCTGCGCCTGCGCTGATTGGACACGGGCACGCAGGCTATCGACTTCCTCTGCACTTACGGCGTCGTCCGCGATCAGGCGGGTGGCACGTGCCAGCTCTGCCCGAGCCAGATTGAGGGCGGTAGCCGCGTTTGCGACCTGTGCCTGCACCTCATCGAGCTGGGCGGTGAAAGGGCGTGGATCGATCGTGAACAGGAGTTGGCCTTGCTTCACGATGTCGCCATCCTTGAAATGAATGCCGACAAGCTGCCCTGACACGCGAGGGCGTATCTGCACCGCCTTCGATGCCTGGAATCGCCCTACATAATCGTCCCAGTCCAATACCATCCGGGAAATAGGCCGAGCCACCGTGACGGTGGGAGGCGGAGGAGCCACCTGATCTCCCGTACCATTCCACCAGCGAACAGAAAGCCAGATCAGGAGAAGGCCAAGGGCAGGCAGGGCGATGTAGAGTGGTTTCCGGCGTTGTGAGGCGGCAGGGGCTACCTGCTCTTTGTCCGAACCCGTTCCTATTTTGGAGAAGTACATGAACTCGCTCGCACTTTACAAAAATGTTACAGACCGGTACGTATCTTGCCTGGGACGTACCGGTCTGTTACATGGCTGTCAAGCGGTGAGGATGAAATTGGCGTGGCTACAGAGAAAGTCACTCGATGCTGCCCCGAAGGCGGGGAGCACATGATTAGGAAAAATGCGGCTTCGAGGATTTTCGATACCGCCAGGAATTTATTCTACACGCGCGGCGTAAGAGCTGTGGGCGTTGACGAGATCGTGTGTGAGGCAGGCGTCACCAAGCCCAGCCTCTACAGAGCTTACAAGTCCAAGGACGATCTGGTTGCCGCCTGCCTGCAGCAAAGCGCCACCGATGCCCGCTCGGAAGTATCAGCTGTGATCGAAGCTTCGGACTCCTGCCCACGGAAGCAGCTTAGCGCCTTGTTCCGCCACTATGCGAACAAGATACGGCATCCCGATTTCCATGGCTGTCCGATGAGCAACTTTTCCGTCGAAATGCGCGAACCTGGTCATCCGGGCCATATCATTGTGGAGGAATGCAAGGCGGAACTGCGCGCTACGGTAGGGAATCTCACACGGAAGCTCGGCGTGTCCAATCCGGACGCACTTGCAGACGGGCTGGTTCTGGTGATCGAGGGTGCCATCGCGTCCTATCACGTGTTCGGAAGCCAGGGCCCTGCCGTTTCCCTGATCGATACGTGCGAGACGCTTGTCGCATCCCACATACAACAGATCGGGCATTAGGATTTTGACATATCGGGTTTGATTTCTGCGCAGAGTGAAACGGGTCGGGCAGCCGAGCATGACATTCTGGCGGAAGACTCGGTCGGCGAGGTGTGCATCGCAGCACCAGGAAAGGGATCAATACTCGTATTTTCGTCAGAGAAAGGACCTGGTCAGGCGAATAAAAACGGGCGACGGGATCGCCACCAGCACCTGCTTTGGCGGACCGGAGCTCCATCAGGCTTCCGTCACGCTCGGATTGTGCGCGCGGGTCATCCACTTGGCGTAGGGCTGCCCGGGACTGGAACTGGCATACCAGCTCTGAAAGTCCCGGGCTTCACACGTCGCCCATTAAGGCAGGGAATAAGCGATCAACGTGTCGCTGTGGCCAGACTGGATACCTCCATGTCCGCCGGCGGCAATTACCACCATCTGACGCTTGCGACTGGGTGACCAGAACGTCATGGGAGTGGCGTTGCCGCCGGCTGGGAGACTATCCTTCCACAATTCCCGGCCGGTCTTGATATCGAATGCGCGGAAGCGATGTTCCTGCGTCGCACCGATGAAGGCCAGACCCGATGCGGTCACGACCGCCCCGCCAATGTTCGGAACGCCCATGGGTATCGGCAGCCCAATGCTTATCCCAAGAGGCCCACTGTCGCGCGCCGTGCCGAACGGTTTGCTCCACAGGAGCTTTCCGGTGTTGAGGTCCATCGCACCGACCAGACCGAACGGCGGCTCCTGACATGGTACGTCCAGCGGCGACAGGAAAGGAGACGTTATCGTGGCATAGGGGGTTCCGCCCTGTGGCACCGTCCGTGCAACGGTTTCGAACGTCGGCTTGTTGGCCGCCTTGATACCAAGCCGATCGGCTTCGGCGCGAGGCATCAGTTGCAGGTAGTTCATGACCGCCGATGTGTTCACGAATACGATCTGGCGCACAGGGTCCACTGCAACGCTGCCCCAGTTCATTCCACCAAGCGTGCCCGGCCACTGGATGGTCGGTTTATCCGATCCGACAGCTGTCATCGAGCCCTCATACCGCGCGCGCTTGAATTCGATGCGGCACCAGGCCTGATCAATCGGCGTAAGCCCCCACATGGTCCGCTCGCTGGGCTGCGGCGGCATAAGCAACGGCATCCCGGTTGAAAATGGCTGGGTGCGGGAATAGCGTTCTCCCGTCGCATTCCCAATGGCGACGGGCCGCTCGGTCACTTCCCGCAACGGACGTCCGGTGCGACGGTCGAGGACGAAAAGCTCGCCGCGCTTCGTTGCTTGCACCAAAGCAGGCGTACCGTCCGCCAAATCGACCAGCACGGGCTGCGACGTCACGTCATAGTCCCAAAGGTCGTGATGGACGGTCTGGAAACTCCACCGCGGCCGACCCGTTTCAGCATCGAGAGCAACGACGGAACTGGAGTAGCGATCCATCGCTTCCGTCCGATAGCCGCCCCAATAGTCCGGCGTTGCATTGCCCAGCGGCACATAGACGAGGCCAAGCGTTTCATCGGCGCTGGAGATGCCCCAGCTGTTGGGTGTACCCGGCGTGTAGGTTTCGCCCGCTGCCGGCGCACCGATCCGATCGGGGCGCCCCATATCCCAAGCCCATGAAAGCTTGCCGCTCACCGCATCGTAGGCGCGGATCACACCCGAGGGTTCGCCTTCGCGCTGTCCGTCAACGACCTGGCCACCGACCACCAGCTTTCCGCGAATGAGCGTCGGCGGCGATGTGACATTGTAGTAGCCGGTCGGCGCCGCACTCATCCCTTCGTTCAGATCGACGGTGCCGTTGCGGCCGAAATCGGCACAGAGCTTGCCGTTTGCCGCGTCCACGGCAATCAGGCGCCGGTCGATCGTGGCAGTATAGATGCGGTCGGCGCAAGGCAGGCCGGGCCGCGCATCGGAGCGATGGAAGTAAACTACGCCACGGCAGGTCTGGGAGAGGACCCCGGTTGGGTCCACACGCGCGGCGAAACGCCACAGTTGCTTTCCGGTTGTGCCGTCAAGAGCGACAAGATCGCCGTATCCTGCGCAGAAATATAGGGTTCCGTTCACCTCCAGGGGCGTCGCTTCGAATGTCGCAGGCAGACCGCCGGGCGCCTCGCCCAGGTGATAGGTCCATGCCCGCTTCATCCCACCCACGTTGTCGAGATTGATCTGCGTCAGCGGTGAATAGCGAGAGCCACCGGCGTCCCGACCATAATGTGCCCAGCCCGATTGCGCAGTGTCCCCCGGCGTACCCAGAGGCCCGGCGGCGCCAAGCTGCCGGTCATTCCAGAACACCCAGCCAGCCCCGATCACGGCCGCTGCCGCAACAATCAGGAATGCGCCACGCGTCGCTGCGGTGGAACGAGAGCGCCCGACCCAGCTGCGAAACCATGGGGTTAGCATCCACAGGCCAAAGCCGCAGAACAGGCCGAGACGAGCCACCAGTGCCCAACCATTGAAACCGGATTCCCACAGGCCCCACAGCAGTGTCGCCACCAGGAAAAGTCCAAAGAGGGACAGTGCCCGGGCCGATTTCCGCCAAACGAGCACGGCGGTAACCACCAGCACCACGGCTGCCAGCACATAGTAAAGCGATCCACCAACGATCGCGAGGCGGAGACCGAGCCAACCGAGCGCCAGTCCTGTCACCGCCAGGACAGCGGCAAATATCCGATTGATTATAGACACGTAGTTCTAACCCCCTACAGGCAACGGGGAACATCGTCCTCCGGTCACCGCTATCCGCTCAAAGACCGCGCGCGGCCCTTCTCCCATAATTGAGTGCGATTGCATGGCAAGATTTGATTTTCCACTGCCACGGCACCCGACATACTGTAATGCAATGCCATCTGACCTAGATCGCGCGGGCGTCCAAATCCCGGCGGACGCCGGGTCACGAACCGGCAACGGCTGATTTCATCGCCATGGCTCGGGGTACGGACTGACCGACACGCTCCGGCGGATGGCTGGGTGGGCTGCCCTCTGTTAGCTTTCAGCCAGGCGATCCACCAGGGATGCAGGAAGGCCATTCAGATCATCGGGCGTATCGATATCGAACGCCACGCCTGGCAACTCCAGCACATTCCTCTCGCCGATTTGCGGCGCGTGCAGACGCCTGCTTTCGGGACCAAAGCAGAAATTGATGACCCGGCCGGCAGGCAGGGCCATGGCATTGGTGCCCGTTCCTGCGCGGTCCGTCGCCATCGCGCCTCCCGCCTTTTCCGCTGCGGCAAGAAACCCGTTCACGTCCTCTGGCGACAACAGGGGCAGGTCGGCATGGATGATCAGGCGTTTAGCACCGATGTGATCGTTCGACCAACGTTCAAGTGCTGCGTTGAGCCCGATGCCGACGTCGCGCACCCTCCTGCCCTGCCACCCCTGCAACGGATTTGGCGCAAGAAGCGATAACTCCGCGATCGAATGACAGCGTTCAAGCACCGACAGCACATGCCGCGCCATGGCGTCGGACAGTAACTGCCGCTGTTGCGGGGTGAGCACGCCGGACAGCCGGGATTTTGCCG
>Ga0207703_10002597_pt1 | contig 15609 bp, 8 predicted proteins | sample KBSSwiS12_FD_184304 | JGI IMG/M metagenome (GOLD analysis project Ga0207703, IMG submission 184304) | Switchgrass rhizosphere microbial communities from Kellogg Biological Station, Michigan, USA - KBS Switchgrass S1-2 (SPAdes) (version 2) | ecosystem: Host-associated > Plants > Roots >... | reverse complement strand
GCGGGGCGACATCCTGCGCCTGTTGTTGGGTCAATTGACCCTCCCGGTACTGGAAGCCAACGTGATTGCCTGGCCGGTCTGTTTCTTTCTTCTGCACCGTTGGCTGGCCGGGTTTGCCTATCACGTCGACCTGGGTGCTGAAGTGTTTCTCGGCGCGGGTATGGTCGCCGTGCTGGTGGCGTGGGTGACGATCTGTGCCCAGGTGCTGAGACTTGCCGCCCTTCACCCGGTCACGTCCCTGCGTTATGAGTAGTAGGAGTCGTCTTGTTTCGTAATTGTCTTGCGGCCGCGTTGCGCAATCTTGCACGCAGTCGATTCTACTCCGCCATCAGTGTATTCGGCCTTGCGATCGGTCTGTGCGCGGCCATATTGGTGGGCCTGATTGCTCGCAACGAGACGAGCTATGACCATTTCCTGCCGGGATACGAGCGAATCTATCTGGCGGGAGCCCTGTTGCTGCCGACCGGCCATCCAGGCATGTATAGCCATGAGAGCCCGAGTTGGATCGCCGCTCCCATGCAACAGCGCTTCCCGGCAGTTGAAGCAATCACGCGGCTTGCCCCGGCAGACGTCAGGTTGAAACACGGTGTGGTCGAGGCCAAGGAAACAATATACTGGGCCGATCCAAACGTATTTGAAGTGTTGCGTTTTCCCGCGCTCGCGGGCGATTTGCAATCCGCGCTGCAACGGCCTGACAGCATCGTGATCCCACGCTCCCTCGCGCGAAAATACTTCGGGCACGATGATCCTGTCGGCAGCTCAATCATGGTGAGCGACGAGCACCCGATGACCGTTACCGCCGTGATTGAAGACCTGCCGGTTCACAACTCGCAATTCGAGACGGCCATATTTGCCAGTGGAGCTTCTTCCTATTCGGATTTGACACGTCTGGAAAACGATCCGAACAACCATCCGGACAGTCCCCCCATCACGGTGACCGTGCGGACCTATTTCCGCCTCGCTTCGGGGGCATCCCTCGAGGCCCTCCAGCAGGCCATGCCTGAATTCTTCAACAGCGTGCGGCCCTCCCGCCTGATGCCGGTAGGCGTTCATCTCACACTCAACCTGGTGCGGATCGATCAGATCCATCTGTCCCCCGGACTGAATCCCGGGGTAGCGAGCCGGCTGTGGATGATTATCATCATCGGTGTACTGATTCCGTTGATTGCAGCCGTCAATTTCCTGAATCTGACCACCGCCCGGGCGGCCAGGCGTGCCCTCGAGGTAGGCATCAGAAAGGCCGCGGGGGCGGGGCGGATTCCACTGATGGCGCAATTCCTGGGCGAGGCGCTGATTTACACACTCATTGCCGCCGTGCTCGCGCTGATGGGCGTGGAGCTGCTGCTGCCGGGGGTTAATTCGTTTCTGCAGACCGGGGCGATCTTTGCATGGTGGCGCGATCCGCTGCAGATGGTGTGGACAGCTGTCGGGGCGCTCCTCCTGGCGCTGCTGGCCGGCGGTTATCCCGCCTTTTTGTTGTCCGCATTCAAGCCCGTCGCTGTGCTGAAAGCGCGGGTATCCAGGCCCGGCGGAAACGCATTACGCCTGCTGTTGGTGGGTGCGCAGTTTGCGGTCCTGATCGGATTGGTCATTGCGGCCGGGGTTGTGTACGAGCAGCGCCAATATGCAACTCACGAGGCGCTCCGGGTCAACACCGACCAGGTCCTGGTCATCAGAACGGCCTGCACCCATGATCTGGAAGACAGGTTGCGAGCACTCGCTGGCGTCCGTGGCGTAGCTTGTTCCAGTCCCTCACTCCTGAAGAACGACTCGTTCGGCAACTACACGTTGAAGGATGGCTCGGTCACAGCCATGGACGTCATTGCGATAGAGCCCGGCACGCTGGAGATTCTGGGCGTTCGGGCGCGCGCCGGACGTTTTCAGGTTCCATTGAAAAATGAGCCGCCGGGCCTGCTCATCAATGAGGCCGCGGCGCGACGCCTCGGTTTTCAAACTCCCGCGGCGGCCATCGGGCAGTTCCTGCCCATCACGGGCGAGCCGCAAATGACGGCAATCCCCGTTATTGCGGTGGTGCCCGATTTCAACGTTGATTCGGTCAGTGAGACGGTGCGGCCCACGGTGTATACGCCCCTGAAAACTGAGAGCCAACGATTCAGGACCGACGATGGTGTACTGATCAACGTAAAACTCACGGGGAGTGCAATTCCCCAGACGCTGGTAGCGATCGATCGGTTGCTGACACGAGCACATCCTGATGAGTCGGTTGACCGTCAATTCCTCGATAACTACATCCAGAACCTGTACCTCTCCGTGCAGCGCCAGGAGCAGGCATTGGCTGTCAGCGCGGCGGTTGCGGTGATGCTTGCGTGTCTGGGACTCGTAGGCCTGTCGGCTTCATTGGCAGAGCGGCGGACGAAGGAAATCGGCGTCCGCAAGGCGATGGGTGCTCACACCACCGACATACTCCGCATGTTGTTGTGGCAGTTTACGCGGCCCGTGCTGGTCTCTATGGCGGCCGCCTGGATCGTTGCCGGCTTCATCATGAATCGCTGGCTGCATGGCTTCGCGTACCACGTTGAGTTGGACGTATGGTTGATGGCGGACGCCGCGGCAGCGGGGCTCATCATCGCGCTCGCCACCGTCAGTACCCATTGCTATCTCATTGCCCGTGCGCGTCCTGTTGCCGCGCTCAGATATGAATAGGGATGCCTGATGCTTCGCAATTACCTGATTGCCGCGCTCCGGAATCTGGCGCGTAACAGGCTTTACGGCGCTATCAACATCATCGGGCTGGCTGTCGGGTTTGCATCTGCGATACTGATAGCGCTGTATGTCCGCGAAGAGATGCGCTTTGATCGCTTCTGGCCGGATTTTCAGCGCGTATACATGATGTCGATGGACTTGCAGATTCCAGGCATGGCTCCCTGGAAGTATGATGCCGTGCCCGGGAGCCTGCCAGCCCTGTTGAAACCCCGAATTCCGGCCGATGTGCTGATAGCACGAGTGATGGAGGAGCCGCACGCCCTGCGCCGGGGGAATGTCGAAGGCAATGAAGATATTCTCTGGGTCGATGCGGACCTGTTCTCGATTCTGAGACCCCGGGCGCTCGCTGGTGATCTGAATCAGGCGGTCCGTCGACCCGACGGACTCGTGCTGACGCACTCCGTGGCGCGCAAGTACTTCGGTGACAACCCGGCTCTCAACCAGACGCTGGAGTTGGATCGTGAGCACGTGATGCATGTCACTGCGGTTGTCGAAGACATCCCGCCGGACTCTCACTTTCGGGCGACCGTGTTCGCTTCGGGCCTGGCGGCGTTTTCCGGTCTGCGGCAGTTTGATGACGCGGCCGCGGCTGGCAGGGAAAAGGGGATCAGCGCAAATATCGGCGCGTACCTGAAGCTTCCGCCAGGTACGGCCGTGGAGCAGGTCGAGTCCCGGCTGCCGCGCGCGGTTCAGGACTTCGAGGCATCCATCGGGGCACAGGACCTCGATTTGCGCATGAGTCTGATCCCCCTCGCAGGGATTCATCTGAGCGATCAGGCAGGCGCCATGAAGCCGCGGGGAAGTCCCGGCCTGCTGTATGTCATCAGCATCATAGGCGTGCTCATTGTCGTCGTCGCCGGAATCAACTTCGTCACCCTGATGACCGCCCGCGCCGGACGGCGCGCCGCTGAGATCGGCGTGCGCAAAGCTTCGGGTGCGCATTTTCACGACCTGGCGTTGCAGTTCATCGGTGAATCGGTGGTCTACTGTCTGGCATCCATGGTCATCGCGATTGCGCTGGTGGAGTTGCTGTTGCCCGCATTCAACAGTTTCACTGAACGGGCCATCAGTTTCAATTATTCGCCGTATGACCTCGGAATGTGCGGCCTGTTGCTGCTGTTGGCTGTTGGAACGGGCGTGTGTGCCGGGTTCTATCCAGCGGTGGTGCTGTCGCAATTCCGGCCGGCGAGCGTTTTCAGGGGTGGGCTGGTCCAAAAGGTGGGTGGCGGTGGCGCCGTCCGACAGATTCTCGTCATCTGCCAGTTCGCGGTGTTGATAACGCTCATGTTGGCGACGGTCGTCATTTACAATCAGGTTCGATACGCACTCTCGCAAGGCCTGCGATTGAAAGAGGATCAGGCACTCGTGATTGAGACTGCATGCGTCGGGCCCTTCGTGATGGAAGTTCGGCGCCTGCCCGGCGTTCGTGATGCCTCCTGCTCGGAAGATCTTCCCATTCACACGCGCACATCGGGCAGCGGCGCGCGTTCGGCGGCTGGTAGAGACACCGATGTCTCGAACGTCGCGGTGATGCCAGGGTTCCTCGAGCTATATGGCCTGCGCCCGCTCGCCGGCCGGTTCTTTTCGGCCGATCGGCCCGCGGAGAACGGGACGCCGGCCGTGGACAACACATTCATCGGGCCGGTCGTGATCAATGAGACTGCCGTTCACAAGTTGGGTTATGCATCCGCCGCTGCTGCCGTGGGCCAGTCACTCCAGCATTCTCCGGGTCCGAACACTACCCGTCGGGATGTTTCGCAGATCATCGGAGTGGTACCTGACTTTCCGGTGGGCTCCGTTCGGCAGCCGGTCGACGCCATGGTGTTTCATACGGGGACGGGATTGTTTCATCTCCTGAGTGTGAGGCTGAAGGGCGAGCGGATTCCCGAAACACTGGATGCAATCGACCGGTTGTGGAAGCAGTTGGGTGAGCCGCGCCCGATCTCGCGTATGTTTGTTGATCGGTATGTTCAGGAGCTCAATTCCGATGGTATCCGCCAGGGCCGGATGTTTGCCGTGTTTGCCACGGTCGCCCTGTTTATCGCCTGCCTGGGGCAGTTCGGCTTGTCCGCTTTTACAGCGGAACGGCGTACCAAGGAGATCGGTATCCGCAAGGCAATGGGAGCCGGGCCTGGCGCAATGGTGCGCATGTTGTTGTGGCAATTCACGCGTCCCGTGTTGTGGGCTAACCTCATCGCCTGGCCCGCGGGTTATTTCGTCATGAACCACTGGTTGCGGGGTTTCGCGTACCGGATTGACCTGGCCTGGTGGATGTTTGTTCTGGCCGGTGGTGTTGCTGTATGCATTGCGTGGCTCACGGTGTCTGTTCACGCATTTTCGGTGGCACGCGCACGGCCTGTGGAGGCGTTGCGTTACGAATAGGCAAAGCGGGGCCCGGTTCACAAAACTCGACTTATTGCCGCGAAAGCGGCATACTCGGCCCATGCTCATTCCAGGTGTCAAGTCAGCAACTTCGATGCTCGTGCCGAACTGGCACAAGAGTTGCTCCACCCTGGAAGGCCCTGACATCACGGTGTCGGGACGGCAAATCCCACTTGGTACGCTGGCCCGTTAGACGTTGTTCGTGAGCGCATGCGCTCGCGGTTTGAAACGCTGCCGATGAGCTGCCATGCATCATGTCGTCCTCTATTCATGTTCCTGATTTCGAGTCCTTTACCCGGGCTCATCCCGACACCCACTTCGTGGATGTGTTGCTTCCTGACCTGCTGTCAACACCGCGCGGAAAACGGCTGAAAATAGACGCTTTGCCGGGTGTCTACGCCGGCGCGTTCCGGCTACCGGGGTCGATATTCGCGATGGATGCCCTGGGTAACACCATCGAAGAAACGGGTCTCGGATTCGATGATGGCGATGCCGATCGGTCCTGTATCCCCGTAGATGACTCCCTCGTGTGCGCGCCCTGGATGGCTGAAGGGGTTGCGCAGATACAGGTCAGCATGGCCGATCATGACGGGAAGCCGTTTTATGGTGATCCCCGCCACGTGTTGGCCCAGGTGGTCAATCGATTCACCGAGCTTGGTTTGCGGCCGGTAGTTGCGCTCGAGGTGGAATTCTACGTCGTTGATCCACGCAGAACGCGGCACGGCGGGATTCGTCCCGCGGCGGCTCCCGGCAAGTCGAGAAGCCGTTCCGGCAAACAGATCAATTCGATGGCCCGGATCGAGGAGCTGTCCGCCATTCTCGCGGAAATCAGCCGGACATGCGAAATCCAGAATGTGCCCGCCACGAGCATGCTCGCCGAAAGCGGCCCGGGGCAGTATGAGGTCAATCTCCGTCACGTAGCCGATCCGTGTCTGGCATGTGATCACGTCATCCGTTTGAAGCGCATCGTGCGCGGCGTGTTTCTCAAACACGGCCTCAATGCGACATTCATGCCGAAACCGTATGCCGATGAGCCCGGCAGCGGAACGCACATACATGTCAGCCTGTTGAAAGAGGACGGGCGCAACCAGTTTGCATCCGAGAGCCTCGACCCCAACGAAAGCCTGCGCCACGCAATCGGAGGACTTGCGGCCACCATGGCTGAATCCATGCTGGTATTCGCGCCGACCGCGAATTCCTACCGGCGCTTCCGGCCCGAATGCTATGTTCCCATGAGCCCCACCTGGGGACTCAACAACCGGGGCGTTGCCCTGCGGATTCCGGCTGACTCTCCCGAAAACCGCCGCGTGGAGCACCGTGCCGCCGGCGCTGATGTCAATCCATACCTGCTGGCCGCCATGGTGCTCGCAGGCGTGCACAGGGGCATCACACAGAAGATCGAGCCCTGTGAGCCGGTGACGGGCAACCCGTATCGCGATTGTGTTGAATCGGCACCGTTGCCTACCAACTGGTACGAGTCGGCCCTGATGTTTGAGCGCAGCTCCTTCGTCGAGGACTATCTGGGCGCCGATTTCCAGCAGCTATACGCCACGACCCGGCGTGCGGAGCTGCAGGCATTCGACACTCAGGTCACGCCGCTCGAGTATGACTGGTACCTGACGGCCGGCTGAGCCGGCGCGCCCTTCGGAAGAACAACATGACACAGACGCCTTTGATTGCTCCGCGCAGCACCCGTGAGTGGCAGACCGCTGATTCGCAGCACTATCTTCATCCGTTTACGGACTTCAAGGCGCTGGCCGAGCATGGGGCGCGCATTATCACGCGTGCTGAAGGTGTTTATCTTCATGACTCTAACGGGGAGCGGATCCTCGATGGGATGTCGGGGCTGTGGTGCGTCAACGTAGGCTACGGGCGCAGGGAGCTGGCAGAGGTTGCGTACCGGCAGATGCTGGAGCTGCCGTACTACAACAGTTTTTTCAAGGCTACTCATCCGCCGGCGATTGAGCTTGCCGGTCTGCTTGCGGAAATAACACCGCCGCAGTTCGCGCGGGTGTTCTATGCGGGCTCGGGATCTGAAGCCAATGACACCATTGTGCGTATGGTCCGTCGCTACTGGGATGTCTGTGGCGAGCCCGACCGAAGCATCATCATCAGTCGTGACAACGCTTATCACGGCAGCACAATGGCTGCGGCGAGTCTCGGTGGGATGAAGCCGATGCACGAGCAGGGTGGCTTGCCCATTCCGGGCATCGTGCATATTGAGCAACCTTACTGGTACGAAAATGGCGGTGATCTGTCACCGGAAGAATATGGCCTGAAGGCGGCGCGGCGGCTGCAGGAGAAGATTGAGCAACTCGGTCCCCGGAAGGTGGCTGCTTTTATTGGGGAGCCGATCCAGGGCGCGGGGGGCGTGATTATTCCACCGGACAGCTACTGGCCCGAAATTCAACGCATTTGCGATCACTACGGGATCCTGCTCGTTGCCGATGAGGTCATTTGTGGCTTTGGCCGCCTGGGGCACTGGTTTGGTAATGAGCGATTCGGATTCAAACCCGACCTCATGACCATGGCCAAGGGGATCACTTCCGGCTATCAGCCGCTGGGGGGCGTGATGGTGAGCGACCGGGTGGCGGACGTGCTGATTGATAAGGGCGGCGAGTTCCACCATGGGTTCACTTACTCGGGCCATCCGGTTGCCTGTGCCGTAGCGGTGCGAAATATTCGAATTCTGAAGGAGGAGGGCATCGTGGATCGTGTTCGCACGGACACGGGTCCCTATCTCCAGAAGCGCTGGCGCGAGTTGGCGGACCACCCGTTGGTGGGCGAGGTGCGGGGAGTAGGGTTCATTGGCGCGTTGGAGCTGGTCGCGGACAAGGCAACTCGACGATTCTTCCCGGGACGCGGTGATGTCGGGTTGATCTGCCGGGACCATTGTTTCGCCAATGGACTGGTGATGCGGGCCGTTCGTGACACGATGGTGATGGCGCCGCCGCTGATCATGGAGCGGCCGCAGATTGACGAGCTGATTGAAAAGGCGTGGCGCTGCCTCGATTTGACAGCTCGCGATCTGAAGAACTGATACCCGTCTCACACTCGCCAGCAGGCCGTTCCCGGCTCCCCCCGGGGGCCGTGGTATTCTGCGGCCGCCATGCGCGTGTTCCTAACCATCCTCGGCGCGATTGTCGGACTCGGTCTGGCGAGCAGCTCACACGAGCTTTTCGGCATCGCCCTCGGGGCCTTCGCCGGCTTTGCCGCCGGTGAGCTCGGCGCCCTGCGCACGAAACTGAGGGCGTTGGAAGGGGAGTTGGCGCAGTTGCGCAAGGCGACACAACGGTTGGACGGCGCCCGTGGGGCCGGCCGTGGCGGCGAAGCCGATGTGCGCGAGCCCGATGGTCAGACCGCGGGCCAACATGCCGCGCGCACCGGCGAGCAACCAACATCGACGCAACCTAACGCCGGCGCATGGGAGCCCTACGGTGTGGCGCCACCCGCTGGCGCCATGTCGAGGGCCGGGACGCCCGGCGGGTGGGGTCATACGTCAACGGGCGCACCGCCCGGATCAGGCAGCGCCGCGCCAAGCGCATTGTCCGCCGCCGGGCCCGAGCGTACCCCGGTCGCCGGCGGTGCGGCGGCGGCCACTGCGGGAGCGGACTCAAACATCGGCGCCGGGGGTGCAACGGCCACAGCAGGTGCGGGCTCAACCATCGGCGCCAACGGCATGCCACCGCCTTCGACATCAGCCGGCAGGGCAGGCGCAATCGGCGGGGTACGGCCGGTTGGGGCAACCGCCCCAGGGGCGCCTGAGGGGTGGTCTCGCCCTGGCGCGAGCGCGCCACGGCGAGAAGACTTTGCTGACGCGGCGGTGCGCGTGCTCCGCGAGTATTTCACCGGCGGTAACACGCTGGTGCGTGTCGGCATCATCATTCTCTTCTTTGGCGTAGCCTTCCTGCTTCGCTATGCCGCTGAACACTCCCACGTTCCAATTGAATTCCGCCTCTCAGGGGTCGCGCTGGGCGGAATCGTCCTCCTGGTGTTGGGTTGGAGGCTCCGGACCAGGCGCGCTGGTTACGCGCTCGCGCTGCAGGGCGGCGCTGTTGGAATACTGTATCTGACGGTGTTCGCTGGCCTGAAAATCTACTCTGTGCTGCCGCCCGGCGCGGCATTCGTGTTGCTCGTCATCGTTGCCGCCTTCTCAGCAGCACTGGCAGTCCTGCAGAATTCCCAATCCTTTGCCGTTCTCGCCGTCAGCGGCGGATTCCTGGCTCCCATTCTGGCGTCGACCGGACACGGTGACCACGTTCTCCTGTTCAGCTACTACGCCATCCTGAACGCCGGCATTCTGGCCATGGCCTGGTACAAAGCCTGGCGACCCCTCAACCTGCTGGGCTTCCTGTTCACGTTTGTTATCGGGACGGCCTGGGGTGTTCTGAGCTATCAGCCCGAGCTCTTCGCCTCCACCGAGCCGTTCCTCGTCCTGTTCTTCCTCTTCTATGTAGCCATCGCAATCCTGTTTGCCACCCGGCAACCACCCGAGCTGCGTGGTTACGTCGATGGAACATTGGTGTTTGGCGTCCCGATCGTGGCGTTTGGCCTCCAGTCAGCGATGCTCCACGACAGAAGGTTCGTACTGGCATTCAGCGCACTCGCCGTGAGCGCGCTGTATCTGGTGCTTGCAACCGTGTTGCACAAGACCAGGCAGGCATCGCAACGACTGTTGGTCGAGTCGTTCATGGCACTTGGCGTGCTGTTCCTGACGTTGGCCGTCCCGTTGGCTTTGGACGGACGCTGGAGCGCCGCTACCTGGGCTCTGGAGGGTGCCGCTCTCGTCTGGATCGGTTGCCGGCAGGACCGGCGCCTCCCTCGCGCCTTTGGCGCCGTCCTGCAAGTGGCTGGCGGCATCATCTTCCTGTTTGACATCGAAGCCCCGCAAAGCGCCTTGCCCATTCTCAACAGCACGTTTCTCGGTGGTGTGATGGTCAGTGCGGCTTCTGTTTTTGCCGCCGCCATGCTGGAGCGCTATCGCGAGCGGTTGGATTCCAGCGAAGGCGCCGTGGCGGCGGCCCTGTACTGGTGGGGCGTGTTGTGGTGGTTGTTTGCGGGACTGGCGGAAATTGATCGCCGCGTGCCACATCGGTTTGAGCAGACGACAGGCCTGCTGCTGATGGCCGCCACAGCCCTGATCTCGAGTGAGCTGCAGCGGCGCGCCCGGATCCCGTTCGCGCGCTACTCGGCAGTCGGCCTGTTGCCCATGATGATCCTCTACGCGCTCTGGGCCGCCTGGGGGTTCCAACATCCGTTCGAGAACGCTGGTTGGGTGTCGTGGCCCCTGACGTTCGTTGCTTTCTACTTCGTTTGCAAACGTCACGAAGGTGAGCCGCGGTCGCCAATTGCAAATGGGCTGCACGTCGGTTCGCTGTGGCTGCTGGCGGCTCTGGCCAGTTGGGAGCTGTACTGGATGATCGACCAAGGCGTCGCCGGCGGCGGTTCCTGGCCGACGATTGCATGGGCGCTCGTGCCCGCAATCATGCTGTTTACTTTGCCGAAGCTGACTGCACGCCTGCATTGGCCAATCGAAATACATCGCGAAGCTTACGTAGGCGTTGCCGCAGTCGGCCTGGCTCTCTATCTGGCACTGTGGAGCATCCAGACCAACGTCACGCTCGCCGGAAATCCCTTCCCATTGCCCTTTGTGCCGCTGTTGAACCCCTTGGACCTCGCGGAGCTCTTTGTGCTGCTGGTCCTGCTGCGATTCTGGTTGTACCTGCGTTCCGCACGTCTTGCCGACTATGCGATCCTGCCGGAGCCTCCCGTGGTTATCGGACTGGCGGTGTTGGCATTCATCTGGCTCAACGCGGCACTGTTACGGTCCCTGCATCATCTGGCAGGCGTGCCCTTTGAGCTCGAAGCTCTGGTGCGCTCGACTCTGGTCGAGACATCGATCTCCATCTTCTGGACTGTCATTGCCCTGACCACCATGCTCGTTGCGACCCGCAAGCACGCCCGCATCGTCTGGTTGACTGCCGCGGGCCTGTTGGTTGTCGTCATCGCCAAGCTGTTCCTGATCGACCTGTCTCACACCGGAACGGTTGAGCGAATCATTTCCTTTGTCGGCGTTGGACTGCTGATGTTGATCATCGGGTACTTCTCCCCCTTGCCACCAGCCGCGCAGCCGGTAAGGCCCGTACAGACATGAAAGCTTTTTTAGCCCTGCTCGCCGCGACCGCAACCCTGTCGACCCCGAAAGACTTCGCCTATCGCATGGAAGTGACCGGCACCGGCGAGGCGGCCGCCTATCGCGTGGCTGTGCCGTTGGCGGTGTATCAGAAGATTGTGCATCCCGATCTCGCAGACTTGCGGGTGTTCAATGGCAACGGTGAGCAGGTCCCGTTCGCCATCGAGCGCCCGGTCGCCGGAACAGTCGCCAGCGCGGCGACAGCGCTTTCCCTCTTTCCCCTGAAAGACGACTCCGACGCAACACTCGATGCCATTCGAGTCACGATCGAGTCCGGCAAAGGCTCGGTCAATGTCCAGACAGGTCACCAGGCCCAGCAGTCCGGCCGCAACAGCGGCTATCTGGTCGATGGCCGCGCGCTGGATGTCCCGGTTTCCGCTTTGCGCCTGGAGTGGCCGCAGGACGCGCCTGATTTCGCCGGTCGCGTGAACGTGGAGGAGAGTGACAGTCTCACTGATTGGCGGATAGTGCGAAGTGCGGCGCCCATCGCGAACCTGCATTCAGCGGCGGATCGACTCGTTGAGCAACGGATCGAGTTCCCGCCCACCAAGGCCAGATTCTGGCGCCTGTCGTGGGCCGGCACCGCGGCGCCGTTTGTCCTGACATCGGTCTTTGGCGAGCCGGCCAGACAAAGCGTAGACGCACTCCATGCCAGCATGAATGTCGCCGCCACGGCCATCACGGCCGCCAGGAGCGCACCTGGTGAGTTTCAATATGACCTCGGCGCCACCGTCCCGGTCGATCGGGTCAACCTGGAATTACCCGATCTCAACACGGTGGTGGATGTCGAGTTGCTTTCCCGCGAACGGCCGCAGGATGCGTGGCATGCCGTCAGGCACGGTGGGTTTTATCGACTGAAGAGCGACGGCGAGGAGCTTCGCAACGGCCCGCTTTCCGTGCTGCCGAATTCCGCTCGATACTGGATGGTGCGCACGGATCCGCGGCAGGGTGGTCTCGGCAAGACCGCGCCGCGCCTGGTTGTTGAGTGGGTGCCGCACGAAGTTGTGTTCATAGCGCGTGGATCACCGCCGTTCTATGTTGCCTACGGGAGCGGTGTTGCTCAATCCGCTGCCGCCTCGCTCGATATGCTCCCAAAGAATGTGGCGATTGCTACCGCCGCACTGTCCGCACCCGAGGCCTCCGGTGGCGACTCGCTGCTGCTTCCCCCGGCCGCGCCGTTCCCGTGGAAAACACCATTGTTGTGGCTGGTGTTGACAGTAGGCGCGGGATTGCTCGGGTGGATGGCTTACCGGCTGTCCAAGGATGTCTCCCGGGACGCTCCGAAGAGCTGAAGGCCTACAACAGTTTTTCCCACAGCCGCCAGAACTGCTCGTTGATTCTGGTAAAGATGGAGCGCTTGCGCCAGCTCTCCAGGTCGATCGCCTGGGCGTGCTGCAGATCGGTTTCGAACAGGGTGGAGAGCTGTTCGCCGGTGTTCTTTCCAATGACCACCGCGTCGACTTCGTCATTGAACAACACGCTGCGGTAGTCGAAATTCGACGACCCCGTGATGGACCAGACGCCATCTACGACCATGGTCTTGGAATGCAGGATTCCATCATTGCGTTCGTAGATTTTGACGCCTGAGCGCAGCAGTGCCTCATAGTGTGAGTGCTGCACCTGCAGTGCCGGCGATGAATCGCTGTGTGACGGCAGCAGAAGCCGCACATCCACTCCGCGTCGCGCCGCGTGGATCAAATCCTCCTTCTCGCGGTGAGTAGGCGCAAAGTAGGCCTGCGTCATCCAGATATTCTTTTCCGCGTTACGAATCGCCGACAGGACTGTTACGTAGTAACGTGACTTCAGGCGCCTCGGCGCGCTGCCGATGATTCGGACGACCTCGGTGCCTTCCGGATTGGGAGCAACCGCATCTGTTACAGGTGCGGCAGCGGGGCCGCCCTGCTCGCGCCAATGTTCCTGAAACAACTTCTCCAGTTGCACGACCACCGGTCCGGAAATTTCCAGGTCCGTGTCGTGCCAGACATCCTGGGGAGCCGGGAGCACCGAAGATCCGGGAGCGCTCTGGTAGGTGGAGCTCAGATTCACGCCACCCACGATGACGACGGTCCCGTCTGCAATCAGCATCTTGCGATGGTCGCGGTCGTTCAGGGAGAAGTGGCCCCCGAAGTGCAGTGGGTTGGGCGGGTTGAATTGCACGACCTGGACGCCGGCAGCCTGGAGTTTCGTAAAGAAATCTGCGGGTGTCGTCAGCGAGCCGATGCCGTCATACATCACTTGAATCTGTACACCCTCGCGCGCCTTAGCGATCAGAGCATCCGAGAGCTGTTCACCATTACAGCTCACATCCTCGAAAATGTAGTACTCGAGATACAGGTAGCGACTGGCGCCGTGGATCGCCGCGAACATGGCCGGGAATGTCTGCTCGCCGTCACGAAGGATCCGCACCGTGTTGCCCGCATACAGCGGGCTTTCCGCAACTGCTTGTTCTACAGCGAGATGGCGTTCCAACGCGCCCGCATCCGGCGCCTGCGCGGCGAGTCGATTCAACACCACCTTCGACTGTTTCTGTGACAGCGGGCCCCGCGCACCCATGATTTCGATCTCAGACGCGGAATGCGTACTGACCAGCTTCTCATCAAACACGGGCGCCTCCACGCACCCGCCGAGCAGGAGGCAGCCGAGCAGCGCAACCGCTTTGATTACGTCTGAGATGCCACCCATGTCACTGTTTGCCCACATCGTATTCCGACTTCGAATGTCGTAGGGTTTCGCCGTCAATGGAAGGAGGACGCACGATCATGAGAAATTCCAGGGGGCTCCTGAGCGCAGTTGTATCAATAGGACTGTTGTCTGTGTCGGTATCAACAGTGGTTGCTCAGAGCAATCCGCCGGATACCGAGCGACTCAACGCCAGGATGCAGAGCGCGGCGGCCGCGGCCGCCAATCCCGGACCCACCGCCGCCAGCTCAGCCGTTCCCAATTCCAATTGTACCTTGATCATTCCTCCGGACCCGTTGAGTGCCAAGGGCCTGTCGACTCCATACCAGCTCACCGCGACCGATCCGGCTCTGGGTGGGTGTAGCGAATCGAACACCGCGCAGTCTGCATTCGTGCAGGCGGCGATCTTTGACCCGGCGACCAGCTCCATTTCCATCTACAGCCCGCTGGTGGTGGATAAAGGCGACAACCCGCTCGTACCACCGGTTGTGCCCACACTGCCGGCAGGCGCGATCATCGGTATCTGGTTTGGATACAACGGGGATGATCTCACCTTGAAGGCATCTCCCGGGCAGAGCCTCGTGGACGGCAAGTGCGTCAATGGATCCAACGGCAGTGTGTTCGGGCAGTTCGCGTATTGCAATGCGCCCGCATTCTTTACCGCCGCCAATGCGGCCATTACCGCGGGCAAGCTGAAAGTGCCGGCGGCGGGGACCGCCATCGATGGTAAACCCTGCCCGACCGTGCGCGATTTCTTCATCGTGGACCAGGATCAAAGCGACAACCTTCCCACGTTATATCTGGTTTCGCCGCGCGGGCACCTGTCTCAGTTCACGAAGAAGAACCAGGCACAACATCCGAGCTCGACTCCGCTGGGCAATCCCAGTGACAACCGCCTAACGGATGCCTTTGTGGACCCCGCCATGGGCTGCAAGCCCTGGACGGCCCCGGACCTGGCGGATCCGGGCTCCATGGTGCCCGCATTGGCTCTCAATGAGTTGCAGGCCCGAATGACACAACCCGCGCCGGTCGCGATTGTTCCAGCCGGCGATCCCATGACCCTCGTGAACGGCAATTCCAGTCTGACCAAGACCAACCTGTACCGGCTCGGCGCTGACATGCCGGTCGGCAATTCCTACTTTGATGGAGACACGGGGCGTTACTGCCGCCAGATGCTGCGGATCGCACCGCAACGCATGTTGGCGAACCAGAAGGCGCTGACTGCCTTTGCCACCCCGGATGCGGCCGCGGCCAACTCGCTGTATACCTTTCTTGCCCAGCGTTTTGTGGCCGCTTACCAACTGCTCGACTGCCCGGCTCTCGTCAATGCGCCGGATCCGGTCAGTGTGACTCTGAACCGGGCGGGTGTTGCTGTCAGCGCAACCATCAATACAGCGGCGCTGAACCGGATCGTCCAACGATTCGCAGGCCTGCAGGCCGAAGACGACTTCGCTGACAGCATCCAGCGGGAGCGGCAGACGAACGAATAGGCTCGGTGTAGGTCAGGGCCCTCCGTCAGGGCCCGCCGCTGATGTGAACTGACGCCGGAACCACGTTCCAGCCCCGCAACTGGATATTCGAGCACTGGCCGCCCTTGGGGCAGAGAATCTCCACCTTGCGGGGCTCATGGG
>Ga0207703_10002595_pt1 | contig 15613 bp, 14 predicted proteins | sample KBSSwiS12_FD_184304 | JGI IMG/M metagenome (GOLD analysis project Ga0207703, IMG submission 184304) | Switchgrass rhizosphere microbial communities from Kellogg Biological Station, Michigan, USA - KBS Switchgrass S1-2 (SPAdes) (version 2) | ecosystem: Host-associated > Plants > Roots >... | reverse complement strand
TCAAGCGTCTCTGTACCCATGCGAATCAGGTTCTTTGCGAGAAAGGCAGATACAAAAGGCTTACCGACACGGCTGACGCCAGACCGATTCAGATGTTGGTGCACCAGCGGCAGGGGGCGGAACGCCCACATCAGGTCGAAAGCAAGGGGGCCAAAAAGATGAGGCGGAAGCCGTTTCCCGGCGAGCGGTGATGTACGCGATGGAGTGAACCTTATCTGAGTTGCTCGGTGACCGGTTGCGACAATAGGGTGTTCTACCACCGAAGTACCTCCCGGGGGCCTCCAAACACGCGAAAACTGATGGGAGGAAGAGGGAACGTGGAATACTCCACGCGTGTTGCGGAGCGGCAAACTGAACAATCCGCCAGCTGCCACTCTTAAGAATTCGTTCGCGAGTTCATTTCGATTTTGTGCCGAGTAGAATAGGCTCGGTTTCGAGGAGCCTAAGAGATTTCACCATCTGCCGCGTGCGATCCTTGTATGTTTTGAAATGCGGGCTTTGCAGATGCGATTGGTATGAAGATGCATCCCTATAGGTTTCGAACAATCTGATCTGTTCAGGATGCTCTTTGACCGAAACGGCGTAAAGAGCCAACACTCCCGGCTCGACCCTAATCGACGTTTCAATTTCTTCTTTGAGAGCGAGCTTGTAAGCTTCCAGCTGCACCGGATCAATCTCCAGTTCTGCTATCCGCACAATCGGGCCTCCGACCGATTCGGCAGCGGCACATCGCTGATCCAAAAATAACAATGATGCAACCAACGATGCCCCGAGGATCAGAACTTGTCTCCCAATCATTATGCAACCCCTTCTCAAAGTTTAGGGAAATTGACTGTCCCCAGTCACTGCCGAGTACCGTAGAAGTGTTCAAAAGCCGTCTGCTGGAGTGTAACCATTCGGCGCAATTCAATCCTAAGTTATTGAAAGCGCCAGTTCAAAAATTTCGCGGTTCAGCGTAAAAGTTCGAAAATCGTCTGCTAGGGCCGACCGATCTTCTCGATAGTACCGCAAAGACTTGAAACTGTGAGTTCGAGAATCCACTGTTGGTGGCCGTTCTCCCTTGTATGTGTGTTCCTTCCGGATTGCTCGTCATGCGGGCGACCTATCGGCTAGCACGCCGAGGAGAAACAAGGCACAATTCCTGTGGTTTGCTGGCGAGGAGAGGACCTTTTCGTATGAGCAACGCTCGCAAACGCCCGCCGAAATTAATTCAATTCTTTAGTCGCGATCGTCGTCGTGATGTTTTTTATACCAGCCTTTGTGCTTGCCGTTGTCTTCGTGCCAGCGACCGCGGTCGCGCTCCCGGTCATGATCCCAGTGATGGTCGTGCTCGAAGTGTCCGTGCGGACCGCGCCAGTAGCCACCGTAGTAGCGGCTCTGTTCATAGTATGGGGCGACCCAGACCGAGCCAACATACGGCGGACGTGTCCAGTAGCCTCGATGCCAGTAATAATGACCCTCCACCGGATACCAGTAGCCGTCGATCCACACGTAGTCGTCATCTTCCGGATTGGGGCACGGCGGGCGAACGGCGATCACTCGCGGCGGGGGAGGTGCGCCGATCTGAATTCCGATTGAGACCTGGCTGAGCGCGAGGGGCGCGCCGGCAAAAAGTGTCCCTGCGAGCAGCAGCATTCCTATCCACGTTTTGTAATTGAGTTTCATGTTCATGCCTCTCCCGCGTTCCTGTAGCGCCCCGGGAATTACCTCCGTTGATTCTCGAAAGAAGCTGGGGCCGCAGATGTAAAAACACTTTAGAGCGGTTTTTGTTGCGAGGTGTGATTGGTAAGGCAGCGCACACCCTATCCTAAGAATTGCGTCAGATATGCCAAACTCCTTCCACAATTCTCAGAGCAACCTTGTAAACTGCAAAGGCAGGGCGGGCGAAACATGCCAGCAGCTTTCCCGCCTGTGGATGAAACATTACTCTTTCCCACCTATGAATGAGACATTACTAAAGTGCGTAGGACATCCGGTTTGGCGTAAATTGTTGGACTGAAACGCGAGAGATGGCTGAGAGAGGGCATAAGTGAGGACACGAAGGCTGAGGTGGAAATTTGCGATCGTGGCGTTGTGTACGACTCTTGCTTATGGCAAGGACAATCCAGCCGCAACGGCTACATACGAAAAAGCACTGCAGCAGCTAAAATCAGGCGATTTAACGGTTGACTTCAAGGCGTTGCGGGTCAACTGTGCTGCGAGCAAGTACGAGTGCCAGGCTGACCTTGATGACATCAAGCTGCTGTTTTCGCTTCTCAACGACAAGAAATTTGACCAGGCATTGAAAAAGGTGAATCAAACCTTGGAAAATGTCTTTGTTGACGCCGAGTTGCACTACATCGCTTTCAGAGCTAACTCGGAATCCGGAAACAAAGAGAAGGCAGAATTCCACAAGGCGGTCATACGCGGTATCCTGGATTCGATCCAGGAGAATAAACGTGGCCAGTCAGAAGAAGATGCTTTCGTGGTCATTAATGTTCATGAGGAATATACCTTCCTTCGGTTCAGCAATATGCAGGTGGCAAAGCAAAGCTTGCACCCCAAGGACGGCCATACCTATGACATCCTGGTTTGCAACGAGATGAGCGACAATAGGCGCGAAGTAACTGCATATTTCAACATCGATATTCCCACACGGGCTTTGAAAGAAGCATTGGGGAAGTAAAACAGTTCCAAACTCGTCCACAAGAATTCTTCCCGGACCACCGCTCGGTTTTAGGTTCGAAAATTGTCCGCTGGAGAGTAGCCATTCCTCGCAATTCCGTCCTAAGTTGCTGACAACCTTAATTCAAAAATGTCGACGTTGAGCAGAAAAGTTCGAAAATCGTCTGCTAGGACCGACCCACAAAATCAGCCCCCGGCAGAAACATCCCGGCGTAGTGGCGAGTGTACTAGGACCTCGAAAGGCGCCAGCTACGCTGGTAATGGGTGAGTGGCCCGCGAAATTAGAAACTGTTTGCCGTTCTCAATGCTGCGGTTTTGCCGCGGCAGATACGCCAATCTTCACTTCTGTGGCGTGCAGCATGTCCCCCATGGGCATCGCGTGGATCACTACGCGGTCGCCGACTTTTAAATCCTTCTGGGTTGCCTCGGCCGTTCCCCTCACAAATTTCGTGCTGGGCATGACCATGACGGTCTTATCGCCTTCTTTGGTCTTCACGACGATTGAGCCTTCCTTAATCTCTGTGACCGTTCCCATGACGTGTTTTTCATCGCCGTGAGCAAAGACTAGCGTTGACAGGAACAACAGAATGCAAATTGCTGAGACAACCGATTTCATAAATCCTCCTCAATGTTGATGTGAACGTTGGGCTGACGATGGACCGACGGGCTTACCTTGCAGGAAGTCTTCTTCCTCCTGCTCTTCGGTCCGTTCCGCGTCGCTTTTCGGGTTGTACTTCTGCATTTCTTTGATCTCGTCCGTAGTTAGCTGAGGCAAATGGCGGATGAACAAAACCAGTTTCCAGCTGTCATCATCTTTCCCTTCAGCGCCCCATGCAGGCATTCCAGAGAAGCGAATGCCATTGTGGATCACGTAGTAAAGTTCTGCGCCGCTTTTCGACTGAGTTGCTGCAAGTCTCATATCGGGCGCTCGGGGGCTGAGGTTCCGGCCCAACGTAGTATCGCCGCTGCCATCGTTCGCGTGACAACTAGCACAGTGATCAGCAAAGTGTTCCCGCGCTTCCTTGAGGATCGACTCATTCGCGACAAAGGGATTGAGTTGCCTTCGTTCGTCTCTTGGCATTGCCAAGGAGCGCAATCTCGTCGCGATCCATGTTTCACTCGTGCCCGGGGTTGCCCGCGCAGTCATGTTTGAAGCCAACACAATGACAACCAGAACGAGAACCACGACCACTAACGCGAGCACGAAGCTGATGATGTATTTCTTCACAAGTTCACTGCCGTAATGAGATAACCGTCGTTTTCACAATGCGCTTCTGAATCTGTTCGAGCCTCCGTCCAATCTATCGTAGATCGTGGCAACTTATTTGCGGAATGGCAACACGGCGGAAAGGCGCAAAGTATGGGCCAGCCCCGCAAAATGCCCCACTCAAACCAAAACCGTGAACACAAAACCGGGCTGAATGGGCTGGGCTAGAACACTCGCTACTGATCGTTCGGCGCTCTAAGCTCAACAACAGATGCTGCCGATCTATTCTCTCTCAACTTGTCTAACTGTTCTTGCAGCTTCTTCCATGCCTTGGCATTCTTGCGGGTGGTAAGCGGGGCATTCGGATCTGCATAAAAGCTCAGTAAATTTGCGCGCAGATCGCGATCCGGTCCAGTTTCGGCTTTGCTGGAAAGTTCATCCACAAGCTTGGCGTAGGTGCTGTCGCTAAGGGGATATTCTCCGGGCTTGGTCGGCTTGCCGGTGTCGTAGTCGGTATTTGCCAAGTCGAGTTTTTTGCTGCGGACGTCGTGGAGCAAACCCTCGCAATCGTCGATGGTGGCGTTTACGCTCTTGATGTACATGTCTTCGGTCTGCTGGGTGGGAATCTTGAAGTTGACTGCTTTGAAAGGCCCGACTTTCGGAACGATTTTAAGGAAAAATGCCAGGATTCTTGTGCCGAGACCGGGTTTACGATAGACCGTCCCCCAGGCGTGTTCATAATTGCTGCGTGACAAGTGATAAAGGAATTTCTGCTTGTCGAAGTTGGGAGTATCTTTCACCATCACATCATGCCGTGTTAGCAAGGCGACACGAGTCATTTCCGGAATCACAATGCTAATGGCGCGGCGAAAGCTGCCGATGGCCAGATCTACGTTTCCGAATACGTCCTCGAGTTTCAGACCATAGGTCTCAGCAAAAGCACGCTGCAAAAGCGGCTTGGAGATTTCGAAACCAATCATGTCGTGGTAGCGGTCGGATGTGTAGCGATTCTTGGCAACTTGGACCATATCAAATCCAAATTCAGTACGAATGTGCGCTTTCGGATCCTGCGCATAGGTGACTGTGTCGCCATATTTCTTCTTCAGCTTGGGAAATTCTATGGCCACGATGTGATTGATGGCCGGGTGTCCGCTGTTGTCAGCAGCATAGTGAGTCAATGCGCCCAGCGCGAAGGCATACTCGTCGAGATCAGAGGAGTCTTTGAGGAGCTGCTCAACAAAATCTCCGCTGCGGACGTAGTGAACCAGATCGCTGAAGAATTTGTTCCCGAATGGGTAATAGCCCATGTCCTGAATCACGCACCCGCCGTAAGCGTAGGCGTGGGCCTGGCGAAGCTCGTCTGCTGTTGCATGAGGGAAGCGCCGCAGCAGCAGCGGTTGAATCTGATCATTCCATAGAAGATCAACCACCTGTTCATGGGTTAACACCGAATAAGCCGAAGAAGAATTCGGGCAAGCAGCAATACAGAGCAGTATTGCGAGACAGCGAAGGCCGATGCTTTGCCATGTTTTCATAAGGCCAAAGTAGGATGCAGAATCGCGGATTGGGGGTATCCAGCTCATTTCGCCAGGTTTTCTGCATATGTATTGCTTTCCGCAACAACCCGCGGACCTGGTCCTGCCTCCAAAGAAGCTTGAGGACTCGATACTCGACATGACCCTCACAACTAGTCAGTCCAAAAAATCACGGATCATGCAATGGGTCGGTGGCGTCCTGGCTCTTTGTGTTGGAGGTCTTGCTATTCTCGTTTTTGCCTGGCCCTTCCGGGAAGCTGCAGTCATCAAGGAATTGGAAGACGAAAGCTTCAGCAAGGTCAGCGTGGGCACTTTTCACCGGACCTATTTTCCTCATCCCGGGTGCGTTCTTGAACAAGTTGTGTTCCGGCACAGCCCTAAACGCGAAACACCGCCTTTGATTACGATTCAGAGCGTGCGGATTGAAGGCAGCTTTGCTGGCTTATTTCAACGGCACGTCAAGTTGATTCGTGCGGAGGGAATGCGGGTAAACATTCCATCCCTCGGCAGCGAACAGTTTGAGACACCACAAAGGTCATCAGTCGTAATCGACGACCTGGTTGCAGACGGAGCCATTGTGGAAATGCAACGCGCGGATGGGAATCCGGCCCTCCGGTTTACCTTGCATGGTTTCACCATGACCCACATTGGCGGATCGGGACCGGCGACATTCAAGGCGACGCTCACCAACGCAGAACCACCCGGAGAGGTCACCACCACTGGAAAGTTTGGTCCGTGGCACTCGGAAAGTGTTGGTGAGACTCCAGTGTCGGGCGAATACCATTTCAAGGACGCCAAACTGGAAACATTTCCGGGCATTAGTGGGATTCTGTCTTCTTCAGGAAAATATCGTGGGACGCTGGAACACCTGCAAGTCGAAGGAAACACCGACGTGCCAGCTTTTGCAGTCGCTGGCAGTGCGCACGAGACGGACTTACAGACTCAGTTTCAAGCGGAAGTCAACGCCGTGAATGGCGATGTATTTTTGCAAAATGTGGATGCACGCTTACGCCAGACAAGTATCTGGAGTCAGGGCAAAGTTGCAGGTGAACAAGGGCACGATGGTAAGGTCGGTTCCTTTGAGTTCGTGGCCAAGGACGGACGCATTCAGGATCTCCTGCTGCTCTTTATCCAAGCTCCACACGCGCCCATGACAGGCGCGGTCAGCTTCCGCGCGAAAGTCGTTCTTCCACCCGGCGATGAATCATTCCTAAGCAAAGTTCGATTGCAAGGCGACTTTGGAATCGACGATGGAAGCTTCACAAATTCCACTACCAGACGAGGAGTATTCGATCTCAGTCGTGGAGCGAGCGGGAAAAAGAAACAGGATTCAAACGAAGATGCTCCGGACCCCGAAAGCGTGTTGTCTGATTTAAAGGGCCACGTAGTCGTCAAAGATGGCACGGCTAAGTTTTCCGACCTTTCATTCAGCGTGCCCGGCGCCCTGGCTCGAATAAACGGAACCTACAACTTGGTCAGCGAAAAAATTGATCTCCGCGGAACACTGACGACCAAGGAAGAAGTCTCCAAAACCACGCATGGCGTGAAGGCATTATTCCTGAAGGTGCTCGATCCATTTCTGAAAAATAAATCCGCGGGGTACACAACTCCAGTAAAGATCAGCGGTACTTACGATCACCCGGCGTTTGGATTGGATATAGGCGCCGGCAAAAATGTTGAAGCCAAGGATGTGAAGCCGAAAAGTCCGCATCTTAAAGCACAAGCCAGTCATTGATGTTTAGAGGTGTAGCCATAAATATGCACTCGAGCGTTAAACAAATTCGTGTGTTGGTGCTTGTATATATCGCCATCACCGGGTCAGCGCGTTCGTATTCGCAGAACGTTGACCCTAATTTGCCGGACAGCCCCTCCCACACCGTAGAAGCGGCTGGAGAGAAACCCGACGCTCCCGCGAATCGAGAGATCACGTGGCGTACCGTGCCAAAAGATTTCTTGCATGATCAAAAAGCAATTTTCTGGACGTTTCCATCACAGTTGGCCAAGGGGAAGCACCTATTGCCAACTTTGGCAATTGTAGGAGGCACAGCGGCGTTAATCGCCACAGATCCTCAAACTATGCCTTATTTTCGCAACCATGAGCGCAATCTCGACGATGTAAACGACGTTTTTGATTCGCCGATTACTGCTGCGGAGGTTATCGTCTTGCCTGCCGCTCTCATGGTCACAGGATATGTGCGGCATGATTCGTATCAAGTGGGCTCGGCATTACTGGCTGGGGAAGCCTATGCGGACGCTGCTGTGGTTGATCTCGCGATCAAAGCGGTCACGCGCAGGAAGCGTCCCTCCGATATCCCCCCGGGCGGGTCTTTTGATGACACTTTTTTCAGCGGCGGAAAGTCTCCTTTTAAAGGAAGCAGTTTCCCCTCAGGTCATGCAGCGGGCGCTTTTGCTGTCGCGACGGTGATTGCCACTCGCTATCACAGCCATCGCTGGGTGCCATGGGCCGTTTACGGATTTGCCGCCGCGGTAAGCTTTTCCCGCGTCACCACCAGTTCGCATTTTCCTTCGGATGTATTTCTTGGTGCGGCTTTGGGTTACACGATTACGCGGTTTCAGGTCTTGCGTCCGCATTGATATGCATATCCATGACTCAATTGAAAATGTGGCGAGTTCGTCCCTGATTCTTCTCAAAGCTGAGAGGAACTTTACCGTAGTTTGCGCCTGGTGAAACAGCGAACAAAAGAGAAGTGGAGAGGAAAAGAACAAGAGAGGAAACAACAACCCTCATTTGACGGCCTCCGCCAACTAAGTGCAGAGCTTGGCGGTGCGTTAGGTGAGGGGAAGCGATTGTAAAGTTGCCTAGCTGAAAACAGTTAAGAGGCGAAGAGCATCAGCTCGTCGAACCAATGATGCTCTTCCATAATTTAGACGAAGGCTCTAACTCGAGGCCGCATCTTTACCCACTGATGACGATCCCGCAGTAAGCTTCGCAGATCCCGTTGTCCACTGGTCGGTATCCAGATCGCGGGGAAGCGATCCCTCTCCAGCAGGTCAAGAATCAGACGCGCATCGCAAGGCTGGAGTCGTCGTTTTGTCTATCATGCTCATAAAGCCATCGGTTTCGGAAAGATGATGTATTTCGTCAGCTCCGAGAATACACGTCACATTTTGACACGCTGTCAGGCGACAAATGTGCGCAAGGGCTCGCCATGCCGTCTGCGCCCTCACCAGTCCTCCCTTTTTTGGTCACTGCTGCACGAAGTCCACGTAACCGTGCCGCTGCAGGAATTTAAAATAACCCACCCAGTCAAATTTATTTTGCGAACCCAGTTCCATTTCTGTATTTTGGATGACCTCGGCTAAATTGCGTTTGCCATCGCACCAGTAAAGTGCTGCGGTAGTTGGCGACCAGAAGCCGCTGTCAGGAAATCCTTCCCGCTGACTCTCCGGGATCTCGTCCAGTGGGAGAGCGCCCATTCGCTTGCGGCGAACGATGATCTTTTCGGCTTCGGGACCGAAGTTTGGGGCCATCGGCTGTATCGTTCCTAAATGCAGTTCCGTTGCACGCTCTTTGACCGCGCCTTCGATCCGCAATTTCTGCGCAGCGGCAAAGGAGGCTAGCGCGGCCAGCTCCTGCTGGAGATCGGCGGCCTGTTTTACCGCCTTGGTTTCGCGCGCCAGGTTGTAATCGAGGCGAGCCTTCTCCCAATAGAGCAGATGGCCCAGGCTGTCGGCGTCCTTTGCTGCAGCCACCATGTCCAAACTGTTTGCCGTCGCCGAATTGATCTGATCGTATCCGCGCTCCACAGCTAACTCAGCCATCCAGTGCATCTGCTGCGGTCCCGCCGATGCCACAAAGTACGCGTAAGCCGCATTCATGACTGCGAGGTCGCGCAGGGATTTGGGGTCAACCTGGGCGGGGGTATCGAAGCTGGTGTGGTGGGCAGGGATTCCGTGGCCGCTATTCACCGAGGTCGTGGGAATTCCGATCATCGACTCTCCGAGGTCATCGTCCGTTCCGCCGTAGTACGCGCCCCTGTTGTACTCGCTCCATGAATAGGGGCGGCGCACCATGGGGAAATACTCCGCGGCAAGGCGCACAGTAAATGCATCCACAAAAGAACTAGCCGATTGCGGATTCATGGACCAGATGAACTGCGTTCCTGCCAGGTACTGCCATCCGGCGGGTGTGTCGATGCACATGGCGGCAATGGTCCGCTTGGTTCGATCCTTGTGAGCATCGAGATATGCGAGCGTGCCATAGCGCTCGCCCATGGCCAGCAGGCGGATGGTCCGCTTTGGCCTGGGTAATTTACCTTCCTTAATCAGCCGGTTGAGGGTGGCAGTGGCTTCATAAATGGATGCGACCCCGCTGGAGTTATCGTTGGCGCCCTCTTCATATAAATGTCCGAGTGAGAGCACCTCCTCCGCGCCAGGACCGTCGGTGCCGAGAATGACGCCGCTCACATACGGATACTTCCCTTCGTAGTAACGGGTATCAACGTTGGCGCGGACCTTCACTGGCCCCTTTGTGAGCAACTCGTGAAGATATTGCTCCGCGCGCGGCGTAATGGAGAAACATACCGTAGGCGTGTCATTTTTGTTGAATGCCCAGCCGTTATCTCCGAAATCGTTCTCCCAGTCCCGCTCGTCCAACAGCGTTCGGTTGACCCGGCTCTCGCGAACCATGCCCAGCGCACCGGCCTGCTTCAAATCGGTCTTGGACATGCGACCGCCAAGCACCCACTTGCCTTTCAGGTCCGCATTGCGAATGTCCTTGGGTCGCAGCACGAGCTCACCCTCTACGCCTCCGGGTGGAGTGGGACCGCTCCACTGGCACAGCGAGGTAGGAACTTTCTGATAGTCGGCAAGAACGCGCATATCCTCTGGGACCTGAGGTGAGACGATTTCCAACGTGGCAGAATGTGCGTCCCATGCGATCGGCTGCGTCCAAAAGCCGTTCTGCGTCACACCGTCTGCTGGTCCCTGGCCTATCTGGACGTCGTCCAGTCCTGCCTGCCGCATCATCTCCGCGACATTCTTTGCGGTTTCCTGAAATCTGGCAAAGTCAAAATAGCGGTCGGTCGCCCAAATTGCCTCCATGTTCGTCATGGCTTCCGTCGAGTTGACGTTAGCCAGCAGCAGCTTCAGCAGGTCAGTGACAGGACTCGGGCCCGAGGGGCCGGGGTCGTGTCCCGAGATCGCGTGTTCGGCGGTGGCGAGGGCGGCTGGCGTTGGCGCGGGAAAAGAAGTAGGAGGCATGGACGAATCGGAAGAGCGGCCGCTTGTCGCGGTCTGTCCCCAAACCAGAGCGACACTAATCAACAGGAACAGAACGAGTCTTTTTTCAGGCAGAATTTTCATGAGCCGCATTATCGGGATCATCCCGCTGCAATGCAACTCAGCTTTAAATTTCATATTCGAAATTTTTCTGGGAATTCTCTCACTGCTTTAAAAACGGTTGCGACTTCAATCAGCTCATCTTGAACCCTGCTCGACAGCAGAAAAGATTCGCGCGATGGTAATGCCTGCATAATGCTCAGAATCTTTGCCAATGTATTCGCGGATAGCGTCAAGATCGCGCAGCGATTGTGGCGACCATAGAATGCGCATTACAGTCCAAAACGATGCCGTGGCCTGATCGTGCGGAATGCCCTGGGACCCATCAAGCTCGGCCAATCCAGTTTCGACTTTAGCCAGAAATACGAGCCATTCAATGGCATCGTCGATGGTGGCATTTGGGGGCATCGCTTGGAGAGCCTCGATAATGCGGTCGCGGGCGAAATTTTGAAACTTTTGATTTTCAAAGATTTGGGTCTACCTGAGGATTTTGTGTATGTTCAAATCGTAGGCCGTTTAGGACTCTTCTAGGATTTCCTAAGTAAATCCCTTGGGTGGCCCGCATTTCGCGGTTTTCGACATGTGGATCCCGGCCATGTCCACAGATTCCAGACGCACAATGGATCCCCGCCCGTAACTGCAAGTCTCGCGTAAGCCGATCTGTTAAATTTCATTCGGGCTCGAAACCGCGCAAAAGCGCGGGCCGGTGCCGACTGCGCAGTAACGGAGCAACACGAATGATCAACAAAATATTTAACCAATTCTCACGTCGAAAATTCCTAGGCGCGGTTGGCGCAACCACTCTGCTATCCAGTACCCGGGGCTTTGGTGCGTACGCGCCCTCCCTGAACAACAGTTCAGCGGACGGCGTACCAGCTTCCAGTGGCAAAAGGCGTATCGTTGACATGCATGTACACTTCGATGCGAAAAAACCAAATTACATTGAAGATTTCCTGAAAGTGTCGGAGCGGCTCAACCTAACCGCCCTGATGTTAACTCCGTTTGAAAATCGAAAGGTAGTCGCCGAAGCGGCGAAACAGCATCCAGCCAAGATCGTCCCGTTTGGGTATGTGGAGTTGGACGCTCCAGATGTCGTCCAGCAAGTTGAAGAATTGCACAGCATGGGATTCCGTGGGCTTGGTGAACTGGAGTTCGTTAAGAAACCATACATCGATCCGAGTTATTTCCCTGTTTATGAACGAGCCAACGAGTACGGGTGGGTGGTGCTGTTTCATACGGGCATAGTACTGAGAGCAAAATTTAACGAACCCGAAGATGTGGCGTCCGGGCGGATGCGGCCGATTCATCTGGAGGAGATCGCACGTCGATTCCCGAAGATAACCGTGCTTGGAGCCCATTGCGGTAACCCGGAGTATCAATGGGCTGCCGAGATCGCGCGGTGGAATTCGAACGTGTTCTTTGATCTTAGCGGCTCGAGTTTGACGAAGATGCAGCGGCGCTTGTCAACATTCCGAGAGATTTTCTGGTGGACCGGCGAAGGCGATTCTGAAGTGAAAACTCCAGACAACGATCCGAACGCGTTCGTGAAGCTTGTGTTTGGATCAGACACCAGTTTGGAAGGCATCGAGAACGTTGTAAAGCAGTATCACGCGCTGTTTGATGCGTGTGAGGTTCCGGAGCCTACACGGAACCGGATTATGGGAGGAACCTTAATCAAGTTGCTAGCTTTGCCGGGTTAGTGCTCACCCCTGGACGTCGATGGCGTCCAAAGATTACGGGGAATCGAGTGGAAGCCCCACGTGTATGGAGGTTGGGAATGAGAGTTCTACTACAGGATCTGAGTTATGCGCTCCGCCAAATGCGTAAGACGCGAGGGTTCACCGTCATCGTGCTGCTTACGCTGGCGCTCGGCATCGGAGCCAATTCGGCCATTTTTACGCTGATCAATGCCATTCTGCTCCATAATCTGCCGGTAACAGATCCCAAAACCCTCATCCGAATTGGTGACAAAAACGACTGCTGCGTTAATGGTGGCTGGAGCGATGATGGAGACTACTCGCTGTTTGCCACAGACACCTTTTACATGTTCAAGAAGAGCCTCCCAGAGTTCGAGGAGCTGGCTGCTATGGAATCTGGCTATGCCTGGCGCCCCGTCACGGTCCGCCCTGCCGGATCGCAGACCGCTGCGAAATCCGTCATAGGAACCTTTGTCTCGGGTAACTACTTCCGCGTCTTTGGTCTTTCGCCGGCAGCGGGCCGACTCTTTGTCGATGCCGATGACCAGAAGGGCGCACCAATCACCGCCGTGATGAGATATGACACATGGATGCGGGACTATGCAGGCGATCCGAGCGTGGTGGGAGCCGCCTTTTACATCAATACCAAGCCAGCCACCATCATTGGTGTTGCGCCAAAGGGATTCTACGGTGACCGGATCGATGCCAATCCGCCTGAATACTTCCTTCCGATGAATTCGATGGATGAAGTTATCGGTGCACCCTACTTCAATGATCCTGATACTCAGTGGGCTTACATCATCGGGCGCGTTAAACCGGGAACTTCTTTGCCGGCACTACAAGCTAAGGCGAGCACGCTACTCAAGCAACAATATGAACCGCTCAAGACATTTACCGATCAGCGCGCCAAGCAAGTTCTTCCCCGCACACACGTAGTGCTCACTCCGGGAGGCGGCGGTATTCAGAACATGCAGGAAGATTACAAGGACCACCTGAAGCTGCTGCAATGGATCGCCGCACTGGTTCTTCTCGTCGCCTGCGCGAATATCGCCAATCTGTTGCTCGTGCGCGGCATGAGTCGCCGCGCGGAGCTTTGCGTACGCACAGCACTTGGCGCACAGCGTAGCCGAATTGTGCGGCAGCTTCTTACCGAAAGCATTCTTCTCTCGGGCATGGGTGGCATACTCGGCCTCGCCGTCTCCTATCTTGGAGCACACGCGCTACTGGCGCTTGCCTTTCCTAATCAGCAGGACATGCCGGTCACTGCTTTACCTTCGTTGCTCGTCATCGGATTTGCGTTTGCACTTTCGTTCGTTACGGGCGTCGTCTTTGGTCTTGCCCCAGCGCTGATGGCCGCGCGCACGCAGCCGGTTGAATCCTTGCGCTCCAACGCACGTACCACCACCCAGGGTGCGTCCTTCTTACAACGCGGACTTGTTGTCCTGCAGGCCGGGCTCTCGCTCGTGCTGCTCGTCGCCGCGGGCCTCTTTACGCAGAGTCTCAACAAGGCCGAGAACGTGGACATGAAACTGGATACAACAAACCGCTACATCGCCCACATCAATCCCCAAGCGGCTGGCTATAAGAACACCGAGGTCGAGCCGCTCTATCAGACCATCGTAGACCGGTTCCATGACATTCCTGGAGTTCTCAAAGTCGGCCTCTCCACCTACACGCCAATGGAATCGAATAATTGGGGATCTGGCGTAAAGGTTCAGGGAGAGCCGGACCTGAACAAAGGTGCATCGTGGGTAAAAGGCACCCCAGAGTACTTCGACTCCGTCGGCACCCACGTGGTCATGGGGCGTGGGTTCACGTTTCAAGACACGCTGAATGGGCCTCCCGTCGCCGTCGTCAACCAGGAATTCGTCAAGCAGTTCTTCGGCGATCGCAACCCGATAGGCCATCGCTTTGGTTTCTCCGGGCCCGGCTCTGAAGGCATGGATGGAGCGCATGAAATCGTAGGTGTGGTGGAGGACACCACCTATACGAGTATTTACTGGAAAAATCACGCCATGTACTTTCTGCCGCTGACCCAGCGCGCCGGCAGCGCCAATGACCCCAACAGCCCTCTTGAGAAGGATCTATCTATGTACGCCGGAGCCCTGGTGATCCAAACCAATCGCCCGATTGAGAGCTTTGAAAAGATCGTTCGCAACACCCTGGCGAGCATCAACCCCAACCTTACCATCGTAAAGTTCCAGACATTCCAGCAACAGATTAACGATCGGTTCATTGAGGAACGGCTGATCGCGCGCCTCACCTCGCTGTTCGGCCTCCTGGCGCTTCTTCTCGCAGCGATAGGACTTTATGGGGTCACGGCCTACACCGTAGTCCGACGCACGCCGGAGATCGGCGTCCGCATGGCGTTGGGCGCGGGGCGCAGCCATGTAATCGGAACGGTGTTGCGCGGAGCCATGCTGCAGGCCATCGTCGGCCTCGCGATCGGGATTCCAGTGGCAATCTTCTGCGTGCGGTACGTCAAGTCGCAACTTTATGAGATCACGACGGTGAATGTGCCGGTCATGACGATAGCCATTGGGGTGCTGGTGCTTGCGGCGGCCATTTCTGCCGTCATTCCGGCGCAGCGCGCAGCCTCGATCGATCCTGTACGGGCCCTGCGCATTGATTAAGCTCTATCTTCGTGACAGCAGTTCCTTGAGGCGTAACACGGTGGAGATCCGAAAACTGCGAAATCGAAAGCTCCTGTTCCGGTCATCCCGCAACTCGCCCAAAGTCTAAGGATCGATCTTCGCAAACTTAGCGGGGGGGCCACTTGACCTGTGAAGCGCATCGCAAACGATGCGGGGATCGGGCGACGATTGTGCCCCCCTTGTGCTCCAGATGGACTTTACGACTATCACCAGGCTGGCCGAAAATCAGTGCTCGGTCGTGAATATTAAGGGCTCTCGGTATTCGCCTTGGACATTGGATGGGTAGTTTGGATGCTGCTGACTTTTTCTTCGGTAGACGTGTTGCCATTCCCACGAGGGTGGCCGCCTAGGATCGTTCCGTTGGTGATGGGCAGACCTCGCCCTGAAGCTCTGGCACGCGAAAAGCGCGGAGAAGTGATTCTGGGAGGGTGCCTCGTATCCGGTTTTGAACCCGAGTACTACCTCGTTTGGTGACCTGACTGTTTCAGAACTGTGCGTCGCCCTTTGTCGCTGGGGCCGGTCAATAAGCGATATAGGGATTTTTCACCTGTCAGG
>Ga0207703_10002584_pt1 | contig 15637 bp, 9 predicted proteins | sample KBSSwiS12_FD_184304 | JGI IMG/M metagenome (GOLD analysis project Ga0207703, IMG submission 184304) | Switchgrass rhizosphere microbial communities from Kellogg Biological Station, Michigan, USA - KBS Switchgrass S1-2 (SPAdes) (version 2) | ecosystem: Host-associated > Plants > Roots >... | reverse complement strand
AACCCGCGGCGCGGCTTCCCTACCAAGTGGGTACCGCCGGCGGCCCTGCATCTCACCTCACGAATATGAAGAACACAAAGACCCGAAAGACACGCGGCCGCGCCGAGCTGCAGCTCGGCCAGTTTTACGACGAATGCTGGCAGTCGAATATCTATCTGCTCTGGCCGTGCAACGTGGAGCAGTTGAATGCGTTCACGGGGCGGAATTTCGGCTGCCAGGATTCGCTGGCGGGCGATGAGTTCGCCGGCTGGTGCGTGAACTTCAAGACGGTCCGGGCTTCCGGGCAGGTGATTGCGCTCCGCGAATGGAACGGCGGGACGCCCGAGGACATCGCGACGCTGACGCACGAATGCTTTCACGCCGCGGAATACATCCTGGAGGGCAAGGTCGGACACTCGGACGCCACGAGCGAGGTGTTTGCTTATCTGCTCGGGTCGCTGGTGCGGCGTTGCCTGGCGAGCATGCAGGGAAACAAGAAAGCGGTGACCGCACGATGAGCAACCAGACAGAGAGTGTGCCGGAAATCGAAAATGAACCGCATCCGAGCGGAGCGAGAAGCCAAACAGGCGGAGCCTTTGCCCGAAGGGCTGCGCCGGTGGGCGCAGGCAAATGATACGGATGGGCGCGGATGAAAGACCTCTTTTCCACAATCGGTTCTTATTCGCTCCTATCCGCGCCATCCGCGTAATCCGCGGTCAAAAATTCCGTCCCAAGCTGAGGTGAGCACGGTCGTGCCAGTGGCAGATGAATTCCTGCGGGTGCGGGAGAGCCCGTTGCTTTGGTTCCAGGGTTTCGGGCGGTATTGCGATGAGCAGACGCGGCAGCCGGTGCGCGGCCGGGCGAATGTGTTGCAGCGGCGGATGTTCGAGCATTACCGGCGGTGCCGGCAGGCGAACAAGCCGTGCCGGATGGCGGTGCTGAAGTATCGGCGCGCGGGGAGCTCGACGGGGAGCGAGGCTCTGATCTACACGCACGCGCATAACTACCACGCGCGCCTCGGCGTGGTGGGCACGGATTACAAGGCGGGTCTTAACATGCTGGAGATGCTCAAGTTCTTCGGGGAGCACGATGATTTTCCGGGCTGGGGCGCGAAGATCGCCGAGGGCGAGAAGAAGAAGATCCCGTGGCAGGAATGGTTCGGCGGCGAGAACCTGGAGGCGGTGCCGTTCAGCGAACGGGTGGACAAAGTGATCGCGCGGAAGATCCAGTGGTCGCATGGGGCGAGCGTGGAACTGTACACGGCGAGCAACCCGGAGTCGGCGCGCTCGGCGGGCTTGAATGGGTATCATGCCACGGAATGCGGGCGCTGGCCGACAGGCGGTCAGATGGACGCTGCGGAGACTCTCACTTCGATGCGCAACACGCTGCCGAAGTCGGGCTTTCATGTGGCGATCGAGGAGAGCACGGCGAACGGAGCGCAGGGCGCGTTTTACGATACCTGCCGCCGGGCGCGCTGGCCGGAAGACGCGCCGTGGGCCGAGCAATTCCAGTCCTCGTGGCCCTTGGAGACGACGGAGTTCGGCAAGGACCTGCAATTCGTTTTTCTCTTCGCCGCGTGGTTCGAGGACGAGCGGCACATCGAACGCGACACGGTGGAGACTATCATGCGCGAGGACGCGGCGCTTTCGGCGGATGAAGCGCGGGCGCTGGCCGGGCGGCGCAATGCCGATCGGGCCGCGCGTGTGCAGGAGACGCTCGATGCGGACCCGCGTTACTTCGGGGAGAAAGAGTTGATCGCGCTCTACGGTCAGGAAGGGCCGCGCGGGCCGCGTCTGGGCAGCGAGGTGGATGCCACCGTGTGGGAGCAACTGGCCTGGCGCCGGGGGATCATTGCCAACGTGTGCACGCGCCGGGGCCTCGATGAATTCAAACAGGAATATCCGGCGACGCCGCTGGAGGCGTTCCGCGCCTCGGGCTCGCCGGTGTTCGATGTGGAGGGACTCATCGCGCTTGATGAGATGTTGCGGGCGAATCCGAAGCCGGAGTGGGGGACCCTGGATGGGCAGCGCGACGGGTCCGTCGCGTTCCGCCGGACGAATGAGCGCGACGCGATGCTCTTGCGCTGGGAAGCGCCGATCGAGGGCGCCCGCTATTTGCTCTCGGTCGACGTGAAGGAGAGCTCGGAGATCATCAAGGGCACGGGCGAGATGGACCGGAACTCGGTGCTGGTGCTGCGCGATGCGTATCAGGACGGGCATCACGTGTGGCACGATGTCAAGGTGGTGGCCCGGGTGCGCGCGTCGAACCAATGGGACCCGGCGCCGCTGGCCCGGCTGATCGCGCCGCTGGCCAAACATTACGGCGATTGCCCGATCGTGGTGGAGAACAACAAGGGGCTGCCGCTGATCACCCGGCTGCGGGACGATCATCATTGCCGGCTGTACTGCGCGGAGCATTGGGACGCGGTGAAGCAGGCCAAGGCGAGCACCTATGGCTGGCACACGGACGAGGGATCGCGCCGGCAGATGGTGGCCACGGGACAGGAGTACATCCGCGAGCAGAAGATCGAGATCCTGGATGCGGATGTCATCGCCGAGCTGAAGACGTTCATCTTCGACCGGAAAGGGAAAGCGACCGCCGCCTCCGGCGCGCACGACGACGACGTCATCGCGCTGCTCATGGGGCTGTGCTGCCTGCACACGGCGACGGCTTATCCACGCCGGGTGACGGTGACGCCGAAGGCGCTGGACGAGCATGCTTGGAAGTGAGGTTGGGTGAAAAATGCAGATCCATTTGGTGCGTTCATTGGGAGCGCCAGCGCCGAGGAATGGGTAGGGCAAGCCGCGCCGCGGGTTCCCACTTTTTGGTCTGCGGAAAAGGGATGTGGTGGCCAGTCAGCTCGATCTCGCGGAGAAGTTTTTGTCATCCCACCACCCGCCTCGTTTCAGGGCCACATGCGAGGGAACCAGTGCTTTACGGCGCTCGCGCTCCGTACGGACGCGTGCCGGAAACGCGCCAAGGCGGCCGCTCGGAGTCTGTGCGCTTGCCCTTCTCCCGTCAGGGCGACAGGCTGTGATGGACGAAACGGTGGCTGCAATGAAAGCCGCGATCCTTTCGTCCAATGCAGTACTGGATGGAATCATCACACGACATGCAAGTGGAACGGGAAGTCCCTCCGCGGGTCAGCGATGCCCCGGTAATTCGAGGCTACCTGCTGCGTCATCCGTTGATCCATTTCGGCGTCACCTTCTGTTTTTGGGTCACCAGCGTTTCGATCCTGTATGTCGTCGATGCTCACTGGCTGGGATGGTTCCCGCCCCGGGCGGATTCGTATCGCCTCTCCTTCGCCTTGGGGATGGCGGTGATTTCCTATGTGGGCGAGCGGCGGCGGCTGCGCAGGGCAATCGCTCAATCGGACCCGAAAGCCACGGAGTAATCCGAAAAGGTAACCCGTTTAAAAAATGTGGGAGTGTGGCTCAATGGGAGTTTCACTCGTGGAAAGCCGGGCGGCCCCCACGCGATGGGGATTTCACGGAAAACTAGGAGATTACAGAGAGGATCGGAGCGTTACTGACACCTCGGCGCGCTTTACCCATCCGTTGGATATGTAAAGAAAATGCCAATTTCTTTACATATCATCTGAATGTGTCAAATTTAGGCCAGTTCCTTTCCACATGGCCTTCCACCTGCCACCACTGCCCGTGCCGGCGTCCGTCGAACTGGAAACGCCCGCCGTGCTACGGCAGGTGGCGCGGGCTCACCGCCCCTTGGCGGAACTCAAAGGAGCGGCGGCGACGATTCCCAACGAGCACATCCTGATTGATACCCTGGGCCTGCAGGAGGCGAAAGATTCATCAGCCATCGAAAACATCATTACCACCGAGGATGATCTCTTCCGGGGTGATACCGTGTCCGGCCAATTTCCCAGCCCGGCATCGAAAGAAGTCCACAACTATGCCACCGCCTTAAAGATCGGGTTTGAGCGGGTACGCCAGCAGACCTTCCTGCGGCTCGATGATGTGCTGGCGATCCAGGCAGCGCTGGAAGAGAACCGTGCCGGGCTGCGCCAACTGCCGGGAACGGTGCTCAAGAATCAGCAAACCGGAGCCGTGGTCTACGAGCCGCCGCAAGACCCCGCTGAGGTGGAGCGACTGATGAGCAATTTCCTCGAGCACTTCCACCGGGACGAACCGGGCGATCCTGACCCACTGGTGCGCATGGCCGTGCTCCACTACCAATTCGAGAGCATCCACCCCTTCTACGATGGCAATGGCCGCACCGGTCGAATCCTGAACCTGCTGCACCTCGTGCTCCACGGCTTGCTGGACCTGCCGGTGCTCTACCTGAGCCGTTACGTCGTGCAGCACAAAGCGGACTACTACCGCGGCTTGCAGGCGGTGCGCGAAACCGCTGCGTGGGAAAGCTGGGTGCTCTACGTCTTGCGAGCGGTCGAGGAAACATCGCGCGATACGCTGACCAAGGTCCGCGGAATCCGCGATCTCATGCAAGAGACGAAGCAGCGTCTTCGCCGTGACGTGCCGAAACTCTACAGCCAGGAATTGCTGAACAACCTCTTCCGGCACCCGTACACGAAAATTGAATTCATCGAACGCGACCTTGCGGTGTCGCGTCCGACCGCGACCAAGTACCTTGGTGCCTTGGAAAAGGCCGGGATCGTTCGCAAGACCAAGCTCGGGCGAAGCAATTTCTACATTAACGAGCCGCTCTTCACCCTGCTGAGCCGCTGACACTGCCGGCCACGGTCCGCTTATTCGCCAGCGGTGTTTCGCGAGAGTTGGAATCGCCGGGCCGGCAGGATACAGTAGGGGCGCATGTGCAACCACTACTCCGGCGATCCTGAAGGTTTGGCGGAGTTTATTCGGCTGTCGGCGCCGTGGATCCATATCCCCGCCGCCTTCTGCGAAGCGCCCGCGCACATGTACCCCAAGCGCCAGGGGCGGGTGATCCGGAAGAAAGGCGGCGAGGCGGAACTGATGCTGATGCGCTGGGGGGTGTGGCCCTTTTACCAGAAGGAGAAGCCGCAATTCATCACCAACGCGCGGAGCGATGGACTGCTGACCAAGGCGATCTGGAAACAGTCGGCGCGGCACCGGCGGTGTCTCGTGCCAGCGACCGGTTATTTTGAGCCGGGCCTCGGTCCGGTCGGCCGTCGGGGCGAAGTGCTTTTCAAGGTGAAAGCGCGGGCGCACTTCTACATTGCGGGATTGTGGGACAACGACCCCAACGAGACGGGCGAATGCGGCTATACGCTGGTGACCACCGAGCCCAACGAGTACGTGCGGCCGTTCCACGACCGCATGCCCGTGGTGTTGAGCGATGCGGACGCGCTGGAATGGCTGGGCGAGGAGCCGCTGGCGGACGCGCGGCTGGCCGAGTTGTGCCATGGGCTGCCCGCCGAGGCGTTGCTGCACGAGGAAATTGCCGCGAAGCCGCCGGAAAGGCTGACGATCAAACGTCCCGCCAAGAAACCGCCTCCTCAGGGCCCCGAACAACCGAGCCTCTTCTGATCCCAGTCCACCGATGAACGCTCCCGAAGAAGAAGCCAAAGAGCGGTAGGAAAAAGCGTGATCCGGGGCGATCCGGGACCGACAGCCGTGGTGTTAGGTAGCGGGGACTACCGGGCCGGGGAACGAGTCATCGCGTGCGTTAGGCGGGCCGGTGAGGAAGCTCACGGACGTGGGGGAGCGTCGCCCATTCATTTGTCGACCTCAACTAATGAAGTTGTACTTGCATTGGAGAGTGCCCGATGATTTAACCGCGGAAAATTCCCATGAAATCGGCCGGCTTCCCCTCGCTCGTTGCGCTTGCTCTCACCATCGCGGCCTTCACCGCCATCTCCCGTGCCGACGATCTGCACGCCAGCGCGAACGGCGGAGGCCAAAGTAACACCGGCACCACTGCCGCGAGCGTGAGCGGTGCTCAGGGCAATGCCTCGGCCATCGTGAACTACGGCGGCGTGATCCTTGATGCGAACGCGGTCAGCACGAGCATCGCACACCCGATATATGTCAGCGGCGGGTCTTGGTTCGATACGATTACGATCAACAACCCGGCCCTCACCGGCCAGGCGGGAACCGCGCGGTTCACCTTCAGCATCAGCGGCGGCTTCAGCCTGAACTCCACCGCTTATAACACCGCGATTAATTACGCCGACGTTTACTGGGACGCCGGCCAAGGCAACCTCGCCTATGATTTCACGATCAACACCGGCACGGAGTTTGACCCGCCGATCAGCACGATCACAAGCTTCACGCACGACTACGATTTCACCTTCGGAACGCCCTTCTCCATCAACCCGGGAGCGGCCGTGCGTGCCTCAGGCGGCAACACCGGTGGATCGGCCAGCGTCAACCTGCGGATCTCTCAGGTGAACATGATTGTCTCGTCCAACGGCAATCCCACTGCCTTCAGTTCGAGTTCCAACACGGGAAGCGCGGTGGCGACGGTCGTGACCAGTGGCAGTTCGTTCTCCGGCATCTCGCTCGCCAACGCCGGCCTGGGCAGCCACGGCACCACCCTGAACATCCTCGATGGCGTCGCCACGGCGGACCGCACGGTCAACGCCTCCTTCGTCGGCGCAGGAGCTTTCGCCGGAACCAGCGGAACGGTCATCGGCGATGTCGCGAGCGTGAGCGGGCTGGGGAGCACACCGGGGGCGGCGACCGATACCTTCACCCTGCGGATGTCTTACGACGAAGCCGCCGTCATCGCCCAGTTCGGCAGCGAGAACAACCTGGGGCTGCTCTGGCAGAACCCCGCCACCGGGCTCTGGGTAAATGCCGTGGATGGAAATTTTGGAGGCGCCTCCTTTTTTGCCGGGGACGGCGCCTACGATTCGGGCACCGACTTCCATCTCGGATCCTATGGCGTGGACACCGCGGACAACTACGTCTGGGCCGTGGTGAACCACAATAGTGAATTTGCCGTTGGCCCGCTGACCCCTACGCCGGAGCCATCGTGCAGCCTTCTCGTCGCGACCGGCCTGGCAGCATGCCTCCTCCTGCGTCGCCGGCGGCGCGTTGTGGCTTGAGTTTCCGGCGGGGTTGCGTTGGTGGCGATCGAGGTGCGGGAGGAGCAGGCGTGGACGTGAAGGGGAAGAGAACGACGCCAAAGGCGTTCTCTCGCAAGTGGCCGCCCCCGATGAGGTGGATACCCCATGGCGCATCATCGCCTCCACGCGTGACATCCCCGCGGAAAGGCCCCACCTTCCGCTTCAAGCCGGGTCGTGTCGTCGTTGCCGCAGCTTGGGAAGCTCGCTTCGAATTCTCGCGGCGACGGAGTCTTGGCCTGTGCGGAAAAGCGTGATTGGTTCTCTCGTGCAACGAGTGCATTGGACGCGCGTATGTACTATCCGGATCTCACCCCTTACGTTTACGGCGCTGAACCTGGCGACGAGCCTGCGCTGAACGTCGGTTGGCTGGACTCTGCATATGAGTTCCCAAAGGGTGATCCTCCGGTTGGCTTTCTCGATCGCCTTCGCGTGGTGGCACGCACCGGGGTGAAGCAAACGCGAGGGTTTCAAGTGTGTCAGTTTTGTCCAGATCCCTGTGCATCGTTCTCGCTTGGCGCGTGGAGCGCCGAAGACAGAGCAGTCTATCAGGCGTGCTTCGCTGATGGGCACTATAGCTCAGCCGAGCTTCGTGTCCGTGGGAACGATGGTCGCGTCTATGCTTCGCCCGAAATGCTGATCCATTACGTCGCCGCCCACAGCTACCTCCCACCCCCGGCGTTTGTGGATGCCGTCATGCGGACCGACCTGCGGGTGTCGAATGAAGGCGCTTGATCTCAACTTCGAACCGCAGGGGCAAGCCGCCGAAGTGTCATGGTCGGGGGAGTAATCCGTGAAGAAAGAGGATTTTCTACAGGGGCAGGCGGAGTTGACGTGCAGATTCCGGACCCGGTTTCGCATCGCAAATGCCGGCTTTCTCTGCGCCATGCTGATCTGGATCCTCGCGGTAACCTATTTTCCGGTGTCGCCTTTTTTGAAAGCGAAGTTCGCCTGGCCGGTGGTTATCGCCCTTTATGTCCTGGTGTTCGTTGCGTGGCGCACGCTCCGTCAGATGAAGCGCCAATTCGGGCTGGTGTGCCCATCGTGTCAGCGGCCGTTTAGCCTCAAGGAGTCGGCCCGCGAGAAGTTGCTCGTTTCCGGAACGTGCGGGCGGTGTGGAGGGAGAGTCTTTGATGATGTGGTGTCGGAGGTCCCGCAAGGGTAATGGGACGGATAAGGGTAGAACGTCGAACATCCAACATCCAACGCCCAACATCCAATTGTTCGCAGCCAAGCTGCATGTGTGGCAGTGAGTCCTTCCATTGGATGTTGGGTGTTGGATGTTTCTCCCCGCTCCCACCCGGCCACCAGTGAAAAGCCCTCCTTCCACTCTGGCATTACGCTCTTTAGCCTAGGCATCGCGAGACCGATTTATTGACTATATGGCACTTTATATCGACGGCATGATCGCATGCAATTCCCGTGAAGATGCATTGCGGATAGACGCGTCCTTCAAGAATCTGCCTTTCGTCCACAATCTGGGCGATCCTCCTCCGTATGTTGATGAACAGCGCATTTGGTGGATTTCAATCACTCCCAAGGGCATTGGCTATGGCGTTCCGTACGACTCCCCAGACGACAGAGCCAGTTATGCACCCGTAAGGCCGGGCATCCTGGCTTCCCTGTATGAGCATCTTCGCGCCTGCACGGGATATAAACTGGCCCTCTTTGGCTTGGAAGTAGGGGAACGATTCCACGACATGGACGAGGATCAGCGTTGTCTTTTGGGTGGGGTTCCGATGCCTCGAGATCTGACGACAAATGAGGGGCTGGTGGTTTCCGAGGAAACGTTCCTGTCAGTTGAAAACAAGGAACACTTTGAGCGCTTCTCCATGGGATATTACTGGATAGCCAGGACAGACGGGTGGCGTGAGTTTGACCGATGAATGGCGCCGGAGGGCTAGCCGAGGCGCGCAGTCATTGGTCGAAAAGACGATGCGGTAACGCAGGGCGAGAAACGGCGAAGGCAGATCGGTGCATGGCTGGCATCCCTTCGGGATGCATGTGTTTGCGTGGATCGTATCCGGTGGTGTCGCTCGTTGTTGCCAGCGCCGGCCGGCGCTGCCCTGCGGGCTGCCTGCGGCAGGCTATCTTGCTCCGCGCGGTTCGCTCAACCACCGGCTAATGGCTGGCATCCCTTCGGGATGCGTTTATTGCGAAGGCGAAGGCTTCCGCTAATCTGCGGGGTTGGAGCGTTTTCGATTTATTGAGCCGCTGATCCTCTGACGCAGGTGGATCGCGATCTCCGAGCGCGATGGAAAATTAGACGGCGCGCAGCGCCCCATCTTCACGGCCTGGGAGCCGCCCGCGAGACGCCTCCGGGTGGCACTTTCTCATGTCGCTCGGAGATCGACATCCACCCAAGCGGCCCATTGCATCGAAATTGTTCCCGGCGGGTTGCTCCTTTCCTTCTTGACGCAAGGTAGTCACGCGGCAGGGCGCGGGGGCATATGGGACACTCGCATTCTCAAGGCCGGGGGTTTCCTCTCGGCCATCACACCTCTCCGGGAATTAACACCGTCACCTATGCTTCCAGTCCGACGCCGGGCCGCTTTGGCACGGCGCGGCGGGATCAGTACGGGAACCTGCTGCCGGGGGAATTTGACGCACAAGGGCGCCCGCTGGTCACGGCGGCCGATGGGCTCCAGGCAGGCGGTGGTTTGCAGGCGGGGCGGGGGTTGACACCGCAGGCGGAGTGGGACAAGTCGTTTCCACCCTTGGGCTCGAAGGCGACCGCGGGCGGCGGCGATACCACCCAGTTTGACAAGGCATTCCATCCGGATCGAGTGCCCGCCGCCGACGGGGCGCAGGTGGGTGCGGCCCCAACGAATGCGGCGCCCACGCCCGCGCCGCTGCGAGGCCCGACGCCCTCCGGCGCCACTTTGGACACCGTCCAGAAACCCGCGCCCGCGGCGCCGCAAGTGGGCGACACGCGGAGCACGGTTTTCGGGGGCACGGAAACGCTCATGCCTTCGCAGAGCGGTCCGCGCTGGGTGGGCTCCACCTCCATCGCGCCGAAGTCCAACGCGACCACCGGTCCTTCAATGCCTGCGGGGGTGACTCCGCAAACGGTGAAGAACGATTTGCCGAGTTCGCTGGCGGGGACGGCTGCCAACCCGCCGCCCGTGGCCGCAGCGCCGCCAGCGCCGACGGGTCCGGTGCCGGACGGGCGTCCGATGCCGGACGGGCGTCCGATGCCGGACAGGCGGGATGTACCCAACCTGGCTTCGGGAATGTTTCCCAACTCGGGCGGGATGACCGGCGGCATGACGGGCGGGGCGGGCGGGACGAACAATCCCAGCCAGTTTACCCCCACACCGTACGATCGCGAAACGGAGTCGATCCGGGGTAACGATGTCGCGGCGCGCGAAGCGGCGGGGATGCCGGCGGCGACCTATAAGCCGACCGGGCCGGGCAGTCTGGAGATCAGCCCGACCAGCCCCAATTTCGCGCGCGGCCATGTGCCGCCGGGGATCCAGGCTGCGCTGCGGCGCGAGAAGATGGCGATCGCGCATCATGTGGGTGGAGCGCGGCGCGGTGACAAGCCGGTGGCGGTGTTGTTTCCGGGCGTTGGCCCGGCGGTCATCAATAGCGGGGAAAAGGTGGTGCCCACGGCGTCTGGGCAGCCGGCGGTTTTGAATCGGGATATGCGGAAGAAAGGGCGGACCGCATTCGGTGACTTGACCCGGCCGCTGAAGCACGCGCTGGCCAGCCGTCCGCGGCGGCCGGACCGGGTGCAGACGGCGGGTTATCGCGGTTCCGCTCACTAACACTGGCCATGGCCCAAGGTTCCCTTGGCTTTAATGAGGACGATGAGGATGATGACACCAGCGATGATCCCCTGCCGCTGGACGCGGAGGATCGCGCCTCGGAAAGTCTGCGGAGTCCCGCGTTTGAAGAGACCAAGCCGGACTCGACGGTAGCCGATGCGGCGGTGGCGACGAAGGAGATCGCGGCGGCGGCAGGGGGAATGGGAGAGATAGGAGGAATGGGAGAGATAGGAAGAATAGGAGGGACAACACCGCCGGCGACAGCGGCAACGGCGGCAACACCGATAGCACCGATAGCACCGGCAGCACCGGCAGCACCGGCAGCACCGGCAGCACCGGCAGCACCGGCAGCACCGGCAGCACCGGCAGCACCGGCAGCACCGGGGGCGGGTGGCCCGCCGGCGGAGACTCCAGCGCAGTTGCCGGCGCCGCCCATGCCGCCGGCACGGCGGCCGGTGGACCTGCGGGCTTCCGGGCAGGCCAAGGTCAACCACGGCAACGGGAATATCACCGTCGATTCCAGTACGGGGCCGGTGGTGATCGGGCAGGACCCGCAGGTGGCGGTGCTGGCGCAACTGCTGCAGAAACGCCCGCAACAGCCGAGCGCAGCGGACCAATTCCAGGCGGGGATCGCCACGCAGCAGGCGAACCGCGCTGCGCTGGATCTCCAGATGCAGCGCTACGGGGCGGTGCCGGACGCCATGCAGAAACGGCTGGCCGGTGCGCAGGCGAACGCGGCGTTGAATCCGGATGACGCGGATATCCAGACGAGGCTCAGCGACGCGCAAGAAGCCTGGAGCACGTGGCGGGCGGCGAACCCGGGGTACGATTCTCTCAACCAGCAACGCGCCGCGCTGGATGTTTCCATCCAACAGCAGAAGCAGGCGTTCCAGCAGGGCCAGCGCCAGCTTTATGAGAACCTTTCCCATCCGTCGTATGTGAACGCGCTGGGCGCCCTTGCGGCGCCGAATGCCGCGCTCCCCACCGGGCCCGGCGATGTGCCCGTGGCGAAGATCCAGGGCCGCGCGGCGGAGCTCGTGGCCGGGCAGCCGGGGCTGACGAACGTGGATGCGGTGACGCAGGCGACGCGAGAGGCGCAACTCTCCGGCGCGAAGAGCGTCGGTGGCGTGGAGATCGGCGCCACGCTGAAGAAGCTGGATACGCTGAATGCCGGGGCTGCGCCCCCCGATAATCACGTGGGCGGAGTCATGAATTTTGGGGGTTCCATGCTGGTTAGTCTCAGCAAGTCGCTGGCCTCCATCCTGGAAAATGGAGAGTCATTAGGTGCGGCCTCCGCCGGGGCGTTGGGGCTGTCTTCGATATCGAACTGGTTCGACAAGGAGAGTAAGAACAACGCCCAGGAGCGCCGGTGGTTGTCCGAACTGGAGACCGGCCGGATCAGCCCCGAAAATCCGTTTGGACCGAAGGGCAAACGCGAAGCATCCGACACCATCAACCCGGCGCGCCAGGATGATTTCTCCACGGGTGTGGCCCACGTGGTGGGCGATGCCACGGCGATGGCGGCAGGCAGCGAAGTGGCGATCCCGTATTTCGTGATAAAAGGCATGAGCGAGGGCGGGAGCGCCGCGGCGGACCGGGGAGAAAGTCGATTGGCCGGTGCGACCAACGAAGGTTTGAAAACGGCCCTCACGCTGGCCCTCTTTCATGGCACGGGCAAGTTAGCCGGCAATCTGCTGCCCGACACGCTTACTTCGCCCACCCAACGGTTCCTGGCGGGGACAGCGGCCGCCGCGACAGGTAACATCCTGGCCGACTCCGCGGTGCAGGCGATGACCGGGGGCGATGTCGTTCCGAAGACTCCACGCGAGTGGGCGGAACGGGGATTGTTCGACCTGGGATTTGCCGCGCTGCATGGGTATGGAGAGGCGAAACTTCCCGAGCGCATCGTGGCTGCAAAGCAGCAGATCGATGTGCTGAACGCGGCCGAGGTGGCCGTGGCGAAACAGCCGGGGCCGGAGGTGGACAAAACCCGGGCGATGATCGGCAACCAGCGGAGCCAGCTGACGCAGTTTCTCCGCGCCAACCAAGGCCTCGCGGACGTGCTGGAGAAGCAGGGGCGGGCGGCGGCCGCGGCGATTCCCAAGGCGGACGCCACCGCGCAGAGCGCGCCGGCCACATCCGACGCGGTAGCCACGGCTCAAGATGCGAGCACCAAGCTGTCCACCGCCCAGGGCGCGGGCGACGTGGCCGGCGTCGGGCAACATCTCGATGAGTGGAAGGCCGCGCAGGATGCCGCGCACCAAAGTTCGCAGGCGACAATGCGGGCCATGCCCGAGGACACCCGCCGCGCGCTGACCAAGGCGGTTTCGACGGACCTCGATTTTGATGCGACCGAACAAAAGCTGGCCGCCAGCCCGGTGCGGCACTTTGCGCTGGCGTCGATCGGCGAAGGCGTGCGCGACGCCTACGTGACGCCCGATCGCGAAGCGGCGCTGACGCGCATCGCGGCGGACGGCGGCGCGGATGCCAGGGTCGCGCGGGATTACACCAACCAGCGGGTGGGCGCGCGCGCGATGCAGGACGTGGAAACCGTCCTCACCGGCGGCTCGATCGAAGCGAGCAAGGCGCAGGTGCTGGAGAAGGCCGGGCTGCTGCAGACGACGACGGAGCCCGACGGCACGACGCGGATGCGGGTCACCGAGGATGCGATCCCGCTGCTCGCGCCCACGCTGCAAAAAGCCGTCGCCGTGCACAGCGACAAGCTGGCCTTCACGCCCACGGGGGGAAGTCCGGCGGACGCGCTGCAGCAACACGTCCGCATTGGCATGGGGCGCATGGGCGAAACGGCGGATGGGCTCGTGCGCAAAGCCAATGCTCCGCAGCCGGGCGAAGGCGCCGGCGAAACCGGGGCGCAGGGCAATCCGGTCGAGTCCTCGCCGGCCACATCGGAGCAGGCTCCCTTGCCCGGGGAAGCAGCACCGGGGCGCGCGGGCGCCGCGGACGAACCAGCCGCCCCGACTTCTCGAGGCCCGGCGGGTGCCACCGGTGAACCGGAAGGCGGCCCTCGACATTCCGAGAGCGCCCGACCGAAGGACACCAAGGCGTTGGAGGAAGAGTTTCACCGCAACCTCAGGACCGTGGACGACATCATCCAGCGCTGCACGAAACCGGACGGAAGGATCGTGCTTAGTGCCGACGACCTGATCGCCGAGAGTGACCCGATGAAGCAGGCCGATGTGAACTCCGGCCCAGCGATCGCCGACGCCCTCAAGCCCGTGGCCGATAAAGCGCGCCAGGACGCCTTCACGGAGCTGTTGAAGCGGCCCTCTCAGGGCGATGGCAGCGTGTTATTTACCGCCGGGGGACCGGGAAGCGGCAAGAGTACGATGGTGGCGCCCGACACGGATGCGGATTTCACCTACGACTCCGTCTTGTGGGACCGGGCGAGCGCGGAAAAGTTGATTGACCAGGTCCTGGCCAGTGGCCGAAAGGTCGATATCTCCTTTGTCGCGCGGGACCCTGGAGAAGCGATGCGCGGCAACCTCGTTCGCTCGCTGGATGCCAAGCGGGTGGTGGACGCGGATCGGTTGGCCGAGCTGCACGTGCTGGCGCGCGAAACCCTGCACGCGCTGGCCGACCGCTATGCCAACGACCCGCGAGTGAACATTGAAGCACGGATGAACCGGGAGGAGCCATCGCCCCTAACCGCAAAGCCCGCGTTAAAGCCCAAAGAGGTCCCGCTGCTGGACCTTGACCAAACCAGAAAACAAACGCATGATGTACTCGATGCAATCACCAACGGAACAGACCCCCGATGGTCCCACGGGCCGCTCCCGCCAGGAATCGCCCGAAGAGCTCGCGGCCTTTTGGGCAAAGCGCGCGAAGAGCAAGGAGAAAGCGATGGAAAAAGTGGCCGCGGCGATTCAGGAGGCGAAACGCCGGGGCGTTCCGCTGCACAAGATCATTCCGGTCAATTAGGCTCCGGCGGGGAAGCCGACGGAACAGGCGCCTCTCCGGTCGAAGGGGAGCAAGAGGGCGGGAAGAATGCGCCGGACTGTAGCGCGGCGAAGGACGCGGCTGGCCGACCCGGGGAGGATACTTTGCTTCCCGGAGACCCGGGCGACACCGGCGAGCCCGGTAACCCCGAACCACCATCCCCACCACCCGATGGCGGGCCGGACGAAGGGGGCACAGCAGGAAGCGGCGCACGCCTTCCCGGCGCTGGGGGCGGCGGTGCGGCCGCGGGTTTGGAAGCAAGCGGAAGCAGCCCGCGGGACACAGCGGATCAGTCAGGTGGGAGCGGCACGAACCCGAACGATCACAACGGGAGTAACCAGGCGCTGCTGGATGCGGTGAACAGTCTCGCGGCACGGCCGCGGGATATTCTCATGGCGCGTCTCCGGGGCAAATCGCTGGAAGACATCGCGCGGGAGGATCTCGGCGGCGCGAGCAAGGAAGCGGCGGCGCAGGTCGTGAACGGGATTATGCGACGGGTGAAAGCGATCCTGGCGGAGAAAGGGATATCACGGCTGGAGCCGGACGGTGGACCCGCTGCGAGCACGACGGCAGGTGACCAGGCCACCGCCGAGGAGTCGCCTGCTGTTTCGCAGTCGGGTGCCGTCGCGGGGCCGGATGAAGTTTCGCCGCCAGCCGAGGCCGTGCCGACCGAAGCAGAGACGCAAGCGCCCGAGGTTCCGTCAACGAATGCGGACGCCGAACAACCACCGCGGCCGGAGCAGCAGCGAACTGCGGCGCAGGATGCAGCTTCGACAGAATCAGAACTTTCAAAGCCCGAAGAAACGGGCGATACTAGCGCACCCGAAAGCCATGGAAACGACACCAACACCGAGCCCGGAAACGAATCCGCCGAAGAAGGAGTACGAGGGGGAGATCATCC
>Ga0207703_10002578_pt1 | contig 15652 bp, 16 predicted proteins | sample KBSSwiS12_FD_184304 | JGI IMG/M metagenome (GOLD analysis project Ga0207703, IMG submission 184304) | Switchgrass rhizosphere microbial communities from Kellogg Biological Station, Michigan, USA - KBS Switchgrass S1-2 (SPAdes) (version 2) | ecosystem: Host-associated > Plants > Roots >... | reverse complement strand
CGCAGCGGTCGCTGCGCTCGCGGGCTGCGCGACGGGCGGTCCTGGTGCGCCGACCGGCGGCGGCAAGACCGTCTTCACGGTCGCGCAGCCGATGCTGCCGATCGTCGGGACGAGCGAGATGTTCCCCGTGCGGCGCATCTACTGCATCGGCCGCAACTACGCGGCGCACGCGCGCGAGATGGGATCCGACCCGAACCGCGAGCCGCCGTTCTTCTTCCAGAAGCCGAGCGATGCGATCCAGATCGTCGCGATCGGAACGACCGCCGACCATCCGTATCCGCCGCTCACCAAGAATTACCACTACGAGATCGAGCTCGTCGCCGCGCTCGGCAATGGCGGCAGGAACGTCTCTCCCGAGGAGGCGCTCTCGCTCGTCTACGGCTACACGATCGGGCTCGACATGACGCGGCGCGACCTGCAGCGCGCGATGGGCGATGAGAAGAAGCCCTGGGAGATCGGCAAGAGCTTCGACCGTTCGGCGCCGATGGGGCCGCTCCATCGCGTCGCCGACGTCGGCCACTTCACCAAGGGCGCGATCACGCTCAAGGTCAACGGCGTCGTCAAGCAGAACGCCGACCTCAACATGATGACGTGGAGCGTCGCCGAGCAGATCTCGAAGCTCTCGCAGGCGTTCGAGCTGTTCCCCGGCGACCTGATCTACAGCGGCACGCCGGAGAACGTCGGCCCGGTCGTTCCCGGCGACGTCATGCAGGGCTCGATCGCCGGCCTGCCGACGCTCGACGTGCGGGTGACGGGAACGAAGAACGCCTGAAGCGCATAGAGCCGCCACGCTCATTGCGTTCGCCGCCTCCGGAGGGGGCTCGGCCGGGCTCGGCGGCGGCCCGGCGCCCGGCTGGCGCTAGGCGGTGCCGCCGACGGTCAGCCGGTCGATGCGCAGCGTCGGCTGGCCGACGCCGACCGGCACGCTCTGGCCTTCCTTGCCGCAGACGCCGACGCCGGTGTCCAGGCTCATGTCGTTGCCGATGGCGCTGACCCGCGTCAGCGCGTCGGGGCCGTTGCCGATCAAGGTCGCTCCCTTGACCGGGTACTGGATCTTGCCGTTCTCGACCCAGAACGCCTCGCTCGCCGAGAAGACGAACTTGCCGCTCGTGATGTCGACCTGGCCGCCGCCGAAGTTGGTCGCGTACAGGCCCCGCTTCAGGCCCGCGAGGATCTCGTCCCTGGTCTGCGTGCCGCCGAGCATGTAGGTGTTGGTCATGCGCGGCATCGGCACGGCGGCGTAGCTCTCGCGCCGGCCGTTGCCGGTCGGCGCGACCTTCATCAGGCGCGCGTTCATCGCGTCCTGCAGGTAGCCGCGCAGGATGCCGTCCTCGATCAGCACGTTGCGCTGCGTCGCGTTGCCTTCGTCGTCGATGTTGAGCGAGCCGCGCCGGTCGGGCAGCGTGCCGTCGTCGAGCACGGTGACTCCGGGCGCAGCGACGCGCTGGCCGATGCGGCCCGTGAACGCGCTCGCGCCCTTGCGATTGAAGTCGCCCTCGAGGCCGTGGCCGATCGCCTCGTGCAGCAGCACGCCGGGCCAGCCGGGACCGAGGACGACGCTCATCAGCCCCGCCTTCGCCGGCCGCGACTCGAGATTCATGAGCGCCGCATCGACCGCGGTGCGGACGTAGCTCTCGATGACGTCGTCCTGGAAGAAACCGAGGCCAAAGCGCCCGCCGCCGCCGCCGGTGCCCGACTCGCGGCGGACGACGCCGCCCGTCGTCTGCTCGGCGATGACCGTGAGCGAGAGGCGAACGAGCGGCCGCACGTCGGCGGCGATCGTGCCGTCGGCGCGCGCGACGAGGACGACGTCGTACTCGCTCGCGAGCCCCGCCATCACCTGGACGATGCGCGGATCCTTGCTGCGCGCGAGCCGCTCGACCTTCTCGAGCAGCGCGACCTTCTGCGTGCTGTCGAGCGTCGCGATCGGATCCATCGGTGCGTAGAGGACGCGGCTCGGCGCGAACTCGGGCTTCGCGCGGATCTTGACGCGACGGCTCTGCCCGGCAGCGGCGATCGTGCGCACCGTGCGCGCGGCATCGAGCAGCGCCGCCAGCGAGATGTCGTCGGAGTACGCGAACGCGGTCTTTTCGCCGGCGACCGCGCGCACGCCGACGCCCTGGTCGATGCCGAAGCTGCCGCTCTTGACGATCCCCTCCTCGAGGCTCCAGCCCTCGCTCCTCGTGTACTGGAAGTAGAGGTCGGCGTCGTCGACGCGATGCGACGCGATCTCGGCGAGCGCCGCGGCAAGCCTCGACTCGTCGAGTCCGAACGGCTCGAGCAGGAGCGAGCGCGCGACGGCGAGACGTTCGATGGTGGGTTCGCGGGAGATCATGGGCGGCGGGCGACGAACGGGGAATCGATTGTAGGCATCGTCGTTTCACACATCTTTACCGCGAGCTTTACCCGCTGCGCGTCGGCTGCGGGGTGGCGCTGCCGTTGTGCACGAGCGAGGGACCCGCAAACCCATTTCACTGCACCATCAGGGAGAGCACCATGCACAAGTTCACGACTTTGGCCGCCGGCGTCGCGATCGCGTTCGCTTCGTTCGCCGCGGCGGCAGGCAACCCCGCGACGCCGCGCGTCGACCAGCGCGAGGCGAACCAGCAGGCGCGCATCGACGCCGGCGTCAACTCAGGCCAGCTCACGGCGCGCGAGACGAACCGGCTCGACAAGCAGCAGGCACGGATCGCGAAGGTCGAGGCCAAGGACAAGGCGGACGGCACGGTCACCAAGGCCGAGCGCACCGAGCTGCACCGCATGCAGAACCGCGCGAGCAAGAACATCCACGAGCAGAAGCACGACGCGCAGACCGCCAAGCACTGAGCGGCGATCAGCCGTCGGCGCGTTCGCCGCGCAGCGTCAGCGCACGGGCGTAGAGCGCGTTGCGCGGCGCGCCGGCGATCTCGGCGGCGAGCGCAACGGCCTGCTTGAGCGGCAACGCCGCGAGCAGCGGCACGAGCACCGCGTCGTGCGCGCTCTCGGCCTCGTTCTGCGCGGCGGCGGCCGCGTGGAGCACGAGCACGAACTCGCCGCGTGCGCGGTTCGCGTCGGCGGCGAGCCAGCCGACGAGCTCGCGTGCCGGCATCGTTGCGACCGTCTCGAACTGCTTGGTGAGCTCGCGGCAGACCGTCGTCGTGCGCTCCGGGCATGCGGCGGCGAGCGCCGAGGCGAGCGACTCGATGCGGTGCGGCGCTTCGAAGACGACTTGCGACATCGGCGCCCGCGCGATCGCGGCTACGGCGCGCGTCCGCTCGGCGCCGCGCGCCGGCAGGAAGCCGGCGAACGCAAAGCCGGTCGAGGCGGCGTCGCCGGCGACCGAAAACGCGGCGAGCGCGCTGCTCGCGCCGGGAATCGGCACGACGCGATGGCCGGCGGCGCGCGCTGCGGCGACGAGCCCGGCCCCCGGATCGCTCACTGCCGGCGTCCCGGCGTCGCTGATGTAGGCGATGCGCTCGCCGCGCGCCAGCCGCTCGCGGACGGCGGCCGCAGCGCTGCGCTCGTTGTGCTCGTGCACGGCGATCAGGGGCTTCGTGATCGCGAGCGAGCGCAGCAGCGCCGCGCTGTGCCGCGTGTCCTCGCACGCGACTGCGTCGACGAGCGCGAGCACGTGGATCGCGCGCAGCGTGACGTCGGCGAGGTTGCCGATCGGTGTGGCGACGACGTAGAGCGCTCCAGCAGGATACTGCTGGCCCTGGGCGGCGAGCGCTGCCGCCTCGACGAGCTTCGCTCCCTCCACCGATGCGACCTCCGACGCGACCAGCGACGACCTCAGCGACGACCAAGGCGCTCGGCGACGTCGCCGAAGCGCGCGCGCTCGCCCACCTCGAGGCGGCCGGGCTGGTGCTGGTGCGGCGCAATTATCGGGTCGCGCGCGGTCCGAGCTCGCGCGGCGGCGAGGTCGATCTCGTCATGCACGATCGCGACGGCACGCTCGTCTTCGTCGAGGTCCGCTCGCGCAGCGACGATCGCTTCGGCGGCGCGGCGTCGAGCGTCGGTGCAGCGAAGCGACGCCGCCTCGTGTTCGCGGCGACGCACTACCTGCGACGGCTGGCGTCGCCGCCGCCGTGCCGGTTCGACGTCGTCGCGGTCGACGGCGATCGGGTCGAGTGGCTGCGCGCCGCGTTCGATGCGGGCCATTGAACCGGAGCGAAAAAGGCGTGTCATATCATCGGCGATCATGCTCGAGCAACGCATTCAGCAGCAGTTCTTCGACAGCGCCGACCTCCACTATGCCGCTGCGGAGGTTCTCGCCAAGCCGGTCCACGACGCGGTCAGCGCGCTGGTCGGCTGCATCACCGCCGGCGGCAAGGTGCTCGCCTGCGGCAACGGCGGCTCGGCCGCGGACGCGCAGCACTTCGCGGCCGAGTTCGTCGGCCGCTTCGAGCGCGAGCGGCCCGGACTCGCCGCGATCGCCCTGACGACCGACACCTCGATCCTCACCGCGGTCGGCAACGACTACGGCTACGAGGTCGTGTTCGCGAAGCAGGTCGAGGCGCTCGGCGCTCCAGGCGACGTGCTGCTGGCGTTCTCCACGAGCGGCAACTCGGCGAACGTGCTCGCCGCGCTCGCCGCGGCGCGCGCCAAGGAGATGACGGTCATCGCGCTCACCGGCAACGGCGGCGGCAGGATCCGCGACCAGCTGACCGAGACCGACGTCCACATCTGCGTGCCGCACGAGCGGACCGCGCGCATCCAGGAGATCCACCTGCTGGTGCTGCACTGCCTGTGCGACGCGGTCGATCTGCAACTGCTCGGCGAAGAGGAAGACACATGACCCGCGGCATTCGCCGGCACTCCGCCGGCCCGCTTTCGCTCGCGCTCCTCGGCGCGATGCTCGTCGGCTGCGTGCCGATGGTCGTCGGCACCGCCGTCGTCGGCGGCGCGATCGTCGCCACCGACCGCCGCGCCGGCGGCTCGCAGGTCGACGACGAGCTGATCCAGATGAAGAGCGGCGGCCGTCTCGACGAGGCGTTCCCCGACGGCCGCGTGCGCGTCAACGTGACCAGCTACAACCGCACGGTGCTGCTCACCGGCCAGGTGCCGAACGAGGCCGACAAGGCGACCGTCGAGCAGGTCGTCGCGAAGGTCGACAACGTGCAGTCGGTGATCAACGAGCTCAGCATCGGCCCGGCGACGACCCTCGGCGAACGCAGCAAGGACGCATTCGTCACCACCAAGGTGAAGGCGAGCATCGTCGACTCGCAGGACCTGTTCGCCAACTCGATCAAGATCGTGACCCACCGCGGCGTCGTCTACCTGATGGGCCGCGTCAGCGAGCGCGAGGCGAACCACGCCGCCGAGCTGGCGCGCGGCGTCAGCGGCGTCAACAAGGTCGTCAAGGTGTTCGAGATCATCAGCGAGGCCGACCTCGCGCGCATGCAGGTCAAGACCGCGGCGAAGCCGGCGAGCGCGCCGGCCAGCTCGCCCTGATCCGCGCGGCCGCTAGCGCAGGCGCTTGATCAGGCTCGACGTGTCGAGCCGGCGCCCGCCCGCCGCCTGCACCTCGGCGTAGAACTGGTCGACGAGCGCCGTGACCGGCAGCCGCGCGCCGTTGCGGCGCGCCTCCTCGAGCGCGATGCCGAGGTCCTTGCGCATCCAGTCGACGGCGAAGCCGAAGTCGAACTTGTTGTCGATCATCGTCGGGCCGCGGTTGTCCATCTGCCAGCTCTGCGCCGCGCCCTTGCCGATGACGTCGAGCACGGACCGCATGTCGAGGCCCGAGCGCTCGCCGAACGCGATCGCCTCCGACAGGCCCTGGACCAATCCGGCGATCGCGATCTGGTTGACCATCTTGGCCAGCTGGCCGGAGCCGCTCGGCCCGAGCAGCGTCATCGCCTTGGCGAACGCCATCGCGACGGGCTTCGCCGTCGCGAACGCAGCCTCGTCGCCGCCGCACATGACGGTCAGCGCGCCGTTGATCGCGCCGACGTTGCCGCCGGAGACAGGGGCGTCGACGAAGCCGAGGCCCTTGGCCGCGGCCGCGGCGGCGAGCTCGCGCGCCACCGCCGCCGACGCGGTCGTGTGGTCGACGAAGACGGCGCCCTGGCGCATGCCGGCGAAGGCGCCATCGGCGGCAATCGTCACCGAGCGCAGGTCTTCGTCGTTGCCGACGCACGCGAACACGAGCTCGGCGCCGCGCGCCGCCGCTGCCGGCGTCGGCGCGCTCTTGCCGCCGTTGCGCGCGACCCACTCGGCGGCCTTGGCGGCGGTGCGGTTGTAGACGGTGACGCGGTGGCCGGCGGCGGCGAGGTGGGCGGCCATCGGATCGCCCATGACGCCGAGGCCGAGGAAGGCGACGTCGCGAGCGGGAACGGGCTCGTAGGTTCTGGTCGGCATGGCGGAAATGAGAAACGGCCTCGCAAGGAGGCCGTTTGTACACCAGAGCGACAGCGCTCTATTTCATGATCTGCAGATGCTCGGTGCCGGCGTTGAGGTCGGTCGAGCGCGAGCGCTGGCTGTGCAGCTTGATCTGCAGGCGCAGGTCGTTGACGGAGTCGGCGTTGCGCAGCGCGTCCTCGTACGTCACGGCCTGGCTCTCGTAGAGGTCGAACAGGCTCTGATCGAACGTCTGCATGCCGAGCTCGCGCGAGCGCTTCATGAGCTCCTTGATCTCGGCGATCTCGCCTTTGAAGATCAGATCGCTGATCAGCGGCGTGTTGATCAGGATCTCGACCGCCGCGACCCGGCCCTTGCCCTCCTGGCGCGGCAGCAGCCGCTGCGAGACGAGCGACTTCAGGTTGAGCGAGAGGTCCATCAGCAGCTGGGCTCTGCGCTCCTCGGGAAAGAAGTTGATGATCCGGTCGAGCGCCTGGTTGGCGCTGTTGGCGTGCAGCGTCGCCAGGCAGAGATGGCCGGTCTCGGCGAAGGCGACCGCGTGCTCCATCGTCTCGCGGTCGCGGATCTCGCCCATCAGGATGACGTCGGGCGCCTGGCGCAGCGTGTTCTTGAGCGCGATCTCCCAGCCGTCGGTGTCGATGCCGACCTCGCGCTGCGTGATGACGCAGTTCTTGTGCGGGTGGACGAACTCGACCGGGTCCTCGATCGTGATGATGTGGCCGAACGAGTTCTCGTTGCGGTGGTCGACCATCGCCGCCAGCGACGTGCTCTTGCCCGACCCCGTCGCGCCGACGAAGATGACCAGGCCGCGCTTGGTCATCGCGATGTCCTTGAGGATGTGCGGCAGGTTCATGCTGTCGATCGTCGGCAGCACCTGCGGGATCGTCCGTAGCACGAGGCCGACGTTGCCCTGCTGGACGAACGCGTTGACGCGGAAGCGCCCGATCCCCTGCGGCGCGACCGCGAAGTTGCACTCCTTGGTACGCTCGAACTCGGCCGCCTGCTTGTCGTTCATGATCGAACGCGTCAGCGCCAGCGTGTGCTGGCCGGTGAGCGGCTGCGGCGAGACCTTGGTGACCTTGCCGTCGACCTTGATCGCGGGCGGGAAGTCGGCGGTGAGGAAGAGGTCCGAGCCGTTGCGCGAGATCATCAGGCGCAGCAGGTCGTTGACGAATTTGGATGCCTGGTCGCGTTCCATGCGAGTCCTTTGGTCGAGGCGGCGGGCTCAGGCCGGCGCCGGGCCGCTCCCAAGCGGCCTGAGCCGCCCCCTCGGGGGGCAAGCGAGCGAAGCGGGCGGGGGCTCCATTTATCCGGGGAAATTCTCCGGGAACTTCGCCTTGGCGCGCGCCTCCGGGGCCGAGACGATGTTGCGGCGCACGAGGTCGGCGAGATTCTGGTCGAGCGTCTGCATCCCGATCGAGTTGCCGGTCTGGATCGAAGAGTACATCTGGGCGACCTTGTTCTCGCGGATCAGGTTCCGGATCGCCGCGGTGCCGAGCATGATCTCGTGCGCGGCGACGCGGCCGGCGCCGTCCTTGGTCTTGCACAGCGTCTGCGAGATGACGCCGATCATCGACTCCGAGAGCATCGAGCGCACCATCTCCTTTTCCGCGGCGGGAAAGACGTCGACGATGCGGTCGACGGTCTTGGCGGCGCTCGACGTGTGCAGCGTGCCGAAGACGAGGTGGCCGGTCTCGGCCGCGGTCAGCGCGAGGCGGATCGTCTCGAGGTCGCGCATCTCGCCGACCAGGATGCAGTCCGGGTCCTCGCGCAGCGCCGAGCGCAGCGCGTTGGCGAACGAGAGCGTGTGCGGTCCGACCTCGCGCTGGTTGATCAGGCACTTCTTCGAGTCGTGGACGAACTCGATCGGGTCCTCGACCGTCAGGATGTGGCCGAACTCGTTCTCGTTGAGGTGGTTGACCATCGCCGCGAGCGTCGTCGACTTGCCCGATCCGGTCGGCCCGGTGACGAGGACGAGGCCGCGGGGCTTGAGCGCCAGTTCGGCGAACACCGCCGGACAGTTGAGCTGCTCGAGGGTCAGGATCTTCGACGGAATCGTCCGGAACACGGCGCCGGCGCCGCGGTTCTGGTTGAACGCATTGACGCGGAAGCGCGCCAGCCCCTGGATCTCGAACGAGAAGTCGCACTCGAGCGTCTCTTCGTAGGCCTTGCGCTGCGAGTCGTTCATGATGTCGTACACCATGTCGTGCACCTGCTTGTGCTCGAGCGGGTCGACATTGATGCGGCGGACGTCGCCGTGGACGCGGATCATCGGCGGCAGCCCCGCCGAGAGGTGCAGGTCGGAGGCCTTGTTCTTGACCGAGAACGCCAGCAGTTGGGTGATGTCCATGGGCTCTGAGGAGATGGGTGCCGGGTGGCGCAGGAAGACAAGGCGCGCGAGCCGTCGCGGCGCTCGGTTGCCATGATCGCAGACAAGATCGCCCAGGTGTACGGGCGCATTGCCAGCGCGTGCGCGGCCGCACGACGCCCCGTGCAAAGCGTCACGTTGCTTGCCGTGAGCAAGACGTTCGCCGCCGCCGATGTCGCGGCAGCGCACGCCGCCGGCCTGCGTCGATTCGGCGAGAACTATGTCCAGGAGGCGGTCGCCAAGATCGCCGCGCTCGCCGCCCTCGAGCCGCGCCCCGAATGGCATCTGATCGGCCCGCTGCAGGCGAACAAGACGCGGGTCGTCGCCACGACGTTCGACTGGGTCCATTCGATCGATCGCCTGCAGGTCGCCGAGCGGCTGAGCGCGCAGCGTCCCGAGGCGCTGGCGCCGCTCTCGGTCTGCCTGCAGGTCAACGTCAGCGGCGAGGACTCGAAGAGTGGTGTCGCGCCGCCCGAGCTGTCGCGGCTCGCGCACGCTGTCGCGGCGCTGCCGCGCCTGCGCCTGCGCGGCCTGATGGCGATCCCGGCGCCGGCGTCGGGACTCGAGGCGCAGCGCGTGCCGCACCGCAGGTTGCGCGAGCAGCTCGAGGCGTTGCGCGGCGAAGGCCTCGACCTCGACACGCTGTCGGCCGGCATGAGCGACGACCTCGAGGCGGCGATCCTCGAGGGCGCGACGATCGTGCGCGTCGGCACCGCGATCTTCGGCAGCCGCGCGGCGTCGGCGTGAGCCGCGCGGCGTCGGCGTGAGCGCGCGCCCAGAACGCTGAACCGTCGACCGTCAACCGCCGAGGACGCGGTGGCGGCGGTGCCGGTCCGCGAGCGATTCATCGGGCCAGCGGCCGACGTGGACGTGGCCGCGGCCGTTGGGGACGTCGACCCAGGGCAGGACCCTTCGAGGCGCATGGCGGCGTTGACGACGGCTCACAATTGTGAACCTCCGGCATGCTTACACTGTCTCGTGCGCAACATCGTCTTCATCGGTGGCGGCAACATGGCCCAGGCGCTCGTCGGCGGCCTGGTCAAGGCCGGCCGCCCGGGGCGCTCGATCGTCGTCGTCGAGCCCAACGAAACCACGCGGCGCCGCCTTGTCGGCCGCTATGGCGCGACGGCGCGCTCCGAGCCGGGGCCGGCGATCGAGGCCGCCGAGATCGTCGTCTGGGCCGTCAAGCCGCAGGCGTTCGAGGGCGCGGCAAAGGAGTGCGAAGGCAAGGTCGGCGGTGCGCTGCAGGTCAGCGTCATGGCCGGCGTTCGTAGCGACGCGATCGTCGCCGCGACCGGCAGCGAGCGCGTCGTGCGGGCGATGCCGAACACGCCGGCCCTGATCGGCCAGGGCATCGCCGGGCTGTTCGCACGGCCCGCGGTCACCGACGAGGACCGCGCCGACGCGACCGCGCTGCTCGGCCCGACCGGCGAGCTGATCTGGCTCGGCAACGAAGCGCAGCTCGACGCTGTGACCGCGCTCTCCGGCTCGGGCCCGGCGTACGTGTTCCTGATTCTCGAAGCGCTGCTCGACGCCGGCAAGCAGATGGGCCTGTCGCCGCAGGTCGCGCGTCGCCTCGCCGAACAGACGCTCGCCGGCTCGGCGGCGCTCGCGGCGGCTTCGCCCGATTCGCCGTCCGAGCTGCGCCGGCACGTCACTTCGCCCGGCGGTACGACCGAGGCCGCGATCGCCGTCCTCGAGACGCGCGCCGTCCGCGAGGCGTTCGTCGCTGCAGTCCTCGCCGCCCGCGCCAAGTCCGAGGCGCTCGGCAAGCCGGCGGGGCCAGCGCCGCGCTCCACCCTGCTGCCGCCGACACCGTGAACGAGCTCTCGTACCTCGCGCCGACAGCCACCAGCCCGTGGCACACGTACCTGTCGCAGGTCGATCGCGTGCTCCCCTACCTCGGCCCGCTCGCGCGCTGGTCGGAGACGCTGAAGCGTCCGAAGCGCGCGCTCATCGTCGACGTCCCGATCGAGATGGACGACGGCAGCGTCGACCACTTCGAGGGCTTTCGCGTCCAGCACAACCTCTCGCGCGGCCCCGGCAAGGGAGGCGTGCGCTACCACCCCGACGTCACGCTCGAGGAGGTGATGGCGCTGGCGGCGTGGATGACGGTCAAGTGCGCGGCGGTCAACCTGCCGTACGGCGGCGCCAAGGGCGGCATCCGCTGCGATCCCCAGCGGCTGTCGCTGAAGGAGCTCGAGCGCATCACGCGCCGCTACACGAGCGAGATCGGGATCATCATCGGGCCGCAGCGCGACATCCCGGCGCCCGACGTCAACACCAACGCGCAGGTGATGGCGTGGATGATGGACACCTACTCGATGAACACCGGGACGACTGCGACCGGCGTCGTCACCGGGAAGCCCCTGCACCTCGGCGGCTCGCTCGGCCGCGTCAAGGCGACCGGGCGCGGCGTCTTCGTGACGGGACGCGAGGCGGCGCGGCGGATCGGCCTGCCGCTCGACGGCGCTGGCGTCGCCGTGCAGGGCATGGGCAACGTCGGCGCCTCGGCCGCGGAATTGTTCGTCCAGGCTGGCGCGAAGATCGTCGCGATGCAGGACCACACCGGCACGCTCGTCAACCCGCGCGGCTTCGACATGGCGACGACGATGCCCGCGATCAGCCACGAAAGCGGCATCGCCAACGTCAAGGGCGGCGAGCGGATCGACAACGAGTCGTTCTGGGACGTCGACTGCGACATCCTCATCCCCGCCGCGCTCGAGGGCCAGCTCACTCCCGAACGGGCGAAGCGGATCCGCGCCAAGCTCGTCCTCGAGGGCGCCAACGGCCCGACGCTGCCCGAAGCCGACGACGTCCTCGGCGACCGCAACATCCTCGTCGTGCCCGACGTCATCTGCAACGCCGGCGGCGTCACGGTGAGCTACTTCGAGTGGGTGCAGGACTTCTCGTCGTTCTTCTGGAGCGAGGACGAGATCAACGTCCGCCTCGACAAGATCATGGTCGACGCGCTGAAGAAGATCTGGGACACCGCCGACCGTCACAAGATCAGCCTGCGCACCGCGACGTTCGCGGTCGCCTGCGAGCGCATCCTGATCGCCCGGGAGGAGCGCGGCCTCTATCCCTGAGGGTCGACCGGCAGCGGGGCTGCCCGCTTGATCTCCTCGAGGCAGATCATCGAGCGGACGTCGTCGATGCCCGGCACCTGCATCAGGTGGTCGGTGAGGAACGTGCTCAGCGACTTCAGGTCGTGGGCGACGACCTTGAGCAGGTAGTCGTCCTCGCCGGAGACGCTCCAGCACTCGAGGATCTGCGGGAAGGCACGGATCTCGGCCTCGATCTCGCGGACGCGGCCGAAGTCGTCGCCGCCGATGCTGACGCTGACGTACGCGGTCACCGCGAACCCGATCGCCTCGGGCGCGACGTCGGCGCGGTAGCCGCGGATGACGCCGCGCTCCTCGAGCGAGCGGACGCGCCGGAAGCACTGCGGCGCCGACAGGTGGATGCGCGCGGCGAGATCGACGTTGGAGATCCGGCCGTCGCTCTGGATGGCTTCGAGAATCTTGCGGTCGATCGCGTCGAGGCGTGCGGTCATTGGCGACGCGGGTTCGAATTCGCACGAATCTTGCGCTCTGCGGAACATTGGCGCAATAACCGGAAAGCACATTTCGTCGCTTCCTGGGCACACTGCTGCCTCCACCGGAGCGATTCATGACCACGATCACCGCCTCGCGCCCCCGCGCCGCTCTCCCGACCGCCGCCGCCGACGGCGCCTCGCCGGCAGACCTCGAGCGCCGCTACGGCGCCGCCAACTACCACCCGCTCCCGGTGACGCTCGCGCGCGGCGCCGGTGTCTGGCTGTTCGACAGCGAAGGCCGCCGCCACCTCGACATGATGTCGGCGTACTCGGCGGTGAGCTTCGGCCACGGCCATCCGGCGCTCGTGCGCGCGCTCGTCGAGCAGGCGGAGCGGCTCGCGGTCACTTCGCGCGCGTTCCACAGCGATCGGCTCGGGCCGTTCCTGCGCGCCGTCTGCGAGACGACGGGAATGGCGAAGGCGCTGCCGATGAACACCGGCGCCGAGGCGGTCGAGACCGCGGTCAAGGCGGCGCGCAAGTGGGGCTACAAGGTCAAGGGCATCGCCGAGGGCCGCGCCGAGATCATCGTCGCGGCGGGCAACTTCGCCGGCCGCACGACGACGATCGTCGGCTTCTCGAGCGAGGCGCAGTACCGCGACGGCTTCGGCCCCTTCGCACCGGGGTTTCGCAGCGTGCCGTTCGGCGACGCCGACGCGCTCGAAGCGGCGATCACGCCGGACACGGCGGCGTTCCTGGTCGAGCCGGTGCAGGGCGAGGCGGGGATCATCGTGCCGCCGGCCGGCTACCTGAAGCGCGCGCGCGAGATCTGCACACGGCACGGCATCCTGCTCATCTGCGACGAGGTCCAGACCGGGCTCGGCCGCACGGGAGCGCTGCTCGCGTGCGACCACGAGGGCATCCGGCCCGACGGCCTCGTCCTCGGCAAGGCGCTCGGCGGCGGCCTGCTGCCGGTGAGCGCGTTCCTCGCCAGCGACGAGGTGATGGCGGTCTTCAGGCCCGGCGACCACGGCAGCACGTTCGGCGGCAACCCGCTCGCCGCCGCAGTCGGCATCGCCGCGCTCGACCTGCTCGTGCGCGAGCGGCTCTCCGAGCGCGCGAAAGTGCGCGGCGACGAGCTGCTCCGCAAGCTGCGCGCGATCGACGATCCGGCGATCGCCGAGGTGCGCGGCAAGGGGCTGCTGATCGGCGTGGAAATCGACCCGGGCGCGGCGACCGCGCGCGAGGTCTGCGAAGGGCTGCTCGCGCGCGGCGTCCTGAGCAAGGACACGCACGGCACCGTCGTGCGCTTCGCGCCGCCGCTCGTCGTCGAAAGCAGCCACATCGACCTCGCCGTCGAGGCGCTCGCTGACACGCTGCGCTCGCTGCGCTGATCCCAGAAGCTGACTGCGGCGGCGGCGCCCGGCGCGCTGTCGGGGGGGCGCGGCTCTGCGGCGGCGGCAGGGTGCCGGGCCGTGCTCAGCGCAGCGCGAACCGGGCGACGATGCCGGCGAAGACCGCGAAGCCGAGCCAGTGGTTGACGCGGAATGCGTGAAAGCACCCTTCGCGCGTGCGGCCGCGGATCAGCGTGTAGTGCCAGTACGCGATCGCGGCGGCTGCGCCGATGCCGGTGAAGTATGGCCAGCCGTAACCGAGGCGCGCGCCGACCGCGCCCCAGATGCAGAGGTAGGCCGCGTACGACGCCATCACCGCGATGATGTCGAAGCGGCCGAGCGTGATCGCCGACGTCTTGATGCCGATCCGCAAGTCGTCGTCGCGGTCGACCATCGCGTACTCGGTGTCGTACGCGAGCACCCAGAAGAGGTTGCCGAGGAGCAGCCACCAGGCGAGCGCCGGCACCGCGTCGACGGCGCCCTGCAGCGACCACGTTCCCGCGCCGCGGACCGCGGCGAACGCCATCGGGATGCCGAAGCTGAAGGCGACGCCGAGCACCGCCTGCGGTATCGCGAAGATGCGCTTGCTGAACGGATAGACGAGCGCGATCGCGAGCGCGACGACGCTCCACGCGATCGTCGCGACGTTGGTCGTGAGCGCGAGCGCGAACGCGCACGTCGCGAGCGCGGCACCGACGGCGAGCGCTTCGCCGACGCCGATCGATCCTGCCGTCACCGGCCGCGCCGCGGTGCGCTTGACGTGGCGGTCGAATTCGCGGTCGGCGACGTCGTTGGCGGCGCAGCCGGCGCTGCGCATCAGGAACGTGCCGACGACGAACACCGCCAGCAGATGCCACCCCGGGAAGCCGTCGGCCGCGATCCACAGCGCCGACAGGGTCGGCCAGAGCAGGAGCAGCGTGCCCGCAGGACGGTCCCAGCGGATGAGGTCCAGCCAGAGCGAGAAGCGGGTGCGCGCAGCGCTCGCGGTGGCGTCCATCACGGCCTTCGCGTGTGCGCTACGACGCAGCGACGCGTAACTGATCGCAACGCTGCCGCGAGGTGCGACATCTGTGTCTGCACCACTCCGCGCCGGCGCGTTATCTTGGCAACCTCGTTCCTGGACCTCGCCATGAAAACCATTCTCGCCCTCGTGCTCGCCGCCGCTGCGGGCACCGCCGCCGCCCAGACCAGCGTGTCGATCGGCATCAACCAGCCCGGCGTCTACGGCCGGGTGACGATCGGCGACGTCCCCGCTCCCGCGCTCTGGCACCCCGAGCCGGTGATCGTGACGCCGCCGCGCGTCGTCGTCCACCAGCAGCCCGTGTACCTGTACGTGCCCGAGAAGCACCAGCACAACTGGCGGCGCTACTGCGGCCAGTACCACGCGTGCGGCCAGCCGGTCTACTTCGTCCGCGACGAGTGGGTGCGCGAGCGCTGGGAGCACGAGCACGGCCACGGCAAGCACAAGGGCTGGGACAAGGAGCACGGCCACGGCAACGGCAACGGACACCGCGGCGGCGACTGACGAGCCGCAGGTCGCGCCGCCGGAAGCAGGCCCTCGCTAGAGGGCGCCGCTGCGGCGGCGGTGGCCGCGTGCGCGGCGACGCCGGCGCCGGACGCCGCGTGCCGATCGCGGCGCTCGCTCAGCCTTCGAGCTGCCGCTGGAAGACCAGTCCGGCGTGCTCGCGCAACGCGTGGAAGCGGATCTTCGGCCAGTTGCTCTCGATCGCGCGCAGCTCGGGCGCGTACTCGACGAGCACCGTCGGCGCGTCGACGGCGTCGTAGGCGACGCGGTGCTGGTTGGCGTCGATGAAGCGCTGCAGCTCCTTGTCGCCGCCGTCCTCGGGCGCGCAGGTCACCCAGCGCGCGACCTGGAAGCGGCTCGGCTGGATCCGCGCCTTGACGCCGTACTCGTGCTCGAGGCGGTGCGCGACGACCTCGAACTGCAGCTGACCGACCGCGCCGAGCAGCAGCACCGACCCCGCGACCGGACGGAAGACCTGGATCGCGCCTTCC